>Ga0209906_100416_pt1 | contig 19123 bp, 16 predicted proteins | sample FECB24metaG_FD_188303 | JGI IMG/M metagenome (GOLD analysis project Ga0209906, IMG submission 188303) | Cyanobacterial communities from the Joint Genome Institute, California, USA from Joint Genome Institute, California, USA - FECB-24 metaG... ... | reverse complement strand
CCGATCGTTTCGCAGGTCGCCGGGATCTCCGGGAATGCCTCGCCGAGAATGAACGGACTCGCCGGATTGCAGCAGGTCTCGGCCCACACAGAACCAGACAGACCGAGAAGTCCGGCGCTCGCTGCGGGCGGCGACGCGCTGCTCGTCGCGCGTGCCGACGGGTCGGAAGCAAGGATCGAGGCGGACAAGGTGCTGGTCACCGTTGGCCGCAAGCCTCTGGTGGAAGGCTGGGGTCTGGGGGAGATCGACCTCGACCGCGATGGCGCCTTCATCCGTATCGACGACCAGTGCCGCACGTCGATGCGCGGCATCTATGCGATCGGCGACGTGACCGGGGAGCCGATGCTCGCCTACCGCGCCATGGCGCAAGGCGAGATGGTCGCCGAAATCATCGCCGGCCACCGGCGCAGCTGGGACAAGCGCGCGATTCCGGCGGTGTGTTTCACCGACCCCGAAGTGGTCTCCGTCGGCCTCTCGCCGAGCGAGGCGCGGCAGGGCGGGCGCGACATCAAGATCGGTCAGTTTCCGTTCACGGCCAACGGGCGCGCCATGACGCTGCAGTCCGAGGACGGGTTCGTGCGTGTCGTGGCGCGCGCCGACAATCATCTGGTGCTCGGCATCCATTCAGTCGGCGCTGGGGTCTCGGAACTGTCGGCAGCCTTCGGGCTGACTATCGAGATGGGAGCCCGGCTGGAAGACATCGCGGGCACGATCCATGCTCACCCGACGCAAGGCGAGGGGTTCCAGGAAGCAGCGCTCAAGGCGCTGGGGCACGCGCTGCATATCTGAGCATTAGGCCCGCCGTCTTTCAGTCCGATAGGCCGCGGCCCTCTATCGGCCAGATCGCTTCCAGCCGGTCGCCGCGGACGAGGTGGATCACGTCGTGCAGATTGGCCGTCGGGTCGCAATGCGGCGCGGTGCATTCGAGACGTGTTCCGACCGGCGGCGGCGTCACGCCCTCATGTGGCACGAGCTTGCCGAACTCGTCACCAACCCAGACGATAATTCCGACCTCCCTGCCGTCCAGGAATGCACGCGGCTGCGGACCGTCGATGGCGAAGCTCTTGGTGCCGCCATCGGTGATGGCCTCGCCCTTCGCGTTGTGGGCGATGACCGTGACCGCGACGAACATCGAGAAGTCGAAGACGGGCCCGTTTTCGCCATGCAGGTCGACCGGCCGGTAGCCCTCGTCCATGAAGATGTAGGAGCCGGCCTGCACCTCGGTCAGCACCTTGTCCTGGAAGTCGAGCGCGTGGCTGCCCGTGCCGCCGCCGGTGACGATCCGGGCGGCAAGGCCTGCGTCGACCAGCGCGGAGAGGATCGCTGCGAGCCGCTCGTTGGCGCTGCGATTGGCTGTGCGGCGGGCCTCGTTGTCATGCACATGCTGCACATGGCCGGCATAGGCCTGGACGCCGGCAAAGGTCAGGCCATCCTCCGCGGCAATCGCACGGGCCAGCGCGACAACGGCGTCCGGCGTGGTAACGCCCGTGCGGCCGAGGCCCGTATCGCAATCGACCAGCACCGCGATTGTTGTCCCGGCCGCGCGCGCGGCCGCGGCGAAGTCAGCAACCAGTCCGGCGCGATCGACCACCACGGTGAGGTCGCAGCCTTGCGCCGACGCCTGCGCCAGCCGGGCGATCTTGCGACGGCTCGCAACCGGTGCGGTCAGCATCAGCGGATTGACGCCTGCCTCGAACAGCGACAGCAGTTCGCCCGATTTGGCGCAGGCGATGCCGAGCGCACCGGCGGCAAGCTGGGCTTTGGCGATGGATGCGCATTTGTGCGTCTTGGCATGCGGGCGCAGCCCCGTTCCCGCCTCCTTCGCCAAGGCGGCGAGGGTCGCGACATTCCGCTCGAAGGCGGTGGCGTCGAGAAGCAGCGCCGGCGTTTCGAGGGCGGTACGCCCCCCTGCCACGCCGACAAGCTCGAGGTTCAGCGCGGCGACACCCTTGATCATTCGGCAGCTCCCTTGAAATGGCCTGAACGCAGAGAGAGCGTGCCCGACTGGTCAACTGTCAATGTCAGAGGGTCAATTGCAACGCCATAGTCTCTTGCCGCGCCATCGACGGACACCTTCTCCTCGATCACGTCGGCCAGCACCCGCGCCGGCTCGCGCTCGAATGCGTCGCCGAAGCCGCCTCCGCCTGCGCCGACCAGCCGGAAGATGTCGCCGGCCTGGGCAGTGAAGGCGTGCATCGGCATGGCTGGCAGCATGCGTTCGCTGCCGTCCGCAGCGACAAGAATATGCGCGGATGGCGCGCCGCAGCCGCCGCCGTCGATGCCGAAGGGCGGATGGTCGCGACGGTCGCCGCGCAGGTTGAAGCCGGTGTCCTGCTGGAAGCGGAATTCGCGAATGAAGGCCAGCCCGCCGCGATTGCGTCCCGCCCCTCCGGAATCAGTCACGAAGCCGTAGCGCACGATCTCGACCGGCATCTCAGCCTCGATCATTTCGACCGGCTGGTTGGAAATGTTGGCGGCCGGGTTCGAGATGCCCTCTATGCCGTCGCGGTCGGCTCGTGCGCCCCAGGTGCCCACCAGCATCTCGTTGAGCACGAACTGCCGGCCCTGATAGTTGCCTCCGGCGGCCATCAGGAAGGGCCCGCCTTCGGAACCGCCGATAGCGCGCTCGGGCACGACTTTGGCCAACGCCTGCATGATCGTGTCGAACACGCGATATCCGACGACGCCGCGCGCGCCGCAGGCGGCGGGAAACAGCGGGTTGAGCAGGCTGCCCTCCGGCGCACGAACGGTGATCGGCTTCAGATAGCCGTCGCAGTTTGGAATATCGCGGCGCGACAGGCAGCGGATGGCGGTGAATGCCGCAGATTCAGGCAGCGAGATCGGACAGTTGATGCTCGCCGCCACCTGATCAGAGGTGCCGGTAAAGTCGATATCGATCGTGTCGTCGGCTATGGTCACGGTGGCGCGGATACGGATCGGCACCGGGTTATCGCCCAGCCCGTCGAGATAGTCCTCGCCGACATAGACGCCATTGGGCAACTCGCGGATGGTCTCGCGCATCATCGCCTCGGCGTGGTCGTGCAGCGCCTGCACATAGACGGGAAAATCGGCGCCATAGCGCTCGACCAGCGCGATCAGGCCCTTTTCGGCGGTGGTGCAAGCGGCGATCTGGGCGCGCAGGTCACCCAGCACCTCGACAGGCTGGCGCGTGTTCGATTCGATCAGGCCAAGCAGCGTCCGGTTGGGCCGACCCGCTTCATGGAGCTTCATCAGCGGAATGCGCAGCCCTTCCTGCTGGATTTCTGTGGCGTAGATGGCGACGCTGCCCGGCACGATGCCGCCGAGATCGGTGTGGTGGGCAACGGTCGCGGCGAAACCGGCCAGTGCGCCATCGTTGAAGATCGGCTTCAGCACATAGACGTCCGGCAAGTGCTGCCCGCCGGAGCCATAGGGGTCATTGGTGATGAAGATGTCGCCGGGCGCCATGTCGTCGCCGAAGCGCTCCTCCAAGAATCGCATGACACGCGGGAAGGAACAGAGCTGGATCGGCAGCGTCAGCCCCTGCGCGATGATGCGGCCTTGTGGGTCGCAGAGCCCGGTTGAGTAGTCCATGATGTCGCGCACGACCGGCGAATAGGCGCTGCGCATGATGATCAACGCCATCTCGTCGGCGATCGACGACAGGCCGTTGCGAATGACTTCGAGTGTGATCGGATCGACGCTGCTCATCGTGGGGTCACCTCGATCTCGATGTTGCCGACAGAGTCGAGCCGGGCCGACGCGGTGGGCGGCACGACGCAGGTGCAGTCGTAGTCCTCGATGATGAAGGGTCCTGACCGCGGCTTCAGGTCGAGTGCCTCGCGGCCGATGACGGGCGTCATTGCTGGTTCGCGGCCGAACGTCACCAGCCGGTCGCGGCGCTCGAAGGCGGGCGCCGGTGCGAAACGCGTGATTTTCGACGCCGTTGGCACGCGCACATTCATCCGGGCATTGACGATCTGTACCGGGTCGTCGGTGGAGCGGTGACCATAGGTGCGCTCATGCTCGCGATGGAATCCCTCGACGAGGGCTTCGATGTCGCCGCTGCCCATGTCGCCGGCAATGTTCAGCTCATAAGCCTGTCCGAAGTAGCGCAGATCGGCGCTGAAGCGGAACTCGGCCAGCGCGGTGTCGTAACCGTCGGCGGCAAGTGCCGAGACGGCGCGGTCGCGAAGTTCGGCCTTGAGGCAGGGCAGCCGGTCGGCATCGAGCCGCGCGGCGTCGGCCAGCAGCGGCTGGACGAATTCCTGCTCTACGTCGGAGCGCAGCAGGCCGAAGCCGGAGAACACACCGGCGGCCAGCGGCACCACGATGCTGCGGATGCCGAGCGCCGACGCGATGTCGGCCGCGACCACCGGGCCGTTGCCGCCGAAAGCGACCAGGGTGAAGTCGCGCGGATCGCGGCCGCGATAGGTCGAGACCGCCTTGACCGCGCGGGTCATGGTGGAGACGGCGAGCGTCAGCACACCGCGCGCCGTGGTCAGCAGGTCCTGGCCGAGCGGATCGGCGATCTGGCTGCGCAGCGCGGCCCTGCCAGCCTCGGCATCGACCTTGATCGAGCCACCGGCCAGCGTCACATCGTTGATGTAGCCCAGGGTGACGAAGACGTCGGTGAGCGTTGCGCGTGTGCCGCCCCGGCCGTAGCAGACTGGGCCAGGCATCGCGCCCGCGCTTTCGGGGCCGACCGTGACACGGCCCAGACTGTCGAGCGACACGAGGCTGCCGCCGCCCGCGCCGATCTCAGACACATCGATGAACGGCATCTTGATCGGGTAGCCGCCGCCCTTGACCAGCTTGCTGGACAGGTTGATGCCTGCGCCGACCTCGTACTCGTCGGTCCGCGCAGCCTCGCCGTTCTCGATCAGCGCCGCCTTGGCGGTCGTGCCGCCCATGTCGAAGGAGATGATGTTGGTGCCACGGTCCTCGCCGCGCACCAGCCGCGCGCAGGCGATGACGCCTGCCGCCGGTCCGGACTCGACCAGCGAGGCGGCTCGCTTGACGGACGCCGCCAGCCGCATGATGCCGCCGCCGGAATGCATCATCTCGATCGGCGCCGTCACGCCGATTTCCGCCAGCCGGCCCGCCAACGCGTCGGCATAGTTGCGGATGACCGGGCCGACATAGGCGTTCACCACGGCCGTCGAGGTGCGCTCGTATTCGCGGATTTCGGGCAAGATTTCCGAGCCCCGGCAGATGTAGACGCCATTGCCGAGGACATCGCGCAGGATCTCCTCGGTTCGGATCTCGTGCGTGGCGTTTGCATAGGCGTGCAGATAGCTGATCGCGACCGCCTCAACCCGCTCGGCCCGAAAACGCTCGGCGGCGCGGATCACGTCGTCCTCGTCGAGCGGGATCCGCACCTTGCCGTCAGCCCCGAGCCGCTCGCGCACTTCCAGGCGCAGGCGGCGCGGCACCAGCGGGGGCGGCTTGTCGTATTGGAGATCATAGAGCACGGGGATGCGCAGCCGGCGCAGTTCCAGCACGTCGCGGAAGCCCGCCGTGGTGACGAGGCCGGTCAGCGCCCCCTTGAATTCGAGGATCGTGTTGGTGGCGACGGTGGTTGCATGCACGATGCTGCTGATCGCCCGAGGATCGATAGCGAGGTCGTCGATCAACGCGCCGAGCCCGTTGGCAATGCCGCGGCTGTAATCGTCGGGCGTCGAGGCGACCTTGCGGATTTCGACCGTGCCGGAATCATCGACCAGGGCGATGTCGGTGAACGTGCCGCCGATGTCGATGCCGATGCGATAGCTGGGGGTGGTCATGCGATGAAACTCTTCAGGCCGGTAAGGATGGGCACGTGGCGATGGGCTGTCGCGTCGGAGGATGTAAGGGCATCAGTTCAGAGCGGCGGGCAGCCAGAGCGCCAGTTGGGGAAAGACGATCAGCAGCGCCATCATCATCACCATCGCCAGCACGAACGGCGTCGCGCCCCAGGCGATCTCGCTGATGCGGCCGGTGCGTCTGACGCCCTGGATCACGAACAGGTTGATGCCCACCGGCGGCAGGATCATCCCCGCCTGCATCAGCACCACCAGCATGACCCCGAACCAGACACCGTCGAAGCCGGCCGCGAACACGACGGGGGCGATCACGGGGACTGTCGAGATCATCATCGCCATCTCGTCCATGAAAGCGCCGAGGATGAGATAGAAGGCGATGACCGCGATCATCAGGCCAAGCGGCGGCAGGTCGTAGGCAGTCACGAGATTGACGATCGCCGTGGTCAGGCCGACCGCCGTCATCACGAAATTGAGGAAGAAGGCGGCGACCACGATGAGCATGATCATGCCGGTCGTCTTCATCGTGTTTTCAACCGCGTTGACGAACATGGCGATGCTGAACCGGCCGCGCACCAGAGTCAGGAGCAGGGCTGCGACGACACCGAGTGCTGCCGATTCGGTCGCGGTGGCCCAGCCGATGTAGATCGAGCCGATGACCACGATGAAGATGAAGACCGGCGGCAGGAACTCGACGAGCAACGCGATCCGCTCAGGCCAGCCGACGCGGACCGCCCGGCCGCCGAGGCCCGGACGCAGCGTGCAGGCGAGCGCGACGACGGCCATGAACATCAGCGCCAGCAGGATGCCGGGGATGATGCCGGCAAGATAGAGCCGCGGGATCGACGTGTTGGTGATCAATCCGTAGACGATCAGGTTGATCGAGGGTGGGATCAGGATGCCGAGCGTTCCGCCGGCCGCCAACGTGCCGAGGAAGAGGGAAGGGTTGTAGCCGTATTTGCTCATCTGCGGCATGGCCGTGGTGCCGACCGTCGCGGCGGTCGCCACGCTCGATCCGCACATCGAGGCAAAGAGCGCCGAGGATCCGATATTGGCGTGCATCAGGCCGCCCGGCATCCAGGACAGCCAGGCGGCGACCGCGGCATACATGCGGTCGGCGATGCCGGAGCGCAGCAGGATTTCGCCGAGCAGCACGAAGAGCGGGATCGAGACCATCAGGAAGCTGGTGGAGGAACTCCACGCCACTTCACCCATAGCGCGCATCAGCGGCAGGACGCTGTAGAACTCGGAGAGGCCCATGCCGACCAGGCCGAGACCAATGGCGATGGGCAGTCCCAACGCCAGCAGCAGGATCATTGCGCCAATGGCAAAGGCGATCATGACAGCGCTTCCTTCTCGCCTGCATTGCGCTGTTCGGTGTCGGCAAGTTCCGCGGTGAGCTCCGCCTCGATGTCGGGCGCTCCGGCCAGCCGCCCGATCTGTTTCCAGTCGCCGCGGAACAGCGCGGCGAGGCAGCAGCAGAGAAGAATGACCGCAACCAGAAGGAACCAACCCAGTCCCGCCACCCACATCGCCTGCGGCACCGACTTGGGGATCGCCAGCGAGCTCTGCGAGGATGCGCCGAAGCGGATGCTGGTCGTCAGCACCTCGGTGGCGAAATAGAGCAGCGCCGACATGAACAGCACGGTGCCGGCGAGGCTCAGAATGTCGAACAGCGCGCGGCCCTTGTCGCCGAAATGCGAATAGACCGTGTCGATGCGCACATGCGCCTTGTCGAGCAGCACGGCGCCGAAGCTCCAGGCCGTGCCGACGGCGAGGGCAAAGCCCGCCAGTTCATCGACGCCGCCAAGCGAACGGCCAAACCCCTGCCGCATGACGATCTCGACCACGATCAGGCCTGCGGCGATGACGATGAGGAATCCGCCTGCAAGCAGGATGTATCGGGAGATGGCGCGCAGCCCCTTGAGCGGCATTTGCTTGCTCCGTTGCCGCGCGCCGCCTGCCTCACTGCGCCTTGGCGGTGAATCCGAGGGTCTTGCCCACGGTCTCGTTCCAGTCGGTCACGCAGGCCTCGCCGCAGCGGCCAGCCCAACGCGGCAGGATGGTCTCGGTGACCATGCCAGCGAGCAGCGCCTTGTCGGCGTCGGTGACCTCGACCAGCTTCATGTTGGCCTTGATGCCGGTCGTGCACTCTCCGACGCCAGTGTTGCAGTTGATACCCTGTTTGGCCGCAGCCGCAACATGCTCCCACATCTCGTCCTCGAGCTTGGCGAACTGCTCCGTCAGGAAAGCCTTGGTCGGCTCGTCGAGTGCGTTCCAGGTGTCGACGTTGATCGCACTGAAGTAAGGCGCCCAACCAAGAACCAGCGGGAACAGGTGGTCGGTGACCTCCCACCATTTGGCGCTGTTGCCGGGGCCTGTGCCGGTCACGCCGCAATCGGCGGTGCCGTTCTGCAGCGCGGGAACGACTTCGGCGAAGGAGAGGTTGACCGGCGTGCCGCCGACCGCTTCGACGAAATCGGCCAGCGTCTGGTTGAAGGTGCGGATCTTCTTGCCCTTGAGATCGGCGACGCCCTTGATCTCGCCCTTGCAGAACAAGACCTGCGGCGGCGACGGCCACATCATCAGGAGATGCGCGTTGAAGTTTGCCTGCATGTTCTTGTCGATGACGGGACGGTAGGCATCGACCGCCTTGCGCATGGACTCGATGTCGAGAATGGCGCCGGACAGGTCCAGCCCGTCATAGAGCTTGAAGTCGCCGGCCACGAAGCTGACCGGTCCGGTGACGATGTCGGCGATCTTGAGCCGGAGCAGGCGCAGCGTCTCGTCGCCCTTGAGGCCGAGCGTGTCGAGGCTGTTGAAATCGGCGGTGATCTTGCCGCCGGAGACTTCCGGCATGGTCTTCTGCCAGAACGGCTGCTCGACCGCGGTGGTCATGGTGACGTTGCTCCAGCCGCCGATGACTTTCAGTCGAAGTTCCTGGATGTCCTGCGCATATGCGCCGCCCATGCTCGCGGCGGTGATTGCGAGGGATAGGAATGCCGAAGTGAGTTTCTTCATTGTTGTTCCCCTTCCTGTCTTCCGCTGCCGGCGGCAACGGTTGAATCGAAGCTACACAGGTCGAGTGATCGGTTCTAATTGATTTCGTCCCTGTCGCTGATAGGCTCGTCCTATCATGCGGATGACCCTCGCCCAGATCGAGACGTTTTACTGGATAGCCCGGCTCGGCTCCTTTCACGCCGCCGCGCGCCAGTTGTGCGTCACGCAGCCATCGGTGTCCGGGCGCATTCGCGAGCTCGAGCGGGATCTCGACTGCGCGCTGTTCGACCGCTCCGGCGGCCGCGCGCGGCTGACGAAGGCCGGACGGTCGATCCAGGGGCAAGCGGAGCAGATGCTGTCGCTGGCGCGCGAGATCCATGACGAGACGAGTTCGGGCAAGCTGCGCGGCCTGTTGCGTCTTGGCGTGGTGGAAACCGTGGCCCATATCGCGCTTCCGGGCCTGATCCGTCAGCTCAAAGCGTCGAGACCGAATCTTCGGATCGAATTAGCAGTCGATGTCGGCGCCATGCTTCTCAAGCAGCTCGACGAGCGGCAACTGGACGTGGCGATTACCACCGACGCGATCGCTTCGGAAGGGATCACTGTCCACCGCCTGGGCGAGGTCGATCTCGCCTGGATCGGTCCCGTCTCGCACCCACTGGCCGGCCGCACGCTGACGCCTGCCGATCTGGTCGACGAGGTGATCTTCACGCAGCCCGAAATCTCGACCATCGGGCGGACGATCCGGGAATGGTTCGACGCGAGCCAGTGCAAGCCCAAGGCGCTCAGCGGATGCAATTCGCTGTCCGTGACCAGCGAGTTGGTCGCTGCCGGGCTCGGATTTGCCGTGATGACTCCGGCTATCGTGCGCGACGACATCGCGGGCCGTGTCATCCGGTTCGAAGCCAGTCCTCCGATCCCGCCCCGAACGCTGTCCATCGCGGCTCTCTCCGAAACCTGGTCGGGCGACATCGAGTTCATCGCGGAGTTCGTCGCCGACACATTCCGACAGCAATCCGCGCTTCGTTGAGGAACGGGCAGTTGGGGCCACAGGAAGGCCGGCGACCGTGCCGGGTGCCTTCACCGGAGGGGTACCTGACATCGCGCACTACCGCTCTGTTTAGCGGTCGGCAAGCTCCTCCCAATGCTAGGCGCCCGGCATCATGCGGCGCATGCCTCTTGTTTGAGCTATTTCAAAAAAATAGACTGGGCTGGGTTGATCGATCGTCGCCAAGATCGGCTGCACGGCGCGAACGTTGCATGAGTGGGTGAAGCCATCAAACAGCGTCTCGCGAACAGTTGCCCGAGCGGACTGTAGGCCGCCGACTCGCTCACCGCGGACGAGCGCGCTCCTGCGCGAAGCCGGCGGCGATCCGCGCGTGCGACCGGCGGCGGCTGGTCGCCGGCGACGGCCGACGGAACGTGTGGCCGGGCACAAAGTGATTCCTCCAATCGGAAAACCACAGGCATACCCGGTCGACCGCGATCACAAGACGATGCCCCGAAAGGACCGCCCCCGGCGTCTTGAAACTCCGGTCGGCTACGCCCTCCCTGCGTCTCAAGACGCCGCATTCTCATCCTGATTGTCACGCGCTCTCACATTGATTGCCGCGCCGCAGCCAAGTATTAGACAATTCGGCCCCAGATGATAGGTCTTGCGCAAATGCAGGACCTTCTTCACGATCTCGGGGGCGGTTCGATTGGCGGGGTTTTTGGGTGCTGTCTTGCGATTCTCAGAGCCTGCCAACCCGTGCTGCCGATAGGCTGTCCGCAGCGATTGAAACTTGGCCTGGCCGACGCCGAAATATCTGCATGCCTTACCAACGTCGCCGATCTGATCAGCGTGATTGAGAACCCGAAGCTTGTGGTCTACGTCGCGGCGAAACTGGTGCGTCTTGATCATACTTCCGGCCTAAATGGCTCAAGAGATCGGATGTCTCGCAAATCCGTACCCCCGGTATCTCAAGCTAAACTCCGCCGATGCCTGCCCGCCGCGGACAGGATCCGGCATGCCGCTGCTTTGGCGAATGGAATTCGACTGGCTACGCAACGTCACCCGAAAGCTCTTACATCCCTGTGCACGGATAGCGACCGCGTGCAGGCCATGCGTTCGTGTTAAGGCGAGATCGAATGACGGTCACCCTTATGTGATGGAACGTTGTCGATCCGAGCGTGTTTATGCCGATCTGAGCGTGTTTATTCTGTGACTTTGCGTGACGACAAAACGTAAGAATAGGGAGATTATAATGTTTGCGAAATTTACACTGATCACGATTTTGGCTTCGACCACCGCCGGCTCGGCGTTTGCGCAGCAGGCGCCGGCGTCGTCGATGATTGATGCTTCGAACGTCAAAATCGAAGGCAACACGATCATGAATGTGGCTGTCGATATCGACAGGCCGGGCTATTTGGTGATTCACAACGAAGGTGCCGGCGCACCGCCCGCTTCGCTTGGCCACATCGCCGTCGTCAAGGGGATGACTGGAAATTTGAACATTGAGTCCGATCAGCCGCTCGATCCGAACAGTGGCCTTTCGCTGATGCTACATTATGAGACCAACGGTAATACTACGTACGATTTCGGTCCTGGTTCGACGGATGTCGACGGGCCGGTGAAGGTCGGCGACGCAGTCATTGCGGTTCCGATCAAGGCAGCGATGTAACGCTAATCTCAAATGTCTGATAAAGGCGCGTCAGCATCACTGGCGCGCCTTTATCGCATACAGCGGGCACCTTGTCGGTTAATGTTCACGTAACGGAAAGAGCTATGTCGCATTCGCGCTCGGGCTTGCCGCATGTGAGAAGCGATTTCCCGTCGCCTTCACCACAGCGGCGGACCTGCTGCACCAGCCCACGGAAGCCCGCGACGAGAAGCGGCTCTTGAAGCTGCAGCGCGAACTGCAGGTAGTGAAGCTGCTCATCGTCGATGAACTCGGCTACGTGCCGCTGTCGCGGCCACCGTCATCCGGGGACTTCAGTCTGCGCCGGGCTCGCTCCGTCGCCGATGGCAGAACCCAGCCTTGGAACGGCGCTCCGTTGCGTAGCGCTCCGGGCTTGCGGGAGAGCACTGGGACATAGTGCCAGGGATCATAGACGGTCTCGCCGCGCCCGAACGAACGGGCATGCTCGGCAACGACGATGCCATCCTGACGAATGACGATGCGGTTGGCATAGGCCTGGACCTCGACCGGCCGGCCGACGGCAGTCGACAGCACCGAGTATTTGTTGTTGTCGAAGCGCACCTTCCGCACAACCTTCCGCGATACCCTCAACTCGCGGCAGATCTCCTTGATCGACTTCCCCTGGGCCAGCGAAAGCCGACGAATCTTCGCGATCGTCTCCACAACCAACATCCAAAACAAATGCCTCCGATGAAACCGAAGGCAGTGTGACAACCCTGCGTTTCAGGGGTCCTTTTTGGACGCCGGTCACCCCTGGAATGGGGGCCTTATTCCACGCCGAAACACAATCGCGGTAAAAGGATCCAGCTTTGGTCGCTTCGGTGCGCCGCCAAGCCGGTAGCCAGGCGGCACCGAAAACAACATCTTTGCAACCGTCCGAGGATCAATCCCAAAGCGCCGTGCCGCCTCGCGCCGGCTCAGGCCCTCGATCTGAACCGCATGGCGAACCCATCCATATAGCTCCACGCCCTTCATCCCTCCGCCTTCCGCCAAACGACAAAAGGCAATCTGCTGCCGCAGTTTTACTCCGGCGCAACCGAAATATCCGGCCGCTTCAGTGAGGGATTATTGCTCCGCCGATCACAGGTGAGTTAGGCGATGTGACGTTGCCCCGAGCTCGGGATGGCTTTTCGCTGCCACTGTCGTGGCCGGCTAGTAATCGCGCTGGGAGCGGGAAAAAGGTGGGGGTAAGAACCTTCGGCTAAACGAGGCCTTTTGCGGAAAGGGCACTCGGTGATGGGGCAAGTGAGGATGAAGGTCTGGGTTGAGATTGTCGGCGCCGATGACGTTCCTCAGCGTCGGGAGATTGCAATCGTCGACCGCAGTGTCCACGGAGCGCGTCTCGACGAGTTCGGCCTCTCCCTGGAGGAAGGCAAGACGATACAGCGCCGCCTGCAGGAGGAGTTCACCCAGATTCAAGTGGATCAATCCAGTCAGCAGGATCGGAAATGTCTCGACTGTGGCCGCCTTCGCGGGGTTCATGACTATCGGCCTCGTACGGTCCATTCGCTCTTCGGTATTTGTCGCCTGCGCGTACCCCGGTTCCGCAGTTGCGCTTGCGGAAGGGCGGCAAGATCGGGCATTGGAAGCATCGAGACCCTGTTGAAGGGCAGAGCAACGCCGGAATTGGAGCGCGTTCAGGCCGAACTCGGCTCCCGGCTATCGTTTCGAGAAGCTGCCCGTGTGCTCGATCTCTTTGTGCCCGCTTCGCGACCACACAATCATCGAACCGTCGTCCACCGGCTCTCCAAGGTGGCCGATCAGATCGAGAAGTGGGACGCCGCGAGCCCCTATCGCATCAGCCGAGCCAGCGGAACCGCCATCTCGGTTTTCATCGATGGCGCCTATATCCGCGCAGTTCCCGGATATCAGAGCCGGCATTTCGAAATCGCCATGGGACGCGTTGTTTCAGCGGGTCGGCCACCGCGTCAGTTCGCGGCCGCACCGCATGTGGCCACCGGAAAGCACGATGTGGTTCGTGCCGCGCTGCGGGCGCAAGGATGGCTGCCTGGCCGCGACGTCACTGTTTTCAGCGACGGAGACGTCGGGCTGCAGGGCATCGTGCTCAGTGCAGCAAGGCAGCCCGTGACGCATATTCTTGACTGGTTCCATCTGTCGATGCGGCTCCGGCACATCGAACAGACATGGGAAGGAATCAGGCATGTCGGCGATCTGAACGTCTACCTTCGGGATGTTGCGGTTGATGTGCCGAGGCTCCGGCATCTTCTCTGGAGCGGCTACGTCAGGGAGGCGACGAGAGCCGTGAAGAATATGCTCTACCAGTTGGAGCAGCACCCTCGGCTTCGAGACGCCAACCAAAAGCTCAAGCGATTGACCGTATTGATCAGCAATCTCCAGACCTACCTGGTCCAGAACACGACGTCGATTGTCGACTACTGCCATCGATATTGGTCCGGTCAGCAGATATCGAGTTCTCCGGCCGAAAGCGCCGCCAACAGCCTCGTGAACGCTCGGATGAACAAGAAGCGGCAGATGCGTTGGTCTCCTGCCGGCGCTCATCGGGTATTGCAGGTCCGGGCGGCGGTTGCCGATGGTCGGCTCAAGCAAGCCAAGTTTGCCCTTGCGGCTTGACCCCCCCCTTTTTCCCGCTCCCGTCGCGCCGAAGCGGTTGCCGTCGCCTTGTCGGAAGATTTCGACATCCCGCCGGAAAACCTGGTAACTCAGGGCTATGGCGAGCAGCAGCTGAAGGTGCGCACGGCGGTTCCCGAGCGCGAGAACCGTCGCGTTGCCGTACGCCGAATTACGCCACTACTACGGGCCGCTCAATAAGCGCCGGCACGATGGTGAGATGCTGTACGTCGGAGTCGATTGCCGGAATGGAATGACGGCCAACTCCGAACGGGACCTGATCGGCGGCATGACAGGGAAGGCTCGCTTCGTAACCGTCTCAGGCCTCTCTCGCAGCTGCGTCGGCCAAGACGGAACTGCCGAAAACCTTCGCCGCTGCGAAGAAGGCCTCGCTCACTTTGCCCGCCCCGTCGCGCGGGGCGAAAACCACTTCGTCATAGAGCCGGTCCATTTCGCGGACCGGTATGCGCCGGATCGTATCCGTTCGACCGGTACCCTCGCGCCACATGAAGCCGACCCCGATGCCGTTGGCGACCGCTTCATAGACTCCGTCACGTGTGTCGAGCGTCAGCAGCGGGACCGGGCTCAAGCCGGCGGAATGGAACGCCCTGTCCACGACGCGCTGCGTCGAGGATCCCCGCGTGCGGAAGATCAGGGGTGCGGTGATCAGTTGTTCGCAGGTCAGGCATTCCTCGGCCGAAAGCTGACTATCCGCATTGACGATGGCGACGACTTGCTGTCGGACGAGAAGTTCGCGCCGGAAGCGTCCGTCGTCCGGCACGTTTGGCAGCACGCCGACATCGACCCGGCGGGTGATTACCGCCGCGGTGATCTCTTCGAAGGAGCCGGTCTCGACGACGATCGATACGGTCGGATGGCGCTTGGAGAACAGCGCGATCAGAGCCATGCCAGGCATGGAATTGCCGAGCCCGATCGAGATATGGCCGTCGGCGAGCGCATTGCGGCGGGTGAGGATGCGGGTCGCGGCAGTTTCGGCCTCGGTCATCCTCTCCGCCACGTCGCAGAGCTCGAGGCAGAGGGGCGTCGGGTGAAGGGCGCCATTGCGGCGCTGGAAAAGCCGCACGCTGAACTGTTTCTCGATCCCTTTCACATGCTGCGAAACCGCCGGCTGGGATATGCCGAGCAGGCGCGCGGCGGCGGCGAAGGAACCGGACGCGGCGACTGCGTTCACGGCGCGGATGCGGGTGGGCGAAAGGGTCAAGGGAATCTCCGGAGTGCATAAGCAGGACTTTGCTTCAGGCAAAGTTTAGCTGCGGTCTGTAAAGCCTGTGTCACAGAGCGCGCCCAGATTGCAAATGCAGCTGGCGAATGTGCCGACTGCCTACAAGGATCATGTCGACGAGACGAACCTGACGGGGGCGCTGTTGCGTCATCGAACGGCTTCGTCATGTCGCCTGGCAGCGGAGTCGATGCGTGGCCGACGAGACGATCAGAATAGGCGATATCGCCGACGCGCCGGTCCACGGCTGCGCGGCGATCTTCTGCGACCTCGATGGCTGCCTGGTTTCAGGCGGGCATGTCTATCCCAATGTGCGTGAATTCGTCGCCCGTCATGCCGACCGGCTCTGGATCATCTCAAACAATTCGTCCGACACGGCGGAGACCCTTTCAACCAGGGTCGCGGCCATGGGGCTGGCCATTGACGCTCGGCGAATCCTGCTCGCAGGCGAGCAGGCGGTCCGGCGGATCGCGGCGTCCCATCCCGGCGCAGCCGTCTCGCTTTATGCGGAGGCGCCGATCCGCAACCTCGCTCGGTCGCTGGGTCTGCGAACGGAGGCCCGCAAGCCCGACATCGTGCTCTTGGCGCGGGATCCGGGCTTTTCCGTCCGCGATCTGGGCCGCTTGGTCGATGAGGTCCATGACGGCGCGACTTTCGTCGTGACCAATATCGACACCGTCCATCCCGACGCCTATGGGCGTCCGGTTCCTGAAACCGGCGCTGTCGTCGCTGCCATCCGCGCCTGCGACCCCTCCATCCGTTTCACGAGCATCGGCAAGCCCGCTCCGGATCTGCTCGAGCTGGCGCTGCGCCTCAGTGGCGCGGCGCCCGAAGCCTGCGTCTTCATCGGCGACAATGACAGCACCGATGGCGGTGCGGCGAAGGCGGCCGGCATCCGGTTTGTCCACTTGCGGCGCATGTCCGTGAACGGCGTTGCCGCCACCGGCGCGCTGGTGATGCCCGACATGGCCGCCGCGCGGGGTATCGCCTGATGCTACGCCATATCGCACGCACGCTCGCCAAGATGGCCGTCACCCTCTTCGTGATCGTGACGCTGGTCTTCTTCGCGACACGCCTCTCTGGCGATCCGATCGACTATGTCGTCGGGCAGGGGATCACCCAGGAAGATCGCGAGCTGCTGACCCGATATTATGGTCTCGACGCTTCGATCTGGCAGCAATACGTCCGGTTCCTCGGCTCTTTCGTGGACGGCCAGTTCGGTCTTTCCTTCGTCGAGCGGCGCCCGGTCGCCGACATCGTCGCAGAACGCATCTGGCCGTCGCTGCAGCTCCTCATCGCCGGCGTCTCCGTTACGATCCTCGTGTCAATTCCGCTCGGCATCCTAGCCGCCATCCATCGCAAGACCTGGATCGGCAGCGCGATCATGACGATCGCCTTCATCGGCTACGCGGTGCCGAACTTCGTACTCGCCGTTTTCATGGTGCTGGTCTTCGCCTTCTGGCTGAACTGGCTGCCGGTGGTGGGTAACGGCACGCCTTGGCACTTCATCATGCCCACCATCGCGCTTTCCGGCGCGCTGATCGCCGCGCTGACGCGCTTCACGCGCAATGCCATGCTGGACGTTCTCAGCCAGGACTTCATGCGCACGGCGCGCGCCAAAGGCCTGCCGGAAAGCACCGTCATCCTGAAGCACGGCTTTTCCAATGCCTCGATCACCATCCTCTCGGTGCTCGGGCTGCAGATCGCGGGCCTCGCCGCCGCCGGAAACGTCGTCGTGGAGGCGATCTTCGCCTGGCCCGGCATCGGGGATCTGCTCGTCAACGCGGCGATCGGGCGCGACTTCCCGGTGCTGCAATTCGCCGTCCTCGTCGTCGCCTTCGCGGTGATCATCGTCAATGGCGTGATCGACATTGCCTATGCCTATGCCGATCCGCGAATCCGGCTGGGGAGAGCGTGATGGCCGAGGCAACTTTCGGGAACACCGCGGTGCGGCCAGGTCTTCTCGCCGACGCCCGGCGGGTCTGGGGTGACGCGAATGGCGTCCAGCGCGCGGCGATCTGCATAGCTTTTCTCCTGTTGATCGTGGCGGCTTTCGCACCGTTCATCGCCCCGCACGAACCGACTGCGCAGAGCCTGATCGCCCGGCTGCGCCCGCCGATCGGCTTCGAACGCTACAAGGACGGCTACCTGCTCGGCACCGACGAACTCGGCCGCGACGTGCTCTCGCGGTCGCTCTACGGCTTGCAGCTAACCCTGATCCTCGCGGCGCTCGGCGCCACGATCGGCCTGTTGCTTGGCGGGGCCCTCGGGCTGGTTGCCGGCATTGCCGGCGGCATCGTCGACGACTGCATCATGGGCGCCGTCGACGCGCAGATCGCCATTCCCTTCACCCTCATCGCGCTCCTGATGCTGGCGATCTTCGGGTCCTCCATCGAGATCATGATTCTGGTGCTCGGCCTCTATGGCTGGGAGCAATATGCCCGGATCGTGCGCGGCGAAGTCCGCCGGCTGATGGCGATGCCCTTCATCGAGGCGGCACGCGCGGCCGGGGCCTCCGGCGGCCGGATCGCCTTCCGGCACATCCTGCCCAATGCCGTCTCGCCGCTCGTCGTCCAGTTCACCCTGTCGATTTCCAACATCGTGCTTCTGGAATCGACCCTTTCCTTCCTCGGCATGGGCGTGCAGCCGCCGACGGCGACGCTCGGATCCATGGTCGGCATCGGCCGCGATTACATGCCGACAGCTCCATGGATCGTGATCGCACCCGCCGTGATGATCCTGCTCGTGACCTTCGCCGTCCAGATCCTCGGTGACTGGATGCGCGACCGTGCCGACGTACGACTGATGGGGAGATGATCTCGCCGTCAGGAAGAAGAGGCCGCCAGCGGCCCGCTAACCTTAACCCAACCAACCTTTCAGGAGGCATGACATGACAAGGCTCTTTGCGACCACCGCGATCGCTACCATTCTCGCGGGCTCCGCCTTTGCCGTCGAACTGACCGTCGGCGCGGCCAATGTAACCGGCCTCGTCGATCCGGGCCGCGACCATTCGAACGTCGGTTCGCAGTTCTACTACAACACCTTCGATACACTGGTCGAAAAGAACTACGACAAGCTGCAGGGCGAGTTCCGCCCCGGTCTCGCGACCGAGTGGACGCTGGTCGAGCCAACCGTAATGGAGCTCAAGCTGCGCCAGGACGTCAAGTTCCACAATGGCGACGACATGACCGCCGACGACGTGGTTTTCTCGCTCAACCGCATGTACCAGGCGACCTTCCCGCCCTATCAGGTTCGCTCGCGCGATCGCCTCGCCAACTTCGACAGGGCCGAGAAGGTCGACGACCATACGGTGCGCATTCACGCCAAGCGCGAGGAGCCGCTGTGGGAGACCTTGCTCAACCTGCAGCAGGTGATGATCATTCCCGAGAACTACACCAAGGCCCTCACCGGAGATCCCAAGGTCGCCGAGAACGACGATTTCGAGGCGTTCTCGCTGAAGCCCGTTGGAACCGGCCCGTACCGGATCTCGGAGTTCGTGCCGGGCAAGACCCTGGTCTGGGAACGCTTCGACGGCTTCTGGGGCGAGAAGGCGCCGCTGGACAAGGTGACCGTCACGCACATGCCGGAAACCGCCGCGCGCATTACGGCGCTGAAGACCGGCGAGGCCGACCTCGTCACCAACATCGCGCCCGACCAGCTGTCGCTGATCGAGTCGGACCCGGCGCTCAAGGCGGCGGGCTCCGCGACAGCGCTGTTCCACGTCATGATCATGAACGCGAACCATCCGGTGCTGAAGGATCCGCGCATTCGCCAGGCCATGAGCCTCGCGGTGGACCGCGATACGCTCAACGAGGCGCTGTGGCTCGGCAAGG
>Ga0209906_100415_pt1 | contig 19160 bp, 20 predicted proteins | sample FECB24metaG_FD_188303 | JGI IMG/M metagenome (GOLD analysis project Ga0209906, IMG submission 188303) | Cyanobacterial communities from the Joint Genome Institute, California, USA from Joint Genome Institute, California, USA - FECB-24 metaG... ... | reverse complement strand
AGATCTTCCAATAAATCGGGATGATGAGCGCTTCAAGCCTCTCGAGCGAGCATCCTTCGCCGCCAGCCGCGATTACATAGCAGCCAGCGACTCATACGATATTGACGGGGTCATCGGATACAAAATTTCAATACCAACTGCGTCAAGGTGGTTTGAATTGATCCCTTACCTATCCTACACGCGCCAGCACGTCGCGAGGGCCACGGTTGCGGACAATACCGAAGTCGAAAACGTTGGAGGAGGAGTCATTGCGCAATTTTATCCTACAATTTTTGGACACACCCAAGACCTATACATATATCCTCAAATCACCCACTCGACCCGCACGCACGTGACAGTTCTTTCTGGCAACGCAGTCCTAACTCCAAATCTCTGGGACTTCGGATTTGGTAGGCGATTGCCCATTTTCGGCATTGAATGGTTGCAATATTCGATCACGCCTCAAGTGAAGGCGACCTATGCGAGCCTGCTGGATAACGGCGACGCTTCGGTCATTCGCAACGATATCGATTCGTTTCGATATGGCCCGAGTCTCAACTTCTGGATGGGTGTCACCGAGGGAAGCCTGAAGGGCCTCGGCGTCACAGTTTCCTATGACTACATGGACCTCGTGACATCCGGTCGCAAGCTCAGTCATGTTGCCCAGTTCGACACCACAATTTCATATGTATTACCCAAGCAAGAATACTGGAGCCTTCAGCTCAAGTATGTTGACGGCCGAAATCTCGAGACGTTTGAGAAGCAGCGAAAAGTATCGCTCGGACTTGGTCTAAAGTACTAAACTGGACACACAACGAAGGGGCCGCGAAAGCGGCCCCTTTTGCGTTACGGGTCGACCGCGCCACGACCGCCCGACTTGACTTCATCCGGACACCGTAGACTCTGGCATCCCATGCAAGACGGGTTACCGCTTCTCACCCCGCCTCATCTGCCGACCGAGCGCTTCACCGATGCGAGGGCGGCGGTCGAGCGGCTCGACCATATCTACCGGCGCAACACCCAATTCCTGCGCGAGCATTTCGAGGCCTTTGCCGCCGGTGCACCGCTCGATGCGCGGGTGCGCGCGACCTATCCGTTCGTGCGGATCACCACCGACACTTATGGCCGCGTGGATTCTCGCCTCTCCTACGGATTCGTGTCCGGGCCGGGCACGCACGCAACCAGCGTCACCCGTCCCGACCTGTTCCGCGATTATTTCACCGAGCAGATCGAACTGCTGCTCGCCAATCATCGGGTGCCCGTCGAAATCGGCGAGTCGCACGAGCCGATCCCGGTCCATTTTGCCTATGCGTCGGACATCGGCATTGCCGCGAGCCGCGTGTCCGGCGGTCACGCGACGGAGCTGCCGCTGCGCGACCGGTTCGATACGCCCGACCTCGCGACCATGGATGACTCGATCGCCGACGGCACGCTACATCTGCCCCACGGCGCCCCTGCACCGCTTGCGATGTTTCGCGCCGCGCGGGTCGATTACTCGCTGCACCGGCTGCTGCATTACACCGGCACCGACCCCGAGCATTTCCAGAACTTCGTGATCTTCACCAACTACCAGTTCTACGTCGACGCCTTCGTGCGGATGTGCCGCGAACGCGTCACAGCGGGCGATCCGGTCTATGAGGCGTTTGTCGAGCCCGGCAATATCGTCACCTGCCGGGGTGGCCCCGTGGCGCAGGCCGCGGCGCCGCTCGCGCGCCTGCCGCAGATGCCGGCTTATCATCTGGTCGCGCCCAGGAGCCGCGGCATCACCATGATCAATATCGGCACTGGACCGTCGAATGCACGCAACATCACCGATCATGTCGCGGTGCTGCGCCCGCATGCCTGGCTGATGCTCGGGCATTGCGCGGGCCTTCGTAACTCACAGAAGCTCGGCGACTACGTGCTCGCCCATGGCTATGTGCGCGAGGATCACGTGCTCGACGAGGAATTGCCGCTGTGGGTGCCGGTCCCGGCGCTGGCCGAGATCCAGGTCGCGCTCGAACAAGCGCTGGCCGAAGTGACCGGCCTGTCCGGCTACGAGCTCAAGCGCATTATGCGCACCGGCACGGTCGCAAGCGTCGACAACCGCAACTGGGAGCTCGGCAATCATGCAGCCGTCATCCATCGGCTGTCGCTGTCGCGTGCGGTGGGTCTCGATATGGAATCCGCGGCCATCGCGGCGAACGGATTCCGTTTTCGCGTGCCCTATGGCACGCTCCTTTGCGTCTCCGACAAGCCGCTGCATGGCGAGATCAAGCTGGCCGGAATGGCCGCCGAATTCTACCGGCAGCGGGTCGGTCAGCATCTCGATATCGGCTTGCGTGCGATCGAAAAGCTGAGATCGCAGGAATGGGAGCGGCTGCATTCCCGCAAGCTGCGAAGCTTCGCCGAGGTCGCGTTCCAGTAGGCGAAGGCCCGCATTGGCAGAGGCCTCCGGTTTTGCTTGGATCATCCGCCGCTGTTCAAAGCCTTACTGAAGGAGATCACAGCATGTCAGAGATCAAACTCGCACCCGGCATCACGCCTGCCGGAAAGAGCACCGCGCCGGCGGTGTGGAACATTCTCGGCCACACCTATTATGAGAAATCGAACTGCGCGACCTCGTTCTCGTTCGAGACCCTGGACCCGCCCGGCACCTTCGTGCCGCCGCATATCCATCCGACCCAGGACGAATTCATCTACATGCTGGAAGGCACGTTCGACCTGTATCTCGACGGTCAATGGGTGAAGGCCGGTCCGGGCGATCTAGTGCGCATGCCTATGGGCCTGCCGCATGGCTATTACAACAAGACCGACAAGCCGACCCGGGCCTTGTTCTGGGTCTCGCCCTCGCGCAAGCTAAAGGAATTGTTTGAGCTATTGCACAACATGACCGACCCGGAAGAAGTCGTGCGGGTCTCGGCCGCGCATGAGGTCGACTTCCTGCCGCCCGGCAGCGTGCCCGGCGCTTGATCGCCCGACTTAAGGAAGGAGCCGCTCGCGCGGCCCCTTCTTCCCGAACGAAATCCGACCCGCCTCAGCGCAGCGTCATGCTGGCGATCCCGACCGCCAGGTTGACACCGACCTGCCCCTGAAGCGACAGCGGCTGCAGCGAAATGGTCCGGTTGGAGCCACCCACCAGGACGTTGGCACCGCCGCCAAGGCCGAGCGACGCGTCGCCGCTGGCGCCGACATAGGTGCCGGCAAGCGTGCGCGGCGGCAGCTTGGTGGTGCGCGCGAACACGCCCCAGATCATCCGTCCGCCCCCGGTTACACCGAGATCGAGGCCAAGCCGCCCGATATGACCGCTGTAATATTCAACGCGCCCACCCGTGCTGGGGGTGAACGTGCACTGGATCTGCTGGCGCGAACCGATGATCAGGCCAACCGTGGGCGACAATTTGCAGGAGAGCCCGCCGGCTCGGACCCTGCTCTGGGCGTCGGCTGAGGTCGAAGCGACCGACAGCGACACGGCTGCGACGAATGTGGCGATGATAGACAGACGCATGGATGTCCCCCGGCATTGAAAAATGTATCGTTGCCTTAAGCCACGTCTCAGGCTGCCGCACAATCCGGTTTGTACAGACGCTGGCGGTAGAATGGTCAGGGTCAATATCCGAGGAATGCTGGAATGGCAGCCAAACAGGGGCGGATCTACACCGGAATCGGCGGCTGGACCTTTGCGCCCTGGCGGGGCGAGTTCTATCCCAAGGGCCTGCCCCACGCCCAGGAGTTGCGCTATGCCGCCAGCCACCTGACGTCGATCGAGATCAACGGCACCTTCTATCGCACGCAAAGCCCGGCGAGTTACCGCAAATGGGCGTCGGAGGTTCCGGACGGTTTCGTCTTCTCCCTCAAGGGCCCGCGCTTTGCGGTGAACCGGAGCGTGCTTGCGGACGCCGGCGATTCCATCAAACGGTTCCTGAATTCGGGCGTCAGCGAATTGGGGGATCGGCTGGGTCCGCTGCTGTGGCAGTTTGCACCCACCAAAAAATATGACGAGGCCGATTTCGGGCGGTTTCTGGAGCTGCTCCCGGCCGAGTTTGACGGCCGCAAGCTCCGCCATGTGGTCGAGGTGCGTCACGACAGCTTCCGGGTCCCGGGCTTTGCCAAGCTCCTGCGCCGGTTCGGCGTCGCGGTCTGCTTTTCGGAGCACGCCACCTATCCCGCCATTGCCGATGTGACGTCGGATTTCGTCTATGCACGTCTGCAGAAGGGGCAGGACTCGATCAAGACCGGCTACCAGCCCAAGGCCATCGACGCCTGGGCCGCGCGCGCGAAACAATGGGCTCAGGGCGGTGCACCCGACGACCTGCCCTGCGTCGACACACCGTCGCCGCCGAAGAAACAGGCCCGCGATGTCTTCCTCTACTTTATCCACGAAGGGAAGGTCCGGGCACCGGCTGCGGCAATGGCGCTGATCGGGAAGCTGTCCGCCGGAGTTGATCGAAAGGGCGCCGAGCGGCGATAGTGCGCCGGGAGCCGGCAGAGGCAGCCGGCCTGGAGCACGATATGGAAATTCCGCTGATTGCCCAAGCTGCGGCGACCGCAGGCATCGTTCTCACGGTGGTGCAATACTGGATGAAGACCATGATCCCGCTCAGGGTCGTGGGCATCGTCACCAATGTGCTGTTTCTGATCTATGCCGGGCTGGCCGGTATCTGGCCGACGATTGTGCTCAATTGCATCGTGCTGCCCCTGAACCTGTATCGGGTGCACGAGATGCGCCAACTGATCCGACGGACCCAGCGCGCCGCGCGATCCGATCTCGACATGACATGGCTTCAGCCATTCATGACACGGCGCAAGACGAAAAAGGGACAGGTGATCTTCCGCAAGGGCGACATCGCAGAGGCCATGTATCTCGTGGTGAGCGGCCGCTACCAGTTGCAGGAGATCGGCATCATGCTCGAACCCGGAGCCGTGGTCGGCGAACTGGGGCTGCTCTCGCCGGACGGCGTGCGAACCGCGACGCTGATATCAGTCGACGACGGCGAAGTGCTATCGCTCGCCTACGAGAAATTCGAGGAGCTCTATTATCAGAATCCCGAATTCGGTCTCGGCTTCCTCAAGCTCACCAGCAAGCGGCTGTTCGACAATATCGCACGGCTGGAAGCGGAACTTGCGACACGGCCGCCCCGCATCGTTCCCGCACCATCACCGATGACGAAGCACTGATGCAATGCGCAGCAAAAAGCCACGAAATGAGCGGGCGCGCGTACATCCGGCGTCACCTGCAGCATTCGTGGCCCTGAGCAGCGGAGCTTTTACTCAACGCTGTTCGACGTCATATGGTGAGCCAGGACGGACATTCAAGGCCACCATGACTTTTCTGTAGCTGCCCGCCGCCAAAAGGTTCAAAGGCCGTCCGTCGACCGGCACCGCTTTGAAATAAGGCGTCAGCGCTTGGTCGCAACCGTTACGGCCTTTCCCTCCGGGACTCTGGCCTTGCCCCCCTGCCCACCACGACAAGATTTTGATTGAAGTCGCTACCGAAGGCCGCCAGTTTATCGCGCCTTCCTCGCATCCCGCCTCCCGGCCCTTTCCCCATGCTCCGGAGCTCACCGATGGCCGACCTTATCGGCTACCTCACCCATATGCGCTTTGCCGAAGTCATCGGCTATATCGCCGCCGCGCTGGTTTTTGCCACCTTCTCGATGAAGACCATGGTGCCGCTGCGGATCGTCGGCATCTGCAGCAACGTCTTCTTCATTGCCTATGGCTACCTGAATCCAGCCTATCCCTTGCTGGTGCTGCATTGCCTGCTGCTGCCGCTGAACATCCTGCGGCTCCGGCAGATGCTGTCGCTGGTGACGGAGACCAAAGAGGCGTTCGAGGGCGACCTCGACATGAACTGGATCAAGCCGTTCACGACCACGCGCGCCATGGCGCCGGGTGAAGTGCTCTTCCGCAAAGGCGACCCGGCCAACGAAATCATCTTCATCATGTCGGGCAGCCTGCGCATTCCCGAGTTGGGCATCGCCATCCCGCCCGGCGAAGTCGTCGGCGAACTCGGCATGCTGTCCCCCGACAAGGTCCGCACCCAATCGGCAATCTGCGTCGATGGTGGGCAAATCCTGATCATAACCTATGATCAGGTCCGGCAGCTGTTCTTCCAGAATCCGAAATTCGGATATTACTTCATGCAGCTCAGTGCGCGCCGCCTGTTCGACAATCTGAAACGGACCCAGGCCGAAAACGAAGCCTTGCGTGCCGCGCGAGATGCGAACGCATTCCAGCCCGCCGAGCCATGACCCTGTAGCGCAGCCGGCAATTCACTGGGGCCGCCCGGATAGCCATCGCGCTATGCGACGGCCGGCTGGCGCAAATTCCCGTTGAACGGCGCCCTGAAGGCGGTCAGGTTTGTCCGACCTTCAGGGGATTGCCATGACTCTTGCAGATATCGTCAGCCATTTCGGAGGGCTCCGACCCAGCGAATGGCTCGGTTATTTCGCCGCGGCTCTGGTCTTTGCCACCTTTTACACCAAGACCATGGTGCCGCTGCGCATCGTCGCCATCGCAAGCAACTTCCTGTTTATCGCCTACGGATACCTGCATCCGGCCTACCCGGTGCTGGTGCTCCACGTCGCATTGCTGCCGCTGAACATCTGGCGATTGCGGCAGATGCTCACGCTGGTCCGCGAGGTCGAGGCTTCGAACGATGGCGACCTCGACATGAACTGGATCAGGCCGTTCACGACGACGCGCGACATGAAGCCCGGCGAAGTGCTGTTCCGGAAAGGCGATGCCGCGAACGAGATCATCTTCATCATGTCCGGCAGCCTGCGTATTCCGGAGCTCTCGATTGAGATCCCGCCGGGCGAAGTCGTCGGCGAACTCGGCATGCTGTCGCCGGACAAGGTTCGCACGCAATCCGCCATCTGCGTCGATGGCGGGCAAATCCTTGCCATTTCCTACGACCAGGTGCGGCAGCTGTTTTTCCAGAATCCGAAATTCGGATACTACTTCATGCAGCTCAGCGCAAAGCGCCTGTTCGAGAACATGAAGCGCATGCAGGCCGAAATCGAGACCCTCCGCCGTGGCAGCGGCGCGGACGAATTCCGTCCGGCGGAGCCATGACTATTCCGCCGGCACCGCAGCCGGTTTGCGTATGCTCGCGCCCGAGACCATCGCGGCGAGCCCGAGCGTCGCCAGGAAGAACACCAGACAGACGCCAGCGGTGAAAAGCAGCACCAGATCGAACCCGCCGCGCGCATGCAGGAATGCGATCGAAGCGACCGCTATCCCGGCGGTGACGAAGACCAGAAAATAGCGAACCGCATAAACCCGCCCGCGCCAGGCATCGGCGGTGTAACGGGCCAGCACGATGTCGTTGACCGTCACCTGGGCGTACACCCCGGCCATCGCCAGCGCGAGCGCGACCAACAGCATCGGTCCGGTCGCGACCACCGACCAGGCGGCGCCGGTGAACAACAGCAGCGTGACGAACACGAACAGAATATGCGGCTGAAACCATTCGACCAGCCGCCCAATGACAAGCTGCGCAATCCCGCCGACCACGAACACCGCGGTCGCAATGCCGCCGACCGCAACCAGCGACAGTCCCTGTCCGGCGCGCTCATCGATCACCTTTGGCAGCGCGACCGTGATGACGTTGAAGGCGAGGCCTGCACCGAGCGCGATGACAATGAACAGTCCGAAGACGATGAAGGTGGCGGTGCGACCGAGACGCACATCCGGATTGGTCTTGCGCGCGCTCCTGCCGTTAATGTCCTCCCGCTCCGCCCACATATAGACGAAACCGGTGACGATGCAGACCACCCCCGGAATGAAAAAGGCCATTCGCCAGCCGAGATAGCTCGCGATCAGCGCGGTGATCCCGGCCGCCAGCGCGACACCCAGATTGCCGCAGACTCCGTTGAAGGCCAGCGTGCGACCACGCGCCTTCGAGGCTTCGATCAGCATCGACATGCCGACCGGATGATAGATCGCCGCGAACATGCCGAGCGCGCCCAGCGCAATCGCAAGCGTGACCAGGTTCGGAGCCAGGCCCGCCGCAAACAGCGAGACGCCGCAACCGAACCAGAACAGCGCCATCATGTTGCGGCGGCTCCAGTGATCCCCGAGCCAGCCGGCAGGCAGCGAGAACACCCCGAACGAGATGAAAGCCGCGGTCGACAGCGCGATCAGTTCGCCATAGGTGCGCGCGTAGACCGCCTCCAGCCCGATCACCACGGTCGGATAGATCAGCAGAACGTAGTGATCCATCGCATGCGCCCAGTTGATGAAGCCGATCGACACGCGGGTCTCCCGGCTGAACGGCTGGTGGGTTGCGGCGATGTCGGTCATGGGCGGCCCGGCGAGAAAGAATCTGACCCCGCATCAATACGCTTGCCCGATGGCGATGTTAGGCCGATTATCGTCGCGATCAGGCCAACCGGAACTAGCTATGCGCCCGGAATACCGAAATAACCGCGACGACGCCCCCCGCCCGATCGCGGCCATGGCCAAGACCTTTCCGGACGGCGATCGCATTCCCCCGCACCTTCACAAGCGCGGCCAGCTCATCCACGCGATCTCAGGCACCATGAAAGTGGAGACCGCCGACGCCGCCTGGATCGTGCCCCCCGCGCTCGCGCTCTGGATGCCGCCCGCTTTCCCGCACGGCATGGTCATGCGCGGCGAACTCGCCATGCGCACCATCTACATTGATCCGGAAGCGTGTCACGACCTGCCGCAAAGTCCGACCCTGGTTGAAATCGGCGGCCTGATGCGGGAGTTGATGCTCGCCGCACTGGAGGAGCCGCTCGCCTATGACGAGTCCGGTCGCGGCGGGATGATCGCCGCCCTGATCCTTGCCGAATTGAAGCGCATGCAGGAACGCAAGCTGGATCTCCCGATGCCGCGCGACCCGCGTGCCGCGCGCGTGGCGCGTGCATTGCTCGAGCATCCGGATGCGGACGGCGGCCTCGACGAATGGGCCGAGCGAGCCGGCGCCAGCCGGCGGACCCTGGCGCGGCTATTCCGAAGCGAAACAGGCTTCAGCTTCAATGAATGGCGCTCACGTCTGCGCGCCATGGACGGACTGGCACGCCTCTCCTCGGGAGAGCCGGTCGGCAGCGTCGCTGCGGCGGTGGGTTATGCAAGCCCGAGCGCATTTTCGGCGATGGTGCGTCGCAGCTTTGGCGAGTCCCCGCGGCGGATGGTGCGACGCTAGCGTGTTGCAACCTGCAATTGATACTCGTAGCATGATACCGGGTTGTGGCTGCGTATCCTGCCGGCCCGCGTTGGTAGCGGGTTGCTTTCCATGTCATGCGTTCGCGTGGCCGTGCGGCTCGCTGCCGCGGCGGCACTTGTATGGTCGTGCAATCTTGCCGCGCATGCCGATGGCTTCGCGCGCAGCGATGATACTTTCCTCTATTTCACGGGCACGGACCTCTGGCGTCACGGCAGCTTCTCATATGGCGGCGCGCTGTGGTCACCCGATGGACTCGATCGCGGCGGCTTCACCTTCAAGGCGCTGATCGGGGCCGGCTCCTACCAATATCGCTCCGGCGCGCTCGACGATGCGCAGGTTACCGGCACTCAATTCGTAGGCTCAGCACTGGCGGGATGGCGGTTCGTCCGTGACAAGACCTTCGTGACTGTTTTTGCGGGACTGGATCTGCAGAACCACGGTACGACGCCGTACGATCCCGGCAGCGACCTCAACGGGAGTCACGTCGGCATCCGCGGCGCGGTCGAATTCTGGCACGAGCCCGATGCGATGACGATGATTGCGGCCGACGCAACCGTCTCATCAATCGGGCCGAGCTATGCCGCGCGTGCCGCCTATGGCTGGCGCGTGGCCGACGCGTTCTATCTCGGCCCGGAGGTCGGCGGTTTCGCAACCGGCGACAGCTATAAGCAGTTTCGCGCCGGGCTGCATATCACCGGCTTCCGCTTCGCCTGGGTCGAATGGTCGGCGGCAGTGGGATGGGCGATGGACAACGACGACCGCGACGGCTTTTACGCGCGGCTCGGATTGCATGTGCGGCGATAGGCGCCTGCTCGCGCTAACATCAGATAAGCCAATTTTCAACCTTCAGCCCGCGAACCCGCTTGAATTCGTCGGTATTGCCGGTGACGACGACAGCGTCGATCGATTTTGCGTGCGCTGCGATGAGCAGATCGTTTCCTCCGATCGGCGTCCCCACCGCCTCCAGCTCGGAGCGAACCACGCCGTATTCGGCGTCTGCCGGCGCCTCGAATGGCAGCACTTCGATCTCACCCAGCAAATCCTCTACTGCTTTGATCAATCGGCTGGACCTGCTCTTTGCGCAACCGTAGCGCAACTCGGCTGCAACGATGATGCTGGTGCAAATGGTTTCTTCGCCCACTTTTATAATGCGCTTCGCGCACTGGCCCTGGGGATTTCGGACCAGCTCGGAGATAATATTCGTGTCCAGTAAATATCTGGTCACAGCACCTTCTCCGGTGCCGACACGAAATCCTCGATTGCCGGAAAGTCCTCGTCCAGCGGCTTCATGGATTTGAGCAACGCGACTAGACCACGCTTGCGCACCGGTTCGATCACGAGACGGTCGCCGTCGCGATGCATGATCGCTTCGTTGCCGGGGAGTTCGAACTCAACCGGGATGCGGACCGCCTGATTGCGGCCGTTGCGGAATAGCCTGACGTGCTTCGGCTCCGGCATTTCATGCTCCTTGGCATATGCCAACGACATATGCCACTTGCCGCTCCTCGGCAAGGGGCCGGGCAAACGCTAATCCAGCGTCCGACGGAAGCGCGTGACCGCAATCGTCATCGCAATCAGCATCAGCACGAACAGCGCGATCGCGTCATAACGCAGATCCTCGATGGTCGCGCCCTTCAGCATGATCGCCCTGACGATGCGGATGTAATGCGTGAGCGGCAGCGCCTCGCCGATCCATTGTGCCCAGGCCGGCATGCCGGCGAACGGGAACATGAACCCCGATAGCAGGATGTTCGGCAGGAAGAACATCATCGACATCTGCACCGCCTGCAGCTGATTCTGCGCGACGGTCGAGAACGTGTAGCCGATTGACAGGTTGGCGGCGATGAACAGCGTCGACAACCACGCCAGCAGATAGAGGCTGCCGAAAATCGGGACATGAAACAGCAATACGCCCGTGCCGATGATCAGCGCAGCCTGGATGAACCCAACCACCACATAGGGAATGATCTTGCCCAGCATGATTTCGACCGGCGTAATCGGCATCGCCAGCAGCGCTTCCATGGTTCCGCGCTCGATCTCACGGGTCACTGAAAGCGCGGTGAAAATCAGCATGGTCATGGTCAGGATGGTGCCGACCAGACCGGGCACGATGTTGAGCGCGGTTTCCGCCGCCGGATTGTAGCGGGCATGCGCGCGAAATTCGAACAGTGGCTGGCCGCTCTCCGGCAGCCCGCGATCGTTCTGCAGTGCCGTGCGCACCAGTTGACCGAGCGCACCGAGCGCGGAGCCTGACGCCACCGGATCGGTCGCGTCCGCCGCGACCAGCAGCACCGGCCGTTCGCCCCGCCGGATCGCACGCTCGAAGCCACGCGGGATTTCGACACCGAACAGCACGGTCCCGGAGGCGATCAGGCGGTCGAACTCCGCCTCGTCCTCGACCTGATGCGTGACCTTGAAATAGCGGGTGTTCTGCAGCGCCTTCAGCACCGAGCGGCCGAGATCGCTATGCTCCTGCAGCAGCACCGCAGTCGGCAGGTTGCGCGGCGTGGTGTTGATCGCATAGCCGAACAGGACGAGTTGCATCAGCGGGATCATCACGATCATCGCGAATGACACGAGGTCGCGGCGCAGCTGGATGAATTCCTTGATCAGCATCGCCACGGTGCGGCGCCGGAAGGCGGCCCATCGCGGGACCTTGACGCTCGCCGGCGTGGTCGCGGGTGCGTTCGATGGAGACTGCGCGCTCACTGGAAATTATCCTTCGCGCGGCTCATCAGATCGATGAACACGTCTTCCAGCGTCGGCTCCGAGCTTTTCCAGGTCAGCCCCGGCCGGTCGCGATAAGGCTTGATCGCGGCTTCCAGGCCCTCGGCATCGCGGCCCGACACATGCAGGCTGTTGCCGAACGGCGCCACCATGTCGACGCCGGGCTGGTTCTGCAATTCGTGCAGCAGCCCGTTCACGTCAGGCCCGCTGACATCGTAGGTCGTGAGCCCCGCCTGCCGGACCACGGCATCGACAGAGCCGTGGGTGAGTAGTTCGCCATAGGCGATATAGGCGATCTCGTGACAACGCTCGGCTTCGTCCATGTAGTGCGTCGAGACCAGCACGGTCAGTCCTTCCGCGGCCAGCGCATGAATCTCGTCCCAGAATTCGCGCCGGGCCTTCGGGTCGACGCCTGCGGTCGGTTCGTCGAGCAGAAGAAGCTGCGGGCTCGGCAGCGTGCAGGCGCCAAGCGCGAGCCGCTGCTTCCATCCGCCCGACAATTCGCCGGCCAATTGCTCTTCGCGGCCCTTCAGCCCGAGCCGCGCGATCATGTCGCGCGCTGCACCGGCGGGATCCTGCATCAGATGAAGGCGCGCGACGAATTCCAGATTCTCGCGCACCGACAGATCCTGATACAGGCTGAATTTCTGCGTCATGTAGCCGACCCGCAGCTTGATCTGGTCGGCCTGCGTCCGGATGTCGTAGCCGAGGCAGGTGCCGTCGCCCCTATCCGGTGTGAGCAAGCCGGTGAGCATGCGGATGGTCGTGGTCTTGCCGGAACCGTTCGGTCCGAGAAAGCCGTAGATCGTGCCCTTCTTCACCTGCATCGACAGATCGCGCACGACGACGCGGCTGCCGAACGCCTTGGTCAGGCCGTGCACGTCGATGGCGATGTCCGGATTGACGGTCATGGCTGTGCGCGTCTATTTCGCCGCAACCCTGGGCGTCACCGTCACATCGACCGGCTGCCCAACCCGAAGCGCGGCCGGATCGTTCGGAATCGCCTCGACCAGATAGACCAGCTTGTGGCGCTCCTGCTGCGAGTAGATCACCGGCGGGGTATATTCGGCATATTGCGAAATGAAGCTGATCTTGCCGGTCATCCCAGCCGGACAGCCATCGCAGGAAAAGCTGATCGGCTCGTCGATCGCGATCCGCGCCAGCATCGGCTCGGCGACGTAGAAGCGGACCTTCACGTTGCCCGGCGGCAGCACCGAAACGATCGGACGGCTGGCGGGCACGGTTTCGCCGGCGCGGTAGTAAACCTGCTGCACCAACCCGTCGACCGGGCTTAAGCCCCGCCTTCGGTTGAGCCGTGTCTGGGCCGAGGCCAGCCGCGCCTGCGCCTCGCGGAACAGCGCCTGCGTGACGTCAAAATCCTTCTGTGTGCCGGACTTGGTTTGCAGGAGCTGCTGTGCGCGATCGAACGCCTGCTTGGCATTGGCCAGCGTCGCCTCGGCCACGCCGAGATCGGCCTCCTGCAATTGCGTATCCAGAACGAACAGAAGCTGTCCCGTCTTTACCGCATCGCCCTGCCGCACCAGCATCTGCTCGATGCGGCCCTGTTCGTCGGGACTGACGAAAATGAAATCGCCTTCGATCCAGCCCTGCATGACGTTGTCGCTGCCATTGCTGCAGGCAGACAACAGCGTTCCGAGTGCGAGAGCAGCCGCACCGATCCATCGCCGGACGATCATGACCCGCCTCCATCGCGGTCCAGGAGAATATCGAGATGCGCGTTCAGCATCGCCCGGATGTCGAGCGGAGCGTGCTTCTGGAACAGACTTTGCCAGACCACGGCTACCAGCACCGGCGCGCCCAGCAGTTGCGGAAACGCAACCAGCCCGGGATGACGCAATTCGCCACGGTCGAGGGCGCGCTGGAGAATTTGCCGCAGCGCCGAGAACACCCGGCTGAGCACTTCGCGATAATAAAAGTCGGCAATCGCCGGAAAGCGCGTCCCCTCAGAAATGATCAGCCGAATGATGTCCTTGCGTCGCGAGCCGACCAGTTCGTCAGCCACGACAGCCACAAGCCGCTCCGCCAGTACCGGAAACGGCAGATCGACTGCCGCGAGTGTCTCGATGTTCCCGATCAACGGCGTCAGCATCGAGCGCGCCAATTCCTGGAACAGCGTCTCCTTGTCCGCGAAGTAGAGATAGATCGTGCCTTTGGCGACGCCGGCCCGCTTTGCCACGTCGTCGAGCCGCGCCGCTTCGAAACCACGCAACGAGAACTCTTCAAGCGCGGCAGCCATGATCGATTGCCGCCTTGCGGCGCTGCGGATGTCGCGCGCGCTGCGCGGGGGTGATGCCGCCGCCTCTATGCTCGGGGCTGGGGGCTCAGCCGGACCTGGCGCGCGCGCGGATCGCGGCCGCGGCTTTCGGGGTGGTCCGGCAGGCATCAGGCGCTCCAATTTTGACTGACCAGTCAGTCATAATTATACGCTACTGGAAACGCAAGCGGGATTGGCGCACGATCATGTGACGTCGAAAACTATAGCGACATCAGATGGATGGATCAGGCCGCAGGCGGCACGCGGTGGCGCTATTCAGCCGTTTTCAAGTTCGGCCCGCACGGCCGCGAGCGCGGCGGGGGTGTCGACATCGACCAACGCGCCCTGCCCCGTCATCGGCACGTCGACCACCGCCTCGCTGTACTTGGCGATCAGGTGCCGGGCGCCGACATCCCCGATCACCGCCATCAGTTCGGGAAAGAAGCGCCGCGACCACAGCACCGGATTGCCGCGCTTGCCGTCGGTCACCGGCACCGCAATCAACGCGCCTTTTTCCGGATCGTAAGCCGCGATCAGCCGGTCGATCAGCGCGGCATCGACCTGCGGCATGTCGGCCAGCATCACCACCGCGCCATCGATATCCGCCGGCAGCGCGCCAAGTCCCGTCCGCAGCGAGGTCGACAGACCGTCCGCAAAATCCGGATTATGGGCGAATTGCAGCGGCAGGTCGGACAGAGCATCTGCAATGGTCTCGCTTTGGTGGCCGGTTACGACGACCACCGGCCGCGCCTTCGACGCCAGCGCCGCTTCCGCCGCGATCCGCGCCAACGGCTTGCCGGTCACCTGCGCCATCAGCTTGTTCGGTCCACCCATCCGGGTCGAGCGTCCGGCCGCGAGGACGACGGCGGCGAAGCGTCCTCCCTTGTCGATCTCAGGCTCCTCGCGCGGCTGCGGACGCGTGACGATTTCCATCAGCAGGCCGCCGACCCCCATGCCGGTGATGTCGGCGCGCGTGACCGGCAGTCCCGCGAGCAATCGCATCAACACCCAGTCGAAGCCATTCTCCTTCGGCGAGCGCGCGCAGCCCGGAGCGCCAAGCACCGGGCGTCCGTTCGCCGATCCGATCAGCATCAGGTTGCCGGGATCCACCGGCATGCCGAAATGCTCGATCTTGCCACCCACAGCCTCGATCGCGGCCGGAATGACGTCGCGCCGGTCGGCAATGGCGGAGGCGCCGAACACGATGACAAGCTCCGCCCCTGCCCGCTGCACGTCCTTGATCGCATCGGCGAGCGCGGTCTGATCGTGCGGCACGCGGCGCTCGGCGACGATGCGCGCGCCCGCGGGCGCCAGGCGCTCCTCGGTGATCTTCAGCGTCTTGTCGACCACCTTCGGCGACAGACCGGGAAGAAGCGTCGATACAATGCCGACCTTCCGGATCGTATAGGGCGCGACCCGCACCAGCGGCTTTGCCGCCTCGACCGTGCGCACCGCCTGCATGTAGACATCGCCCGCAACCGCGAACGGGATGATCTTCACGGTGGCGATCATCTCGCCCTCCACCACCGGCTTGTACGCAGGCAGCGTAGCGATCGTCACCGCTTCGTCGATCCGGTTGAGTTCATCGATCCGCTCGCGATCGACGACCAGCACGCCCGCGCTATCCGCGAACAGATTGCAGCGGCCGGTGAAGGCCTTGTCCGCCCGCACGGCTTCGCCCGATGCGCTTGCGGCGATGGCAGCCGCGGCATCGTCCTCCGACACATCGCCCGGATCGAGGCGCGCCACAACGACGCTGGCGATGCCGGCCTGCTTGAGCGCCGCCACGTGCGATGGCGTGATCACCGTGCCCTTCTTCAGAACCAGCGCGCCCTCGCGGATGGTATGCACGGCGGTGCCGCCCAAGGCGTCGTCGGGTGCGAAAGGGCCGAATTTCATGTGGCCTTCTCCGGCGATTGCCGCAGACGCGCGGTGATCTGCCCCATGATCGACACCGCGATTTCCGGCGGCGAGATGGCGCCGATATCGAGCCCGATCGGCGCATGAATCCGCCCGATCGCATCATCCGCGATGCCCTGCGCCTTCAGCCGTTCGACCCGGCGCGCATGCGTCTTCCGCGAACCCAGTGCGCCGATATAGAAGCAGTCCTTCGACAGCGCATGCAGCAGCGCCGGATCGTCGATCTTCGGATCGTGCGTCAGCGCGACGAAGGCGGTGTACTTGTCGACCTTCAGGCTGGGGAGCGCCTCGTCCGGCCATTGCGCGATCACCGTCACATCGGGGAAACGCTCCTGGGTCGCGAAGGCGGTGCGCGGATCGACGATGGTCACGTCATAGCCGAGCAGCTTTGCGATCGGCGCCAGCGCCTGGCTGATATGGACCGCGCCGGTGATCACGAGCTTCGCCGGCGGCACGTAAACCGTGAGAAACACCTTGCCCGCTGGCGTCTCCTCCATGCCGCTCTTTCCGGACCGCATATGCTTCTCGATCAGGTCCTTCAACGGATCGTGGAAGACATCTGCGCCTTTCACCAGCCGCTGCTCGCCACTTGTGACATCGGTGACGACGACAGCGGCGCGGCGATTGGCGCGTTCGGTGTTGAGCGCGGTGAGGATGGAGAGTTTCATTTTGTTTCCACGAACTCGGTGGTGTCCCCTCCCCCCTTGCGGGGGAGGGTTAGGGAGGGGGGTGATGCCTGCGCAAGTGTGTCTGAGATTACCTGTAAAACCCCATCGATATTCGCATGCACATCGTTGTTCCAGAATCTCAGGACATGAAAGCCCTGCCCCCGTAGCCAAGCTTCGCGCTTAGCATCGCGTTCCGTACCGTGCTGCCCACCATCAACTTCAATAATCAACCTAGCTTGCAAACACACGAAATCGGCGATGTAACGTCCAATCGGCACCTGCCGTCTGAATGAAGTGCCGTTCAAGCGGTGTGCACGCAGCCGATACCAAAGCCTACGCTCGGCATCCGTCATATCGCTGCGGAGCGCGCGGGCATTTGAGCGTTTCTGCTTCGGCACTTTCCGGTGCGGCATCTGCTTGCCCTCACCCCCCTCCCGGCGGCTCCGCCGCCGACCTCCCCCGCAAGGGGGGAGGTTGCACCGAGATTGCGGCACGACCACCGCGCCCAAATCAATCCACCTTCTCCACATAGACCCGGATGGTGCCGCCGCAGGACAGCCCGACCTTCCAGGCGGTCTCGTCGGCGACGCCGAATTCCAGCGTCTTCGGCTTGCCGCTGCCGATCACGTCGATCGCTTCGGTCACCACCGCGCCCTCGACACATCCGCCTGACACCGAGCCCAGGAAGTTGCCCTCCTCGTCGATCACGAGGTTTGAGCCGACCGGACGCGGCGCCGAGCCCCAGGTCTCGACCACGGTGGCGAGCGCGACGCCCTTGCCGGACTTGCGCCAGTCCTCCGCGGCCTTGAGAATGTCTTCGTCCGTCGCCAGCGATTGTTGAGTCATTTGAATCCTCTCAGACCGGCTTTTGAATCTCTAGTGGAGCATGAGCTTGTCCGAAAACCGCTGCGCACCCGGATCGGGTCGGGGGCAAGCTTTTCGGGCTCATGCCATTTGTTTAAAACATGAGCTTGTCCGAAAACCGCTTCGCACTTTTCGGGCTCATGTTCTACGCGACCTTGTTCAACCAATACTTCGCCTCGGCCTTGCCGTCGCCGTCCGCCGAGAGCGCGCGGCACAGATCCTTCATCGCATTGAGATTGTGAATCGGTCGCAATTCGTCAACATGCGGCAGCATCACCCTGATGCCGCTGGCCTTGGCCTCGAAACCCTCGAACCGCAACAGCGGATTGAGCCAGATCAGCCGGCGGCAGGAGCGATGCAGCCGGTCCATCTCGAAACCGAGTTCGTTGCCGGGCTCGCGCTCCAGCCCGTCGGTGATCAGCAGCACCACCGCACCCTGCCCGAGCACCCGCCGGCTCCATTGCCGATTGAAGGCGGCAAGCGACGGCGCAATGCGCGTGCCGCCGGACCAGTCCAGCACCCCGCCGGAACAGGCCGCGAGCGCCTCGTCCGGATCCTTCTGTTTCAGCGCACGGGTCACGTTGGTCAGTCGCGTGCCGAACAGAAACGTGGAAACGCGCTTCCTGTTGTCGGTCACCGCATGCAGGAAATGCAGGAAGAGCCGCGTGTACTGGCTCATCGAGCCGGAAATATCGAGCAGCGCCACGATCGGCGGCTGACGTGTCTTGGGGCCGAGATATTTGAGGTCGATCACCGCGCCGCCCGCCTTCATGCTGGAGCGCAACGTGCGCCGCAGGTCGATCATGTGGCCATGGCGCGAAGGCTTCAGCCGCCTGGTCTTCACTTCGTCGAGCGGCAATACGAGTTTCGCAATCGCCTGCTTCGCCTCGGCAATCTCGGCGGCCGACATCTGCGCGAAGTCCTTCTTCTCCAGCACCTCGCGGTCGGAGACGGTCAGCCGCGCGTCGAGCTCGAACTCTTTCTTCTTCTCCTGCGGCGGCGCCTTGTCGTTCTTGAACATGGCATCGAGCACGCGCTTGGCCGCGGGCGGCGGCGGCGCATTGTCCGGCTGCGGCACCGCCTGCGGCAGCATCATCGCCATCAGCTGGTCGAAATAGGCGCGCTTGCGGAAGAAGATGGTGAAGGCATGGTCGAACAGCATCGTATGCTCGTGCCGCTTCACGAACACCGCATGCAGCGTCCAGTAGAAATCCTCCCGGTTGCCGATGCCGGCAACGCGCAACGCTTCCAGCGCATCCATCACCGAGCCCGGACCGACCGGAATGCCCGCTGCGCGCAACGCACGCGCGAAATAGACGATGTTCTCGGCTAGGCGGCCCGTCGAAGTTTCCTGTGATGTCGCACCTTGCTCGGTGTCACCTCCCCCAATCGAAGTCGCGTGTTCGCGACTTCGATCACTATTAGCTTGACGCAAGTCGGAAACATCCGACTTGCGCTGGGGGAGGTCGACCGCCGCAGGCGGTCGGGAGGGGGGTAAGCGATCACGCATGCTCGAATTGAGGGGCACAACAATCACCCCCCCCCCCCC
>Ga0209906_100413_pt1 | contig 19222 bp, 19 predicted proteins | sample FECB24metaG_FD_188303 | JGI IMG/M metagenome (GOLD analysis project Ga0209906, IMG submission 188303) | Cyanobacterial communities from the Joint Genome Institute, California, USA from Joint Genome Institute, California, USA - FECB-24 metaG... ... | reverse complement strand
GGGGGGGGGGGGGGGGGTAAAGTTGCCAGCATCCGGAGAATGCGCAGTCGCCGAACGCCATCGAACTCTACAATACGGCGGGCTTGCAGGTCACCTAGCGCCCGACTGACGGTTTCGACGGAGAGACCAAGATAATCAGCGATATCGTAACGCGACATCGGTAATGATACAAATCCGTCGGCTCTAGCGGGCATGCGCGCGCTCATCTGATCGAGAAAGACACGCACCTTGTCCACCGATCGCTGATGCCAAAGATTGAAAATGTGCTCCTCCGCTCTGGCGATACGTCGAAGCCGAGCTTCGCGTAAAGTTTGCGCAATCGAGGAGCCCTCCTCGGCAAGACCCTCAAGATCGGCCCGCTTGTACCGACCGAGCACAGTGCCGTCGCAGACGGCGTCGACAACCGTGTCTTCGCCTGCGTTGTCGCAAACGAACCACTCATTCGGCAGAAAGAATTCGTGTATGCATCGCAAGCCATTACTTTGCAGCCGGGCCTGCCTGACCGCGCCGGATTTGATATGCCACCAGTAGTCTGCCAATCGGTCCGGTTCGCAAATCGGTTGGCCCTTCGAAGCTGCTACAACCGTTCGCCATTTTGTAAGTCGAGAATGGAACTTGCAATGATCGAAGCCCCGATCGTGGGTTGCCGCACGCGTGACCATGACAGATGCCCCATGTACCATAACTTAAAATCAAGCTTCTGATTTCATTCTACTCTCATCGTTGATCTCGATCAAAAGAGCAGTGTGCTGGCGCAAATGTGGCAAAACCTTGGCGGCGCGTGGCTTCGCAAGATCAAGATCGCTCCCGAACATTTTGATTTTACACTGCGAAAAGTTGTTGATGGAAAAATTAACTGAAACGACTCCGCCCACGCATCGACCGTCACCGCGGAGCATATGGAGCATGCCCCCCATGATTGAACTGCAAATCAAACCGGTGATCATCGTCAAAGATACGCCGAAGCCGCGGCGACTGGCGACGCTTTCTCAGGCCAGGGCCTTCGTCGAAGAGGAACTTCGGCGCGGGCGGCCGCCGGCCTGGAGGGATTTGCACCGCCGCCTTTCATCGGCCGCCAGCGCTGAAGATGCAGCCGAGGCGATCGGTGCCTTGCGCGAATTGCTTCAACTCGAGGACTTGCTCGTCGCGCACGATCCGACAGGACACTCTTGAGTTTGCCGGGAAGCGGAAACCTCACTGACAGCCGTCAATCGACTGCTCCTGCGTGACATTCAAAGAGATTGCGCGGCGAAGATTGTGCGATGCCCAGCACGGTGCGGCACGCTATGCCGTCATTCCCACAGCTTCTAACTGTGGATGCAATCTGCGCATAATGAACTTCTCAAGCTCAAGGATAAGCAGAAACGCGACGCCCGTCGCTATGATGAGCAGCCCATCGGCAACGGAGATCGCGCGTGTTGCGAAGATCGTCTGCATGAATGGTGCGTAAGTGAACAGCAGTTGGGCCGATAACGTGAACGCGATTCCAGCTATGACCGCCGGCGTACCGAGGACGCCCGGCCAAGTGAAAGCGCTCGCGCGGCGATGCCGCATTCCGAACAAATAGAATATCTCCATAACGACAATGGCATTCACGACCACGGTGTGCGCCTCTTCGATCGACAGAGCACGTTTTTCAGCCCAGAAGAACATGCCGAACGCCCCTGCCGCAAATAACAACGACACGAAAATAACCCTCCACAGCAACAGTCCGGTCAAGATTGGCGCGTCCGGTGCACGTGGTGGTCGTTGCATTATGTCCGGCTCCGGGGGCTCGAATGCGAGCGTTAATCCGAGTCCGACCGCGGTTACCATGTTGATCCACAAAATTTGGACTGGAGTTAGAGGTAGCGTCAAACCAATCAGGATCGCCACGATGATCGTCATGGCTTCACCGGCGTTCGTGGGCAAAGTCCAGCCGATTACTTTGGTCAAGTTGTCATGAACCGTGCGGCCTTCGCGGACTGCGGCGACGATCGTGGCAAAATTATCGTCGGCCAGCACTACTTCAGCCGCCTCCTTCGCTGCCTCGGTACCCTTGCGGCCCATGGCAATCCCCACATCCGCTCGCTTGAGCGCCGGGGCGTCGTTGACGCCATCTCCAGTCATGGCAACGATCGCGCCGTCCGCCTGAAGCGTCTCCACCAAACGCAATTTGTGCTCGGGGGTCGTGCGCGCGAAAACAGTCGTCCCTTTGACCGCTAGACGGAATGCCTCATCATCCAGGGAATCCAGCCGATCCCCAGTGATGACGGAGTTTGGCCGTTCCAGACCGAGTTGGCGCGCAACGGCTGTAGCGGTCGCAGCATGGTCTCCGGTGATCATCTTGACCCGAATACCGGCGGTTGCGCACTCTGCGACAGCGGTAATGGCCTCCTCACGTGGCGGGTCAATCAGTCCGGCCAAACCGATGAGGACCAGATCCCGTTCGACCTCCCGAAATGTGAGGTCATGAGCGCTGTGCGGCATCGGCTTCTTCGCCAGCGCCAGCACGCGCTGGCCATTCGCGCCTAGTACGTCAACCATCCGGTTCCAGTGTGCCAAGTCGATTTGCTCTGGTCCCTGCGATGTGTATTGGCTGGAGCACATGGCAATCACTTGTTCAGGCGCGCCCTTCACATAAGCCACAAATCCGTTGTCGTGGCCATGATGCAGCGTCGCCATATAACGATATCGAGAATCAAATGGAATTTCGTCGGTCCTAGGAAATTGACGCCGCGTCGTCTCGGCGTCGTATCCTGCCTTGATCGCAAACGACACGAGCGCGCCTTCCATCGGATCGCCATCGACGGCCCAGCCAGTTTCCGTGCGGCGCAACACCGCGTTATTGCAAAGCAATGCCGCCAATGCCAATTCTCTAAGAGCCGGATCCGCCACGCCGTCGACTTCGCGATCGCCTTGCCGGAATGCTCCGCGTGGGTCATACCCGGTTCCAGTAACTTCGGTGAAGCCGGCCTTTGTAACGACTGTCCGCACGGTCATTTCATTTTTGGTGAGAGTTCCAGTCTTGTCTGAGCAGATGATGGAAACCGACCCAAGCGTTTCGACGGCAGGCAGCAGACGGACGATGGCATGACGCTGGGCCATTCTTTGCACGCCGATCGCAAGAGTGATGGTCATCACCGCCGGAAGTCCCTCCGGAATCGCAGCGACCGCAAGGCCGACCACGATCATAAACGCATCGACCCATGGATATGATCTAAGCCAGACTGCTAGTATAAACATGATGGATGAAACGCCAAGGATCGCGAGGGTAAGATAGCGAGCGAAATGATCGATCTGGCGGATCAACGGGGTAGTGAGCGTCTCGACCGCTCGCAACATCGAGCTGATGTGCCCGATCTCCGTTTCAAGACCCGTTGCAATCACTATTCCCTGCCCTTGGCCCGCAACGACGAACGTACCGGCATAAGCCATGCATCGTCGGTCTCCCAATGCCGCATGCTCGCTGACGGGCTTCTCATTTTTTTCGACCGCAATCGATTCCCCAGTCAGAGCGGATTCATCAATCTTCAGATTCCGGGCCCGCAATAGCCGCAGATCCGCAGGCACACGATCTCCAGCTTCGATCAAGACGATGTCGCCCGGGACTAGCTGGTCCGCATCGATCGCGAGTCTATGACCATCGCGCAAAACCGTTGCACGAGGGCTGATCATCGCTTTGATAGCGCCGAGAGCACGTTCTGCACGACCCTCTTGAACGAAGCCGACGAGGGCATTGATGACAACGACACCCGAGATGACGCCTGCATCTATTCCGTGGCCGAGCAGAGCAGTTATGGCGGCGGAGATCAGCAGGACGTAGATCAGAAGATTGTTGAATTGCGCTACGAACCGAGAAATGACGCTGCGTGGTTGCGATCCCGACAGCCTGTTAAGTCCATGCCGTTCCAGACGCTGCTTGGCTTCCAGAACGGTAAGGCCGCCCGATCGGCTCTGCAATCGATCGACAGCATCGGCGCCGGAGATTGCATGCCACTTAGGCGAAGCCCGCGGTTGGGTGGACGACGGCGCGCCCGATATTGCACGATTCATGACTGCTGCTTTACGGCTTCAGCTTGAAATCATATATCATACATTATTTGTCATTCGCATAAGTGTTTCGTTGCCGCGTTCATCGAACTGCGACGGCGCATTATCGAATTGATTGCTGCTCACCTTGATGGGCGGGGGGCACCCCGTTCTGCCCAAAAGCGAACCGCTCCCAGCAAAATAAATTCGTTGTGATTGGACTCACTTGATCGGCTATTTGCGTCGAAGGCCGCCGCCTCCAGGAGCGCTTGGCTGACCTTCTGCCTGATCTCGCTGGACTGAACGTAGGACTGAACGTCTAGCTTGTTGACCACGCCTCTGGCACCAAGTACCGCTTCCGCAACTTCCTCGGCTGCCTCGCTCTGGTAGGCCCATTCCACTTGACCTTCCAAGCATATCAGCCCGTCCTCAACCACGATGCGTATTCGGTCCCCCGAGTACGGCAAGCGCCGGTTGATCGCTTCCAGTGCGTCCCGAGCAATTTCTGGATCGGGCCGACGCTGCAATAATGGCAAGCGCACCTGGACGTCATTGACAAGGCCATTTATGCCCGCGATGCTTTTGGCCAACAGTTCCACTTTCCGTTTTTGACGAAAGCTGCGCACAAAGCCCGTCAGTGTGACGATCCGGTCTTTGACGGTTGTCGCAATGTCGGCGTTATTCGTATCGGGATCGGACTGAATGCGTCGTTTCAGCTCTTGTTCGATGTCGGGATCTGACCGCATTGCCAACACCTCCTCTTATTCTCGCCAACTTAGAACACTTGCCTTTGCTGATGCTGGAAGGCTCAGTATGGCGCCTCATTGAATAGTCAAAGGTCAGGGATCAGCCCTGACAATCGTCAATTTTTCGCCGGGTTGGGAATGATTTACTTGTCTTCATTCCACGATGGGTGCGCAATGTCGCGCTGTCGAAAACGCGACGATGTGCATTGCAGACAGCGAATGCTTGCGCTAGCGAACGGAGACTGAAGGCGAACTCGATTCGAGATGAGCATGCTTCCGCGTGTCACCGAAGAAACTCGAGAGTTAATTGCCCGCGAGTTCGACACACGCGGGCCGGATGTCTGTACGGCAGAAGTCGTAGCGCATCTCAAGCGGCACAATCCGGAAATTTTGGATATGGCGACGCGGTGTGCCGCAGACGTCGGCGATTCGCAGAAGGTCATGTTGGGATTTGCGATATTCTTCCGTCTGCTGGTCCCGGGATTGCCGACGTCAGGCGATCTATCACCGCTTCCTGCTGTCAGCGAGGAAACGCGTGCGCGGCTGGTGCGGGAAATCGACACACAAGGCACTGAAGCGTTCACGATGGAAGCGATTGCGGAATTTGAACGCAGCAATCCGGAGCTGCTTCAGATGGCGCACAATTTCGCGACGCGGTTGCGCCAGTATCTGCTTGCGATGCAGGGTTTTGCCTTGATATACAAGGCGCTTGTCTTGCAATCTGCCGATCAGCGCACACGGTTGCATTGAGCGGCACGAACCTCAGCTCAATTCACGTCGCTGACAATTTGTTGCGGCTGTTTCTTTAGGCTGAGGCGACTCAATATTGATCGTTGTCATGGCGGTATGTGCCAAACCGAACATCCTTGGTACGGCCAGGCCGAGATGGCCAATTGTAGTATAACCAGGACGTAATCTCATGACCGATAATCGTTCCGCGGATGAAGTTCTAGACACGATCCGTGTTCGAGAGGTGGTGGGAACGGTTAAGAACCGCGAAGGCCTTGATCGGCTCGTGGATGATCTAACTCGATCCGGATTCGACCGAGGCGATATCGACCTTATGGCGAGCCGAATGACGGTCATGCGCGCCCTGGGAGCGTACTATTCCGCGCCGGTCGTTGCGGCGGAGCATCCCGATGCCCCCCGACGTGAGTTGATCAAACCGGATGATGAAACCACCGCGACCGCCTTGGTATTCGGAACCCTGATAACGATTGGCACCGTGGGAGCCGCGCTCCCAATCGTGGCATCAGGTGGAGCTTTGGCTGCCGCAGCTGCTGCGGCGCTTGCCGGCGGTGCTGCTGCGGCTGGGCTGGCCAAGATCATCAAAAATCGCCTTGTCAGTACCGGGGAAAGTATTGACTTGGAGGACGAGTTGAAGATGAGCGGTCTAGTCATATTGGTGCGCGTTCGCGACCCAGAAGCAGAACATAAGGCGCAGGAAATCATGCGCCGGTGTGGCGCGGAGCACGTTCACGTTCACGAGGTGGAACTGAAGAAGACCTTGGCCGACGTTCCACTGTCTTCCATCAATCCTGACCCGTGGCTCGGCGATGACAGAAGTGACACTTGATTGGCAGGTCAATGTGTGACCTCACAAAAGATTCTTTGACGAGAAACATTGACTGTTGTCAATTCAATGCTTGCTCCGCGTCATATAGTTCTATTTGAGCAGGAGTAGACTGGCGGCTTAAGAGAAGTGACCAAATGGGACATAAGCCGAGGCAATTGACTTGTAAATTCGACGAGGATCGCTTTCATGGCTCGCAAAGTTGCAATCATTGTTGGAAGTATCCGCAAGGATTCGATCAATCTGAAGCTCGCAAAGGCTTTGGTAAAACTCGCACCGAGCGACTTCGATTGCGACTTCGTCCGAATCGATGATCTGCCGCTATACAATCAAGATCTCGATCAATCGCCGCCCGAATCGGTATCGCGCGCGAAATTGCAAGTCACCGCAGCAAATGCCCTTCTGTTCGTGACACCTGAGCATAATCGCTCGCTTCCGACCGCGCTTAAGAATGTTCTAGATTGGGTATCGCGGCCATATGGAAAAAATTTGTGGGCTGGCAAGCCAGCCGGAATAGCGGGTGCTTCGATAGGCGCGATCGGCACCGCGGTAGCTCAAGCCCATCTACGCAGTGTGCTTGGTTATCTTGACGTTCCGACGCTCGGACAGCCAGAAGTGTATATTCATTTCTCCCAGGGTTTGATCGATGAGCACGGCAACATCAACAACGAAACAACAAAAAGCTTCCTTCAGACTTTCATGAATCGTTACGCTGAATGGATTTCAAAATACAATTGAAAGTACGATCAAATAGACAGAATGATGCTATTTTCATCTATCAATATTGCCTCGCTTCGGATCGTCCCAATGAGAATATGTCGCTATAGTCATCCTTGATAACCAGGACTTGACGATTGTTAGGGCGCTAGCCATGAACGACACGAGTAAAACGCCTTCGCTTGAGGGTGAAGCTCGGGTGACAACGGAGCCTGTCCAGGCGGATTTTCACACACGGCCTGCGGATGCAAGCCACGACAAGGATCGAGCATCTGATGTTGCCTGGCGAAGTATCGACCGTGTCTTTAAAGCTCGTATTGGGCGGCTTACCGCCGGCATAAGTCCGGTTGGGTTATCGGAAGCGTACTTTGATTGGTTCGGGCATCTTTGGATGTCGCCGGGGAAACAGGCACAGCTTGTCGAAAAGGCGTGGCGGAAGGCGGGCAGAATCGGGTTGTATTGGATGCGATGTATCAGTGCATCCAACCCTTCGCCCTGTATCGATCCCCTTCCGCAGGACGACCGCTTCGTTGCCGAGGAATGGCAACAGTGGCCGCACAAATTGATTTATCAGAACTTCTTGTTGCACCAGCAATGGTGGCACAACGCCACCACCGACATTGACGGAGTCGACAAACATCACGAGCGGGTGGTCGAATTCGTTACTCGCCAGCTCCTTGACGTTATATCGCCTTCAAATATTCCATGGCTCAATCCGGAGGTTAGCGCTGCTACAATTCAGCAGGGCGGATTGAATCTGGTTAATGGGATGCAGCATTTCCATGAGGATTGGCTGCGTTTGGTCGACGGCAGGCCTCCGGTCGGAGCCGAGCAATTCAAAGTGGGCGTGAACGTCGCCGTTACGCCGGGAAAAGTGGTCTATCGCAATCGCCTAATTGAGCTCATTCAATATTCGCCGACTACAGATGATGTCTATGCCGAATCCGTACTCATCGTCCCGGCATGGATCATGAAATACTATATCCTCGATCTTTCCCCGCACAATTCCCTTGTTCGATATTTGGTCGAGCGCGGGCACACGGTTTTTATGATCTCATGGAAAAATCCGGCCGGATCGGATCGCGATCTTGGTATGGACGACTATCGCGAACTTGGCATAGTCGCCGCACTCAGGGCGATCGACGAAATCTGCGATCATCGCAAAACGCACGCGGTCGGCTATTGCCTTGGCGGAACATTATTGGCGATCGCTGCGGCCGCGATGACGCGAAGCGGGATCAATCAGCTCGCAAGCATCACATTGCTGGCAACGCTGGTCGATTTCACAGATCCTGGCGAGCTAGGATTGTTCATCAGCGAGAGCGAAGTTGCGTTTCTTGAGGGCATAACATGGGAGCAAGGCTATCTCGACACGCATCAGATGGCCGGTGCGTTCCATCTGCTCCGATCGAACGATTTGATCTGGTCGCGGGCGCTGCGGAGCTATCTATTGGGCGTAAGGCCGCCGATGAACGACCTAATGGCATGGAACGCCGACGCGACCCGACTGCCTTATCGCATGCATTCTGAGTATCTCCGCCATCTTTATCTGGATAATGATCTCGTCAGCGGCCGCTATAAAGTTGGCGGTCGGACGATCTTCCTGACGGACATTCTCGTTCCGATTTTCGCAGTCGGAACGGAAAAAGATCATGTCGCACCTTGGAGGTCTGTGTTTAAACTCCACCATTTGACCGATACGGATGTTACGTTTGTGCTTACGACAGGCGGACACAATGCCGGTATCGTCAGTGAACCTGGCCATAAGAATCGCAGTTTCCAGATGGCGACAAAGAATTCAGCCGACCGCGATACTGATCCTGAGACATGGCGGACTACCGCACCGCGCTTTGAAGGGAGCTGGTGGCCTGTGTGGCAGTCCTGGCTGGCTCGTCACTCGACCGGGCGGATCGCGCCGCCTCCACTCGGGAACCCGGCAACCGGCCTTGCGCCAATTGCCGATGCGCCCGGCACCTATGTACTTGAACGCTAGATCGACTGTTGCCACAACGCCACAACGTGAGTGTGGAACATTTGATCGTCTCTTGCGTCCTGAATTTGTATTCGTTTAATTAGTGCGCCATGAGAAGCGGCACCGGCGAATTGTGCATCAAATGATAGGTTACACCGCCGAGAAGCATCTCGCGAAGGCGAGTATGGCCGTATCCACCTAGAACGATCAGGTCACTTCTCGCTTTCTTGGCTTCCGCAAGCAATGTTTCGCCTACATTACCGTTCCGGCATTTGACCCGATGGAGTTCCGCCGCAACGCCGTGATGCTTCAAATGCTTTTTGATCGCGTCACCCACGGATCCTTCCATCTGTTTGCGAGGCTCTTCGGTAACCATCACGACCGAGACGTCCTTCGCTATCCGCAAATAGGGCATTGCTTCGGCCACAGCCCGCGTCGATTCGCGGCTCGCGTTCCACGCGACCAAAATCCGGTTGAAAACAATGGATTTCGGGCGCTCGACTTCGGGGACCAACAAAATATGCCGGCCTGATCCAAACAGAATGCCCTCGACGAGGCGATCGGGATCTTGCGAGCCGTTTGGTCTGATCAAGACGAAGGCGTCGGCGCACCTCGCTTCGCGAGCGGCAACATCTGCAATGTCTGATCTTAGAACGTCGAACCTGCGAAGCTCGATGGCCACGCCGTACCGCTTTAACCGGTCGACAATGGTCTTTTCCATTTTATCGCCTGAGGCACGCGCCTGATCCATCAGGGCCGCGATGCCAAGTGCGCCTGTGAGGTCGCCTTCAATGGGTGCTGGAGGTGGAGGTAATACGCTAAAAAACAAGCCTGTCGCATGACCTTCGAATTGCCGGACGATATCGAGAGCGGCGCTCATACGAATTTCGTCCGAGACGCTTCCGTCGAGCCAAGTGAATACATCTTTGATCATCAGGGTTCTCGTGAATCGATGCGTTAACACACCCCACTGAGGACAACAACATGATGGCATGAGAGCCGAGCGCGAGTCCTTGATGACTGTCAAGACGGGGGTCCGCCGGTTCCGCTCGTCTTGGGGGCTAGCCAACCCCCACTGCAACCTACATATTTGGCAGGTCAAAGTCCCCGCTGTCGGCGCGAACGACCCTCCGCAATTTCCTCAAGAGTGCGTCCGGTCATCACTGAGCGATCAGGAGCCGCCTGTTCGATATTCCACGAAGTGGCGGCGAATTCGTCCTTTTGCTTAATCAGCAGCCAAGCATCTCCTTGATTAGGTCTGCCGGACCGGACGGCAATCTGTATCAATGTAAATCCGCCCCGGAGCTTGACGCCGCTAAGCACAAGATCAATTTTGCCGCGAGCCAACTGAACCTCAATCGACTTGTCGTGTTGCGGGCGATAGTCGCCTTTATCCCATACCATCACTACGCCGGCACCATATTCACCCTCCGGGATTACGCCTTCAAATGTCGCATATTCCAGAGGATGATCTTCAGTTCTGAGGGCAAGACGTTTCTGTCTGGGGTTCATCGAGGGGCCCTTGGGGATCGCCCATGATGCCAACACACCGCCGACCTCAAGCCTGAAATCGTAATGCAGACGGCTTGCACAATGCTTCTGTACAACAAATAGGCGCCCGCGGCGCCGGGCGCGCAAACGCCCCGCCGGTTCTGGCGTTTTAGCGAAATTTCGCCTTTTGCGGTACTCTGACAGAGACACCGAGCAACTCCAATTTACGCCGTGCACTCCCGAGTGCGCTTGCGCGGCGCCAAAAGTCAGCCCATGGATCAATCATTCCATCGAGCCTTTTGCGTATGTCTCGAAGAGTTACGCCATCCGGCCGCAATGTTTTGGAGCGCACCTCTTCCCAGAAGAGCGGAATCGACAACGAAGCGTTGGGCCGCGCTCTCACCGCATACGGCGGCGCAACGGTCTGTGCGTAAGCATTGCGGTTGATGTCGAAGAACACGCGTCCATGCCGCGAGCCAGTGCGCTGCTGCAGAGTTCGCTGACTTGGTTCCTCCATGACAACACGCATCGCGACCGCGCGAGCGAAGGCGCGCACTGACTCGAATGACTCAGTCCGCTTAAGAGGCACGATGACATGCAATCCTCGCGAACCGGTCGATTTGACATAGGCCGACAGCGTCAATTCTTGAAGGAGTTCATTGAGAGCTAATGCCGCTGCCCTAACCCAGTCGAACGCATCGGCTGAAGGGTCGAGGTCAAACACCATTTGATCTGGGCATTCGAGCTTGTCGACCCGGCTGATCCATATATGTGGCGTGATGCATGCCTGATTTGCCAAATACACCAGCACGGCCCCGTTATTGCAGATCACATGACGGGTTACGCCTCCTTGTTTCTTTTCAACTTCAATCGTTTTGACCCAGTCAGGAAAATAGGAGGGCACAGACTTCTGAAAAAACCCAACTTGTCCGATGCCATTCGGATATCGCTCCAAGGCAATTGGCCGATCACGCAGAAACGGAAGCATCCGCGGTGCCACCCACCGGTAATAGTCAATGAGCTCGTACTTGCTGATATGATCGTCCGAAAACAGCAACTTGGCCGGGTTTGTAACCGCTATTTCGTGTCCTTCAACACGCAATCGCAATTCGCTCGCGCCCACTCAACCCTCCCGTATCACTTCTGACGGCAGCTTGTCGTCACGCAAACCGCGAAACCGTGGATGGCGGAGTCGGCCATCCTTGGTCCATTCCGTGAAGGCAATCTGTGCGACGAGCTCCGGTTTGACCCAGTAGACGCCTCGTTGCGGGATATCGTAGTCGGCAAATGGCGAGACATTCGTTTCGATACTTCGAAGTCGCTGCGCAAGAACTTTCAACATCGCGCTATCGAATCCGGTTCCAACCTTTCCCGCATAATGAAGTCGCTCGTCTCGGTACACTCCTAGCAGCAAATCCCCGAAGCCAATCCGATGTCCCTGGGGCTCTGTGTATCCGCCGACAACAAACTCCTGACCTTGCTCACACTTGAACTTCAGCCAGTCTCGCGTTCGTTTTGAGACATATTGGCTGTTGCCATTCTTAGCGATAATCCCTTCCCAGCCCTTGCGGCACGCTTCGCGGTAATAGGCTTCGCCATCCTTCTCACGATGCGCGGTGAATCTCAATCGGCGCCCGAATGGGAATGCGTCGTGAAGCAGTGCTTTACGATGCCGAAGGGGTACGCGCCGCAAATCGTAACCGTTCCAGTACAGAAGGTCGAACAGGTACATATAGACCGGCACCTGTCGCAACAAGGAGCGAGATGGATTCTCGACCTGCATGCGCTTTTGGAGCTGCATGAAGCTCGTTATGCCGCCCGTGAATGCAACGATTTCACCATCAGCAATGAAAGAGTTCATCGCACACTGATTGAATGCCGGTGCAAGCTCGGGATATCTTTCATTCAGACGTGTCCTGTTACGTGACAACAATTCCAATTCGGTGCCGTGACTGAACACCAGGCAGCGCTCGCCGTCCCATTTCGGTTCGAAGAGCCAGTCCTCCCTGGAAAATCGCTCTTGCGTCAAGCTCGCCAGCATCGGCGCTATCCAACTTGGTTGCCGCCTCTTGCGTGCCCCGGTCCTTACCTCTTCAGGTAGCGCGGCCGAAAGCATGCCTGCCATGACATCTAATCCTATGCAGCGGCAGCGCCCGTGCTCACCAGGAATGAGTTGCATGATCGCCGCGATCCGGCCGCGGTGTCACGACATGTGGCAAATCATCCACCTATTCGAGCGCATAATATTGACCAGGAGAGCCGGTTGGCTGCGAAGCTGTGTGAAAAAACGTATGGGACAATCCTGTCCGGTTCAACGTGGAGACGCCACCATGGTTTCCATTTTTCACACGGATTCAACAATCAAGCGTGATGTCGAAGATGAGATCAAGTACGATCCTTCAATCGACGACAGCAGCCATATTGCCGTTACTGTCAAGGATGGCGTGGTAACCCTTACGGGGTTCACGAAGAGCTACATGGACTCCTACTACGCCGAGAAAGCGGCAAAGCGGGTGTCCGGCGTCAAAGGAGTGGCCAACGACATTCAGGTGCGGCTAGCCAGCGAACGGACCGACCCAGAAATTGCCGAAGAGGCTGTGAAGGCGATCAAGCGGGATTTGCCGACCACCGGCGACGATATCAAGGTCGTCGTAAAGAACGGTTACCTGACACTCGAAGGTGACGTGGAATGGTTCTATCAAAAGGAATGGGCTGAGCGTGCGGTTCGCTCGATCAAGGGCATCAAGTCAATTTCGAATCTCATTCACGTCAAGCCGCGCGTAAGTCCAAGCGATGTCAAACGCAAGATTGAGGACGCGCTGGTCCGCAGCGCCAAAGTCGACGCTGACAAGATTGTCGTTGACGTCGACGGCAGCAAGGTCACCTTGAGAGGAACGGTGCGATCCTGGGCGGAACGGCAGGAAGCGGAGCGCTCCGCGTGGGCCGCTCCTGGGGTCAGCAGCGTCACCAACAACATCGTGATCTCACCGTAGTGTGCGCTTCTTTGTCGCTCCCGTCCCGAGACAACGGGGCGGGAGCGATTTTGATCAAACTGCGCGCGTCAGTTGGGGCGATTGGGGCGAGATCGGACCGAACAGTGAATGGCCGCCAATCAAATGATGCGCTCGACCCCGCGGGGCAAACGCCCGTCGCTGATTTGTAAAAACGGCGCCCATCATGAAATTGATTAGCGTCAATGTCTGACAAAAAGCGTATGCTTAAGAGTTTTACCGCACCGGTATTCAGAGGGGCTATCCATGCGCGATGACCGCGAGGTTAAACGGGACGTCGAGGAAGAACTTCGGTGGGATCCGGCCATCGAAGCAACAGACATCGCGGTTGCGGTCAAAGATGGCGTTGTGACGCTCACGGGCTTTGTGCGAAGCTACAATGAAAAGCTGGAAGCTGAAGTGGCAGCGAAGCGCGTAACAGGCGTCCATGCAGTCGCCAATGATATCGAGGTGCGATTGCCGAGCATCACGGAGAGGCCTGATCCGGAAATCGCCCGGGATGCCGTCGCGGCAATCAAGGCTCAACTGCCGGGTTCCTGGGAGAACATCAAGATTGTCGTAAAGGCGGGCTGGGTCACACTCGAAGGTGAGGTCAGGTGGGATTACCAACGAAGCATTGCGGCGAACTCAATCCGCCGGTTGCGCGGCGTCAAGGGCATAAGCAACCTGATCACGCTGAAGGGCAACATCGCTCCCAAGGAGGTGAAAAGACGCATTGTTTCCGCGCTACACAGGAGTGCCCAGGTCGATGCTGAGCGCATTACGGTCGATACAAGCGGAAGCAAGGTCGTTCTCAGAGGTACTGTTCGTTCCTGGGCGGAGCGAGAGGAAGCAGAACGAGCCGCGTGGGCCGCTCCGGCAGTTACCGACGTCGAAAACCACATCACGGTTAGCAATTAAGTATGGCGGCCGGCACGCTGAGTTGTGGCGACGCGGACGTGGGCCGAGGGTCTATTTTGCAATGACACACCAAGATACTCAACCATCGTAGGAGGGCTCAGTCATGGCTGAAACGGAAAAAAGTCTGACGGTTCAAAGCGAAACGAAAACGAGTGAGAAGGGAGCGTTGGCTCAAACGTGGAGACCGTTTGAGAGCCTGCGCCGCGAGGTTGACCGCCTTTTCGACGAGTTTGATCGAGGTTCCTGGCGCCTTCCCTTCCGTCGTTCGCTTTTCGATGCCGATCCTTTTTGGCGGCGGGAGCTGACTTTGGCCGCAACTCCGGCCGTTGATGTTGTCGAAAAAGACAATGCCTACGAAATCAGCGCGGAGCTTCCCGGACTTGATGAGAAGAATATCGAGGTCAAAGTGTCCAACAATACCTTGACCATCCGCGGCGAAAAACAAGAGGACAAGGAAGAAAAGAACGGGATATCATCTACGCGAGCGGCATTTCGGCTCGTTTGAGCGTCACTTCCGAATACCCGAGGGCGTTGACGCCGACAAAATCGATGCCAGCTTCAAAAAGGGCGTGCTCACCGTAACGCGCCCGAAGGCACCCGGGGCGCAGAAGCCGGAAAAGAAGATTGAAGTGAAGGCCGTTTAGTGGCGATCCCTGCAAATTGTCCGTGTTTTCTGGGCAGATCGGAGCAAGCCGCGGCGGCTCATTGGCGTGCCCTTGCCAATCACGGATGAGGTGCACGCCGCCTCCGCGGATCGACGGACCTCCGCTGATGGTCCATGAACATCGTGGCCCCGGTACAAACGGGGCTCGTGAGCCGGCGGAACAGCCGCAACCGCTCTCACGCGCCTTGCGCCTATCATCGGGCTACACCGATAAAACATCGACGTGGCTTGTTCCTGCTCAGTATCGCAATAACGGGCTGACTACGCGGCTACTTCCGGTTCGGCCAGCCGCTCGGAGACTCTGTCCTGGTTATGCTCGATTGTTCCGAGCATTTTGATCTGCCGTGAGCGGCGCGAGCCATCGCATCGGCAAGCTCATATTTGAACCGATCCGCGTAACCTTTGATCAGCGGTTTTCGAGCTGGAGGATCGATCACCCGATAGTCCCACCCATTCTTTTCCGCAAAACCGACGGCACTTTCGCAATCTGGGAACTCCAGACGAATCGAAGCAAAGGGATCACTGCTTCCGGTCCATCCCATCAACGGCTCGATGAACGGCGCCGCGCTTCGCTCAAACTCCAGTATCCAACGGCGCCGACCCGGAGCAGACTGGGTCACCGAGCGTTCGGTTCTGTATATCAGCACTGGCGGCACGCTTCCCGGCACGGCCATGTCAGTGCCAGGCAGCTTTGGCCATCCCTTGCAGCGATTGTGATCGCGATCCGCCGACATGAAGTATCAATCTTGCAATATGGACCCGTGGTCGGTGGGTGGGTGCTTTTTTGACACGACCACTCGTGCTGGCCTCAACAAGCGGTCATGGATCATATAACCATCTTCCAGCACTCGCGTTATTATTCCCGGTGGATGCGATGCGTCCTCTGCTTCCATTAGCGCCTCATGCAGGGATGGATCGAATCGTTGCCCGGACGCAGCGATCTTCTTGACGCCAAATCGCTCCAGCGTCTGGAGAAATAGTCGCAAGGTCGTCTCGACGCCTTCCAATAACGCATCATGCTGTGTAGATGGCACCGTTTTTCTTGCTTCGATCACACGCTGAAGATTATCGATAACCGGCAATAACTCGCGTGCGAATTCTGCGACGGCAAATTTGCGCGTATCCTCAGCCTTCCGATCAGCTTGCCGCCTCGCATTTTCGGCGTCGGCGAGCGCGCGCAGAAGACGATCCTTCAACGAAGCATTTTCGGACAAAAGCGTGGCGACATCGGTGGCTTCGGTGGCAACCGCCTCGTCTTCTATGCTATGCGGTGATGACATCGTCACAGATCCTATGCTGCCTGCGCCAATTTGGAGCCGTTCACTGCAATCTGGCCATCAAGCACGGTTACCTTGACCGTATCGCCATCTTTGATTTTTCCTGACAGAAGCATGCTGGCGAGCGGATTCTGGAGTTGTCGCTGAATGACGCGTTTGAGCGGTCGCGCGCCGTAGACCGGATCGTAACCGGTGTTGCCGAGCCACGTCTTCGCCTTGTCGTCGACTTCGAGCGTGATCTTGCGATCCGCCAGCAGCGACTGCAGATGCCGAAGCTGAATGTCGACAATCCGCTTCATTTCGCTGCGACCGAGCCGGTTGAACAAGATGATCTCATCGAGACGGTTGAGAAATTCCGGTCGGAAGGAGCGCCGCACCACCTCCATCACCTGTTCGCGCGCCTCCTCGGCCGGTTTTCCTTCGGGAAGCGCGGCCAGATATTCGGCCCCCAGGTTTGAGGTGAGCACGATGATCGTGTTGCGGAAATCGACGGTGCGGCCTTGTCCGTCGGTAAGCCGCCCGTCGTCGAGCACCTGCAGCAAGATGTTGAAAACATCGCTGTGTGCCTTCTCGACCTCATCGAACAAAATCACCTGATACGGGCGCCTGCGGACGGCTTCCGTCAGGGAACCTCCTTCCTCATAGCCGACATAGCCGGGAGGCGCGCCGATAAGTCGGGCAACCGAATGCTTTTCCATGTATTCGGACATGTCGATGCGAACCATTGCCTGTTCGTCATCGAACAGGAATTCCGCAAGCGCCTTGCAAAGCTCCGTCTTGCCGACGCCGGTGGGGCCCAAGAACAGGAATGAGCCGATCGGCCGATGGGGATCCTGAAGACCGGCCCGTGCTCGCCGCACGGCATCCGCGACGACGACAATGGCCTGGTCCTGCCCCACCACGCGTTCACGCAGCTTATCTTCCATGTGAAGCAGTTTTTCGCGCTCGCCCTCCATCATCTTGTCAACCGGAATTCCAGTCCACCGCGACACGACTTCTGCGATCTCCTCGGCGGTTACCTCCTGCTTGAACATCCGTCCTTGCGCGGGGGTCTCGGCGAGCTTCTTCTCCAGTTGCGGGATAATGGAATACATAAGCTCGCCAGCACGCGTGAGATCGCCGCGCCGCTGCACGCTCTCCAGTTCGCTGCGTGCCTGATCGAGTTGCTCTTTGATTTTCTGCACGGAGGCGAGCTTTTCCTTCTCCGCCTTCCAAATCGAGGTGAGATCGGCCGATTTCTTTTCCAACTCGGCGATTTCTTGGTCGACTTTCTTGAGGCGCTCCTTCGACGCTTCATCTGTCTCTTTCTTCAGGGCCTCACGCTCGATCTTAAGCTGAATGATGCGGCGGTCGATTTCGTCGACCTCCTCCGGCTTGGAATCGGCTTCCATGCGGACGCGGCTAGCCGCCTCGTCCACAAGGTCAATGGCTTTGTCCGGCAAAAATCTATCGGTGATGTAGCGATTGGACAGGGTCGCGGCGGCGACAATCGCACCATCGGTAATGCGAACGCCGTGATGGACCTCGTATTTTTCTTTGAGACCGCGCAAGATCGAAATCGTCTCCTCGACCGACGGCTCGCCAACAAACACCGGCTGGAAGCGTCGAGCGAGCGCCGCGTCCTTCTCGATATGCTTTCGGTACTCGTCCAGCGTCGTTGCGCCGATGCAGTGCAGTTCGCCACGCGCAAGCGCAGGCTTGAGCATATTGGAAGCATCCATCGCCCCTTCCGCCTTGCCGGCGCCAACCAGGGTGTGGAGTTCGTCAATGAACAGAATGACGTCGCCCGCGCTGCTAAGCTCCTGCAGCACGGCCTTGAGGCGCTCTTCAAATTCGCCTCGATATTTGGCCCCAGCCAGCAGCGCTCCAAGATCGAGCGCCAGCAGCCGACGGCTTTTCAAGGCTTCCGGCACATCACCCTTGACGATGCGTTGCGCCAGGCCTTCCACGATCGCCGTCTTTCCGACTCCTGGCTCGCCGATCAGAACAGGGTTGTTCTTGGTCCGTCGCGAAAGCACCTGAATGGTGCGCCGGACCTCTTCGTCACGACCAATAACCGGATCGAGCTTGTTCTGACGCGCCTCCTCGGTGAAATCACGCGTATATTTCTTGAGCGCGTCATAGCCCTGTTCGGCCGATGCCGTGTCCGCGGTTCGCCCTTTCCGGATGTCACCGATCGCCTTGTTGAGCGCCTGAGGCGTGACACCTGCGCGCTTGAGGAGGTCGCCAACGGCGCCGCTCGCCATCGCCAGAGCCATCAACATATATTCGACGGTGACGTAGGCATCGCCGGCTTTCTGCGATAGCTGTTCGGCTTGATCGAACAACCGCGCCGCCTCCGGAGCGAGATAAATCTGGCCTGCGCCGCTGCCTTCGACTTTGGGCAGCCTTTGCAGCTCCTGTTCGGCCGCTTGTTTAACCTGGGCACTCGCCCCAGCGCCCGCAGCGGCATCGATCAGATTGAGGGCTAGCCGGTCTTCATCGTCCAGCAACGCTTTCAGCACATGAACCGGCGTGAGTTGCTGGTGCCCGCTTCGTAGCGCGAGCGATTGTGCGGATTGCACCAGCGCTTTAAGCCGGTCGGTATATTTCTCGATCTGCATGGCGGTACTCTTGTTCCTGTCGACACGTTTCGTGAGAGACAAACCTCTCGGCTAACCGGATTTTCGCTTGTCCACTTCCTCGAATTCGGCATCGACAACATCTGACTCCGGGGCACTAGAAGCACCAGAGGAGGTACTGGTTCCACCGCCTGTCGGCTGCAGGCGCATGGCTTCTTGCGCAAGCTTTTCGGTCGCCTGCCGGATGCCGCCGACATCCTCGCCAGCCATGGCGTCCTTGGCAGCCGAAATTGCTTGTT
>Ga0209906_100410_pt1 | contig 19456 bp, 20 predicted proteins | sample FECB24metaG_FD_188303 | JGI IMG/M metagenome (GOLD analysis project Ga0209906, IMG submission 188303) | Cyanobacterial communities from the Joint Genome Institute, California, USA from Joint Genome Institute, California, USA - FECB-24 metaG... ... | reverse complement strand
TTCATTGCATCCGTGTTGCTCGCGGGCCTGACCGCGCATGCGCCGATCGCGCCAACGGCGGCGGCTCCGCAGCGTCCGGCCGACTTCATCTCGTCCGACGAGGTGCTGACCTGGATCAACGCCTACCGGCACAAGCCCGATCCGCGGCGCTTGCCGGCCGCGGTGCAGGCGACCAGCCGTTTCGGCGGCCTGCGCGATCCGGAAAGCGCCGGTGTGTTCGTGGGATTCATCGCCGGCGTGATCGGTGCCAATCCGGATATCGCCGGCGACCTGATCGCGAAAAGCTTCCCGGTCAACCCCGAGGATGACTGGGCGCTGGTGCGCGCGATCGCGCATTCCGGTCTGCCGGACTGGAAGCACGTGCTCGCCGAAAATGCCTATCGCATGCCGGCGCGCAAGGTGATGGTGCAGAAATTCATCGACGGCTCGCTGCCGACACTGGGGGCGACCGTGGCGCAGACGCCGCCCACGGCGACCGAGAAGATCAAGACGCTGTTCTCGCGCGACAAGCCGAAGGGACCGATGGTCGACTGGGCGCTGGATGCGTCGCCGGAAGTGCTCGACATGCTTTGGGGCAAGTTCTTCGCGACCGGCGATTACGGGCCGATCCTGCGCATCGTCGGCATGCTGCATTGGTCGAAGAACCGCGACAGCGTCGACAAGCTCACGCTGGGCGTGATGGCGAAATACACGCTGGCGAGCAATTCCGCGCGCGATCCGAAATTGCTGGCGATGCTGAAGCGCAGCGCCCGTCATCAGGACAAGGAGACCGCGGAGATCGTCAAGCAGATCACCGATGCCGCCGATACCATGCAGCTATCGGCGATCCGCAAGGAGGCGCTGGGCGCGATCGAGGACCTGAAGCGCAAGGGTCCCGGCTCCAAACGCGACATGATGACCGCTGGCCGGATCGGCGAGGGTGCGATTGCGCTCGGCTGCATCGGCGCCGCGGCCACCGGCACTGTCGCGCTCGGCCTGCCTTGCGTGGTCGGCGGCGCGATCGCGTCGGCGGCGCTGCGGACGTGGTCGGGGCAATAGACGCGCCGCTTGTGTTGTTGTCACATCTTCCCGCGGTCGCGTCTGACTGCCCGGGATCACTGTGATTGACCTGATCCGCTCCCGATGCTCTGGTTTCGTCCTCACAGGTGGCGGGGCCTTTCGTGAAACGTCTCCGGATCATCCACAACACCGAGTATCACTACAACGCGCCGGTCAGGTTCGGACCGCATCGCGTCATGATGCGGCCGCGCGAGGGACATGACGTGCGCATTGTTCATGGCCGTCTCGACGTGGAGCCGCAAGCGACCGTGCGCTGGCTGCGCGACATCTACAACAATTCCATCGCCATCCTGACCTTTGCCGAACCCGCGGCGACGCTGCGCATCTTGGGTGAGGCGGATATCGACTATCTGCGCGACAATCCGATCGAATGCCTGATCGACCCGAGCGCGCGGCTGTTTCCATTCCAGTATGCGCCGGAGGAGCAGGTCGAACTGGTGCAGTATCGTCTTCCCAGCTACCCCTATGACGGGACCAAGCTGCGTGACTGGCTGCAGGCGCTGTATCAACCGGGCCAGGCGATCGAGACCTTCGATCTGCTGAACGATCTCAACAGCCATATCTACAAGTCGCTGACCTACAACAACCGCGACGAAGCCGGGGTGCAAACGCCCTGCGATACGCTGGCGCGCGGCACCGGCTCATGCCGCGATTACGCGGTGCTGATGATGGAGGCGGCGCGGCACTGGGGGTTCGGTGCGCGCTTCGTCAGCGGCTATATCCAGATGGCCGAAGGTCAGCACGGCGCCACCCATGCATGGACCGAGATCTACATTCCCGGCGCCGGTTGGCACGGCTTCGATCCGACCAACAACAAGATGGCCGGCAGCGAGCACATTGCGGTGGCGGTATCGCGCGCGCAGGAGAAGGCCTCTCCGGTGTCCGGCATGTGGGACGGGCCTGCGAATGCGTTCAGCCACATGACCGTATCGGTTCAGGTCGTGGCGCTGTAGCGGGGCCGAACGGCGCGGTCGCAGCGCCGCCGATGGTGCCGGAACCCGAGTTCAAGACCGGCGTTGGCCCTTCGAAACCCGACAGCGAGAGCCGACGTCATGATCGAAAGAAATCCACCTGACCGCCGCGCCCGCACCGGAGTGTGGATCGGATTTGCGGCGTTTTGCGTAATCCTCATCGTTGGCGCGATTGCGATGCTGGTGACCTTCGGAGTTCCAGGCACCACGGGAGGTACCTCGCCAAGCCAGCAGCAAACGTCAGGCGCGCCGCAGCCGACCATCGACATCCAAGACGGTACCACGCGGCAGAACACCACGGGTTACGGCGACAAGTCCGAGCAATAGATATTGTGCGGTCAGACTGCGACCTTTACGGGGTCGTATTCGAACACCCAGTCATAGCGCTGCTTGACCTTGACTTCCTGCCACTCGGTGTCGACGTAGCGGGCAGCCCCTTCGGCGTTTCCAAGCGCGGGATTGTGGAAGCGTGTGGCATTGTCGTTGGCGGCGCGCACCAGCCGCGCGGTGCGATCGCGCCTCGCATCCTCGTAGGCCTGCAGCGCCACGGGGATATCGTCATAGCCGTCGAGGCAGCGAGCGAGGACAACACTATCCTCGAGCGCCATGTTGGCACCTTGTGCCATCATCGGAAGCGTCGGATGCGCGGCATCGCCGAGCAGAGTCACGCGGCCCATTGTCCATTGGTCGAGAGGCTCGCGTCCGAGCAGCGCCCATTTGTACGGCGTCTCGATATTGCGGATGAGGGTGTGGACGTCCTCGTTCCAGCCCGGGAAGTCGTTCAGCGCCTCTTCTGTCGTGCCGCGTTCGGTCCAGCTTTCCACGCGCCAGTCGTTGCGTTCGATGGCGCCGCCGACATTCATGAGCGAACCGCCGCGGACCGGATAATGCACGACATGGCCGCCGGGTCCGACCCAGTTGGTGCCGACGAGGCGTCGCATTCGCTCGGGCAGGCGTTCCATCGGCACCAGACCGCGCCAGATCATGAGCCCGGTGAACTGCGCCGGCATCTCGCCGAACAATGCGTTGCGGATCCGCGAATGTACGCCGTCGGCGCCGATCAGCGCGTCGCCCTGAAACCGGGTGCCATTTTCGCACAGCATTGTGACGCCGCTCGCGTCCTGCTCGAAGCCGGTGACGCGGGCGCCCAGCGTGATGGCGTCGGGCGCCGCGGCGGTCACCGCATCCAGCAGGATCCGGTGCAGGTCGGCGCGGTGGATCATGAAATAAGGCGCGCCGTAGCGTTCGCGCGAGACCGCGCCGAGATCGAACAGCTTCCAGGTTTCGCCGGTGCTCCACAGCCGGATTTCCTTGCCGGCAGGCTCGCACCACACCTGCTTCAATGCAGGCTCGAGCCCGAGCGAAAACAGCGCATGCGCGCCGTTCGCCGAAATCTGCACCCCGGCGCCGATCTCGGCGAGTTCGCGCGCCTGCTCGATCACCTGGACGCGCATGCCGCGCCGGATCAGCGCGAGCGCAGCGGTGAGTCCGCCGATGCCGGCGCCTGCAATCAGGATCGGGGAACGGGTGGTCATGGTTGAATCGGCATTGTCATGGCGCGGAGTTTTCAACTCCGTTGAGGCTCGCGCAAGCGCTAATCCGCATGGCCGGGCAGCGCGAAACGCGCGCGGTGTGTGTCGTCATTGCGGGTGCGGATCAATCCGCCCGGCGCGGTCAGGGCGTGCTTTTGGCCGCCGGCGCGTAGATCGCGCGCAGCTGCTGGTTGACGCCGGCATGCCGTTCGTCGACACGGCGCGCCGCATCGCTGATTTCGGTCAACGCCTGTGTGGCGGTGTCCTCGGCATGTTGTTGCGCCCGGGGGATCGCCGGCGGGATCAGTCGGGTTGGTGGGACGACGACGTCGACCGGGCGGGATGCGGCGGGCTGCTCGTTCGCCTGGCGCACCGGGTGCGGCTCGGCTTGCTGTTGCACAGGCTGAGCGGGAACAGGCTGCGGTTGCGACATCTGCCGAGCAGCGGCGACGAAGGGCACGACCTCGACCCGCCGCGGCGAAGCGGCCGGCCGCTCGGCGCGGGCAGCGGAATTGTCGACGGGCTGAACCAGCAATGTGGTGAGCGCCGCGATCTCGGCCTTGATCGCTGCGATTTCCCGCTCGGCGCGGCTCAGGGCGGCATCCTTGCCGGCAAGCTCACTGCGCAGGCTGGCGATCTCGCGCTCGCCGGTGCGCAGGGCGGCGTCGCGGGTTGCGAGTTCGCGCCGAAGCGCCGCGATCTCGCCCTCGACCACGCCGAGGGTCGCGTCCTTGTCGGCCGAGCCGCGACGGATCGCGCTCAGCGCGTCAATGGCGGCACGCTCGCGCGCTTCGGTTTCGCCGAGGATTGCCTTGATCGAAATGATGTCTTTTGTCGCGCCGGCGAGCGCGGAATCCCTCGCTTCAAGTTCGCGGCGCAACGACGCCCGGTCGCGCTCGGCGATCCGCAGCGCCTCGTCTTTCGCCGAAAGGTCGCTGCGCACGGTCGCGACGTCACGCAGCGCCGCCTGCAAGGAAGTCTCCTTCACCGCCAGTTCGCGCTTCAGGACGGTGATCTCGCCTTCGGCGGTGCCGAGGGTCACGTCCTTGTCGGCGAAGCCACGCTTGGCCTCGCGCAAGCCGTCACGTGCGGATTGTTCGCGGGTCTCGCTCTCGCGCAGCGCGGCGGTCACCGTTTCGAGTTCCTGCTTCATCCGCTCGATGAGCTGGTTCTTTTTCGCGACATCGGTCGCATGCGCGACGGTCTTGTCCCGGAGCTTTTCGATCCGGAGTTCCAGGTCGCGGGTCGCTGCGGCGAAGCCGGCGCGTATCGTGTCCTTCTCCGCGCGGATTTCCTGCATCGACAGTGGAAGATCGTCGTAGCGCTGGCGCGCGAGCCGGGCCGCACGGTTATGCACGGCGGGCAGAACCATCAGCGCGGTGAGCCATGCAAGGCAAAAGCCGATGCCGCCGAACATCAGATATTCGAGTGGGATACCAAACATGAACGCGTCCGCCACAGCTACTCGGGGTTAGCCGTCGCACGCGGCGGTTTGGGCTTCAAGCCGCGCGCGGCATTAACCTGAACGCGGGAACCGGCGCGACGACCGAATACCGCCGGACTGCGTTATGGTGGCGGTATCAAATCAGGGAATTAAGGCGGGCACCATGCGCTACGAGCTTTATTATTGGCCGGAAATACAGGGTCGGGGCGAGTTCGTGCGGCTCGCGCTGGAGGAGGGCGCCGCCGATTATGTGGATGTCGCGCGCGCACCCGGCGGCCAGGACAAGATGATGGCCCTGGTCGGGGGACGGGGCGTGAAAACCCCGCCATTCGCGCCGCCGGTCCTGAAAGCCGGCAGGCTCATGATCGCGCAGACGGCGAACATCCTGCTCTATCTGGGCGACCAGCTGCGTCTTGCACCGACATCAGAAGCCGGCCGGCTGTGGGTGCATCAACTGCAGCTTACGATCATGGACTTCGTGGTCGAGATTCACGACACCCATCACCCGATCGGATCGGGTCTGTACTACGAGGACCAGAAGCCGGAAGCGGCGCGCCGCGCGGACGATTTCCGTGCACACCGGGCGCCGAAATTTTTCGACTATTTCGAGCGCGTGCTGGCGGCATCCGGCGGCCCTTGGCTCGCCGGCCGCCGCTGTTGCTATGCCGACCTGTCGATGTTCCAGATCGTGGAAGGCATGCGCTACGCCTTTCCGAAACTGAGCAAGCGGCTGGCGAAGAAGCATCCGCGGCTGACCGATCTTGCGGCGCGTGTTGCCGCACGTCCGCGGATCGCTGGCTATCTCGAGAGCGAGCGTCGGATTCCTTTCAACGAGATGGGACTATTCCGGGCTTACAGCGAACTCGACGGGTGAGTGATCGCGGCAGGGATGGGCTATCGGTGGGCAGCCGGATTCTTGACTCGCTCCGGGCGCTCCAACATTGTCGCTGCAACTCAACGACAAAAATGGGAAGACGCCCTTGAAACTCCTGAGCTTCCGCTGGAAGGATCGCGACCGGCTCGGCTTTGCGCTCGACGACGACCGCGTCGCCGATCTCGGCGAAATCGCAACCGCGCTCGGACGCGAGCCCTATGCCGACATGCTGGCGCTGATCGAGGCGGGCGATGCCGGCACGCGCTTCCTCCGCGATGCGCAGGCCTTCGCCAAGGACCAGCCGGGGAAGCTGACGACGATCCCGGAAAGCGAGATCGTCTATCATCCGCCGGTGCGGCGGCCCTCGAAAATCTGCGGCGTGGCGCTGAACAATTCGGCGAGCAACGAGCGCAAGATCTCGGCGCCCGACCATCCGCTGTTCTTCCTGAAGCCGGCGTCGTCGCTGGTCGGGCACAACCAGCCGATCGAGGTCTACGATTATTACGGCTCGGTGCATCCGGAGCCGGAACTGGCCGTCATCATCGGCAAGACCTGCCGCCATGTCGATGCGAAGGACGCGCTCGACGTCGTCTACGGCTATTCGATTCTGAACGACATGACCGGCAATTTCATGCGTTCGCAGGACATGGTGCATTACTACGCGCTGTATCCGTCGAAGGAGGATCCCACCAAGGTGGAACGGCGCGAGCAGCATCTATCCTATACCGCGCGCTACAAGGGCTCGGACACCTTCGGTCCGTTCGGTCCCTATCTCGTGACAAAGGACGAGGTGCCCGACCCGCACAAGCTCGACGTGCTGGCCTGGCACAAGGACGAGTTGATCGCCGAAGATTCGACCGCCTTCTATACCTACGGCGTGCCGGACGTGATCGCTTATATCACCCGCTATCATTCGCTGTGGCCGGGCGATGTGATCTCGATGGGCACCGCGTTCCGTCCAGGAGTCGCCAAGCGCAGCCTGCATACCGCCAACATCACGGCCTATGGCGGACCGGTCAGCGTATCGATTACCGGGCTCGGAAAACTGGTCAATCCGGTGCGAAAAATGGATGAGGTCGCGGCGCACGCGGCGGAATGAGCGCGCGGCTGCCGCGGCGTTTGGCATGGCCACGCGGCGCGGTATAATCGCGCATGTCAAACACTCCGATCCTGAACTGGCTGCACGATCTCCCGTTTCTCGCCGGACTGGCGATCGTATGCGCCGCGTTCATTTTGCCGACGCTGGTCGGTTCGTACCTGCTTCAGCCCAGGGTTGCGAAGCTGTGCCGTGGCGAGCGCGACATCAATACGATCCTCGGCTTTCTGCTCAACGCTTTTGCGCTCTATTTCGGCGTGCTCCTGGCGCTGTTGTCGATTGCTGTCTTCGAGAACCACAACAAGGCCGAGGACGCGGTCGTTCGTGAGGCCGCCGGCATCATCAAGCTTTACCGCGACATCAGCAGTTATCCCTCGAATTCACGTCCCGAAATTCTCGACGTTCTCGATCGGTATGTCGACGAGGTCACGGGACCCGGCTGGGACTTGCAGGCGCAGGGCAAGATCAATCCTCGGGAGATCGAGATCCTGACCTCACTTCACCGCGCAGTCGGCGCGTTCGTGCCCAACGACATGGCGCATAGCGTGCGGTATGCGGAGACGCTACGGGTGCTGGACGATTTCGTCGAGGCGCGGCGGCTGAGGATTTCAGCGGGTACCAGTTCGATCCCGCGGATCATGTGGTTCGTGGTTCTGATCGGTGCGGTGATGAACACGATCCTGATATGGATGTTCGATCTGCGGCCGTTCACCCACGCGTTGATCGGCGGTGCGCTTTCGATGTTCATCGCGCTGGTGATCTACATGATCGCGGTACTCGATGCGCCTTTCAAGGGCTCTTATGGCATCAAGCCGGACGCGATCTTGGCGGTGCATACCCAAAGCGAAATGCACCGGTGAGCAGGGGCGCGACTGCGCCCCCACTCAACGGCCGAACTCAGCAGACGTTGGCAACCTGCCATTGCGGGCCATAGGCCGTCATCACCTGCACGTTACGATAGCAGCCGTTATTGTAGTAATACGGCGCGGCAACAGCCGCTGCAGCGCCGGCGCCGACCGCGACCGCGGCGGGCACGCCCCAGCCGTAAGCGCCATAGCCGCCATACCATTTGCCGTTGCGCCACTTGCCGTTATTCCACTTGCCGCCGTTCCAGCCGCCGCCATGCCAGCCACCGCCATGCCAGCCGCCGCCGCCGTGCCAGCCGCCGCCGCCGCGGGCCTCGCTTTGATCCGGCGCAGCCAGCGCCACCACGGCCACCACGGCCGCACCCATCATGATTTTCTTCAGCATATTGCACTCCCTGCCGGGACTGATGATCGCCCCGCTTTATGTTGCGGATGCTCCGACAAAATGATGAGCGCTTTTGCTACCAAGGGGGGCCGCGCAGCAGCCGGAGGCGGCGATCTTTGGCGTTGCAATGAATACGGTGTGAACGCGCGCGTGCAGTTTGTCTGAATCGGCCGCGGTCTGCTGCCGGTTCAATTGGCCGGATGAAATTCCGAGCCGTTCCAGTACAGCGTCAGGGTGCAGCGCTCGCTGCCGTTGCGTCCGCACAGCGTGCCGTGCAGGTCGATCCGCATCGCCGGCCGCTTGGCGAGGGTGAGAAAGGTGACCTTGCGCGCGAGCTTGTTCCACACCGGCACGTAGCCCTTGTCTTCTTCCGAGGCGAAGATTTCGGTCTGGCAGCCGCCGGTGCCGCAGAACATGCTGATGCGGTCGCCGCACTGGAAATGGTCGTAATTCAGGATGTAGTCCGGCTTGCCGTCGGCATTGATGTCGCGGACGGTGAGGAATCCCGGCTTGTAGAGTGGCTTTTCGTCGGACTCGCATTCCTTCAGGTTCGTCTCCATCGCGTCGGTGACGATCTTCGGCAAATTTGGCGGCAGCGTCTGCTGCTTTTGCGCGGATGCCGCGGAGGTGAATGACGCCGCGGCGATAACCACCAGGAGGGTGGCGCAGTGAAGGCGCGACGTCATGCGGAAATCCTCTGCGGTGCAGTTTCCGACAGCTCGCGGACGGCCTCGATGCAGATCGCGTGCGCGGACGGGTCGCCGGCGATCTTGTGATGTAGGGCGGTCATCGGGATGGTGGTCAGGTCACCGGTGAAGTCCGGCGCCGCATGCAGCCGGCCGTGGCCGATCGGATTCAGCCAGTTTGTCGAGCGGAAGCAGATGGCGCGGCGCACATTGGCGTGGAGCGGAGGGCAGGCGAAGGCACCGAGCGAATTGTATCCGGGCGCGGGCTCGAATGCGATCATCAGGTCCCACACGATATCGCGCGCGCGGGCGGCCATCCGCGTGATCGCATAGACGCCCATCGAATGGCCGATGCAGACCTTGAGCGCAGACGGATGCGCGCGGGCATCCGCGGCGACCTTGCTCTGCGACAGCCAGTTGGCATGCGGTGGCAGCACCGTGACGCCCGCCAGCGCGCCGAGCTTGTCACCCAGCACATCGATGCCGCGCGAATAGCCCACCCCGCGCGGGAAGGGCGCACCGATATAGCCATACCAGGAATAAACGCGGATCGACATGCGGGATGGATTGCGGGACCGACGACTCATCCTAACACGGCTGGCGACCCCGGTTTCAAGGTGTCCCGCTCATTGCGGCCGCCGCTCGTCGTCGCTTCGCGTCAGCGCATAGACGGCGACCACGAACACGATCAGGAACAGCGCCGCCATCGCCTGCACGATACCGAAATTCGGCGCATCCTTGGCGACGAACCAGCCGGCGATCACGCCCGCCGGAATCAGGATCAGACGGATCAGCCAGGCTATCATGGTTGCGATTCTCTTTCGGTCGCCGTGATGCGGATGCCGGTGTCCTATCGCTCCCGTGCGGGCGCGCCATGCGCTATCTCAACACGCCGCGCGGCCGCCCCGCCAGTGCGCCGAGCGGGATATCCCGGCTCTCCGCCATCGGCAGGCGGAATCGCCGCCTGCGACCCTGCGCCCCGGATTGCGCTTCCGCGCAGTCGGGCTAGTTTGGCCGGCAGATGACCGAGAAGCCGCAGATCCTCGCCGACAGTGCCGCCGCCGTGCTGAACGCGCATGTGGTCGTCCGGTTTTTTGCCGAGGTGCTGGCAACGGGCGACGCCGCGCGCGCGGCCGGATTTCTCTCCGGTGACTTTGTCGATCACGATGCCGCACCGGGTGCTGCGACCGGGGCCGACGGCGTGATCCAGAAACTGGCGGCGCTGTGGCATGCGTTTCCCGATGGCCGCTTCACGCTCGAACGTGTGATCGCCGCGGGGGATAGCGTGGCCGCGCGCTCGGTCTTCACCGGCACGCAACGCGGACATTTCGGGCCGCTGGCTGCGACCGGGCGGCCGGTGAGTGTGAGTTTCTCCGACTGGTACCGGATCGCCAACGGCAAGATCGCCGAACACTGGCACAATTTCGACGAGGCCGGGCTGATGCGGCAGCTCGGCGGTGGTTGAGGCAGAGGTGACCGCGGCACCCGCCGTGTGGCGCTGCGTCGCACGGTCAATGGCCGGTTGCGGGCCCGCGAGCGAACCCGCTATAGGGCGAGCATGAAAGCTTTCGCCAGCGCGGCCACGTTGCTTGCGTCGATTGTCTTGCAGCCGCCTGCCTTTGCTGAAACCGACAAGCTTCAGCAGGCCATCACTTACGTGTTCACCGGCAGCATCGCGCCGCAGAGCCGTGTCGCGATCGTCGATCGCAAGCCTTGCGTGGTGATCGTGTCCGAGCCGGAGAACAACCGTGCGGTCCGCTATCACCTGAGCCGGTTCAAGCCGGACTGGTTCCGGTTCGAGACCCGCTATGTCGGGCGGACGCCGACCTATCAGCTCTATGTCGAGGGCGATGAGGACGTTGTCGAGTTCCTCGACACGGACATGACCGTCTCGCATGGCCACCGGACCGCGCGCTTTGCGCTGCCGGGCGATATCGACCAGAGCAAACGGGCGCTGCAGCTGATTGCCGACGAGTGCAAGCCGGACAAGCCGAAGCCGCTGTTTTAGGCGGGGTTCGTAGGTTGGGTTGAGCTTAAGCGAAACCCAACATTGGCATCAGCTTGCTTCGATGGGCTTCGCTGCGCTCAACCCATCCTACAGGCTTTCGCAGCCACGCTATGTCGGTTCGCCCGGCGAAAGGGCGACCCAGCAAACGCGGACGCCTTGCAATAACGGCTCCCTTCCTTCCCCCCGCCACCGAAATTCTCTAGAACCGTTCCGAACCGGCCGGTCCTATCCGGCCGCCCTGAAAATCTAGAGAATCCGCCAATGAACGCCCCCGTCACCCCGCCGATCCCCGCCTATCGTCACACGCCGCTGTTCCCGCTCGGCAAGGACAACACCCCCTACCGCAAGCTGGACGTGACCGGCGTGCGCACCGAAAAGGTGCTGGGCCGCGATGTGCTGGTGGTGCCGGAGCAGGCGCTGAAGACGCTGGCGGAGGAGGCCTATGCCGACATCAACCATTATCTGCGGCCGGGGCATCTGCAGCAGCTGCGCAACATCCTCGAGGACGCGGAAGCCTCCGACAACGACAAGTTTGTCGCCTTCGACTTCCTGAAGAACGCCAATATCGCCGCCGGCGGCACGCTGCCGATGTGCCAGGACACCGGCACCTGCATCATCATGGGCAAGCGCGGCCGCAATGTGTGGGTCGAGGGCAACGACGAGGCGGCGCTGGCCGAGGGCGCGCGCGACGCCTACCTGAAGAAGAACCTGCGCTATTCGCAGCTCGCGCCGCTGTCGATGTTCGAGGAGACCAACACCAAGTCGAACATGCCGGCGCAGGTCGAGCTCTATGCCGACGGCGACGACGAATACAAGTTCCTGTTCGTCGCCAAGGGCGGCGGGTCGGCCAACAAGACCTTCCTGTTCCAGGCGACGCCCTCGATCCTGACGCGCGATCGCATGCTGTCCTTCCTGAAGGAGAAGGTGCTGACGCTCGGCACCGCGGCGTGTCCGCCCTATCATCTGGCCATCGTGATCGGCGGCACCTCGGCCGAGCTGAACCTGAAGACGGTGAAGCTCGCCTCATGCCGCTATTACGACACCCTGCCGACCAAGGGCTCCGAAGACGGCCACGCCTTCCGCGACCTGGAGATGGAGCAGGAGGTCCTGAAGATGACGCAGTCGCTCGGCGTCGGCGCGCAATTCGGCGGAAAATATTTCTGCCACGACGTGCGGGTGATCCGGCTGCCGCGCCATGGCGCGTCGCTGCCGATCGGGCTCGGCGTGTCATGTTCGGCCGACCGGCAGGCGGTGGGCAAGATCACGAAGGACGGCGTGTTCCTCGAGGAGCTGGAGCACAATCCGGCGAAATATCTCCCCGAGATCGATGAATCCACGCTCGGCGGCGCGGTGGTGCAGATCGACCTGAACCGGCCGATGGACGAGATCCGCAAGACCTTGTCGCAATATCCGATCAAGACGCGGCTGTCGCTCACCGGCACCATGGTGGTCGCGCGCGATCTGGCGCATGGCAAGCTGCGCGAGAGGCTGGAGCAGGGCAAGGGCCTCCCGGATTATTTCAAGAACCATCCGGTCTATTACGCGGGGCCGGCCAAGACGCCGGCGGGCTATGCCTCCGGATCGTTCGGTCCCACCACGGCGGGGCGGATGGATAGCTATATCGATCAGTTCCAAGAGGCGGGCGGTTCGCTGATCATGGTGGCCAAGGGCAATCGCTCTCCGGCGGTGCGCGAGGCCTGCAAGAAGCATGGCGGCTTCTATCTCGGCTCGATCGGCGGCGCGGCTGCGAACCTCGCCGAGCATTGCATCAAGAAGGTCGAGGCCATCGAGTTTCACGAACTCGGCATGGAAGCGATCTGGCGGATCGAGGTGGAGAATTTCCCTGCTTTCATCATCATCGACGACAAGGGCAATGATTTCTTCCAGGCGCTGAATCTGGGGTGAGGCGGCCGCTATCTCCATTCATACGCGGCAATGGGGCCGCGCTATGCGCGGCCCGATGACAAGCTCCGGCGGGAATCCAGCATAAGCAATTCTGGGTCCCCGCTTTCGCGGGGACGAACGGCCGATGGGTTGGTGCGTCGCTTCTGGGGACGCATCATTCGCCGGATTGAAATTGGCTTGGCTTTTGCTTATGCCTTTCCCCGTACAAGCAACATCGATTCTGTCCGGACCATGCCCCGCGCTCGCAAACCCTTCCGTCGTGCCTATCGCGTTGGTCGCTCCCGCACTGGGCTCGGCTGTTTCGCCACCAAGGAAATCGAGAAGGGCCAGCTGATCGATACCTATCGCGGGCAGCTGCTCAACAACGAAGAAGCAGAGAAGCGCGACAACCGCTATATGTTCGAGGTCAATTCGCGCTGGACCATCGACGGGTCGAACCGGCGCAATCTGGCGCGCTATTTCAACCATTCCTGCCGTCCCAATGCCGAAAGCGACGTTAAGGGCCACAGGGTCATCGTCGTGGCCCGCAAGAAGATCAAGCCGGGCGAAGAGATCACCTACGATTACGGCAAGGACTACGTCGACATCTTCATCAAGCCGGTCGGCTGCCAGTGCGAGAAGTGCCGCGAGAAGCGGGCCGCCGAGCGGGCCGAGGCGCGCGCCAAGAAGCTGCGGGCGGAGCGCCGCGCCGCTGCGGCCGGCAAGAAGCCGCAGGTCAAGCGCGGCAAGGTCGGCGGCTCCAAGGTCAAATCGAAGGCGGCGACCAAGGCCAAATCCAAGACCAAGGCCAAATCCAAGGCCAAGCGCAAATAGCGCAATCAGCCCCGCCGTTAAGGCGGGTCTTGCTGTGTCCCGGCAGGCCGGCCGAGCCGGGTCCGAACCCCCACGAATTCCGGGATTTGAGGGCCTCCCATTCGTTGGGAGGGCGCCCGGCCGCACGCGCCGAACCCCACCTCATTGGCTGACCACTCATCCGTATCGGGCGCAGGGCGCGCCAGGACGGGGAGGGTCAGATGGCCAACTTACTGAAGCCGAGCGTGGACCAACTGGTATTCGCTCATGCGCCTATCGCGCAGCCCGCTCGCGGGCGCGCAGCGGGGGATTACAGCGTCAGCTTCCTGGGGCAGGACGAGCCGGCGGAACCGGTCTCCAGAATGCTGGTGATCCGCGTGGTGGCGATGACGGCGGTCCGGATCGCGCTGTTTGCAATCGCCGGACACATCTAGCGGTGGCGCTTTGACTTCGGCATTCGCTTTGCGAACGCGCGGCGCCGTTCAATTCGCGCTCAGGAGGTCGATCTTGGTATTGGCCTGCAACAGCCGGTGCGCCAGCAACTGCGCAAGGTTGCGGACGATGATCTCGGCGGCGGCGGGCCGGCGGGCGCGGAAATCGTCGAAGGCCTGAAGCGGAACGCGCCGGCACAACACGGCATTGTCGGCGAACACATCGGCGCTGCGGGGTCCCCCGATCAGGGCCAGTTCACCGAACGCGGTCCCCGGCACCAGCGTCGCAAGCCGGACCCCCTCGGCGAGCTTCACGCTCACCATGCCGCGCTGAAGGAAGAATATGGAATCGGACGGCTCGCCCTTGGCGATGATGCGTTCGCCGGGATGGCAGCTCCTCGTTTCGCACAGGCTTTCGAGATCGGCGAGATCCTCGTCCGACAGGCCCTTCAACAGCTCCTGCTCGCCCAGTGCCACCTCGGTGATCTGGCTGAAGCCGCCATATCGGAAGATCACCTGATCCTCGGCCCATTCGATCGCCTCATCGAGCTGTGAGAATGTCCGGATCGCACCGGAATCGGCGAGGAAGGTCTGCAACAGCCGGAAATTGCGGGACTCGCGCTCGATCCCGGCGAGGACAGGGCGGGTGCCGTTGGTCGCCAAGCTCGCGAACAGGTCGGCCAGCATCTTGGCGGCGGCGCTGGTGATCAGGGGCACCCGCCGAAGATCGAGCACGGCGAATTGTCCGGCGTCGCGCGAGAGCAGGCGTCGCGCGAGATAGTCGGCATTGGAAAAAGCCAGCGTCCCGGTCAGTTCGAGGATCCGGATCGAGGAGGTGCGGTCGTCCAGCAACCGCTGCTCGTGTGGCTGGCGGCCGCGGCGCTGCAACCGGCCAACGTCGTAATCGGCGACGACGCAGGTGCGCACATCGTTGGCGCGATTGAGCACATGCAGATCGAAATGCGCCGACAGCGCCTCGTAGAGCCGCAGGCCGCGCGCGGAATTGCCGTGCTCGTCAAGCAGCGGCGAATAGGTCCCGAGCCCGATCTGCGAGGGGAGCGCGGCGACGATGCCGCCGCCGACGCCGCTTTTCGCCGGCATGCCCACCCGGTAGGTCCATTCGCCGGCATAATCGTACATCCCGGCCGAGGTCATGATCGACAGGGTGCGGGCCACTGCGAGCGGCGAGATTACTTGCTCGCCGGTGACCGGATTGACGCCGCCATTGGACAGGGTTGCCCCCATCACCGCAAGGTCGCGCGCGGTCACCAGGATCGCGCATTGCCGGAAATAGACGTCGAGCACCGCGTCCACATTCTGTCCGACGATGCCGTAATTGCGCAGCATCCAGCCGATCGCACGATTGCGGTCGCCGGTCGCGCTCTCGGACTGGTAGACGGCTTCGTCGACGTCGAGATCGCGCCCGGCGAAGCGCCCGAGCACGCTGCGGATCACCTCGAAGGCCTCCGCGCCCTTCGCCTGATAGATCAATCCGGAGCAGGCGATGGCGCCGGCATTGACCATCGGGTTGAACGGCTGGTTCTTGGCGTTCAGCCGGATCGAGTTGAAGGCTTCGCCGCTCGGCTCGACGCCGACGAAGGATTCGACATGATCGGCGCCCAGGAGTTCGAGCGCGAGCCCGAATACGAAGGCCTTGGAGACCGACTGGATGGTGAAAGGGAAGGCCGCATCGCCCACCTGATAGACATGGCCGTCAATGGTGGCGATGGCGACGCCGAATTTCGCCGGATCGGCCTTGCTCAGTTCCGGGATGTAGTTGGCGACCGCCCCGGAAAAATCGTCGCGGAAGCGGGCATGCGCCTGCTCGAGGAAGGCGAGCAGCGGCGGCTTGGGAGCCTGGCTTTTGCTCAGGGCGTCGACAGGCACGGCAACATTCATCGAACAGGCCACCAGCGGGGAGAAGGGATCGGAGACATGCAAGCCTGATGCCTGCGGTTCCATTGTACGCGGGCAGGGCGTAGCAAGGGAACCGGTTTGACGGCAATGGCCATGCGACCCTTTGGGCAGCCGTGTTAATCTCCGCCGGTATCCTGACGAGAGGTCCCCACGAAAGGTTTCCCATGCGCGTCCGTCTGTCTTTTGCCGCCCTTGCCGCTATCCTCGCCCTGACCCCCGCCAGCCCGCTTTTCGCCCAGATGAAATCCGAACTACCGCCATTGCCCGACATGCGGTTCGCCGAAATCCCGGCTGCCTCGCGGGCGAATTACCAGGGCGACCGCTTCAGTTATCTGGAGGCGGGCCGGCCCGACGCGCCGGTGGTGTTGCTGTTGCATGGTGTGGGAGCCAACGCCATGCACTGGCGTCATCAACTCGCCGGACTGTCCGACCGCTACCGGGTGATCGCGTGGAATGCGCCGGGTTACATGATGAGCGACGGCTTCGTGAAGGACGTTGCCGAATGCAAGGACTATGCGGACGCGGTGCGCGACTTTCTGACCGCGCTGAAGATCGAAGGCGCGGTCAATATCGTCGGTAATTCCTTCGGCAGCCGGGTCGGGCAATGCTTCGCCATGCATTACCCGGACCGTGTCACCAAGCTGGCGATGACCGGCACCGGCGTCGGGCCGAAGGACATGCCGGAGGAGCAGAAGCAGAAGATCGTTGCCACGCGTGAAGCGCAGGTCGCCAAGGGCTTCTACGGCTTCGGCGCGCGGGTCGATGCGTTGCTCGGGCCCAATGCCTCGCCCGAACTGAAAGCCGAGGTGCAGCGGGTGCTGCGCGCGACCATGCCGCGCGGCTTCATGCATGGGGTCAAGCTCGGCATGGTCAACGGCTACAGCGCGCCGGAGGCGGGCGCGAAGCTTACGATGCCGGTGCTCATGATCCAGGGACGGACCGACAAGGTGAATCCAGGGGATAAAAACGCCGATATCCTCATCAAGTATCTGAAGAACGGCAAGCTGGAATATCTGGAAGAGATCGGCCATCTGCCGGAAGTCGAGGTGCCCGACACCGTCAACAAGATGCTGCGCGATTTCTTCGGATGAGGCGCCTCGCATTCGCATTCGCATTCGCGTTGTGCGCCGTCGCAATCTCGTCTGCGACCGCGCAGGACCATTACCCGTCGCGTCCGGTCACGCTGATCGTGCCGTTCGCAGCGGGCGGTTCGACCGACGTGATCGCGCGCGTGGTTGCGGATGCGATGCGCGGTCCGCTCGGCCAGTCGTTCGTCATCGACAATCGCGGCGGCGCCGGCGGCTCGATCGGCACTGCTGCGATGGCCAAGGCCGCACCCGATGGCTACACCATCGGCATGGGGACGGCCTCGACGCTCGCGATCAACCCGGCGGCCTACAAGTCCTTGCCCTATGACGTCGACGGGCTGGAACCGGTCGGACTGATCGTGCAGGTGCCAAATGTCATCACCGTCAATCCGAAGTCGGCGGCGAAAACATTGGCGGAGCTGGTGGCGCTGGCGAAAGCCGAGCCCGGCAAGCTCACCTACGGTTCGGCGGGCAACGGCTCGGTTAGCCACCTGATGGGCGAGCAGTTCAAGCTCGCGACCGGAACCGACATCATCCACGTCCCGTATCGCGGGGTCGGACCGGCGCTGAACGATGCCGTCGGCGGGCAGATCGCCATCATGTTTGATAATCTGCCGACCTCGCTGCCGCTCATTCAGGACGGAAAGCTTCGGGCGCTCGCGGTGTCATCGCCGAAGCGGTTGGATGTGCTGCCGGATGTGCCGACCTTTGCCGAACTGGACCTCGCCGACCTCGACTGGATGGCCTTCTTCGGCCTGATCGCGCCGGCCAGGACGCCGAAGCCGGCGATCGACAAGCTCAATGCCGCGCTCGGGGCAGCGCTTGCCGATCCGCAGGTGCGTGACACACTGGCGAAACAACAGGCGCAGCCGCAACCGGGAACGCCTGGCGATTTTACCGCGCTAATCCGGGTGCAGCTCGAGCGCATGAAGCGCGCTGTGACGGCGGCGAAGATCGAAGTGAAGTGACCGTTGCTTGCGTCCGTGCCGACCTTATCCTGCCGGGCTCAGCATTTCCGATAGGTCACTGGATCGGCCGGGCTATATCCAATCGCCCGGCGCACCAGCAACGTATCGTCTGGAAGCGGGGTGATGAGAAGATAGGACGGCGCTTCCTGATGTCCGGTCCTGACTTGCGTGCACATCGAACGCGCGGAATAGACCGGACCGAAGCGCGCGGCTGTCACGGTGACCCACGCAATGCTGCAGGCCGTATCCGGCATGCCGATGGTACGGGCGGCGATGTCCAGCCGGTCCCTGCTTTCGGACGTGCAGGCCTCGGCGTTCGGGGCCCACGCTCCTTGTATTCTGTCTGGCAGATTGAGAATACGGACGTCGGACGCCGCGGCGGGGGTCGCGAACGCAACCGCGGCTACGGCCATCATGAGAGCGTCTGAGATGCGCATCGATCGGTTCTCCGCATGCTTGCGGCTATCGTGCCATGTCGATGTTAAGGGACCGGTAGTCCGATTGGATGCATTCTCGCGATCCTGGTTTCGCGCCGGTAAAAAAGTTCAGGCAAATGCGATCGGTCGCGAGCGGCTCGTGTCTATGCACGAGCGCGCGGCAGCGTGATCAGGGCACGCAGCCCCTGTGGCGTGCGGTTGGCCAACACCAGCGCGCCGCCCTGCGCCTCGACCACCGTGCGGGCGATCGCAAGCCCCAGTCCGACGCCGCCGGTATCGCGATTGCGCGAACTCTCCACACGGTAGAACGGCTCGAACACTTTGGTCAGCTGATCCTCGGGAATGCCGGGGCCGTCGTCTTCCACCGCAATCTCCACGGCCTGCGGCAAGGCTGACAGCGAGACCCGCGCGCGCTGGCCGTATTTGACCGCATTCTCGATGAGATTTGTCAGCGCACGCTTGAGCGCCGCCGGCTGGCAGTCGATCGAGACCGGCGGCGACTGCGTCATGGTGACGTCGAGGCCGGCATCGGCCATGTCGTCGGTTACGCTCTGAACCAGAGCGGTGACATCGGTGGTGCGCCGCGGCTCGTCGGCGGCCTGCTCGCGGGCATAATTGAGCGTCGCACCGATCATCGCATCCATATCGGCAATGGTGGCGAGCATCTTGTCGCGCTCCTCGGCATTGTCGACATTCTCGGCGCGCAACCGCAAGAGCGTCAGCGGCGTGCGCAGATCGTGAGAGAGCGCGGCCAGCATGCGGGTGCGGTTCTCGATCAGCTCGCGCAGCTTCGTCTGCATCGCGTTGAAAGCGGATGCCGTCTGCTTCATCTCGCTCGTGCCGGATTCGGGCATCGGCGGCGCATTGACGTCGCGTCCGAACCGGTCGGCGGCCTGCGCGACGGTGGCGAGCGGCGCGGTCAGGCGGCGCACCGCCCAGATCGAGATCGCAACAATGATCGCCGCCATCACCAGCATCGAGATCAGGTAGCGGTAGG
>Ga0209906_100407_pt1 | contig 19691 bp, 20 predicted proteins | sample FECB24metaG_FD_188303 | JGI IMG/M metagenome (GOLD analysis project Ga0209906, IMG submission 188303) | Cyanobacterial communities from the Joint Genome Institute, California, USA from Joint Genome Institute, California, USA - FECB-24 metaG... ... | reverse complement strand
TTCTACAATCCGTCACGCCGCCATTCGGCGCTGGGCTACCTCTCGCCGATCGACTACGAAAGGAAGCATCATGAGCTAACCTGACCCGCCAAAGCCGTGAACTGTCCACGGAACCGGGTCAACTCCACATTTCATTTTCAACCGACAGCTATGGCGCGTTTAGCCGTTCTCGGAACGGTTATTTGTCAGGCCTTGGCTGAAGCCCAGTTGGCACCGCTTTGTGCGCTTACCAGGCCTTCCGTGGGCGCCCCAGGCAGAAGAGCTTCGAACGCCCCGGTCATCTCCTCTTCAAGGATCCGCTTCGTTTTAAAAGATCGGTCCCTCATCCTCGCTGACCTCGACCACAAACTCGTCGTGGACCTGAAGAACCAACCGAGCTTCGGGCAGTTCATCTCGAAGCCGGGCAACGATACGGATCAGCGCCTCGATGGCTATCTCGGCGGCGGTACCTTGAACTGGGAGGTTCAGCGCCAGGTTACGGGAGTAGGCACGTCCAGCTTCCCAGGAGAACCGATACTCTGGCCGGTGTACATAAAGATCGCAAGGGCGAGACGGGCCATCGAGCCCGATTTGTGCTTTGCCTCGAACTGCACGATCTCCGACACTTCCCATGTGTGAAACCCTTCCCCGTTGCCCGTCGACAGGCGCTTGACACCGTTGGCGGGATTGACGTCGACTAGTTCAGCATCCTTCGCCCATTAGAACATGGCGCTGATCGCCTTCGTCATGTTGTTTGCGGCGCCGGGGGACTCAAGTCGGATGTCGCGGATCTCCTTGACGTGTATCCGCCGCATGCCGGCATAGGGCAGGGCACCCTTGGTCGGGTATTGTGCATCCACCGGACCGGTCAACGGATGCGGCAGCTGGCATACCTGATTGGCATCTCCGGACACTGACAGTAGGCAACCGGACTCTCAAGCCGAACTGCAGCTGCTAACGAACAGCAGATTTCGAGCGCTCCAAAGTCGCGCCTGATGACGGACTTGGGATCAACTGTAGACGGCAGCTATCCCAGTGCCCCCCATCAAAACCGGAGAGTCGGCAGACGGTCCCGAACCGAACATCAGTGGCCCCTGGTGGTGGACGCGCGGCCCTATGGCTGGATGTTCTGGTTCACCCTGAAAAAATTGGTCGGATCGTATTTCGGCTACAAAGTCAAATCTGACAGCGTACGAGAACGGGCGTTGTTGCAGCGTCGTCATAGGCCGAACGTGCACTTTGGCATGCAAAAGGAAGACCACCGGGGCTCCACAATCAGTTTGGTGTAGCAAGCCACTGTTCCAGGTGAGCCGTTGTTCCCCCGGGTTGTTCGAGCGTCGGCAGGTGTCCCGCATTCTCGATGATCGCCAGCCGAGACTGGGGCATTAGGGCGTGCATCAGCGTGTGGCGGTCGAGCGGGCACAGGCGATCCTGTTCGCCCATCAGGACCAGCGCCGGACCGGCGAATGCGGCGAGTGTCGCGCATTGGTCGCGCCGCCCGGCAAGCGCGCGCGACTGACGTTCGAACACGTCAGGGCCGAGACCCAGCGCCATGGCCATGCAGAGATCCAGCAGGTCCTGCCGGTCGGGCCCCTCGGCGAGATAATTGGGCTTCATCTCGTAGCGCAGGACGCCCTCGAGGTCGCCGTTCCTCGCGCGGGCGATCTGCCCCTCGCGCCGCGCGGCCACCTCCTGCGCTTCGGCCAGCGGGTTGGTGTCGAGCAACGCCAGGCGCTCCACCCGCTCCGGTGCCTGGCGCAGCATTTCCATGGCCACGATGCCGCCCATGCTGAGGCCGGCCAGAGCAAAGAGCGGCGGCGAGTCGGAAAGGATGGCTGCCGCAAGGCTTTCCATGTCGGCATGTTCGGAGCAGGAAGCCAGCATGACCGGCCGGCGCGCGAAGGCGTGCAGCTGGGGCGCAAACAGCCGCGCGTCGCACATCATGCCGGGGATCAGGACAAGCGGCCTCATGCGGCGCGGCGGGCACCGTCTTTCAGCGTTGCAAGCTTGGCCCAGGCGATCTCGGGGTCGACCGCGCCGAAGCCCGCGAAAGTGCCGAAGCCACAGTCTGATCCGGCCACGACGCGCTCAGGTCCGACGATGTCGACGAAGCGGCGCAGGCGCTGTGCGACGAGTTCAGGATGCTCCACGAAGTTGGTCGTCGTGTCGACGACGCCCGGCACTAGCACCGTGTCGGCGGGGATTTCCGCGGCCCGGTCGCGGAACACGGTCCACTCATGGCCATGGCGCGGGTTGGACGTCTCGAACAGCACGTAGCGCGCGCGCGCCGCCATAAGCACCGAAAAAACCTTATCCATGTCGATGTCACAGACATGCGGGCCTTCGTAATTGCCCCAGCAGATATGGATGCGCACGCGATCGGCAGGGATGCCGGCAAGCGCATGGTTCAGCGCCTCGACATGGAGCGCGGCGACCTTGAGGAATTCGTCGTCGGTGAGGTGCTGGAACAGCATGTGACGCGACAGTGCGAGGTCGGGACAGTCGAGCTGCAGGAAGAGGCCCGCATCGACGATGGTGCGGTACTCCTGCGCCATCGCGTCGGCCAGCGCCGCCAGATAGGCTTCGCGCGTCGGGTAGAAGTTGTTCTGCAGGAACAGCGAGATGACGCCAGGCGAGGCGGCGTTCATGAAGCCCTGGGCTGCCCCATGCGCCGTCATCGCCGCCTGCAGATTGGCGATGTCCTTCTGAAGTTCGCCCTGGCCCTTCGACCGCACCGCGCCGACACACATCGGACGCGCGTAAGTCGGGGTGCCGCCAGAACGCGCCAGCCGGTCCAGGAACGTCGGAAAGAGTTTGAGGTCCGCCGGCGCATTGCGCGGGCCGTCGCCGGCAAACCCGGTATAGCGGTCCTTGACGTAGGTCGCGTAGGAGATCTTCGACATTTCGCCATCGCTGACGATGTCGATCCCTGCATCGACCTGGCGCCTCACGACGTCGGCGACTGCCGACGTCATGCATCTATCGAAGGCATTCGCGTCGTATGCCTCGCCGCGTTCGCGTGCGAAGAGGAAGTCGACGACCGGCTGGCTGCGCGGCAGTGATCCGACATGCGTGGCAAGAAGGCTCATCTCTTCCCTTTCGACGTTTTCAGGCTGCCTGACGAGTAGGGGCGCCCTATTGGGCGCGCCATGTCGGGCCGGCCTTGTCGGCCGTGGTGGTGACCCGGTAGAGGCTCGCCTCACCGGTCATCGACGGCGACAGCGCATGTTCCAGCCCCGGCGGGACGGCGCATGTATCGCCGGGGTTGAGGGTCTTGGAAAAACCGTCCCATTCCAGGCGCCAGTAGCCCCGCATCGGCATCAGCACCTCGTGGCGGCTGTTGACGTAGGGCGTCGGCGGGATCGAGTCGCGCGACAGCAGCTCGACCTCGAAGCCGGGCTTGTCGCGCAGCTTGCCGTTCTCGCCTATGACCTTTGCCGGCTGACGGTCCGACAGCGCCATCAGGTCCCAGTAGCGGGCGACGTAGAAGGGCACGACATCGGCCGTGGTGAGTTCCGGAAAGGTCTTCAGCTCCTCGTCGGTCAGCAGCTTCATCTGAGCGACGCCTTCCGGCAGGCTCTGGCCCTTTTTCGAGTCATAGAGCTTTCCATTGCCGCCGAGGATGAGGCCATGCTGCCTGGCGTCTTCGATCACCTGGGGCGCCCAGATGACGCCGCCGCCGGCATCGTCTCCGCCGAGGATCGCCATGATCATCCCGTAGTCGGTGCCGATGTTCTCGAAGCCGCGGAAGATCCCGGTCGGAATGTTGATGATGTCGCCTTCTTCGAGAACCACTTCGCCGGCCTTGCCGAACCGGCCCCAGAAGAAGCGCCAGCGGCCCTTCAGCACGAAGAAGACCTCGGCCGTGCGGTGTGAATGCAGCGAGTTGCGGCACTTTGGCGGTTGTCCCGCCGCGCCGATGTTGAAGCCCGGCGTCTCGCGGATATGAACGTGCTGGTCGGGACTTTCCGAAACGCCGCCGCCGATGATGGTGAAGTTCTCCTTCTGGTCGGAGCCCGGCGTGTGGGCGTCGATGAAGGCGGTCTTGCAGGGCACGAGGTCGCCGTAACGGACGATGCGTGTTTCCATTTCCTGAGGTGTCATAGGTTTCATCCCGTCTTGAGCAGGATCTGTTTCCAGATCGCGGTTTCGTCGAAGAGCACGTATTCACGGCGCAGGCGGATCGAACCTTTCATGGCCATTCCTTTACCCTGCAGTCCAGCCGCCATCGATCAGCAGTGACGTCCCGGTGATCATCCTGGCCGCGTCGGATGCGAGGAACACGACGGCGCCCATGATGTCCTCGATCTCGGCGACCCGGCCGAGCTTGATCTTCGACGCGATCCAGGCTGCCCGTTCCGGGTTGCCCAGGGTCTGCTCTGCCAGCGGCGTCCTGACGAAGGTCGGGCCTATCGTGTTGACGCGGATCTGGTGCGGGCCGAGTTCGATGGCGGCCGATTTGGTCATGCCCTCGATCGCGTGCTTGGTGGCTGCATAGACCGTGCGGTCGATTCCGCCGACATGGCCCATCTGCGACGAGATGGTGATGATCGAGCCGCCGCATCCTGCCGCGATCATTCCCCGGGCCACCGCCTGCGTAGCGAAATAGGCACCGCGCAGATTGACGTCCAAGACGGCATCGAAATCCGCAATCGTGGTGGCGGTCAGCGGCGCGTGGCGGGCGATGCCGGCATTGCTGACGAAGATGTCGAACGGGCCAGCATCGGCAATGGCCATGCCCGCTGCCTCGGGATCACCCACGTCGAGGACGAGGGCCTGCGCCTTCAACCCTTTGCCGATAATCGCCCGGACCGTCTCGTCCAGCGTGTCGCGGTCGCGTGCGGCGCACACGACCTGCGCACCGGCTTCGGCCAGGGCCATGGCGCAGCCCAGCCCGATGCCGCGCGACGCGCCCGTCACCAGGGCATGCCGGCCGTCGAGACGCATGGAAGGCGTGCGGGGCAGCGTCATTGCCATGGCGCCGCTCCCGTCTCCGGCGAAAACCCGGTGCGGCCGCGCGCTTTGTTGAATTCGCGCAAGGCACGACGGACGCCGATCTCGGAAAAATCCGCCATCGCGCCGCGTATCGGCGCGATGGCCTGCTTGTGTCGGGTATGGCGCTCCACGCTACTCCGCCGCCTCCGCATAAGGGATGTTGCGACCGCCGTAGCGGCGCACCCGGACATTCGCCTGCTCGGCATGGCCGACGAAGCCTTCCAGCATGCACAGGCGCGAGCAGTACTCGCCGATCATCGCCGAGGCCGCGTCGGTCGTGATCCGCTGATAGCTGTGGGTCTTCAGGAATTTTCCGACCCACAGGCCGCCCGTATAGCGGCCGGCCTTCCGCGTCGGCAGCGTGTGGTTTGTGCCGATCACCTTGTCGCCATAGGCGACGTTGGTGCGCGGGCCGAGAAACAGCGCGCCGTAGCTCGTCATGTGCTCAAGGAACCAGTCGTCGCGGTCCGTCATGACCTGGACGTGCTCGGAGGCGATGAAATCGGCCTGCTCCAGCATCTCCTCATAGGTGTCGCAGACGATCACCTCGCCGTAGTCGTCCCACGACTTCCGCGCGGTCTCGCCCGTCGGCAGGATGGCAAGCAGGCGCTCGATTTCCGCCATGGTCCGGCGAGCGAGCATCTCGGAATTGGTGAGCAGCACCGCCGGCGAGTTGACGCCATGCTCGGCCTGGCCCAGCAGGTCGGTGGCGCAGATCTCGGCGTCGACGGTCTCGTCGGCGATGATCATCGTCTCGGTCGGCCCAGCGAAGAGGTCGATGCCGACGCGGCCGAAGAGCTGGCGCTTGGCCTCCGCGACGAACGCGTTGCCGGGACCGACCAGCATGTCGACAGCTGCGATCGTCTCCGTGCCGAGCGCCATGGCGCCGACTGCCTGAATGCCGCCTAGGCAATAGATTTCGTCCGCGCCGCCCAGATGCATGGCCGCCACGATCGCCGGATGCGGCGCGCCGCCCTGCGGCGGTGCCGACGCGATGATGCGCTTGACCCCGGCCACCTTGGCTGTGACCACGCTCATATGCGCGGACGCAACCATCGGATACTTGCCGCCCGGCACGTAGCAGCCGACCGATTTCACAGGGATGTTCTTGTGCCCGAGAATGATGCCGGGCAGCGTCTCGACCTCGATGTCGCGCATCGATGCGCGCTGGTGCTCGGCGAAATTGCGCACCTGCGCCTGGGCGAAGCGGATGTCGTCGAGGTCGCGTGCCGGGACCTGACCGAGCGCGCGCTCGATGTCGTCGTCGCCCAGCCGGAAGGCGGGCGGCGCATAGCCGTCGAACTTTGACGACAACTCGCGCACCGCAGCATCGCCGCGCACTTCGATGTCAGCCAGGATGGCCTCCACCGTAGCGCGCACCTTGGCGTCGTCCTCGGCGCGCGCTTCAGCGCTGCGCGCGGTCTTGAGATGTCGGATCATTGAGCATTTCCTCGAATTTTCCTGTCGTTCACGCGATCTCGTTGGCGGGCCGCGGCGGCATCTTGCGGCCCGTGTCGAACTCTTCCCCAGCCATGGCCGTCAGATGCGCGCCCCGCTCTGCGTGTTGAACAGGTGGCAAATCTCCGGACGGATGGTGAAGAAGACGGGATCGCCGATCTCGGCGCGGAATTCCTTTGGCGCCTTGACGGCGAGCAGCGCGGGCCCCGAGCGCACGGTGACCATCGTCGCATCGCCGAGAAGCTCGACGCTGTAGATCGGCGCCGCGACCTGTGCCTCGGCCTGTGTTCCGAGGCCGGCATCCTCGGCACGAAACCCCAAGGTCACGGGTCCCGAGGTGGTTGTCGAAAGGCCCGCGATACGGATGTGATCGGCAGTGAAGACGCCGTTTTCGATCCTGCCGTCCACCAGATTCATGGCCGGCGAGCCGATGAAGCCCGCCACGAAGATGTTGGCGGGGCGATCGTAGATTTCGGTTGGCGTGCCGACCTGCTGGAACGCGCCCTTGTCCATGACGACGACGCGATCGGCGAGCGTCATGGCCTCGATCTGATCGTGCGTGACGTAGATCGTCGTGACCTTCAACTCGTGCTGAAGGTTCTTGATCTGCGCCCGGGTCGAAACGCGCAGCTTTGCGTCGAGATTGGACAGGGGCTCGTCCATGAGAAACACGGTTGGCTGGCGCACGATGGCGCGGGCAAGGGCGACGCGCTGCCGCTGCCCGCCGGACAGTTCACGGGGGCGGCGGTCCAGAAGGGGTCCAAGCTCCACCATGTCGGCGGCGCGTCGCACCCGCGCGTCATGGGTCGCCTTGTCGACATTGCGAACCTTCAGGGGAAAGCGGATGTTCTCGTAGACCGTGAGGTTCGGGTAGAGCCCGTAGCTCTGGAACACCATCGCGACGTCGCGGTCTTTTGGCTCGAGATCGTTGACGATGCGGTCGCCGATCCGGATCTCGCCCGATGTCGGGTCTTCCAACCCGGCTATCATGCGCATTGTGGTGGTTTTGCCGCAGCCAGACGGCCCGAGGAACACGACGAATTCGTGGTCGGCGATCTCAAGATCGATCGCGTTGACGCCGGCGAAGGTGCCCCACCGTTTCGACACGTTCTTCAGGGTGACAGACGCCATGCAAATCAGTCCCTCATCGCTCGGGAAGGCTCTTTGCGTGGCAATGCGGCGGGAAATCTTCTCACGCCGTTGCCGCGCTCAAAGCAACTTGTCAGAGATTGTATACGTATACAAGCGCCAGCGGAACCTTTTTTGACGTCATGGAAGGCGCCCGTCATGTGCGAGGGAATTCGCGGATACGCTCCAGGACATTGACGCCGAGGCACGACAGGAAGTGCAGCAGGTCGATGAAAATCCAGTTTTCGGCGAGCTTCTCGCCGTCGCGCCGGTAGACATCGACGACCCGCATCTCGCCCATTCGGTCGGAAGCGGGGAGGCCGAGAAACCCGCCGCCGGACTTCATTGTCAGGTTGGGCCAGCCGAACCATGCAGCATAATCGCCTTCGGCGATCCGCCCGACGTGACCGTGGAACACAATGTCCTCGAGGTGCCGGCTGAACGGCCCCTGATGCTGCCGCTGGTAGCGCTCGGTGGTGTAGGTGGCGCCGATGCCGGCGGGCCCGAACCAGATCATGTCCTTGTGCCAGGTGCCGAGCAGCTCGTCTTCTGGAGATCCCATGTCCGACGTTGTGAGTTCGCGCGCCATGCGGTTCACGAGTTCCATCGTCTTGGCCCCCTCGGCTGGATCAGTTTCGCCGTAGAGCAGCCCGTCATGGGTGAGAGGGCCGGGGGTGAGGAGGAACGCGCCCGACTGCGGCGGCAGGGGCTGGAGTCCGGCCTGCATCATGACGCCTATGATGTCGCAGAACAGCGCCGTCTCGACGATCCTGCCACCCTCGATGCAATGGAATTCGCAATAGCGCAGGAACACCATCTTGCCGGTCGGGGGGATGCCGAGCCAAGGCTTGTCGAACAGGCCCATCAGGTGACCCATGGAGCAGACCCATTCGCCGCCTCGGCTTTCGACGTCGTTGGCGCCGGCGATGAACAGGTCGTCGCGCCGCTGGATCGGACCAATCGCCTCGCGAAACGGGCGCCAGAAGCTCTCGGCCACAGCCGATGCGCCACGCTGCTCGTAGAACGGATGCATACCTCTCCAGAAGAAGGCAGGTGTCGTGTAGCGACTGATGACGTCGGCCATGTCGGCCTGACCGGCTCGGTCAAGCTCGGCCTGGAAGTTTCTCACCAGCATCTTGCTTTCACTGAAACCGGGCATGCGTCGTTCCTGTGATCTGACGGCCAACCGGACAATGCCGCAGTGGCGGAGATTGGGACCGCCAGAGATTGACAGTTTTTGTATACGTATGCAAGCATGATGTTCGACACGTTGGCGACCGTCGCCGGCGGATGAGAGGTCCGGCCGTCATTGCTGACTGTAGGGCTTCGTCGACTATCACCAGCTGCCGTTCCGGATCGCTTTCCCCAATCGCAACGGCGGCAACCACTACATCCGGATCGGCGATGGCGCCTATTCGGCGACCGGCGGGTGGCCGAGCGTGCTGGCCGTCCATCGCGGCGGCGATTTTCTCGGGGTAGGGCCGGCGGGCCGCGATGTGCAGAGGCGCGTCATGGACTTCTACCGCGCCGAAGATGGCCTGATCCGGGAGAACTGGGTTCCACTCGACATCATTCATCTCCTGAAGCAGATGGATGTCGATGTGTTTGCGCGGATGCAGTCGTTCTTCCGGCGCGGGGCTCAGACGTCGGGCACCTGACCTGGCTCGCCGGCTATGCGGGCGAGCGTCCGAGCGTCGGGCAGGCGGGCGGTGGCGCGGATCACGAGGCTGGCGGCCAGCACGGCGTCCTGCTGGATCACCTTGCGTGCCTCGATCTGGTCGATCAGCATCTTCACGGTAACCGCGATCATGGCGGCGCCGGGTTGCTTGACCGTCGTCAGCCGGTATCCGCCCCAGCCTGCCTCCGGCACGTCGTCATAGCCGATGATGGAAACGTCCTCCGGGATTCGCAGGCCGAGTTCACCCCGGATCACGTCGATGACCGAAAAGGCCATGTGGTCGTTGGCGACGAAGATCGCATCGGGGTGTTCACTGCCGGCAAACAGGGACCGGGCGGCCCGCGCCGCGCCTTCGAAGGTGTAGCCGCCGACGGTACGACGCCAGACCGTCTGGCCGATCTCGGCGAGCGCCGCGGTGAAGCCGGACTCGCGGTCGCGATTGGTGGACGAATCCTCCGCGCCTGCGACGAAGGCGATGCGGCGGTGTCCGCTCCCGGCAAGAAGCTGGGCCACCTTTCGTCCGCCAAGAAGATTGTCCGATGTCACGCTGCTCGCCGGCAGCGACGGTACGTAGCGGTTGAACAGCACCACGGGGATGCCGGTATCGGCGCATTCCCGCGCCAGGACCGATGACATGGTCGCCGAGGCCATCACGATCCCCTCGACTTGAAATTGCAGCATCTTGTGGACCATCTGGTCCTGGTTGCCGGGATCGGTCATGAACAGCAGGACCTGGTAGCCCCTGGCCTGCAGCGAGCGCGACAACTGTTCGATGACGATCGGGTAAAACTGGTTGTCGAGATAGGCGAGGAGGACGGCGATCAGATGCGAGCGGCCGCTGATCATGGCGCGCGCCAGTGCGTTGGGGCGGTATCCAAGCTCGGTGGCGGCAGCCAGAACCCGTTCCCGCGTGGCGTCGGACACGCTGGCACCCGGCGTAAAAGTACGGCTGACCGCGGCCTGGGAGACGTTTGCCAGGCGTGCCACATCTCCCGAGGTGACGGAGTCCTTGGCCATGCGTCTGTCAGTCACCTGTCGCTTGCGGCTCACGCTCGACGGCAAGTTCCCGCATCCGCTCGAACAGGTCGATGCCGAGCTGCAGGAACAGGTCCGGAAAGTCGATCATGATCCAGTTCTCGACCAGCAGTCCCTCCTCACGACGCCACCAATCCATCACCCGGATATCAATGGTTCTTTCCGTCGGCGCAAGGCCAAACAGATGTCCCTCATGCGTGGCGCGAATGCTGGGCCAGCCAGCATAGCAGGCAAAATGTCCATCCGCGAAGAAGGGCGCCTCGAGTGCATCGCTCCAGTCTGGGAACGCGGTCATCCACGGCTCCTGATGGCTGCGAAAGAACTCATCTAGGCCGCGGGTGGCGCCAATCATCGCGGGTCCGTACCACATCATGTCGGGCGACCAGAACCGCTCCATCGCCATGCTCGCCCGATCGGGCTCGAACAGCGACTCGAGCATGGAGCGCACAAGATGCAACGACACATCCGTCACGGCGGACGCGGACGTATGCAGCAGCACCCCGTCATGCGTGGCAGGTCCGGGCGCCAGCGTCTCGCGGCCGGCGCCGCTTCGCCACGGCGCACAGCCGACCTGGCGCATGAGATCCACGAAATCGAAGAGGACGAAGGCTTCTGCGATCTTGTCATCCTTGAGACGGTAGACCTCGCCGAAGCGCAATGACGCCCAGCGCCGGTGCGCCGGAATGGCAAGCCAGTCCTGCGTGAACGTGCCAAAGTAGTGACCGGTGGCGCTCATCCACTGCTCGCCGGCAAAGACGCCGGCCATGAAGATGTCGTTGCGTCTTTCGAAATCCGGAAAGGCATGGCGCAGCGGCCGCCAAAGATCACGTTCGAAGGCGTCGATGCCTTCGAACGTTCCAAGCGGGTGGCCGGCGTGCCAGCGGACATCCTGCGTGAGGAACTCCGCAAGGGGGTGTTGCCCGTTTCCCCGCGCGGCATTGCGAAGCCCCTGCAACACCGATCGACGGACGCGTTCAGTCGGTTGGCGCATGCAGGGTGCTCCTCGTTTCGCCGCCGGCGCTAGCGCTGCCCGTGCACGCCGGCCATGAGGTCGACGCCGAGTTGTCGCATGACGTCGACATGGTCGACCATCACCCAATTCTCGTGCAGCTTGCCGTCCTTGACCGACCAGAAATCGGAAAAGCGCATGCGCATGAACTTGTTGCTCGGCGCGAATCCCATCCATTCACCGCGCTGCGTACCCGTCACGAAACCAGTGGCGGACACCATGTTCTCGTCGGCCACCTCGATGTCGTTCTTGGCGAAGTAGTCGGGAAAGGCGGAGTAGAACGGCTTCAAGACCTCGTTCTTGAACCCCTCGATGCCATGGATATCGCCGAAGCCGGGCGGGCCGTGCCAGATCATGTCGTCGTGCCAGAAGGCATGATGGGCTTCGAGATCCTGGGCATTGAGGGCTTCATACATGCGCTGAACGAGGCGGAGATTTTCTGCTGCTGACATGGTCTTGCTTCCTGACGTTGGACCGTCCCGCGCTGCGCGCCGAGACGATTGAATGGGAGAGGTGGGTGATCTGGTTTCCCGCCGTTTGGCGGGCGACGCATCAATGGCTAGGCCGTCGAGAAGAACGTGCGCAGGTAGATCATCCCTTCACCGCCCCGGCGGTCATGCCGGCCACGATCTGCTTCTGGAACAGGAAGATCAGCAGGATGATGGGGATGGTGACCGAAACGGCTCCGGCGATGCCCAGCATCAGCTTGGACAGGTGCTTGGCCTGGCCCATGTAATTGCCGAGCGCGGCCGTCATCGTCTGCATCTCTCCGTTCATGAGCTGCGACGAAATCAAGAAGTCATTGTAGGCGAGCAGGAACGCAAACAGCGCGGCGGTGACCACACCTGGCCACATTACCGGCATGATCGCCAGCCGGAACGCCTGGAAGCGCGAGCAGCCGTCGATGAGTGCCGCTTCGTCGAGTTCCTTGGGAATGTTCATGAAGAACGAGCGCATCATCCAGATCGTGAAGGGCTGGTTGATCGCCACGAGCACGATGATCAGCGTCTCGTAACGGCTCCAGATGCCGAGCTGGAAAAAGGCCGGCCGATAGGCGGTGAGCAGAACCACGTGCGGCATGGCACGGAAGATCAGGGCCGCGACCAGCAGCCAGAAGCCGAGGGAGCCGCGGTAGCGCGACAGAGCATAGCCGGCCGGGCAGGCGATGCCGAGCGAGATGGCCACGGTGAAGAACGTCACGACGGACGTGTTGATGGCGTACCGCCAGAACTCGTCGGTGACCCAGACTCCGTAGAAATTGCGCAACGTGATCGGCGCGAACAGTTTCGGCGGCACCGAGAAAGCATCGACCGGCAGCCTGAGCGAGATGAGAAGCATCCACAGGAACGGGAACATCGCCACGAACAGCCACAGGCCAAGCCCCGTTGCGCTGACGGTTCTCAACCAGATGGGCAGCCGATCCGCCCTGCTCATGGCGCAACCCTCTGTTCGCGCCATGTGCTGACGAGCACCGGAATGAGCAGAATGATGACGCCGGCGACCGTGAGCACGGCATAGGCGGCGGCCTTGTGCACGTTGTCGCCGACCGACAGGACGACATAGACCAGGTACTGCAGCGAACTCGCATAGACCCTGGAGTTGAACACGAGGATTGGCTCGAAGACGCGGTACGCATCCATCAGGTGGATCAGGACCACGACGGCGATCAGCGGCATGAGATGCGGGATCGTGACGAGGCGGATCGCCTGCCACCGCGTCGCGCCATCGACGCGGGCCGCTTCGAGCGATTCCTGGGGCACTGACTGCAGCCCGGCGTAGAGAATGATGAAGGCGAACGGCGCCGCGTACCATACGCCATATGCGATGATGAGCAGGCGGATCGTGATGGCGTCCTTGAGAAAGTAGATCTGCCCGAAACCGAGGCCCCGGAGCACGCTTGCCACGACGGCATTGTCGAGGAACAGCCAATAGATGGCCAGCGAGGACACCACGGGGGTCACGATCATTGGCAGCAAGGTGACGAAGATCAGCGACCCCTTCAGACCCTCGGTGGCGCGATTGACGGCCAAGGCCAGGAGAAACCCGATTGTCAGCATCAGCGGCGTCGTCGCCAGCACGTAGATGAGCGTGAATTCGAGCGCGCTCCAGAAGTCCAGATTGGTGATGTCGCGGTACATTGAATCGACCATGTCGGGCAGGCTTTGCTCTGTCCGCGGCTTTGCCAGGATCTCGCCGAGTTCCTTTACTTCAGCCACCTGGTAGAGGTTGCGCAGGCCCACGAACTGCCATTCCCGTATCGGCCGGCCCTGCTCATCGAGGACGGCCTGTGGAACAAGCGTCACTTGATCCCGGCTCAGCCCTCCGAACATGGGCACCTTGGTGTGCACCTCGACCATGGCGGTTTTGACATGGCTCTGGTGCAGTGCGAGGTAGACGACGCCGATCAGCGGAACGGCGATCAGCAGAAGCATGGAAAGGACCGAGGGCGCCACAAAACCGAGAAACGTTCTGGTCTTCATTGTTGGCGCCCTCTCGTTACCACTGGTCTGCGCACAGCCTACTTGAGGAACCCGGCATCCGTCGCGGCACGGCTATAGGCTTTGGCCGCGTCGTCGAGGGACTGCTGCGAGCTTTCCTTGCCGGCGATCGCGTCACCAATGTTCTCGCCCAGTGCCACGATGGCAAGGTCGACCTGGGGCGTCATCGGAAACGGCGGCGCACCGGCCGACACCGAATCGACGATGGCGGTCGCGTATTTGGTCGGCTTGTAGTTCGACCGCAGCCAGAGCGTGATGTCGTTGTTCTCGGTCACGGTCTCGGCCTTGATCGCCTCCATCATGACACGAAAGGTCAGGTCGGGATCGCCATCGAGGTTCTTCGGGATCACGTAACCGTCCCACCAGAACAGCGTCGAGACTACACCGCCCGGCTTGGCGGTCGGCGCCACGGCGAGACCCACCTTGTCGACGACCTTGCTTTCGTCCGGGTTGTCCATTGATGAGGCGATGTCGCCCCAGAGGAAGGCCATCGCGGTACGGCCCTGCTGCATCTCCTGCTTCACACCGCCGAAGTCGATCGCCAGCGCATTGGGTGACATGTAGCTAGCGAGCTTCTTCATCAGGTCGAGCGTCTGGACGCCTTCCGGACCGTTGAACTTCGGCTCGGATGTCGCGGGGTCGGCAAGCTGCCCGCCCATGGCGACGAAAATGTCGATGAACTCGTTGCCGAGTTCCCAGGAATTTCCGTAGGCCGCCGAGAAGCAGTGGTCGAGATCGGGATCGCCCTTCAGCTTGTCGCAGGCGGCGATGAGGTCGTCATAGCTTTTCGGCACCGCGATGCCGTGCTTTTCCAGTATGTCCTTACGGTAATAGAGGATCTGCGCATTGGCCATGAAGGCGACGGCCATGATGTCGTCGCCGAAGCGGATCAGCATCTGGTCCTCGATCTTGTACTGATCCTTGTACTTTGCCACGAGGTCGTTGAGCGGCATCAGCTGGCCCTTCGACTGAAGCTGGACGATCGACGAATTGGCGACCGCAGCGCCATCGAAGGGAGAGCTCGACGCTTCGAAGGCGCGAGGGATCTCGGTCTTCATCTCAGTTGTGAGCTTCACCTCGACCTTCAGGTCGGGCGTCGCGCACTCCTTCATTTTCTTCGCGAGCAGTTCGAGCGTCGGGAAGAAGTTGGTGATGATGTTGACTTCACCTTTGCCCTCGATCTGGCAGGCGGCGTTGGCAAGCGACGGTGTTAGACAGGCGGCGGCCGCAAAGGAAGCCGACACGAGCAGTGAACGTAGATGTTTCATTGTTCCACTCCGGTACGCCGCGATTTGTCTGGTTCCGGGAACGTCGGCGCATACCGCCCCGGCTTGAGGTCGATTGCGGGCACGGCGTCGCCGCTGTCAGCGCTGCAATTGCATCAGGATCCCGAATTCGTTGAACATCATCCATTCCTTTTGGATGAGGCCGTCTTTCACGATCCACTGATTGATGCCCCAGATGACAACCTGCTTGCCCGTCGGCTCGCCATAGGGGCCAACGCCGCGGTGTGTGCCGATCGCGCTCCAGCGGATGGACACCACGTAGCCTTCGGCTGGATTGCCCATCCAGTAGATGTCGTCGACAGTCAGGCTGATGTCCGGAAACATTGCGACGATGGACAACACGAACGCCCTGATCTGGCCAGTGCCACGATAGACGCGCCCGGTAGAACCCTGCATAACGACATTCGGGCTATATACCCGATCGATGGCGCCAAAATTGCGCCTGTTCCACACCGTCTGGAACGTTGCGCGCACGAAGTCATCGATGTCGTCGCGGGTGTCGGGAATGGCATGCTTTGCAGGTTTGCCCTGGCCCGGAACGCGGCTTGGTTCACCGGCCATGAAATTGGCAATCAGCGGGCTTGTCGGTCGTAGTGCAGCGAAGCGCTTTGCAGTCTCGACGACGTCGAAGCCCAATTGCTGCAGCAAGCCCGCCGTGTCGTAGATGACATGCTCATGGAAGATCTCGTTGGCGCGGGCCACGCAGTTGGCGATGCACCAGAGCTGCACGGCCTTGCCGGTTGGTGCGCCGAACCGGCTGAAACCGGTGTTCGTGCCGAGAATCTTCGTGCGGTGGGACGTGTGAAAGCCGACATCTTCGTTGCCGGCCCAGATAACCTCGTCGGCCACCAGGCGAATGTTGGGAAAGGCATTGTTCGTGTGCACGGTATCCGCGACGATCTTGTCGCGCCCGTACTGAAGTCCAAGATCGTCCCACACTGTGCAGTCATGGCTGTAGCTGTCGTAGATGTAGCCGATGTCCTTCTCTTCCCAGATCCGGTGGGTGATGCGCACGATGTAGTCGATGATGTTGACGTAGCTCGGGTCGAAGCCACGCATCGGCTGGGTCTTCTGGCCCTCTGGCACGCGGCCAATGAAATTGTCGGTGCCGCCGCGCCTGTAGGAGTCGAGCGATATGGAGAAGTCCTTCGGCATGTGCTCGGGCAGAAGCGCCTCGAACTGAGCACGTGGCGTCTCCGCCCGACCTTCGGTGCTGGCATGGCTCAACCGGATCTTTCCGGCGGTGGGCTTCTCTTGGACTGCTTCCGACATGTCTACCTCTGACCCGTTACGCATACGTATGCTTTCTTAAGACGAGGGCTTTGGCAAGTGGCTTTTTGGTGGAGTTGCGAAAAAGTTGCTCGACGGTGGGGAGAGGCAGCAAGCGCGGTCCGCGGGCATGGTCGTCGGCACCGGCGTCGTCGCAACCATTCTCTTCCAAGCCACTGGCCGGCGTGATAGGTGCCCGTTGGCCGATAGGCGAGCGCCAGGCGAACCGACACCGTAGCCGCATGAAGAAAGCAACAATCACCTCGGTCGACGTGGCCCGTCTGGCCGGCGTCTCACAATCAGCCGTCAGCCGTGCCTTTTCGCGTGTGCCCACGCAATCGAGCGTTTCGGCTGCCACCCGGGAAAAGGTGCTGCTTGCTGCCGCGCAACTTGGCTACCGCCCCAACGCGCTGGCGCGGTCCCTGATCACGCAACGGTCGCGCATCGTCGGCGTGCTCTTCAGCTATCTTGACAATCCGTTCTACGCGTCGGCGCTGGAACTGATCTGCCACAGCCTCCAAGCAAAGGGATACCATGCGCTGGTTTTCATGATGCCGGACACGCTTCATGACGTCGACGCGACGGTTTCAGACATTCTGCAGTACCAAGTGGATGGCGTCATCACGGCGTCGGTGGAACTGTCCTCCCGGATCTGTGACGATTGCCGAGTGCGCGGCGTTCCCGTCGTGATGCTCAATCGGATCCAGGACGACCCACTTCTGTCGAGCGTCACCACGGACAATGTCGGCGGCGGCCGCCTTGCGGCGCGTGCCCTGGTCGAAAGCGGTCACGAGCGCATCGCATTGCTCTCCGGTTGGCAGGGAGCTTCGACGAGTCGTGATCGCGAAACCGGCTTCAGGGACGAACTGCACGTGAGCGGCCAGACGCTCTTTGCGCATGCGGTCGGCCATTTCGACCTCAAGCGGACGGAAGACGCGACCAGGTTTCTCTTCGACCGTGACCCGTCCGACCGCCCGGACGGCGTTTTCGTCGTCAACGACTACATGGCGGTGCGCGCGATGGACGTCATGCGCTTCGATTTCGGCCTCAGGATCCCCGAGGATGTATCTGTGATCGGCTTCGATGACACAGCCATGGCGGCCTTGCCGACCTACAACCTGACGACGGTTCGGCAACCCGTCGCAGCCATGGTCGAAACGGCGCTTGGCGTATTGTTTGCGCGCATGGACGACCCATCGGTCGATGCCGAACACGTTGTCCTTTCCGCAAAGCTCGTGGAGCGCGGCACCGTCAGAACCTTAACTCGTTGCCCGGTTTCTCAGCAGCCTTCGCTGGCGGACTGACAATCGCGCTAGCCTTCTCGGCGGCTGAAGCAACGCATCGGGTGGTACGATATCTCTGTATTTCGAGCATTATCACAGTCCATCTGCCTAATTAAGACGCAATGTTTCCAGAATGGACGGCTGTCACTCTGCCCGCACCGCCGTCAGGGCGGCGCTTTATGGCCGAATTTGTCACCCGCCCTGCACACCAGCCAAGCTTTCCGCTGTCTGTGGCTAGCCAAAGATGCGGGCAAGTACCTTGCGCGCCACGAAGGACGAGCGGACGTTGGAGACTGACGCAGCGAAGAACCGCTGTAAGGATCTCGCGCGCCGCAAGCATCTGCGAGAGATCGGTAAGCACCGGTAGCACGCGCTGACCGGACAGCCAGGCCATTACGCTGATCTGCGCGAGGTTGGACGGCAGGAAGTACGACATACCCTCACGCGTGTCGACGTCGACGGCATTGATGCCGAAGACGAGGTAGAGGATCGGCACCAGCAGGCCGGCGACGCGGAAAAGATGGGCGCCGGCCCAGTAGAGCAGGCTTTCAATAAGGCTGACGCGATCGAGAAAAGCGAGATTGTTGCCGATCTTGAACGGTCCGTCGTTGCCGCGAATGATCTGGATGAAGCCCAGGCACCAGCGGCTGCGTTGCGTGATGTATTCCTTAAGACCTTCCGGCGCGAGGCCCAGCGAAAGCCGTTCGTTGAGGTAGACCGTCCGGAAACCGTGCCGTTTCAGGCGCAGCGTCAGGAGATAGTCCTCGGTGACAGATTCGGTCGGAAAGCCGCCCGCCTTCATCAAGGCCGTCATGCGAATGACGGAAGACGTCCCGCAACAGAAGGCTGTGCCCCAGGCGTCCTTTGCCGGCATCAGCACGTCGAAGAAGTATCGCTGCTCGTCGGGCCAGGCATCCGATGCCTGAAGATTGGACTGGATCGGATCGGGATTGATGAAATGGTGCGGCGTCTGACGATGCCGACGTCCTCGGCATGGAAAAGCCTCAGCGCACGAGAAAGCAGCACCGGCGTCGGCACGAAATCGGCATCGAGGATCGACACGAAATCCGGGCGCTCGTCGAGGTTCATCACGTGCCGGATATCTTAAGCGACAGAAGAATGATGCAGCCGACGCAGAAGCGATCTGCGAGGCCGTGACCCGACCGACCATGCGCTTCGTGCCGGTGAAATCGCCAGAGCAGCAAAGCGTGATGATGCTGCACCGGGTCCTGTTGATGGTCAACCGCCGGCGCACTCAGATATCGAACGCGCTGCGGTCCCACCTGTTCGAGTTCGGCGTCGTGGCGCCGATCGGGCGGAATGGAATTGAACAACTGCTCGTGGTCAAAACGACGAGAACGACGCCAGAATACCCGCTGACGCACGGCTATGCCTGCGAATGCTGAAGGCGCAGCTCAAGGTCGTGAAGCAACAGATCCTCGAAAACGATCGCCGGGTCCGGGCGAGTGCGCGAGAGACCGAGCTGGGTCGCAGGTTGATGGAAATCCCGGGCGTCGGCCCGCTGTTGGCGAGTGCGTTCGTCGCGACTGTCGCCGATCCGCACGCCTTTAAGTCGGGCGATGCCTATCGGCCTGGATCGGCCTCGTTCCCAAACAGAGTTCGAGCGGGGGCAAGGAGAAGCTTAGCAGTATCTCCAAGGCCGGCAATCGCTACCTGCGACAGCTGCTCGTCGTCGGAGCGATGGCGGTCATCCGCTTTGCCGAGCGGAACGGGACCAGGCGGCCATGGCTCGTGCAGCTGATGGCCCGGCGAACGACCAAGGTTGCAGCGGTTGCGCTCGCCAACAAGACCGCTCGGATGGTCTGCGCATTGATAACTGGCGGCGAGCACTACAGGGAGCCGACCGTCGCATAGAACGAGACAAGGCGCGAAGTCGCCGACGAGGTTGGAAAGGGCGGACAGGAGCTAATGCACAAAGCCGGTTGTGAACTGGCCCCCATTTCGACCGGACAGTCGGCATAACGCGGGAGGCTTGAGGCTATCCTCAAGCACAGGCTTATGGCTGACGATTATCGACGGATCGAACTGATAACCGGCGAGGCACGGCGCCGA
>Ga0209906_100403_pt1 | contig 20041 bp, 17 predicted proteins | sample FECB24metaG_FD_188303 | JGI IMG/M metagenome (GOLD analysis project Ga0209906, IMG submission 188303) | Cyanobacterial communities from the Joint Genome Institute, California, USA from Joint Genome Institute, California, USA - FECB-24 metaG... ... | reverse complement strand
AAGCTCACCGGCATCAACCCGCACACATGGCTGACCGCGACGCTCACCAGTCTCGCCAACGGCCACCCAGCATCCCGGATCGACGAGCTCCTGCCGCACACTCACGTGGCCTGAAAACAGCGCTTACGCCTCCTGCGCCGCGCCCGCATCGAGGAGCTTGCGCCGCCAGGTATAGATCAGCGCCGAAGAAATATCGTGACGGCGGCACACCTCGGCAACGCACGCGCCAGGCGCGAATGCCTCGGACAGGATCTGCAGCCGCTCTTCCTCGCTCCACCGGCGCCGCCGCTCCGGCCCCGAAAATACCGTCACCTGACCCATCGAACACTCCTAAGCACGCTCAAAAGAGCACGCTGAAGAGCGCTCACTACCCACCCACGCAAGGCGGCCCCCGCCGGATGGATACCTGCGGACCAACGCGAGAAGCAATTCGCAGGGCTGCGCGCGCCCGCGAACACGAGGCGAACATCGCCGTTGCCCGTGTCGCATCCGTGTCGCACGGAAGAATCGGGAATGGCCGTAAGTATTTGGAATCTTTCGGGTTCGTGTTGCATTCGCTTGCAACACAAACCCAGAAAGCAAAACGGCGCTAAGTCTTTGACTTAGCGCCGTTTATTTGGTTGCGGGAGTTGGATTTGAACCAACGACCTTCAGGTTATGAGCCTGACGAGCTACCGGGCTGCTCCATCCCGCGTCACCGGATGCGCCGATCGGACATGGATCGGGGCGAAGATGCAGGCGACCCGCGCGCTCGAGGCGCGAGCGCCGCAAGGGCTGCCCTTGCGGGTCAGCCCTGGCATTGTGAATGGGTTTGCCCCGCGCTCCACTGGCTGCAATGCCTGGCGACGACCTACTCTTCCGTGCCTTGAGACACAGTACCATCGGCGCTGTCTGGTTTCACGGCCGAGTTCGAGATGGGATCGGGTGGGTCACAGACGCTATGGTCACCAAGCAATGGAGCCAGTGGATGCGGGTCAAATCGATGCCTGCCCTGCTGGGCAACCTAGCCGGAAATCTCGCCATCAGCGCCAGCCTTCAGCAGGACTGACGTTGACAGTGCGGACTCTCAAGCGCGAACTGAACTATTAGGACCGGTTAGCTCCACGCATTGCTGCGCTTCCACACCCGGCCTATCAACGTGATGGTCTATCACGGTTCGATGATACCTTATCTTAAGGGAGGCTTCCCGCTTAGATGCTTTCAGCGGTTATCCCGTCCGTGCATAGCTACCCTGCGGCACCCTTGGCAGGATGACAGGTACACCAGAGGCACGTTCACCCCGGTCCTCTCGTACTAGGGGCAACTCCTTTCAAGTATCGACGCCCACGGCAGATAGGGACCAAACTGTCTCGCGACGTTCTGAACCCAGCTCACGTACCACTTTAATTGGCGAACAGCCAAACCCTTGGGACCTGCTCCAGCCCCAGGATGTGATGAGCCGACATCGAGGTGCCAAACGATTCCGTCGATATGAGCTCTTGGGAATCATCAGCCTGTTATCCCCGGCGTACCTTTTATCCGTTGAGCGATGGCCCTTCCACGAGGGACCACCGGATCACTATGACCGACTTTCGTCTCTGCTCGACTCGTCAGTCTCGCAGTCAGGCAGGCTTATGCCATTGCACTCTAACAGACGGTTTCCAACCGTCCTGAGCCTACCATCGCGCGCCTCCGTTACTCTTTAGGAGGCGACCGCCCCAGTCAAACTACCCGCCACAGAGGGTCCCAACACCGGCTAACGGTGCGTGGTTAGACATCAGAAAACAGCAGGGTGGTATTTCACCTGTGGCTCCACACCAGCTGGCGCCGGTGCTTCAAAGCCTCCCACCTATGCTACACAACTCTTTCCTAATGCCACTCTGAAGCTGCAGTAAAGGTGCACGGGGTCTTTCCGTCTAACCGCGGGTACTCCGCATCTTCACGGAGAATTCAATTTCGCTGAGCATATCCTGGAGACAGTGGGGAAGTCGTTACGCCATTCGTGCAGGTCGGAACTTACCCGACAAGGAATTTCGCTACCTTAGGACCGTTATAGTTACGGCCGCCGTTTACTGGGGCTTCAATTCGGAGCTTGCACTCCTCCTCTTAACCTTCCAGCACCGGGCAGGCGTCAGACCCTATACGTCGTCTTGAAGCCGACTTAGCAGAGTCCTGTGTTTTTGATAAACAGTCGCTACCCCCTGGCCTGTGCCCCCCGCCTCTGGTTGCCCAAAGACGGGGCCTCCTTCTTCCGAAGGTACGGAGGCAATTTGCCGAGTTCCTTCAGGATACTTCTCTCAAGCGCCTTGGTATACTCTACCAGACCACCTGTGTCGGTTTCGGGTACGGTCTATACGGTGGGGCTATTTCCTGGAACCTCTTCACTGCCCTACCAATCCGATAAGGAAGGACAATTTACGAGATCCGTCACACACCACCAGGCCCACGAATATTAACGTGGTTCCCATCAACTACCCCCTTCGGGCTCGTCTTAGGGGCCGGCTCACCCTACGCTGATTAGCATTGCGTAGGAACCCTTGGTCTTTCGGCGACAGGGTATCTCACCCTGTTTGTCGCTACTCATGTCAGCATTCGCACTTCCGATACGTCCACGGTCGGTTACCCTTCCGCTTCACACGCTTACGGAACGCTCCGCTACCGCTGCAGCAAGCTGCAACCCTAAGCTTCGGTGCGTATCTTGAGCCCCGTTACATTTTCGCCGCAGGAACCCTTGTTTAGACCAGTGAGCTGTTACGCTTTCTTTAAAGGATGGCTGCTTCTAAGCCAACCTCCTGGTTGTTTTGGGATTCCCACATGCTTTCCCACTTAGATACGACTTGGGGACCTTAGCTGTAGGTTAGGGCTGTTTCCCTTTTGACGACGGACCTTAGCACCCGCCGTCTGTCTGCCGGACAAGACTCGATGGTATTCGGAGTTTGGTTAGGTTTGGTACCGCTCGCGCAGCCCTAGCCCATCCAGTGCTCTACCCCCATCGGCATACATCCGACGCTCTACCTCAATAGATTTCGCGGAGAACCAGCTATTTCCCGGCTTGATTGGCCTTTCACCCCTAAACACAAGTCATCCGAGCATTTTTCAACATGCAACGGTTCGGCCCTCCAGTGCGTGTTACCGCACCTTCAGCCTGCTCATGCCTAGATCGCCGGGTTTCGGGTCTAATCCAGCATACTCTGTCGCCCTATTCAGACTCGCTTTCGCTTCGCCTACACCTAACGGCTTAAGCTTGCATGCTAGATTAAGTCACTGACCCATTATGCAAGAGGTACGCTGTCACCCCCTGTGGGGCTCCAACTGCTTGTAAGCATCCGGTTTCAGGTACTGTTTCACTCCCCTCATCGGGGTGCTTTTCACCTTTCCCTCACGGTACTGTGTTCGCTATCGGTCATGTACGAGTATTTAGGCTTGGAGGGTGGTCCCCCCATTTTCAGACAGGATTACACGTGTCCCGCCCTACTCGAGTCCTTCATCATCACTTTCGCATACGGGGCTGTCACCCGCTATGGCCACCCTTTCCAGAGTGTTCTGCTAGTTGAAATGAAGGCACTGGCCTGGTCCCGGTTCGCTCGCCACTACTACGGGAATCTCTGTTGATGTCTTTTCCTCCGGGTACTGAGATGTTTCAGTTCCCCGGGTTCGCTTCACCAAGCCTATGTGTTCAGCTCGGTGATACCTTATCCACCTCGCCCGGCCCGCCCGAAAGCAGACCGGAAGAAATGGTGAAGGTGGGTTTCCCCATTCGGAAATCGCCGGATCAAAGCTTGCTCACAGCTCCCCGACGCTTATCGCAGCGTGCCACGTCCTTCATCGCCTGTACATGCCAAGGCATCCACCAAATGCTCTTACCTCACGCTTGAGAATCCACACCATCAACGACAGGCCTGCATAACGACCTGGCGCCTTGCGACGGTGGGAGATTTATCTCAGCCAGATAATCAATTTGATTGATTGTGATGCACGATCGACCGTGCAGGCCAGCAGCCCGCCCGATCAAATCCATGCGCCACGGCATCGATTTAAAAACCCATTCACAATGTCAAAGAACGGCGCGGCTGACCAACCAGCACAAGCGCCTGACCTGCCGAGGCAGGATCCGGTTTCGTTTCACCATCGGATGTGCGCTGAGCGCTCTTGCGCAACATCGCTGCGCGCCGGTGCCTGGTGGAGCCTATCGGGATCGAACCGATGACCCCCTGCTTGCAAAGCAGGTGCTCTCCCAGCTGAGCTAAGGCCCCGTCGTGAAAGTGGTGGGCCTGAGAAGATTCGAACTTCTGACCTCACCCTTATCAGGGGTGCGCTCTAACCGACTGAGCTACAGGCCCACTCCACCGCGTCCGGCCACCATTCCCGAAGGAACAGGCTGCCGCGAGGGGCGTGAGCCGGCTCAGGCACGCAGCGCCGCCGCAAGGCGCGCTGCATCCGATTGATGAAAGGACATGAGGACGACGGCAATGTTCCTTGGACATCGCGAAGCCCTTCCCCGGACAGGCCGGAGCGCTTTCGCGAGGATCCTTAGAAAGGAGGTGATCCAGCCGCAGGTTCCCCTACGGCTACCTTGTTACGACTTCACCCCAGTCGCTGAACCCACCGTGGTCAGCTGCCTCCTTGCGGTTAGCGCACTGCCTTCGGGTGAATCCAACTCCCATGGTGTGACGGGCGGTGTGTACAAGGCCTGGGAACGTATTCACCGCGGCATGCTGATCCGCGATTACTAGCGATTCCGCCTTCATGCTCTCGAGTTGCAGAGAACAATCCGAACTGAGACAACTTTTGGAGATTAGCGCACCCTCGCGGGATAGCTGCCCACTGTAGTTGCCATTGTAGCACGTGTGTAGCCCAGCCTGTAAGGGCCATGAGGACTTGACGTCATCCCCACCTTCCTCCGGCTTATCACCGGCAGTTTCCTTAAAGTGCCCAACTGAATGATGGCAACTAAGGATGAGGGTTGCGCTCGTTGCGGGACTTAACCCAACATCTCACGACACGAGCTGACGACAGCCATGCAGCACCTGTCTCTAGGTCCCCGAAGGGAAGGAATCTGTCTCCAGAAGCCGTCCTAGGATGTCAAAGGCTGGTAAGGTTCTGCGCGTTGCTTCGAATTAAACCACATGCTCCACCGCTTGTGCAGGCCCCCGTCAATTCCTTTGAGTTTTAATCTTGCGACCGTACTCCCCAGGCGGATAACTTAATGCGTTAGCTGCGCCACCCAAGTTCCATGAACCCGGACAGCTAGTTATCATCGTTTACGGCGTGGACTACCAGGGTATCTAATCCTGTTTGCTCCCCACGCTTTCGCACCTCAGCGTCAATGCTTGTCCAGCGAGTCGCCTTCGCCACTGGTGTTCTTCCGAATATCTACGAATTTCACCTCTACACTCGGAATTCCACTCGCCTCTCCAAGATTCTAGCCTCCCAGTTTCAAGGGCAGTTCCGGGGTTGAGCCCCGGGATTTCACCCCTGACTTAAAAGGCCGCCTACGTGCGCTTTACGCCCAGTAATTCCGAACAACGCTAGCCCCCTCCGTATTACCGCGGCTGCTGGCACGGAGTTAGCCGGGGCTTATTCTCCCGGTACTGTCATTATCATCCCGGGTAAAAGAGCTTTACAACCCTAAGGCCTTCATCACTCACGCGGCATTGCTGGATCAGGCTTTCGCCCATTGTCCAATATTCCCCACTGCTGCCTCCCGTAGGAGTCTGGGCCGTGTCTCAGTCCCAGTGTGGCTGATCATCCTCTCAGACCAGCTATGGATCGTCGCCTTGGTAGGCCTTTACCCCACCAACTAGCTAATCCAACGCGGGCCCATCCAAAGGCGATAAATCTTTGGTCCGAAGACATTATCCGGTATTAGCTCAAATTTCTCTGAGTTATTCCGAACCTAAGGGCAGGTTCCCACGCGTTACGCACCCGTGCGCCACTATCCCCGAAGGAATCGTTCGACTTGCATGTGTTAGGCATGCCGCCAGCGTTCGTTCTGAGCCAGGATCAAACTCTCAAGTTGTGTCACACACCAAACCAGCATGGGGATAACCCCACCCGCCAGCATGGCATGAGCTGCAAGGAGCCGATACCTGCACTGTCAAACGTAATGGATACGAATGGACATGCTTGCCATCCGCCAGGGCGTGGTGCCCGAAACGGATGTGGCGATCGGCTTGACTTGACCGGTTACCGGAGCCTTGAGACCCCCGGACCGGGCGCCGTCGCCCACATGTCCCTTCATCAAAAACCAACGATGTCAAAGAGCCGCCGGACAACAAAGGGCGGACAGCGCTTCGTTCCCCGATTTTCACCGGGGGACCGGCTATCCGATTGTGTTGGCGACCGAGCGATCAGGTGGCGGTTAAAACCGTCAGCGCCGCGTCGGTGAGCGCCATATATGTGCGGCCTCGGATTCGGTCAACGGCTTTTTGCAATTTTATTTCACCCGGCCGCAAGAAAGCCAGAAAACGCCTATTTTCCAGTTGGATAGTTCGGATGTCGCGCCACCGCGCCAGGCCCGGGACGCACCCTTGCGGCGCGAATCTCGCCCCCATCGCCCTGCCCCGGCGGCGCTGAATCGGCCGACCGACCACCCGCTTGCCCGCCTAGAGCCTGGCTGAATCGCGCGCCGCTCGCCTTCCCGCGCCGAATCTGTCGCTGCCGCTCGCCACCTCGGCGCCATGCTGATTCGCGGCCCTGCACGAAGCGCCCCCTTTGGCGCAGCGGCGGCAAGCTGCTAGAGTGAGACCGTGACGCACGGCCCGCCTGGTGCCGTGCCGCATGGGAGTTGTGGATGATCCGCCCCGCCCGGCCTGCCCTCACAAGGCCCCTCGCGCTCGGCCTTGCCGCGCTCGCGGCCGCACCGCTTGCCGCGCAAGCCCCGGTGCCGGCCGAGGCCGCGCTGCCCTCTGCGGCGGCAAGCCTCGTCGATCCGGCAGCCGAGGTGCTGGCGCTCGAGCAGGAGCGACATCGCCGCCTCACCCTGCCGGTCACGGTCGAGGGGGCCGGCCCCTTTGCCTTTCTCATCGACACCGGCAGCCAGGCCACCGCAGTGACGCACGAGCTTTCCGCCCGGCTCGGCCTTGCCCCGGCGGGGCGGGCGACGCTGGTGGGCATGGCCAGCCGTCGCCAGGTCGATCTGGTGCGGATCGGGGCGCTGGGGGTGGGCAGCTCCAGCCTCACCGACCTCGTCGCCCCGGTGCTCGAGGGCGCGCATGTCGGGGCTGACGGGATCCTCGGGCTCGATGCCCTACAGGATCACCGCGTGCTGATCGACTTTCGCGCCCGGACCATCGCGCTCGATGACGCCCGCGGGCGCGCGCAGGGCGATGGCGGCTTCGAGATCGTGGTGCGCGCGCGCCAGCGCCACGGCCAGCTGCTGATCACCAATGCGCTGGTCGAAGGGGTGCGCGCCACGGTGATCATCGACACCGGCGCGCAGGCCAGCCTCGGCAACACCGCGCTGCGCGAGCGCATCCGCGCCCGGCGCGCGCAAGATGTGATCACCACCGATGTCAACGGGGTCGATCTCATCGGCGAACTGGCGCTGGTGCGCAGCCTCTCGATCGAGGGGCTGACGATCAATGACGTGGCGCTGACCTTTGCCGACACCCCGGCCTTCGCCGCGCTCGGGCTTGTCGACCGGCCGGTGCTCAGCCTCGGGATGCAGCACCTTGCGCTGTTCGAGCGGGTGGGGATCGACTTTGCCCGCCAGCGCATCCTCTTCGATGTGCCGCGCGATATTGCCGCGGCGATCCGCGCGGCGCGGCGCGCCGGCTATCGCCCTTAGGCGCGCCTCGGCCACGCCGCCGCTTGCGCTGGCGGCACGGCGCGCCCACATCTGCCCGGATGCCGCCCGACACCGCCCCCGCCGCCGATCCCGAACAGGCTGCCCGCAGCGTGGAAGGCTGGGCCACGCTGCGGCGCTTCCTCCCTTATCTGTGGCCCAAGGACGATCCGGCTCTGCGCGCCCGCATCGCCATCGCCATGGCGCTGGTGCTGCTGGCCAAGGGCGTCACACTCGCGCTGCCCTTTGCCTACAAGGGCGCGGTCGATGCGATGAGCGGCGCGGCGCGCGATGGCGCCCATGTCGCGCTGGCGCTGGTGGCCGCCTATGCCCTGGGGCGCTTTGCCGCGCTCGCCTTCGACAATCTCAGGAACATCGCCTTCGAGCGGGTGGGCCAGATCGCCACCTTCCATTTGGCCCGCGACGTGTTCCACCGCCTCCACCAGCTTTCGCTGCGCTTCCATCTTGCCCGGCGCACCGGCGAGGTCACCAAGATCATCGAGCGCGGCACCAAGAGCATCGACCAGATGCTCTATTTCCTGCTGTTCAACATCGCCCCCACGATCATCGAGCTGATCGCGGTGGGGGTGATCTTCTACATCAATTTCGGGCCTGGCCTCGTTGCTGCCACGGCCTTCACCGTGATCGCCTATGTCTGGGTGACCCGCGCGATCACCGAATGGCGCACCAAGCTCAGGCGCGAGATGAACGATCTTGATGGCCGGGCGCTGCACCGCGCGGTCGATTCGCTGCTCAACTACGAGACGGTCAAATATTTCGGCGCCGAGGCGCGCGAGGAAGCCCGCTATGCCCAGGCCGCGCGCGCCTATGCCGAGGCGGCGATCAAGTCGGAAAACTCGGTGGGCCTGCTCAACATGGCGCAGGGCGCGATCATGAACCTGCTGATGGCAGCGGCGATGGGCTACACCGTGTGGGGCTGGAGCCGGGGGCAGCTGACGACCGGCGATCTGGTGCTGGTCAACACCTATCTCACCCAGCTGTTCCGGCCCCTCGACGTGCTCGGCTGGGTCTATCGCACCATCCGCCAGGGCCTCGTGGACATGGCCGAGATGTTCCGCCTGATCGACACCGAGATCGAGGTCAAGGATGCGCCCGGCGCCCCGGCGCTGGTGGTGCGCACGCCCACGGTGGTGTTCGACAATGTCACCTTCGGCTACGAGCCGGGGCGCACCATCCTCAACGGCCTGTCCTTCGAGGTCGCCGCCGGATCGACCACCGCGATCGTCGGGCCTTCGGGCGCGGGCAAGAGCACCATCGGGCGGCTCTTGTTCCGCTTCTATGATCCGCAAGGCGGGCGGGTGCTGGTGAGCGGCAAGGATGTCGCCACCGTCACCCAGGCCTCGCTGCGCGCCGCGATCGGGATCGTGCCGCAGGATACGGTGCTGTTCAACGAGAGCCTTGCCTATAATATCGGCTATGGCGCCGAAGGGGCCGATGCGGCGCTGATCGAGAAGGCCGCGCGCGATGCCGCCCTGATGCCGCTGATCGCGCGCCTGCCCGAAGGCTTTGCCACCATGGTGGGCGAGCGGGGCCTCAAGCTTTCGGGCGGGGAGAAGCAGCGCGTTGCGATCGCGCGCACGCTGGTCAAGAACCCGCCGATCCTGCTGCTCGACGAGGCCACCAGCGCGCTCGACACCCGCACCGAGCAGGAGATCCTTGCCACCCTGCACCGCATCGCCAGGGGGCGCACCACCATCGCCATTGCCCATCGCCTTTCCACCATCGCCGATGCCGACAACATCCGCGTGCTCGATCACGGGCGGCTGGTGGAAAGCGGCGATCACGCAGCGCTGCTCAGGGCCGGCGGGCTCTATGCCGAGATGTGGGCGCGCCAGGCGAGCGAGCGCCAGCGCGAGGTGCTCGCCGCCGAAGCCGCGGAATAGCAGAGCTTGCCCCGCCCCGCGCAGGGCTCTAGCGCTTGCCCCAGCGCCCCGCCGCCACACGGCGGGCACCCCATGCCGGAAAGCAACCCCCGAGAGAGAGGCCCTGAAAAGTGATGCCCAGATTTCGCCTTGCTGCCTTGCTGCTTGCCAGCACCGCCACCCCGCTCGCCGCGCAGCAGGCTGCCCCCGATCCAGCCCCGGCCGCGGTGGTGCAGCCCCCCGCCGCGCTGACAGCCGAGGAAATGCCGCCGATCCCGCTTGCCCTTGCCGAGCGCGCGCGGCCCTATCTCGAGGCGCGCGGCGCCGGTTTTGCCGGGTGGGACCCCCAGGCCCGCGCGGTGCTCATCACCACCCGTTTTGGCAATGTCAGCCAGCTGCACCGGGTGGCAAGCCCGATGGGCGCGCGCACCCAGATCAGCTTCGAGGCCGAGCCGGTCTCTGGCTCCTATGCGCCGATGCGGGGCGATGTGATCCTCGTCAGCAAGGATCGCGGCGGGGATGAATATTACCAGCTCCACACCCTCAAGCAGGGGCGCCTCACGCTTCTGACCGATGGCAAGAGCCGCAACCAGCCCGGCGCCTGGAGCCGCGATGGCGAACTCATCGGCTTCAGCTCGACCCGCCGCAACGGCATCGATTCCGATCTTTACGTGATGGACCCGCGCGATCCGGCCACCACGCGGATGGTGCATGAAAGCAAGGGTGGCGGCTGGGCGATCATCGGCTTTGCCCCGGACAAGCGCTCGGCCTATGTGATCGATTACAATTCGGTGCAGGATGCCGATCTCTACCGGCTCGATCTTGCCAGCGGGCAGATGCGCGCGCTCGGTGATCCCAAGGCCGAGATCGCCTACAGCGGCTTTGCCGTCGCGCCCGATGGCACCCTGTGGGTGACGAGCGATGAAGGCTCGGATTTCCAGCGCCTCGGGCGGCTCGATCCGGCCACGGGCCGCTTCACCCCGGTGACGCGCGAAGCCTGGGACGTGGACAGCTTTGCCCTTTCGGAGGATGGCAAGACCATCGCCTATGTGGTCAACGAGGCCGGGACCGATCGGCTGCGGCTGCTTGATGTGGCCAGCGGCGCTGTCACCCCGGTTGAAAACCTGCCCGCCGGCCAGATCGGTGCGCTGCAATTTGCGCCCTGGGGCGAGCTCGGCTTTTCCTTCTCCAGCGCCAAGAGCGCAGCCGATGTCTGGTCGCTCGATCCCAAGACCATGGAGCTGATCCGCTGGACCCAGAGCGAGACCGGCGGGCTTGATCCCGCGGTGAATGTCGAGCCGCGCATCCTTGCGACCAAGAGCTTTGACGGGCTCGAGGTCTCAGGCCTGCTCTATCTGCCCGATCCGGCCCGCTTCCCGGGCAAGCGCCCGCTCATCGTCAGCGTCCACGGTGGGCCCGAGGCGCAATCGACCGCGGGCTTCCTGGGGCGCAACAACTACTATCTCAACGAGCTGGGGATCGGCCTGTTCTATCCCAATGTCCGCGGCTCGACCGGCTATGGCAAGACCTTCGTCAGCCTCGACAACGGGCCGTTCAGGCGCGAGGATGCTCTGCGCGATCTGGCCGCGCTCATCGATGCGGTGCGCGCCGAGCCGGGGGTCGATGCTGAGCGGGTGGGGCTGACCGGCGGCTCCTATGGCGGCTACATGTGCTATGCCGCCGCGGTGCAGCTCAAGGACAGGCTGGCCGCCACGCAATGCACCGTGGCGATCAGCAATTTCGTCAGCTTCCTTGAAAACACCAACCCCTATCGGCAGGATCTGCGCCGGGTGGAATATGGCGATGAGCGCGTGCCCGAACAGCGCGCCAAGCTGATCGAGATCAGCCCGCTGACCCGGGTTGGCGAGATCGAAAAGCCGATGTTCGTCATCACCGGGGCCAACGATCCGCGCGTGCCCAAGTCCGAGGCCGACCAGATGGTCGCGGCGATCCGCGCCAATGGGGGCGAGGCCTGGCACCTCATCGCTGCCGATGAAGGCCACGGCTTTGCCAAGAAGGCCAATGCCGACTATGCCTTCCTTGCCCAGCTGCTGTTCTGGGAGAAGCATCTGCTCGGCAATTAGGGCTTGGCGCAAGGGCGCGCCCGCCGCACCGCAGATGCCGGGCGCGGCGGGGCGCGTTCCTAGAGAATGTATTTGGACAGGTCGCTGTTGCCGGCCAGGCCCTCGAGCCGCGCGGCGACATAGGCCTCATCGATGGTGATGGTCTCGCCGCGGTGATCCTCGGCGGCAAAGCTGATCTCCTCGAGCAGCCGCTCCATCACTGTCTGCAACCGCCGCGCACCGATGTTCTCGACGCTGGCATTGACCTGCGCGGCGATGCGCGCGATCGCGGCGATCGCCTCCTTGGTGAAATCAAGCCGCACCTCCTCGGTCGCCAGCAGCGCCGAATATTGCGCCACCAGATTGGCGCGGGTCTCGGTGAGGATGCGCACGAAATCCGCCTCGCTCAGCGCCTTGAGCTCGACCCGGATCGGCAGGCGGCCCTGGAGTTCGGGGAGCAGATCGGACGGCTTGGCGACATGGAAGGCGCCGCTGGCGATGAACAGCACGTGATCGGTCTTCATCGGCCCGTGCTTGGTCGCCACGGTGGTGCCCTCGATCAGCGGCAGCAGATCGCGCTGCACCCCTTCGCGGCTGACCGAGCCGCCGCGGATGTCGCTCACCGCGATCTTGTCGATCTCGTCGATGAAGACGATGCCGTTGGTCTCGGCATTGGCGAGCGCGGCACGCGCGACATCATCCTGATCGAGCCGCTTGTCGGCCTCTTCTTCCACCAGCCGGTCCCAGGCCTCGGGCACCTTGAGCTTGTGGCGGCGTGATGGCCGGCGTCCGAGCGCCTTGCCCATCATGTCGGAAAGGTCGATCATCCCGATCTGCCCGCCCATCGCGCCGATGTCGAAGGGCAGGGATGGATTGGCCTGCAGCTCGATCTCGACTTCGACATCGTTCATCGCGTTCTCGACAATGCGCTGGCGGAAGGCCGCACGGGTCGCCTCCGAGGCGTTTTCGCCCACCAGCGCATTGAGCAGGCGCTGCATCGCCGCTTCGGAAGCCGCCTCGCGCACCGCCTCGCGGCGGCGCTCCTTCTCCAGCCGGATCGCCTCCTCGACGAGGTCGCGGGCGATCTGCTCGACATCGCGCCCGACATAGCCGACCTCGGTGAACTTGGTCGCCTCGACCTTGATGAAGGGTGCCTCGGCCAGCCGCGCAAGGCGGCGGCTGATCTCGGTCTTGCCGCAGCCGGTGGGGCCGATCATCAGGATGTTCTTGGGCGTCACCTCGTCGCGCAGCTCGGGGCCGAGCCGCTGGCGGCGCCAGCGGTTGCGCAGGGCCACGGCCACGGCGCGCTTGGCCTCGGCCTGGCCGATGATGTGCTCGTCCAAAGCGGCGACGATCGCCTTGGGGGTGAGGTTCTGGGTCATGGAGCCGTGTGGGAAGGGGCTTGTCAGACGGTTTCGACCGTCAGGTTGCCGTTGGTAAAGACGCAGATCTCGGCCGCCACCGCCATCGCCTTCCTGGCGATGACTTCGGGATCGGCCTCATATTCGGCCAGCGCGCGGGCCGCGGCGAGGGCGAAATTGCCGCCCGATCCGATCGCGGCGATATCGCCCGCCGGCTCGAGCACATCGCCATTGCCGGTGAGCACCAGCAGCGTGTCCTTGTCGGCGACGATCATCAGCGCTTCAAGGTTGCGCAGATATTTGTCGGTGCGCCAGTCCTTGGCCAGCTCCACGCTCGCGCGCATCAACTGGCCGGAATATTGCTCGAGCTTCTTCTCGAGCCGTTCGAACAGGGTGAAGGCATCGGCGGTGGCCCCGGCAAAGCCGGCGATCACGCGGCCATCGCCGATGCGACGCACCTTCCTGGCATTGGGCTTCATCACGGTGTTGCCCATCGACACCTGCCCGTCGCCCGCGATCACCGTGGTGCCGCCACGCCTTATGCCGATGATGGTGGTGCCGTGCCATGGGACGAGGCCGTGGGCCTGGGGATCGCTGCTCATGCCCGCCAATATGGCGCGCAGGCGCAGGCGTTCAAGCCATGGGCCAGGTGCGTGGGGGGAAGGGTGGAGCCGCGCTGCCTATTGCCCGTTGGGCCCGCTGCCCGGCGCGCCGCCCAGCCCGGTCGATCCGACCTGGCCGATATTGCCGAACAGGTCTTCAAGGAAGCCGCGCTCGCGCCCCAGGGTCGGGGTCTTGTCGCCATTGGGATCGAGGAACACCACCTGCTCCGGCCCGCTGCGCTCGACCGCGAGCACCCGGCCGGCCGCATCGAAGCGCACCGCCAGCACGCTGTGTTCGCGGATGCGCGGGCGGGTGAAGGGGCGCTGCGCGGTGATCGAGGAGATGTAATACCAGGTCGGCGTGCCGAACTGGCTGACAAAGGTGGGCCTACCGAGCGTGGCTTCCACCGATCGCTGGTTGTCGATTCGCGGCTGGATCGCATCGGTGAGCACCGGATCGACGATATAGCCGCGCGATTCGCGGATCGAGCTGCAGGCCGGCAGCGCTAGCGCCGCCCCGACGAGCACCAGCGCCGCGCTGAGCCTGCCCGCGCGCGCGCGCCCACGCCCGGAGCTGCGCTGCCCGTGATTGCCTGCCCTGATCATCGTGATGCCATCCACCTGTCCGTGCTTTCCTTGCGCCTTGCGCTTTAAGCGGCCCATCGCCTGCTGGCAACGCGGCATGTGGGCCGCATATGGAACCGCCCTTGCGCAGCCGGGTTGAATGTGGGTTGAACGCGGTGCGGGTCTGTGGCTTTGCCGTGCCGGCGGCACGCCGCCCCGTTCCCCCGTGCCGGGCCGCGCCCGCCATGATCCACGCCGCTTGCGAAAGGTCGCCCGATGTCCTTCCTCTCCCGCCTGCTCGGCACCGCTCCCGACCCGCGCGAGAGCGTGCGCCCGCTGTGGCACCGCGTGATCGAGCTGGCGCGCGATCCGGCCTTTTACCGCGACTGCGGCGTGGCCGATTCGGTGGCCGGGCGCTTCGACATGATCACCGCGGTGCTGAGCGTGGTGATGGTGCGCATCGAGGCCGCCGATCTGCGCGCCGAGAGCGCGCTGCTGGCCGAGCTGTTCGTCGAGGACATGGACGCCCAGCTGCGCCAGTTCGGGGTCAACGACGTGGTGATGGGAAAGCGCATCGGCAGGCTGATGAGCGTGCTCGGCGGGCGGCTGGGCGCCTATCGCGGCGCGCTCAATGCCGGGGATCAGGCGCGCCTGACTGCTGCGGTGGCGCGCAACGTGACCTTTGCCGAAGGCGCCGATGAGGCGCGCGGCGCGGCGCTGGTGGCCGAGAAGCTGATGAAGCTGTCCGAGCGCCTCGCCCGGGCGAGCGATGCCGAGATGCTCAAGGCGAGCGCGATCTGGTGACGGGCCCCCTTCCCCCTTCGGAGCTGGCGCGCATGGTGCGCGCCCGGCCGCTGCCGGGCGGGCCGGTGGTGATCGAGGCCAGCCCTGACGAATGCGCCGCGCTCGCCGCGCGCTTCGGCCTGAGCGCCATCAACCGGCTGCGCGCCGAGGTGCAGCTCGAGGCGCGCCCGCGCGCAGTGCGCGCCACCGGCACGCTTGCCGCCGAGGTGGTGCAGCCCTGCGCGGTGAGCCTTGAGGATTTCACCGTCAGCATCACCGCGCCGATCGACCTCAGGTTCGTGCCCCAGGCCGCGCGCCCGGCCTCGGGGGACGAGGATGCGGAGATCGCGCTTGAAGCCGATGATTGCGACGAGATCGCCTACGAGGGCGAGATGTTCGACCTCGGCGAGGCCGTGGCGCAGACGCTTGGCCTTGCCATCGATCCCTATGCGCAAGGGCCAGATGCCGATGCGGCGCGGGCCGCGGCCGGGATCCTGCGCGAGGGCGAGGTGCAAGGACCGCTCGCCGCGCTGCTTGCCGGGCTGAAGAAGGACTGACGCGCCCTGCGGGCCCGCATGGCGGGTCGCTCCGTCAGAACACCAGGCGTAAAGGTGGCCGCACCGGTTGGCGCGCGCCCCGCCGGGCGGCAAAGGCGCCTGCGCCGTCGCGCGGCGCGCCAGCGCGGCGTGCGATGGCCGGCAAGGATATCAGCGTCAATTTCGCCCATGGCAAGATCAGACGCCGTGCGCCGGCCTGGCTGGCTCCTGCCGGGCGCGCGCTCAGAACGGGATGTCGTCGTCAAGATCGTCATAGCCGCCGCCAGCCGGCCCGCTGTCGAACCCGCCGCCGGCAGGCGCGCCCCCGCCATAGCCCGGGGCACCCCCGCCCGCGCGGCCCCCGCCGCCGCCAGCCATGCCGCCACCACTCATGCCGCCGCCGCCGGGCGCCCCGTCGAGCATGGTGAGGTTGCCATTATAGGGCCGCAGCACCACCTCGGTGGTGTAGCGATCCTGCCCCGATTGGTCTTGCCACTTGCGGGTTTCGAGCTGGCCCTCGACATAGACCTTGCTGCCCTTGCGCAGATAGCGCTCGGCGATGCCCACCAGCGCCTCGTTGAAGATCGCGACATTGTGCCACTGGGTGCGCTCCTGCCGCTCGCCGGTGGTCTTGTCCTTCCAAGTTTCGGAGGTGGCGATACGCAGGTTGGCAACCTTGCCGCCATTGCTGAACGTGCGCACTTCCGGATCGGCGCCGAGATTGCCGATCAGCATGACCTTGTTGAGCGAACCTGCCATCGCTGCGTCCCTTCCCTGTCAGATATGCAATCGCCGCGCTGATGATGCGCCGCGAATCCATGGGCGACAATAGGCAAGGGCGCCGGCCAGCGCACCGGCGGCGGGGCGCACAATCCCCGGATCAGCGCGCCGGATAGCGCAGGCGGCCGAGAAAGCGGGTGATGCTCGGCAGTTCGCGCTCGCGCCCGAGGAACTGGGCCTTGGCCTTCTCGAAGCGCATCACCCCGTCAATCCGCCGGTCGAGGAAGGCGTGGGTTTCGGCCTTGCCCTCGCTCTCGTCATTGACGAACACCGCCAGGGTGGCCGCATAGATCCCGGCAAGGATGGCGCGCTTGGTGTAGTGGTTGTAGTCCGTGGCGGTATCCCCGGCGAGCCGCCACATGAGGTCAGCGCTGCGCCAGCCCAGCCGCGCCGCGCGGGCGGCATTGTTCGGCTGCGCCATCACCGCGAGCGCGCGGCGCAGCGCTTCCTCGAGCGGGGCCATGGTCTCGAGCCGGAAGGCCACCAGCGTGCGGATGCGTTCGCGCACCTTGAGGCTGGCGAGCCGCTCGGCCGGCCATGCAGCCGCCATTGCCTGATCGATGCTGGCGATCCAGGCATCGATCATGTCCATCGCCTTGGCGCCGGGGAAGGCGAGCCGCGCCACATCAACGTCGCACCCGGCCATTTCGGCCGCGGCCACCAGCGCCGCCTTGCCCCAGCCATCGAAGATCGCCGAGGCGGCGATATCGGGGGCAAGGGCGAGGCGCAGCTCATCGAGCGTGAGATCGGCAAGATCGGTCATGTCAGAAGGACGGCCCATATTCGCGCTTGGTTCCCGCCTCGGCGCGCTTCTTGTCGGCATTATCGAATTCCTGCTTGAGCGGGGCGTTGCCGCTCAAGAGGTTCATGTAATCGCGTGCCGAGCGGCCCGAATTGTCAGGCCGATCAGGATCGGCGCCCTTGTCGAGCAGCAGCCGCACCATCGGCACGTTGCGCGCGTGCACCGCGGCGATCAGCGGGGTCTCGCCGGTCTGGTCGGAAATGTTGACGTTGGCCCCGCGCCTGATGAGGATTTCCGCGCCCTCGACAAAGCCCAGCGCCACGGCCAGCTGCAAGGGGGTGATGCCCTTGCGGTTGCGGATATTGGGATCGGCTCCGTTCTCGAGCAGGAAGCGCAGCCACAGCGTGTCGCTGCGCGCCACCACGATGTGCAGGCCGGTATCGCCCGAGGTCACATCGCGGGTGTTGACCAGCTGGTTGCCGGGCTTGTTGAGCATCTCGGTGGCCTTGTCGCCATCGCGCTCCTCCACCGCCTTCAGGAACTGGTAGCCTTCGGACTGGAACTGGGCGGCCGCGGGCGCAGCGGCCAGCCCGGCGATGAGCAGCGCCAGCGCCGCAGCCATCGGGCCGCGGGCAAAGAGCTTGCGCAAAAGCCTGAGCGACACGGTTTGATCCTTTCGCAATAGCTGTCACACTTGCGCGTGAGCGTGCATCTGGGGCATCCGGCCGAAACCCGAGGCCCTGCCTCCTTCCCGCGTGCAACGTTAGCAGAGCATGAACCCGATCAACAAGCCTTCCCCCCGCCGCCTCACCGCCCTCATCGCCGCAGGGCTGATCGGCCTTGCCGCCTGCCAGCCCGCCGGCCCCGGCGCGGGCGAGCCGCCGCTCGCAGGCGCCGCGATCGGCGGGGATTTCACGCTCACCGCGAGCGACGGGCGCAAGGTGCGCTGGGATGATTTTGCCGGCAAGTATCGCATCGTCTATTTCGGCTACACCTTCTGCCCCGATGTCTGCCCCACCGACATGCAGCGCGTGGCCCAGGGCCTGAAGGCGTTCAAGGCCAGCGATCCCGACAAGGCGGCGCGGATCCAGCCGATCTTCATCACGCTCGATCCGGAGCGCGACACGCCCGAGGTGGTGGGGGAATTTGCCGCCGCCTTTGCGCCCGAGATCATCGGCCTGACTGGCACCCCGGCCGAGATCGCCGCGGTGGCCAAGGCCTTCAAGGTCTATTACGCCAAGGGCGCCCCGGTGCCGGGCGGGGGCTATCTCGTCGATCATTCGAACATCGTCTATCTTTTCGGCCCTCAAGGCGAGCCGCTGGCGACCCTGCCGGTGGACCAGGGGGGCGAGGCCGTGGCCGCGGAACTGGCGCGATGGGTGAGCTGAGAGCGCGCTTCTGGGAACTGCCGCTCGAGGCGCTCAGCCGCAGCGAATGGGAAGCGCTGTGCGATGGCTGCGGGCGCTGCTGCCTGCACAAGCTCGAGGACGAGGAAACCGGCGAGGTGCACGACACCAACATCGCCTGCCGCCTGCTCGATCCGGCCACCGCGCGCTGCCGCGACTATCGCAACCGCAAGGCCTTTGTGCCCGATTGCCTGCGGCTCACGCCGCGCATCGTGGCCACGGTGCAGTGGCTGCCCTCGACCTGCGCCTACCGCCTGCGCGCCGAGGGCCGACCGCTGCCCGGCTGGCACTATCTCCTGAGCGGGGACCGGCACAAGGTCGAGGAGGTGGGGGTTTCGGTGATCGGGCGGGTGGTGAGCGAGACCGAGGCCGGGCCGCTTGAACACCATATCGTCGAATGGCCCTCGCCGCGCCTTGCCCGGGGCGCAGAGGCGGGGGAAGCGGAGAAAGCGGCGGAATGATCGACTGGCTGCGCCGCCTGCCGGCCGAGCCGGAAATCGAGATCGCCGGGCGGCGCCTGCCGATCGTGCTGCGGCGCCTTGGCCATGCCCGGCGGCTGACGCTGCGCCTTGCGCCCGATGGCAGCGCGGTGCGGATCACCCTGCCGGCCTGGGCCGAGGCGCGCGAGGCGATCGCCTTTGCCCATGCCCGCGCCGATTGGCTCGAAGGCCAGCTTGCCCGCCTGCCCGCGCGCGCCGCGCCCGAGCCGGGCGGCACGCTGCTCTATCGCGGGCGCGCGCTGCGCATCGCGTGGGAGCCATCCGCCCCGCGCCGGCCGCTGGAACTCGGCGAGAGCCTGCGCCTCGGCGGGCCACGCGAGGGGCTGGCGCGGCGCCTGCAAGCCTGGCTCGAGGCCGAAGCGATGCGCCTCGCCGAAGCGGACATGCGCGATTATTGCGCTGCGGCCGGGCTCAAGCCGGTGCCGGTCAGCCTCACCCGGGCGCAGCGGCGCTGGGGCTCGTGCTCGGACCGGCGCCGCATCCGCATCAACTGGCGGCTGGTGCAGGCCCCCGATACGGTGCGCCGCTCGGTGGTGGCGCACGAGGTCGCCCACCTCGTCCACTTCGATCACAGCCCGGCTTTCCACGCGCTGCTGGCGCGCCTGTTCGAGGGTGACATCGCCGCTGCCGACCGCTGGCTCAAGGCCCATGGCCGCAGCCTCTATGCCGCTTTCGGCTAGGTCCTGTCTGCATTTAGGGGGTTCCCCTGTTAGGTGAGTTCTGATTCAAGATCGAAAACGGAGGCGATCTTGAGCAGGCGGACATTGACGGACGCGCAGTGGGCGCGGATTGAGGGTCATCTTCCCGGGCGGGAGGGGTTGCCCGGGCGGAGCGGCGCGGACAACCGTCTGTTTGTCGATGCGGTGCTGTGGCTGGCGCGGACAGCCGCGCCCTGGCGCGATCTGCCGCCCGAGTTCGGCAAGTGGACTGGCGCGCACGCCCGCTTCCGACGCTGGGCGCTTGCGGGGGTCTGGGAGCGGCTTTTCAACGAGTTGAGCGCGGACCCCGACTTCGAATACGTCCTCATCGACAGCACGATCTGCAAAGCCCATGCGG
>Ga0209906_100400_pt1 | contig 20325 bp, 17 predicted proteins | sample FECB24metaG_FD_188303 | JGI IMG/M metagenome (GOLD analysis project Ga0209906, IMG submission 188303) | Cyanobacterial communities from the Joint Genome Institute, California, USA from Joint Genome Institute, California, USA - FECB-24 metaG... ... | reverse complement strand
CCGGGATGATCACATCGCGAAATGGCTGGATTGAGACGCCCTATCTGGCATGCCCCGCCTCCGTGGGAAGTCTATTGTCGAATGCCATTGAGATGCCGGTACGCGGGGTTAAGTGCACCTTTCTGCCTGGGCTTTGTCAGAGCATACCCTCGGCCGATGTAATGCGCGGCGAAGAACTCCAGATCCTTGGCGCCATGACTGGCAATGGCGAGGAAATCTTTGTTTTGCCTGGCACCCATAGCAAATGGGCGCGGCTGCATGGCGGGGTTGTTCAGGGTTTCAATACATGGATGACGGGAGAACTTTTCGACCTGTTACTACATCGGTCGCTGGCTGGCCGCTTGGCGCAGGACGGGCCACGAGACTTAGCCGCCTTCTCCGCCGGCCTCGATGCGGCTGAAACAGGATGGCCCCTGATGGCGCTGTTTGCCGCGCGGTCGCGGGTATTGTTGAAAGAACTGCCAGCAAGCGGAGTAGCAGACTACCTCTCCGGGCTGCTTATTGGAGCCGAGGTGTTGGAGGCTCGCGCTCAGGGTCTATGTGAAGGCGCCTTGACTCTGCTGGGCGAGCCCGCGCTGGCTGGGCGCTACGAGGCCGCGCTTGCTCGCTTTGGCGTCGGGGGCGTGCGCTCCCTAGAGAGCGCCGCAGAGCGCGGATTTGCGGCGCTCCTCGCACGTTCGGCATCTTGTCAATGAGCGACGCCCTTTATTGGATCGGCACTGCTCGCCGTGTGGTGGAAATACCTCGCTCGGGGCTGCGTTGTGGGCTCTGCGATCCGCACGCGTCCTGCATTGGTCGCTCCCCAACCATCAAGTCTCTCAGCTTCAAACGAAAGCGCTTGCACCAAACCACGCTGTGTCGATGCAGCGGCGGCTTAAGGACCCAACACCTATGTCTCGCCCCCTGATTGCCATTCTGCGCGGCCTATCCGCTGAAAATGCATTATCAGTCGCTTCTGCATTGATCGAGGCCGGCATTACCAGGATCGAGGTCCCGTTGAACTCCCCCGATCCGCTCAAGAGCATTTCTCTTCTGGCAGAAGCTTTTGGACGAGACGCGCTTATTGGTGCTGGCACGGTTGTGACCATTGCCGAAGTACGGTGCGTGGCAGCGGCTGGGGGGAAGCTGATCGTAGCGCCAAATGCCGATCCGCAAGTGATAGCGGCAGCCAAGTCCGCCGGCCTGACCTGCCTGCCCGGAGCTTTCACCGCCAGCGAGTGCTTTTCGGCACTGCGGGCCGGCGCGGACGGCCTGAAACTGTTTCCTGCCACGCAACTGGGAACTGCTGGTCTGGCTGCCTTGCAGGCGGTGCTGCCGTCCGGCACACCGATCTATCCGGTGGGCGGTATTGCTGCGTCTGACTTTCCCGCTTGGGTCAGAGCAGGTGCTGCGGGTTTCGGACTAGGCAGCGCATTGTTCACCCCGGAACTGTCTTTGGATGATATCGCCGCCCGCGCCAGAATGCACGTGTCAGCTTGGGATGCGGTTTCGCATTTGACCGTCCGCTAACGGGGACACCGATGCGGCGACCCGTCTATTCACCGTCCCGGGTTCAAGGAACGTCCAATAATCGATGATGTATTTGCATTCCGACACTCAACTGCTCGGTCGGGGCAAGAACTGCGGGTTGATACCCTGCCAAGTTCGGCGCGTCGGGAGGCGCGGTCTGGGGCTCCAGGCAGCAGAAACCGGCAGCCGCTGACGGAGAAAACAGGTGGAGGTAACGTGCCTCCGACCGCAACTCCACGATCAAATCTGAATGACGCAGAACGGAAACACCGTTCCATCCAACGAGAGTGTGGTTCATGCGCCGGTCTGGCATTGGTGCATACTGGCGTAATTCGGGAGCCGACCTGACGCGTCCAGTCGGAACATCGGTAGCGTCCGTTTCAAGAAGCGCTGACGCGCCCGCCAGGATCTGCGTATCTTTTGTGGTAGCAAACCACGGGTGAAAGCCCGCCGAGAACGGCATCGGCTTTGCCCCCACATTGGTTAGCGTCAAATCTGCTGTCAGTGTCTCACCGCCAAGGCGGTAACGGACATCGGCTCGGTAGCTATAGTACTCAGAGATCGTTGAAGACAAGCAAAGCCACAGCGTGTCAGCCGTCTTGTCCTTCACGTCCCACCGGCTCTGAAAGGAATTCCCATGAACGGGCATCGGGAAAGGAGGCAGGTTTGGTTCGAGGCTGAAAAACTCTCCGCCGAAGCGAAAGCCACCGCCGCTGATGCGGTTGCACCAAGGCGCCATAAGTATCAGGGCTCGGTCCAATGGATCGGCAGCGTCAGCTGACGCCGGTCGGAGAATATGGCGGGCCGCGCCGTTCAACCCCGGCTCTGTCGAATACTCGAGCAAGCCGCCACCGTCGGTCGTGGCAACGAGCCTGCTCGCCCCACTACGCAGAATGACGGAGCTCATTTTCGCAGAACCTGGTTTTCTGTCTGGAGTCCTTGGCGTTCAAGCGGCAGATCGGCTCGGTCACACCAAACCGTGTCGCGCACAGGGAAAGAAGCGGTATCGAAGAGTCAGGCATGGACAGGGGCATTTCTCGCCGCCTGCGCAATATCCTGCGCGAAGCGGCGCATCTCTGAAAGCCCGAATTCCGACGGCTGGAGGAACGGAGTTCGCTCGGCCTCGATCTCAATTCCTGCCTGGCTGGCAAAGAGCCGCTTGCCATAGCAGAGCATGGCAGGCACTGATCGGGACATGAAGACAATTGCCGGCAGAACAGCGCGGTGCAGGCTTTCGGCCCGGCTCAGCGCTTCTGGGGTGCCCAGTCGAAACTGCTCATAAATGGCCAATTGCACGGCGAGAAAATCTGGGGCTGGGATGAGCCCAGCCCCACCGGAACGCAATAGGGACATGAATTCAATGCCTCCATGACCGCCAAAAACCCGCATTGCGCCGCCGGTGCCCTCGATCACCCGGGCAATATCTACTGAGAACCCTTCTCCCTTGAGCAGGCTGATGTTTGGATGAATTCGCTGCAGAGCTACGATGGCATCGGGCGACAGGGAGACCGGAAGGTTTACGGGGTTGTTCTGCACGGCAACGGCAACATTGACTGCGTCGGCCACGGTTCCAAAAAACCGCAGCAAATCCTTCTCACCTAGCCCGGCAATGGCCGGAGGTTGCAGAATAACCCAATCGGCGCCAGCGGTTGCGGCTGCCCGTGCGAAGTCGATTTGTCCCGCAATGCTGGGCTCACAAACTGTCACCGCATAGGGAACCCGGCCTGCGACCAGTTCACCAACCAACTCAACCAGGGCCAGTCGCTCATTGACATCCATCTTGTGCACTTCGGTGACTAGCCCCAGCACCGCAATGCCATGCGCTCCGGTCTGGATGCAGTAGTTGACCTGCTGGCGCATCTGCCTGGCATCCAACTTCCCGTCGGCGCCGAAGAACGCATAGAGGATCGGGTAAATCCCGTGAAACTGATGCTGGCTCATGACTGGAACGCGACGACGTGGCTGAACACTTCATCGGTCGGCTCTACCCCGAGGCCTGGCCCGCTCGGCACCTGGTAGAAACCATTGGTGCAGGACATGTCACCCGTGGTGAGATGAAGATTCTTGTCGAAAATCGAGTGCTGGTACTCGTGGTAAGGCACGTTCTGCAATGCGGCCGTGGCCTGCAGGCTCGCAGCCATGAATATCCCGCAGCCGATCGAGGCGTGCGGAATGACCTTCATGTGGAAAGTATGCGCCATTCGCGAGATATGGTTGAACTCGGTAATGCCGGTATGACCGATTTCGGGCTGGATGATGCTCATGCAGCGTGCCTCGAAGCGGGGCCGGTACTCATACGTGGTACGCCACTCCTCACCCAGGGCCAGAGGCACACCGATGCCGTTGGCTACCCGTCTTTGGCCTTCAATATCTTCAGGTTGGCACGGTGCCTCGGCGAAGTAGAGATTGTCAGCTTCCAGCCGCCGGATCAGGCGGATGGCCTCAGCCGCCTCGAACTTCCAGTGTAGGTCTACCATGAGGTCGATGTCGGCTCCCACCGCCTCGCGCAGCGCGGCCATTTCCTTGACGATGCCGTCGTCCGACATTGCGGCCGCAAACTTGATGCCCTTGAAGCCTTTGGCGACCCATTCCCGAGCAAGGTCGCATCGTTCCTGCAGGGTGGCTTTCGGCAGGCCAGACACATAGGCAGGAAACTTGTCCCGGCGGGTGCCCCCCAGCAGGCTGGACACAGGTAGCTGAGCACGTTTGCCGAACAGGTCCCAGATCGCGATATCGACGCCTGCAAGTGCATCGACATAGTACCCGCCAAAAAACCCGCGCACCCGCATCAGATCGTAGAGATCCTCGTGGATGACCACCGGGGTTCCGGGATCCCGCCCGATGATGACCGGGCCTAGGACATTGTCGATGATGGCCTTCACCGCCTCGGGCGCGACAATCCCGTAGGTTTCACCCCAACCAACGGTCCCGCTTTCACCCGTAATTTTGATCAGCACGGACATGTCCGTCGACGGGTAAATGGAACGGTTGCCCTTGCGGACCAGATAGCCCTTTTCGTTGATGAATTCGCCGTCGCGCAGCGGACCGAGGTAAGGCACGTCGCGCGGGATGGAGATGGCAAAGGTTTCGACCGAGCGAATGGCATCGACGGCTGCGTTGGTCATAGCGGACGCTTTCTTTGAGGGTTAGGCGCCGCGCGCCGTCGTGACGGCGGGCAGCAGGGGATAGCGCTGGAAAAAGGGAGCAAAGGACTGCAGCAGTTCGGCCAGTTCGCGGCGATCGCCAGCATCGAATTGCGGGCCCTTGTCACGGACATGGGTATGGACGATTACCCCACGCTGCTGCAGCACGGCCTTGGTCATGTGCATGCGGAATATCGCCTGGAAATTGAGGAGCGGCAGTGACGCCGCATAAAGAGAACGCGCTGTCGCACTGTTCCCGTCCCTCCAGGCATGAACTAGGTCGGCATGGATGTCGGACAACTCGGCGGCAGGCATGGTTCCCGCGGCACCCCGCGCCAGCTCGTCGGTGATATAGCGGCCTCCAGCCCCGCCGAAAATTCCAGCAAGCGTTCCGTTTGTAGCCGCCTGAATGCGGGTCAGGTGCTGGCCGCAAGGTGGGGTTTCTTCCTTCACGTAGCGAATGGCCGGAACGGCCAGAACGACCGCTCCGACCTCCTCCGGCGTCAAACCTGCACCAACAGGCTTTGGCTGGTTCTGCAGCATGATCGGCAAGCGGGCGCCTTTCGACACGACGCGAAAGTAGGCAATCTGGGCGTCCGCGTCATTGCCCAGGTGCAGCGGCGCCATGACCATGGCCGCCGCCGCTCCCACCGCTGCGGCTTGCGCGATGTGGGCGGCTGCCGACGATGGGTCGGGATCGCTGGCGCCGATGATGAGCGGTATCTTGCCAGCAATGGTTTGCGCCAGCAGATCGACTTGGTTCCGCCGTTCGGAAAGCGAAAGCGTATCCACCTCGCTCGCTACCCCGGGATAGACAGCCCCATCGACACCACACCCGAGCACGAACGCAATGACTGCCTTGAAATCCGATTCATCAATGCTGCCATCGCTCCGAAACGGGGTGGGGAGCACCGGGAAGGCGCCGGTGAGAGGCTCGTTCATTTTACGGCTCCAGCGGTGACGCCCTGGATGAAGTAGCGTTGGAGGAACATGAAGGCGACCACGATTGGCGCCGAGGCAAGCAGCGACGCGGCCATGGCACCGCCCCAATCCGAGTTGACTTCGTTGAGATAAGTCAGCAGCAGGCCCGGCCCGATCGTGCGCTTGTCGTCGGAGACGATCAGCGTCATCGAATAAAGCAGGTCGTTCCAGCTCCACATAAAGGAGTACAGGAAGACGGTAATCACGGGCGGGATGGAGATGGGCAGCACGATGGTGTGAAATATGCGCAGATCGCTCGCCCCATCGGCGCGAGCCGCATCAATGAGCTCATCAGGCACTTGGGCGAAATAGCTGTAGAGCATGTAGGTCGAAACCGGGAGAGCGAAGACGATGTAGGACAGGATGAGGCCCAAATGGGTGTCAAGCAGGCCAAAGCTGCTCATCATCGGGTAGATCGAGATCAGCAACAGGCCGAAGGGAAACATCTGCGCGCTCAGCATAAACAACATGACAGGCTGGCGGCCGAAATAGCGATATTTGGCGAAACTATAGCCGGCATATACCGCCAGAATGGTCACGAGAGTCGCGCTTGCTCCCGACGTGATGAGCGAGTTAAGCAGATATCGCGGTAGTTTGCCGGTGGTGATTGCAGAAATGAAATGCTCCAGCGTCGGCCGCACCGGGAAGGGCGAGGGGATGACCTGGTAAAGCTCGGCATTGCCTTTGAGGGACGAGATCACGAGCCAATAGAGCGGGAAGAATAGGAAGAAACCGATAAAGGCCAGCGCGAGGCCGAAGACGATCTTGGCCGACGTTGATGAAAGGTCGAACATCAGCTGTTTCCCTTGATCAACATGCGGAGATAGAGGAAGGCGGGCGGCAGCAAGGTGGCGACCCACAGTACGCCTATGGCCGAAGCCATGCCGATGTCCCACTGTTCGAAGGCCCGTCGGTAAACCTCCACTGAAAGCACAGCAGTGGCGCGAACCGGGCCACCTCCCGTAAGGGCGAATATCGTGTCGAATTGCTGGAGGTTGCCGATAACACCGAGCACGACGACGATGATCAGGACTGGCCGCAAGTGCGGCAGGATATGGTCGCGCAAAACCGCCCAGTTGCCGGCCCCGTCAACCCGTGCCGCATCGATCTGTTCGCGATCGAGATTCTGCAGTCCAGCAAGAAAGAAAGCCATGAAAAGTGGTATGGAAAGCCAAACCTTGGTCATCACGATAGCCAGCATTGCGCCGTGGCCGGTGGAGAGCCACGCTTGGGGAAATTCGATCAGCCCCATCTGCTGGAGAAGTGCATTTAGCACTCCGTAGCGCGAGTTAAAAATCCAGCCCCAGACGAAAGCACTTACCGTCGAGGGCAAGACCCAAGGGAGCAGGGAGAGTGAGCGGAGGACCGCCCGTCCGCGGAACGGCTGGTTCATGAGCAGCGCCCAACCCAGCCCCATCACGAGCGTGAAACTCGTCGTCAGGGTCACATAGATCGCCGTTGTCCCGAAGGCCGACCAGACGGCAGGATCTCGGCCCAGGCGCAGAAAATTCGTCAGGCCGGTCCAGCGCGGCGAAAGCATCTGAGCGGTATACTCGAACAGCGACAGACCAAGCGCTTGCACAAACGGATAGAGAATGACGGTGCCAAAGCCGATCGCTGCAGGGAGCAGCATCAACAGGCCAATACGCGCCTGCCCGGCCTTGAGCCCGCGCCGGTTGGCGGCAGCCGAAACAGGATAGTCTTGCATGCTGGCGGGGACGGCCATTGTTTTCGTGCCTCGGAGCGAAAGGCCCGGCCGCGTTAGCGGCCAGGCCAAGTTGAGGATTACTTGGCGGGCAAAGCGGCCATGGCTTCTTTTAACCGGGCCTGCATGTCGGTAATGGCGACATCAACAGGCTTCTGGCCTAGAAGAGCGCCCTGCACCTCTTCGCCGATCACTTGGGTAAGGACAGCTGCGTTTTCCCAGATGCCGATCTCGTTCTGTCGCGATGCGCCCGTGGCGTTTGCCCAGGCGGTCAGATAGGCGTCGTCAGCCACTGCAGCGCGCGCAGATTTGGTGACCGGAATGGCCGACAGGGCCAGCGGAAACTGCGTCTGCACCGCATCGGAAGTGACATAACTGACGAACGCTGCTGCAGGGGCATCGGCTGCCGCTGTACCGCCATCGGCGAACAAGGCGACCAGGTGCCCCCACTGCACCGACGTCGATGCTTCGCCTTGGTTGAGCACCGGCGTTTTGATTGGCAGCACATTTGCATCAAATGCTTCGCCCTGACCCGAAAAGTCGCGCAGGAAGGTGCGCGTCTGCGGCGCGTCAAAATAGAATGCCGAAGCGCCCTGTCCCATCAGGCGGCGTGCATCGGGCCGATCGATTTCCGGTGCGGCCAGCCGCTCGTTCATCAGATCGACCATGAACTGGAGGGCCGCTCGGCTTTCGGCCGTGTCGACGACAACGTTGCCGTCCGCATCGATGATGCGGCCGCCGTGAACCCAGTTCCACAGCATGAAGTCGACCTGGATCGAGCCATTACCCTTGGTCGCCATCGTATAGGGCACCGAGTTGGGGACCTTGTCGCGCACTGCTATCAGTGCATTCTTGAACTCGGCAACCGTCTCGGGAACTTCTGTGACGCCGGCCTTTTCCAGCACTGCCTTGTTGGCGACCATGCCGATGGAGCCCGAGATCAGCGGCAGCGCCAGTTGCTTGCCATCGACATTGCCCAACGCCAGGGCGTCGGGTGCGAAGGCAGCCTCAAGGGCCTCTTTGCCGTAAACGGCGTTTAGGTCGACTAGAGTAGGAAACCCGGCAAATGTGGGCAGCCAGCGCTCCTGTAGCTGTACGATGTCGGGCATCGTGTTCGACCGATTTCGCAGGAAGATGTTCTGTACCATCTCTCCCCAGGCATAGCCTAATGGTTCGACTGCAACGCCTTCGGCTGCGGTGAAGCCATCCAGAACCGATTGGACGGTTGCCGTATTGGCCTTTTCGGCAAAGGTGAAGCTCATGAAGCTTACATCTTTGTCCTGCGCCATGGCCAAGCTGGTTGATCCGAGCAACGCAACGGCGGTCAGGCTTCTCAGTAGTATGTTCATTTCATTTCCTCCCATTCGGTTTGGAACTATGTTTCAGATTGGTTTTGGGCGTGTTTAAGTGCCTCGGGCCCATCGGCTAGACCACGCCTCCATCCACGATAAACGTCTGAGCGGTTATGAGACGAGAATCGTCTGCTGCCAAAAACAACGCCATCCGGGCGATATCAGGCGGCAGCAAATGCTCCTTGAGGCACTGAGCCTCAAGGTATTCAGCGAACTTTCCCTGGTAGATGGACTTGGCTCGAACAACCTGACGCTCAGTCAGGACCCAGCCCGGAGCAATTGAATTGACGCGGATCGATCGCCCCCCCAGTTCGCGGGCAAGTGACTTTGTCATGCCCATGACGGCTGATTTGGCGGTGGTGTAGAAGATCAGCCCGGCGGCTCCCATCATCCATGAGATTGATCCCATATTGATGATCGAGCCACCTCCGGCCCTCGCCATGCCGCCAACCACCGCTTGCGCTGCAAAGAACTGGTGTCGGAGATTGACCGCCATCCGATCATCCCAGTAGTCAGGGGTCACGTCCTCGATAGGTGCGCGATCATCGTTCCCCGCGTTGTTAACCAGCACCTGGACGGTGCCTAGTTCTTCCGCGAGATGAGCCATGGCGGCAGCCAGCTTTTCGACCTTGCGAAGATCGGCGGCGACATAGGCCGGGCGTCTGCCTGTACGCTCGGAGACAGAGCGAGCGCATTCCTCGGCCACATTTTCGTTTAGCTCGATAAAGCCGACCCGGCATCCCTGGTCGGAAAAGTGCTCCACGAGCGAGGCGCCTATGCCTGAACCTCCGCCGGTTATCACCACCGATTTACCTGCGAGGCTCGGATAGTGGGCGCGCGCAACCTGGACCTTCTCGAGCAGTTCAGGATGTTCGATCATGCCGCCTCCAGTGCCACCGGTCGAGCCGAAGCCAGCGTGCGGCCATCGGCGGCGAACACATGGATCATGCCCTGGTCAAAACGGACCCCAACCCGCTCGTTGCGGCGGACGGCCCGCTCGCCTGACAACCGCACCGTCACGAGATCGTCCTGACCGTCAAGCGCAACATAGGCATAGGTGTCGCTGCCCAGGTGCTCCGTTATGCTGACGTGTCCGGAAAGGCTTCCCGTCAGACCTTCTTCGACGAGTTCCATATGCTCGGGCCGGATGCCAATCTCCACTGGAGCTATCGCAAGATCGGGTGGCAGCTTAACCTGCCCGCCGGCAATGGTGTGTACGCCTGGTCGCGCCGATGGCCCAAGCTTCAGGAAATTCATGCGCGGGCTACCGATGAAGCCGGCGACGAAGCGGTTCTGCGGTGCGTTGTAAAGACTAAGTGGCGATCCCACCTGCTCGACGCGGCCGGCATTGAGAACAACAATCTTGTCCGCAAGCGTCATGGCTTCGATCTGATCGTGCGTCACGTAGACCATGGTGGTGCCCAGCCGTTCCTTCATGCGGGCGATCTCAATGCGCATTTCGACCCGCAGCGATGCATCAAGGTTCGACAGGGGCTCGTCGAACAGGAAGATGCGCGGTTCCCGAACGATAGCGCGCCCGATGGCCACACGCTGGCGTTGACCGCCCGACAACTGCCGCGGCTTGCGATCTAGGTAGTCGTCAATCCGTAACACTTTGGCGGCCTTGAGCACGCGAGCGGAAATCTCGTCCTTTGCTGTCCCAGCAAGACGCAGCGCATAACCCATATTGTCGGCAACACTCATATGGGGGTAGAGCGCATAGCTCTGGAACACCATTGCAATCCCCCGCTTGGCCGGCGGGACATCGTTCACGATCTCCCCATCAATGGCCATTTGACCGGCGGTGATTTCGTCCAAGCCGCAGATCAGGCGCAATAGAGTGGACTTGCCGCAGCCTGATGGGCCGACAAAGGCGACGAACTCGCCATCTCGCACATCGAGATCAATGCCGCCGAGTACTTCGACCGCTCCAAAGCTCTTCTTGATGCCGCGCAATTCCAGTGTTGCCACTTCGACGTCCTCTGCTTTTTGGGTCAACCACCAAATACCGGGTCGGCAAGACCAGGAACGCTGACCGCGATAGACAGAATGCTCCCGGAAAGCGGGGCTTCGGTGAGCTGCTGCGCCGAAAGGCGAATCCGGGCCGTGGTCACGAAAAGCGTCTTCATATCAGGGCCGCCAAACGTGCAACTGGTGGGACGCGGCACCGGAAGATTTATCACGCGCTCTACGCGGCCCTCGGGATCATAGCGCGTGATGCACCAGCCATCCCATTGCGCGCTCCAGACAAAACCTTCGCTGTCGACAGCCAGCCCATCGGGCGTGCCGGTTGCCTCTGGAATGTTGGCAAAGAGGCGGCGATTGGCGATTTCCCCGCGCGTCAGGTCGAAATCATAGGCGTATATGAGCCGCTTGGCGCTGTCTGTGAAATAAAAAGTTCTGTCGTCTGGGCTCCATCCAAGGCCATTGGCGATATGAAAGCCACTATCCATGCGTTGCACCGAGCCATCCGGATCACAGCGCCACAGCGCGCCCTGGCCGGGGGCCGTATTGATTGCCAGCGACCCCACCCAGAAGCGACCAAGTCGATCGCATTTGCCGTCGTTGAAACGATTGCCCGGCATGTCCGCTTCAGGCGTGGCTAGCGTGGTAATGACACCGGACTTGACAGTCTTGATGCCCGTTTCTGTCGCCGCGATAAAGCCGCCGCTCTTGCTCGGCACGACGCAGCCGACGAGTTCGGGCATCGGAAATGAAGAACGCGAACCGTCGACAGGGTTGCCCGAGACAATGGCAGGGGCAAGAATATCAACCCAATGGAGGCGCTGTTCTGCGACTGACCAATGCGGGCCTTCAGCCAGGAAATCGGAGCCAGGGATCGCACAGACCACGTCATCGCGCACCACACCTAGCGGGCGAGGATTGATCGAGATTGACATGGCAAGTTCCCCTATATTGCCCGAAATGCGGCGCGCCGCCTCGATCACGTCGCGGCCAAGGGCATGGAGCCGTGCCTCGTCAAGCCGGAAGCTGGGCGCAATGATTCCGATCGCTCCCATGGGCTCGGCACGATGATCCAGGATCGGCGCCGCCACCGCGCTGATGCCCTTGTGCAGTTCGTCCACCGAGATCGCGTAACCGCGCGCCTTGATCAGATTAAGCTGATGGTCGAAGTCGCTTGCACTAACGATGGTCCGATCCGTAAAGGCGCTATAATTGTTGCCGGCAAACAGCGCTTGCCGATCGGAGACGTTCAGGTGGGCGGCTATGGCTTTGCCAAGGGCTGAGGCATGCACCGCCACCCGTTGGCCGACCCCGTTGGCGATACGGATGGCCTGCGGATTGTCGCGCTGATCGATGTAGAGGACAGCCCCGGCGTCCAGAATGCCCAGCCGCACAGCCTCCCCGGTCGCGTCGCGTAATCGTATTAACTCCGGCTCAGCCGCTCCCCGCATGTCAAACTGATCCCACACACGATGTGCGAGCTCGAATGTTCGCGAGCCCAGGCGATAACTCTGGTCGCGAGCGTCGAGCATGGCGAAGCGCTCCTCTACGAGTGTCTGCAGAACTCTATGTAAGGTGCCTTTTGGCAGGTCCGCGGCGACAAGCAGATCCGTGAAGCGCATGGGGCGCTCGGCGGCAGCGATAATCCCCAGGACACGCAGGCCTCGGGTCAATGACTGCATGCCGGGCTGGCTGCCGGATGCATCATCCGGCGCGTAACCCGCGCTTTCCCGTTCAGTTACTGCCGAAGAAATGCTTGCCACGTGAAGTCCGGTTCGTTGACTTGTCATCATCCCTCTCATATTCTGAAACTGAGTTCCAAGTCAACAACCATCTCATAGAAAGCATCTTGCCATGCGGATCGCTTCCATCGATCACTGCCTTGTGAGGGTTCCCTTTCGCGAGGAAATTGCCTGGGGCTCGGGTAAGCGAGCGGGCACGACCCGCCTCATTTGCAAGCTCACTACCGAGGACGGAATCGTGGGTTGGGGGGAGACCCAGTGCCTTATCCCATCGACAACTGCAGCGTTTGCCGATGTCGTGGCCAAGATTGGTATTGGCTATGCGATTTCGGACGTTGAGCGGCTCCACCGCAATGTCATGGGCGCCGGGTTCTATCATCACAAACGGGCTGCGGTGTTCGCCATTGCTGCGCTCGAAATGGCGATGTGGGATGCCATGGGCAAGCGGGCCGGTCTGCCCCTGCATGCATTATGGGGCGGCCAGTGGCGCAAGAGCGTTGCTGCGTCGGCTTACCTGTTCACCCGCGAACCAGATCAGCTGGCGTTGAGGATTGCGCAATTTCTCGATCGGGGTCACACGACCTTCAAAGTCAAGATTGGCTTTGATGCAGCGAGCGACATATCCTTGGCAGAGACTGCCAGGGCTGCGATTGGACCCATGGATTTGCGGCTCGATGTCAATGGAGCTTGGACGCCCGGTACCGCACGCCGACAGTTGGCCAGGTTGGCGGCTCTGGATCCCGCCTATGTCGAACAGCCTTTGGAACTTGATGACCTGCTAGGGCACGTCGCTTTGCGCCAAACTTCGTCTGTGCCGATTGCACTCGACGAAAGCGCTTACACGTTAGCTGATGCGGGAAACATCGTCCGCCTTGGGGCTGCCGACATTGGTCTGATCGATCCACATCAGGCAGGTGGACTGTGGCAGTGCTTGAAAATCGCGGGAATATTCGAGTCGGTGGGGCAGCCGGTGTCGCTTCACTCCGGCGGCGAACTCGCCTTGTCCCAAGCCGCCTATGTTCATCTCGCAACGAGCATACCCAACATGTCGCTCGCCATTGACACGGAGCGGTCGTATCTGGGTGGCGACATCTCGCGAGAGCCGGTCCTTTTGGCGGACGGCCATTACGCCGCAATTGACCGGCCCGGGCTCGGGGTCGAGGTCGATGAAGAACTCATTGAGCGATATCGTGTAGCGGATATCCAGGGGGCCTATCTTGATCCGGCCAACCCCGGATGGTTTCCGACCAAGCCGGCATACTAGCCGGTTGCCATCAACTTAGAATGATTGCCGACAGGCTCGTGCCCGAAGCAAACCCCAATTCTCGCAATGCGCAGTCTGCAGCATCGCGCCCAAAATCGGTCGACTGAATCGACCCCGCATCCCAAAAGCTAACCTTCCGGCGATCAATGTGGAAAGTGCTGAGCGTCAGGGAGAAGCTACCAGGGTGATCGTTTCAGTGGAAGGCAAGCCACGCACGGCGTGTGATGCAGGCGGTCCTGCATTACATGCCGCTCGTCGCGCCTAGGATTGTTCGATCCATACACTCGCATATTCATGCTCCTGCGTTGGGTGCATGCGAAAGCCTCGAAGCGATTTGGCGGAGTGGTTGTAAAGCTTGCGCCAGTAAGGCTGAATGAGGATCCCGGACTGCTGCAAGATCGTCTCGACCTCCGTCATGATGCCCTTTCGCTCCTCCACATCGACTGTGGCGAGCGCTAGGTTGAGCTTGGTGTCGAAGTCGGGATTGGACCACGCTGCCTCGTTCCATGCTTCACCAGTGCGATAGGCGATGGCCAGAACCTGCACGCCGAGCGGCCGCATGTTCCAGTTCGTCATCGAGTATGGGTATTTCGTCCAGTCGTTCCAGAAGGTAGAGCCCGGTAGAACCGTGCGCTTCACCTTGATGCCGGCTTCACGCAGTTGCGCCGCGATCGCGTCGCCGGTGTTCCTGTGCCAGTCCTCGTCGACTGTGACGAGGTCGTGTTCGAAGTCGGCCTGTCCTGCGTCCGCCATGAGCTGTTTGGCTTTCGCCGTATCGCGGGCGATCTTCGGCAGTTCCGCATACTCCGGATGGATCGGGCAGACATGGTGATTTTCCGCCGGCTCGCCGGCATTGCCGTAGCCGAGTTGCAGCACGACCACATTGTCGACTGCAAGCTGTAGCGCTTGGCGCACCCTCTGGTCCTCATAGGGCTTGTTGGCGACATTGGTGCGCGCGACGATCGTTGCCGCCGTGACCGCCTCGCCCTTTACGAGATCCAGTCCGTCCAAAATGGAGACGTAATCCGCGGTCGTTTCGAAATTGCCGTGGATCTCACCCGCTTCAAAGGCGGATACCATTGCCGAAGGGTCCGTGCCGTAGTCGATAAACTCGATGCCGTCGACATTCGCTTCACCGCCCCACCACTTTCCGTTCTCGCGCCGTTTCAGGACGACTTTTTGGCCAACATCGTAGGACACGAGTTCAAACGGGCCGGTGCCGATCGGGCATGCCGTAAAGGTTGCGCCCTTCTCGTCGAAACTGCGATGGACCAGGAGCGCCGGGTAGTCGGTGAGATTGGGAATGATCGCAATGTCGGGCGTCGTCAGGCTTAGTTTGACGGTCAGATCGTCGACCTTGATGACGGCGCCTTCCCGCAGCTTGCCAGTCGCCTCATCGAGCAGCGAACCCATGCGGCCCGGCATGGAATTACCCTCTGCTGCCTTGTCGCACCAGCGCGAGAAATTGTAGATCACGTCCTCGGCGACGAACGCGTCGCCATTGTTCCATGTCACGCCCGGCCGGAGGTGGAGCACATATTCCGTCGCATCGTCATTGACTTCCCAGCTCTCCAGCAGGCGTCCCTCGAACGTATAGTCGTGGGTGTATTTCACCAGCGGCTCCAGCGTCTGGCGCTGCGCATTGGCGATCTCGGACCAGTCGGCAGTGCGGATGTCCTTGGCGTCCTTGACGAACATCGCGACCTTCACGACCCCGCCCTTCGTGGGCGTCTCCTGCGCCTGCGCTTCGATCGGCGCTGCGAGCCCGATCAGGCCATAGGCCATCGCGGTCGATGCGCCGAAGACACTGGCCATCGCCAGGAATTCGCGGCGGTCACATTTGCCGCTGCGAACTTTTTCGGCTGCATCCAGGATGTGCTGCGGGACGCGATTTCCATTGCTTGCATAGGCTGGCATCGGGATCTCCGGGGTTTGATTGCGTTAGACTTGGGCGGATTGCAGTGCCGGCGTTGCGCCATCGAGTGTCAGAAGCGCCCCATAGGCGTCCGGCCTCCGGTCGCGAAACACTCCCCAATTGGCACGCATTTCACGGATGGCTTCGAGGTCGAATGTCGCGGTTATGAAAGTCTCGCTTGACGCGTCGGCCTCAGCTACGATCTCCCCCTTCGGCCCGGCGATGAAAGCGCGTCCCCAGAAGGCGGTCTCGCCAAGATCTCCCGTTTCAAGCCCGACCCGGTTCGACGCGACCAGCGGCGTCAGGTTTGCGCCGGCATGACCCTGCATGACGCGCTGCCAGTGATCGTGGCAGTCCGATCCGATTCCCGTGGGGTAAAACAGGATTTCCGCACCCTTGAGGCACATGATGCGCGCGGATTCGGGAAACCACTGGTCCCAGCAAACGCCAGACCCGATCGTCCCGTAGGCTGTCTTCCAGACCCTGAAGCCGGTATCGCCGGGGCTGGTGTAGATCTTTTCGTAGCAGCCGGGTGGTCCGACCGGGATGTGCGTCTTGCGATAGATGCCAAGCGTGCACCCATCGGCATCGATGATCGCGACGGTGTTGTAATAAGCATTGTTGGCGCGTTCGAAGAAGTTGACCGGGATGACGACACCGAGTTCCTTCGCGACCCTTGCCATATGCGTGACCGTCGGACCGTCGAGTGTCTCCGCATAGGCGAAGAATTCCGGCTTCCAGTCCATGAAAGCAAAGAAATGCATCGAGAACATCTCCTGTGGCAGGACGATGTTCGCGCCCGCGCGCGCGGCGTCTCGCGCGATCTCAGTCGCCCTCGCGAGGTTTTCCTCTCGATCCCAGCTGCACGACATCTGCGTGGCGGCGACGGTCACTTTCATTCAGGATTCCTTTGGCGCTTGGTATGCATTACGCTGCCTGCAGTCCGGCGACGGCCGCGATACTGTCGCGCAGCACGTCGACGGCGTAATCAATTTCATCCTCCTCGATGATCAAGGGAGGACTGATAGCGATGGTATCGCCGATGACCCGGAACAGCACGCCGCGTCGCTCGGCCTCGGCGCCGACGGCCCGCCCCGTGGCACCTTCTTCCGCACCGCGACGGCGCAGTTCGACGCCGGCCATGAGGCCCGCTACGCGCACGTCACCGACCAGCGCATGGGCTGATAGCCTGTCCAACTGGAATCGCAGGCGCGCCGAGAGCCGGCGGACGCGAACCAGCAGGTTCATGTCCTCATAGACATTGATGGCCTCCAGCGCGATTGCTGCACCGACCGGGTGACCGCCATAGGTGAAGCCGTGGCCAAATGTGCCGAGTTCATGTGCCCGCGCGGCGATCGTCTGATAGATGTCCTCATGGATTGCCAGCGCCGAGATTGGAAAATACGCGCCCGACAACTGCTTTGCCATGGTCATGAAATGCGGCTTGATCCCGTAGGTGGTGCTGGCAAACCATTCCCCGGTGCGTCCAAAACCGGTGATAATCTCGTCGGCGATGAGCAGGATATCATGCCGCGCAAGCACGTCCTGAATTTCATCCCAGTAGCCCTCCGGCGGCGTAATGACGCCTCCCGAGCCCATGATCGGTTCGCCGATGAATGCACCGACAGTGGACGCTCCGACCTGCCTGACCTGCGCGTCGAGTTCGCGTGCGAGCCGTTTCGAGAAGGCGATCTCTGTCTCGCTGCTGTCCGCATCGGCATAGAAATGCGGCCGCCCGGTCCTAAGCACGAACGGATCCGGCAGGTCGAAGCCGGCATGACAATAGTCCATGCCTGTGAGGCCGCCACTCGCGAGACCTGAACCGTGATAGGCGCTGTGTCGCGCTATAATCCGCTTCTTGTCGGGCTTCCCCCGCGCATTCTGGTAGAGGCGCATCAGCTTGACGGCGGTATCGACGGCTTCGGAACCAGAGCATCCGAAGAAGACGTGCGTCAGTCCACTAGGCAGCTTTTCGACGAGCTTTGCCGCCAGCCTCTGCGTCGGCTCCGTCGTGCGGCCCATGAAGCTGTGGTAGTAGGGAAGCGCATTCAGCTGGGCGATCGCGGCCGCGATCAGACGTTCGCTGGAAAAGCCGAGTGACGCGCACCAGAGTCCGGCGACGGCATCGAGATATCGCTGGCCTTGCGTATCGGTCACATAGCAGCCTTCGCCGGATACCATGATCTTGGGAGCCGACATTTCGGCCGTTCGGGGATCCGTGAATGGGAATAACTGTGCCAATGCGCGCTCCAGACCGAGCGATCTTGCTGCATTCCGTGGCTTGTGACAAATTCCGAATGTTCCGGCTTTGCACGAACTGAAGGAATGCAAAATTTGCCTCGACTCCCTTCCTTACACGCCCTTCGCGTCTTCGAGAGCGCAGCGCGGCATGAGAGCTTTACTCGTGCCGCGACAGAACTGGGCCTGACGCAATCTGCCGTAAGCAAGCAGGTGGCATTACTGGAAGCGCAGCTTGGCCAAGCCCTGTTTCGGCGCCATCATCGCCGCATTGAAGTTACCGAATGCGGGCGAATAGTCGCGCATGCGGTCAGGTCGAGCCTTGCCAATCTGGCCGCGCGTCTCGATGAAATTGATGCCCGGCGCCCGACACAGATCCGAGTACTAGCCGACGCAGATTTCGCGCAACTGTGGCTGTTTCCCCGCCTGCCCGCCTTCGAGCGGCAATATCCCGAACTGCGTCTCTCGATCCGCTCGGAGACATCGCTTGAAGGTCCGCCGCTCGACGGTTACGACTGTGCGCTGCTGTGGGGACGCGGAGAATGGCGGAGCTGCCGGTTCGAACCGTTGTTTACGAATGCTGTCTTTCCCGTCGTCGCGCCAGGATATTTCGTTCATCTCGATAGACCCCCGCGCATCAGCGACGTGACCAGCCAGATGCTGATCCACGACAGGTCGTCACATTGGTGGACAACAATCCTTGCGGCCCAAGGGGCGTCAGACATCGATACGGACCTCGGGCGGGTCTACAACCAGACAGTACTCTGCCTCGAAGCTGCCGCCCGCGGCGACGGCGTTACGATCGGGGACGAGGTAACTACCCGGCATTTCCTAGAGAGCGGCCGCCTCGTTGCCCCGTTTCCAGTTAGACTTCCGTCGCCTGACGCTTATTATCTGATCACGCCGGATCGTGCGCTTCGCGATCCTCATTTGGCGCTATTCGAGGGTTGGCTGAGGGCGGAGGGTGATGCGCACAGGTTGTGGTTCGCAAAATACTGGTCGCGGCCGGAATTCAGAATCGTCACGCCAGCATGACGCCATTCTGGAAGTGAATGAACATGTTTCTTGTGGAGCGGCGACACCCCAAATCGCCGAGTCTGTCGAGCGACTTCGGGACAAGGGAATTTGATTTCGGCACGGGTTGTGCGTCATCCTGCCCGACGCCGAAACTGTCCTGGCATTGCTGCCAGAATGGTTCGACGACTACAATGAATCCCACCCGCACTCCGGCTTACGCTTCCTCTCGCCACGCGAGTTCAGGGCCAAAGCCGTTGGTGCTTAACGCAACCCTCTGACTGTCCGGTCAAACAGGCTCCACTCCACAGGAGCGTTGCGCGCGATGGTGAGGGGCCGAACGTGGGAAAACGGTTTGTTTTCGCCAAAGAGGGCTAGCGATATACGTGGCTCTCCGGTCGGATGCGCTCCCTTATCCTGGACTCGAAACGCACGCCCGTGGTCAGAGAGATAGTCGACCAGGTCAATTCGTTTCAGGAATTCGTGTTCGACCACCAAAACCTATATAGCAAACGACGTTCAATCTCACCACTCGTCCCAAAACCGTTGTCCAGGAATGCGCGGGAGAACGGATGGCTCCATAAACATTATTCAATCCAAGGTTTGCCGTGAAAGCCCCACCGTGAGACTAGTTGCCGGACCGGCGCGACACCCGCAGAAACCCACGTAGGGCGAGCTAGCATATACCACGATGCGCAAGCACGCCTGACCGGCCGCTTGCCGCGCGGTATTAAGTCGGTGTTCACAGGTTGACGCCATGGTTGCCTGCGAATTCATTTGCAGACACGGGGGCAGTCAGCAGTCGAGGAGCTATGCATGGCGCCGATACTCGAGACGAAGGGTTTTGCGGCCGCCGTCATCGACTCCCTGTTGTCCCAGCTCTGCGTCGTCGATCGCGACGGGATTATCATCGCCGTCAACCGCGCCTGGCTGAACTTCAAACGCGAGAATTCGCCCGGGCCTGCGCAATCAGATATCGGCATTCACTATCTCAAGGTGTGTCGGAACGCGTCGGGACTGGGTTCGGAAGAAGGCAGACCGTTTGCCGCTGGTCTCCGTTCGGTTCTCAGCGGCAGGGCCGAGTTGTTCGAGTTGGAATACCCGTGCCATTCGCCAACGGTGAACCGGTGGTTCCTGGGGAGGATCACGCCATTGCGGGCCGAGCAGGGAGGCGCCGTGATCTCCCACCTCAACATTACCGACCGAAAGCTGGTGGAGCTTGAGCTTGCGCGTTTGGCTGCAACCGACGCGTTGACCGGCCTGCCCAATCGTCGCTTTCTCGAGCAGACAGGAAGCATCGAACTCGATCGAGTGCGGCGCTTCGGAGGCTCGGCATCGCTCATCATGCTCGATGTGGACCACTTCAAGGCGGTGAACGACACCTACGGTCATGCCTTTGGCGACGAGGCTCTGCGTGGCCTGGCGCGGACCTGCAAAGCGTCCCTTCGCCAGATAGATGTGTTTGCCCGGTATGGAGGCGAGGAGTTCGTCATCCTG
>Ga0209906_100398_pt1 | contig 20480 bp, 18 predicted proteins | sample FECB24metaG_FD_188303 | JGI IMG/M metagenome (GOLD analysis project Ga0209906, IMG submission 188303) | Cyanobacterial communities from the Joint Genome Institute, California, USA from Joint Genome Institute, California, USA - FECB-24 metaG... ... | reverse complement strand
GCTGCGAGAGCGTCGGGATGAAGTGACATTGCAGGATCCTTCCTTGCCGGGATGAATCCTTCATTCCAACTGATTCTCGACCTCTCACCAAATCACTGTCGTGTAGTGTGCGCCACTCTGCCGAAGAGACACGCAATTCTGCGGATTTCCAGCAGTTTCCGCTCAAGCGTCTCTCGGCGCGGTTCACGCTGACCACAAGTTTGCGACAATGATGGTCGGTGCATCAGGCCGATGCGGGCATGATGGTTTCGGCGATCGACGGATGAAGCGTCAAACAGGGTCGTCGTGATTGGGGTAGGGTCAGTTGAGCGTGCTGCTGTTTCGGCAGACCTCATGAGAGCGCCGTGATCTGCTCTGACCCGAGAACGGGCAGTTCCTGACGCGCGAGGTTCCTTGCAGATACCTTGTCGGATTGTTTGCCAGTCAGGATCTGATCCAGAAGGCGAGGCGCCATAAACGCGAGTGGCAGGACGCGTCCGACATCCGCACGGTCGACGCCGAAGAGGTTCGCCACGCCGCTGCTTCCAAGATTGGGGTTGTCGATCATCTTCTCGAGATAGACGTGAGCCTTGGCGACCATTGCGACAAGGTTAGGATCGACACCGTCACCACCGCTCTCACCACCGCTCTCACCATCGATCACCAGGCGCATCTCGTTGCCGCGACGCTTCAGTTTGATGGGCACGATGATCTCGATGATCGCGTCCGGATGTTCGTTGTCCGATGGCATCTTTGATGGCAAAGCCTGCCCAACCTGAGGAGTGAGCAACGCAACCTGGCGGCCATCTACTGACCCAGCTTCCGATGGCGAGATGGTCAGCAGGCGGACGACAGCCGCCGCATCGACCTTGATCGTGATGCATTCTGCGCCGAGTGTGATCTGGGAGACTATCTGCTCCAAAATCTCGCGATGCCCAGCCCGTGTCCCGTTGGTCAGCATCGTGGCGATCGATCCCGCACATCCGATTGCCGCTTCAACTCGTGCGGATGGCGCACAGGCACTGATCCACCCAGAGAGACGAACCTGATCGCTGAACAGTCCAATCACGAACCTGACGATGGCACCGTCAACCGTCGATGCCGGAATGCGCCACGCCGTGCTGTCGGTCTGCCTGGCACCCTTGATCCGACTGGAGATGTAGTATCGGAACCGCTTGCCCCGCGCGTTCGCATGTGTCGGGCTCATCCGATCACCGGTGTCATCGTAGAGCAGACCGGTCAACAAGTGAGTGTCGGGATGGGCCGATGATCCACGCGGTGTCGCGGCTTGTGATGCGAGCAGCGTCTGGACCCGGTTGAACTGGTCAAGGTCGATGATGGCTTCGTGCTCTCCATCGTAAACATTCTCCCGATGTCGCAGCTTGCCGATGTAGATCGGGTTGGCCAACAGCTTGTAGAGCATGCCGCTGCCAACGCGTCGGCTGTATTGGACGGGTCCTGATTCCATCGCTGCATCGTCAGCATCTTCAGCTTTGGCCGCTTCAGCCTGCCTGGTCACCTCAGTCGCGAGCGCTGGGACGGAACGCAGTTGGAGATATCGCGAGAACAGGCTTCGGACAAAGCTCGCCTCCGGTTCCTTGATCAGAAGCTTGCGCTGATCGACCCGGTAGCCGAGTGGCACGGTGCCACCCATCCACATTCCCTTGCGCTTCGATGCTGCGATCTTGTCGCGGATGCGCTCTGCCGTGACCTCGCGCTCGAACTGAGCAAAGGAGAGCAGGACGTTGAGCGTCAATCGTCCCATGGAGGTCGTGGTGTTGAACTGCTGCGTCACCGAGACGAAGGAGATGCCGCTCCCATCGAACACGTCGACGATCTTGGCGAAGTCGGTTAGCGACCTCGTCAGCCGGTCGATCTTGTAGACGACCACCACATCGATCTTGCGATCTCAAATGTCCTGCAATAGCCGCTGCAGGGCAGGCCGGTCCATGGTGCCACCGGAGATGCCACCATCATCGTATCGGTCGGGATGCAGCTTCCAGCCAAGACCAACCTACGAGGCAATGAAGGCTGCACATGCCTCACGCTGCGCATCGAGCGAGTTGAACTCCTGATCAAGTCCCCCCTCGCTCGACAGACCGCCAAAATGCTTGACCTGCAGATGCCACGCAGCAGACCGGACCAGCAGATCGTGACGCATGCTCTTTGGCGGCTCGGATCCGTGCGCATTTCGCAATGTATCGCCAGCTCCTCACGCGTCAGGTTCCCAAGCGCCGCGACCTGATCGGCAATATCCCTGCCCGACCGCCTCATGTTGCGTCGCTTTCGGCCGCAACAATTACCGGGTAGCGACGAGTGCCATCCTTGGCGACTTCACTCACCAGGTTGAGACCGAGCTTCTTCTTCACCGTTCCAGAGAGGAAGCCCCGAACCGAGTGAGGCTGCCAACCTGTGGCTTCGGCGATCTGCGCAATGGTCACGCCCTTTGCCGTCCGCAGATTCTTCAGCACCTGTTCGGTCTTGGATGGCGCGACGACATCCGGCTTGGCAGTGGTGTTCTTCGTCCGCGCCCGGCGCGAGCCGCCGTTTGTGTTGGCGTCGCTCGTGTCGATGGAAGTGTTGGTCATGATGCGGTCCTCATTGCGGGCCTGGACAATCCGTAGCCTAGCACTGAGCAGAGCCCACACTCTGGCGGGCTGAAGACACGCGCTGCCGAACCAGGCAACTAGCCGACCAATGCTTCCTCCCGCGGGGAAGTCCAGTCGATCTCTCTAGGGTCGAAACCCAATCAGGATATTGAACGCGTGTAGCAAATCAGATTCCTTGCGTTGTCGACGACGACGGAGGTGATGATGAGCGCACTTTTCTGGTTGAGCGACGATGCCTGGGCGGCGATCGAGCCACATTTGCCGAGGAACCAGCCCGGGGCGCGGCGGGTCGATGATCGCCGCGTGATCAGCGGCATCCTGCATGTTCTGAAGACCGGCTGCCGCTGGAAGGATTGCCCGGCCGATTACGGCCCGCCGACCACGATCTACAACCGCTTCAACCGCTGGTCCGGGCGCCGGCTGTGGACCGACATGCTCGACGCTCTGGTGGCCAAGGGCGTGCTCGCGCTGTCGGCCTCGATCGACTCGACCTATGTGAAGGCACATCGCTCAGCCCATGGCGGTAAAGGGGGGCGAAGGCGCAGGCGATCGGCCCCTCGCGCGGCGGCCAGACCACCAAGATCCATGCCGTGACCGACCTTCTGGGGCGCCCGGCCGTGCTGCGGCTGACGCCCGGCAACGTCGCGGAAGTCACCATGGCCGCAGACCTCCTCGACGCAGCGGGGCCGGTTCGCTGTCTTCTCGCCGACAAGGGCTATGACGCCAACGCGCTGCGCAAGCGCCTGAAGGCCGAAGGCGCGACGGCCGTGATACCAGGTCGCTCGAACCGCAAGTCGGCCATCCGATATGACGAAACCAGATACCGAGGACGCTGGCGCATCGAGGCCGCATTCTGCAGGCTGAAGGACTTCCGGCGCGTCGCCACCCGCTACGACAAGCTCGCACGCAACTTTCTCTCCGCCGTCGCCCTCGCAACCCTCATCGCATTCTGGGTCTGATTGAGTCCCGACCCTAATGACCGCTTTGCGGCCTCATGTCGGGCGTCTGAACACGGTTCCCATACCGGAATCGGACAAAGGATCGCGAAGTCGCCCGCAGGCCAGTGCCGATGCCTGCAGCTTGCAAGCTGTGTCACGTGCGACGTCGTTACGCGGTGAAGTCTAGCCCGGTGCCGCCATATCATCCTCTATGCAAAAGCTCACCATCTGGTTCGACGGGTCCTGTCCTCTCTGCAGCAGCGAGATCGCGCTGATGAAGCGCCTCGACCGACGAGGCGCCATCGACTTCATCGATGTCGCCTCATCGCAAGATGCGGACTGCCCCGTTGACCGTGCCGAACTGCTCGCAAGATTTCATGCTCGGGAAAATGGAGAGCTGCTGTCGGGCGCCGGCGCCTTTGCAGCAATGTGGCGAGCGATCCCCCTTCTACGTCCCCTCGGTCTCTTGGCCCGTATCCCGCTTGTGCTGGCGTTTCTGGAGCGTTGCTACATAGGGTTCTTGCGCTTCCGACCAAGGCTGCAGCGACTGGCCCGATCGTCGGTGTTTGCATGACGCGCCTCGGAGATCCGGTCGGGCCAGGTCAGGAAAGCGTGTGGTCCTATCCACGGCCTGCCATTGCCGAGCCGAGCCCCTGCCACATCATGATCGAGCATGGCGGGCGAACGATCGCGGAGACACGGTCGGCGGTGCGCACGCTCGAGACCAGCCACCCGCCGTCCTATTACATACCGCCGGCCGACATCGCTCCCGGGGTGTTGCGCAGGGCAGATGGATCCTCGCTTTGCGAGTGGAAGGGAGCCGCCGTCTATTGGGATGTGGTGTGGGGAAACACGGTGCTGCCCCGGGTTGGCTGGAGCTACCCCAGCCCGACACCGTCGTTCGCGCTGTTGCGCGACCATGTCGCCTTCTACGCCGGGCCGTTCGACCAGTGCACCGTTGACGGCGAAACCGTCACGCCCCAAGCCGGCAGCTTCTATGGCGGCTGGATCACCAGCCGGGGGGTTGGTCCTTTCAAGGGGGGGCCTGGAACCATGGGTTGGTGACCCGATGACAGACGATCCCCGCCGCTGGCGCCCGCGCACGCTGCCAACCGGCAGGGCGTCGCGTCTAGGTCAATTCGGTCGGCTGGCAGGCGGCATCGCTGGCGGGATGATCGCCGAAGGGGCACGGCGCCTGGCCAATGGCGAGCGGCCGCGCTTGCGCGACATGCTGCTCACGCCCGGCAACTTTCACAAGCTCGCGGACCGCTTGTCACACCTGCGCGGCGCGGCGATGAAGCTCGGCCAGATGATCTCGCTCGATGCCGGGGATCTGCTACCGCCCGAGTTGACGCAGATCCTGGAAGGGCTGCGGGAACGTGCCCATACCATGCCCCGTGCCCAGCTTGAGCGAGTGCTCGTGCGCGAGTGGGGTCAGGATTGGCGCGGTCGCCTTGCGCAGTTCGACATGGTTCCGATCGCGGCGGCGTCCATTGGCCAGGTCCATCGGGCGACGACCCAGGATGGGCGCAAGCTCGCCATCAAGATCCAATACCCGGGCGTGCGCGACAGCATCGACTCTGACGTGGACAACGTTGCCTCCTTGCTGCGGCTATCGGGGCTCTTGCCGCCGGGATTGAATGTCAGTCTGCTCCTCGCTGAGGCCAAGCGCCAGTTGCACGAGGAAGCCGACTACGTGCGAGAGGGCCAGCAGATGCAGCTCTTCGGGCGATTGGTCAGCGATACACCTGATTTGGCTGTGCCCCAGCTTGTTGCTGAGCTCTCGTCGGATCGCGTGCTTGCCATGACCTATCTGGAAGGCGTACCGATTGAATCGACGGCAAGCGCCACACAGCCGGTCCGCGACCATGTTGCGTCGGCATTGATCAGGCTGGTGCTTCGAGAGCTGTTCGAGTTCGGCGTGATGCAGACCGATCCCAATTTCGCCAACTATCGCTACCAGGTGGACACTGGCCGCCTTGTGCTGCTCGATTTCGGCGCCACCCGCAAAGTCGAGGCTGCCACAGTGACGGCCTACCGCGCCCTGCTCCGCGCCGGCCTTGCCGCCGACCGGAACGGGGTGCGAGAGGCGGCGCTTCAGGCCGGCATACTCGGACGCGGGGCAGTGATCCACCAGCATGTCCGCATTGATGGAATGATCGGAATCATTCTCGGCGAGATCAACCGTGCTGGACCGATCGACTTTGGGGAACGGAGCTTCGTTGCTGCGCTCAGGGACGGCGGCCTTGAGATCGCCGCGGACCAGCGTGCCTGGCACGTCCCGCCAGCCGACATCTTGTTCACGCAGCGCAAGGTCGGCGGCATGGCGCTGCTTGCATCGCAGCTCAAAGCGCGCGTCAATGTGCGAGACTTGGCGGCCCCCTATGTCTGAGGATACGAAACGCTCGGGGCGTTTAGCTGCCGGTTCTGGCCTTGCCATGGCCTTGCGTGTCGAACGCGCGCTTGTTGTCGGCGCGTCGGGCGGCATCGGAGGGGCACTTGCGATTGCGCTTGCCGACCATGGCGCGGTGGTCCACGCTTTGTCGCGCCGCGGAGTGGCGACGGATACGAGGCTCGTAACCGGGACCATTGACATAGAGGACGAAGCCAGCATCGCCGATGCGGCTTCGGCTCTGCGCGCCGAGGGGCCGCTCGACCTTGTCATGGTTGCAACCGGGCTCCTTCACGCCAAGGGCGTCGCACCTGAGAAGAGCTATCGCCAGCTCTCGGGCGCGTCGTTCGAGCGGTATTTCGCGGTCAATGCGACTGGGCCGGCGCTGGTCGCCAAGCACTTCCTTCCGCTGCTTCGCAAGGACCGCCCGTCAGTGTTTGCCGCCCTTTCCGCCAGGGTCGGCAGCATCGGCGACAATCGGCTGGGCGGCTGGTACGGCTATCGCGCCTCAAAGTCGGCGCTCAACATGATCGTGAAGACGCTTGCCGTCGAACTGGCCCGGACGCACCCGCAAGCCACTTGTGTCGCGCTGCATCCTGGCACCGTTGCAACGGACCTCAGCCAGCCTTTCCAGCGAGGCGTGCCGGCCGACAAGCTCTTCTCCCCTGACACCGCTGCCAAACACCTGCTCGACGTGATCGCTAGCCTGAGCGCGTCAGAGAGCGGAAGCATCTTTGCCTGGGATGGGGCCGAGATAACGCCCTAGGTTCAGGCCCAGTCCGGTTTGCTCCTTAGTAGTGATATCGAACCCTTAAGTTGCTGCTCCTCGAAGCGGTCATTAGCAATGTTAGAGCCTGTGACATTGAGCTTTGTCGCTGCCTGACCAGCGGTCGACGCCAGCGCCTCACCGGGGGTGGCAAGCCGACGGACAGGTTTCGGCGCGCCGATGATCGGATAGTGGACATCTAGCCATTAAGGCGATGCTGTAGAACAGCCGGAGCATCAAACGAGATACGCCTTAGTTTTTGAACCGTGCAAGACTTGCATTTGTGTAGTTCTGCGGTTGCAAGAAATCACTTAAGGCCGTATCGTCTCCCTTCGCCTGGCAAATGGCAGGCTGTGGAGATTTTATGTTCGAGATTGCGGGCAACCGCTAATTCCCTTCTGGGAATGCCGTTTGGAGCAGGGCCACTGATTCAGTCAGTAGGTTCTCCCTTTTGCGTGACTCGAACTTGTCGCTAAATCATGAGATTTGCGGTTCTAGAACGAGCTTGCGCGTCATCAACTTTGAAAGACGACGCTATGACTATCAGACCGACTAAAGGGGAAGACATTCCCGCGCTGAAGATTGTGCTGGACGAGACGGGGTTATTTCCCAGTGAAATGCTTCCCGAGATGATGAGTGGCTTCCTCTCAAACGAGGAAAGCCAGGACGTATGGTTGACCTGTGAAGTGGAGGGCGAAGCCATCGGGTTTTGCTATGCTGCCCCTGAACAACTGACCGACGGCACATGGAACATGCTGGCGATTGCCGTGCATCCCTCCAAGCAAGGCGGCGGACATGGCGGGGCCATCGTTCGGCGACTGGAAGCCTTGCTCCACGACGATGGTCATCGTGTGCTGATTGCCGACACTTCTGGGAAAGACGAATTCGCGCCAACACGCGAGTTCTATCGAAAAAGCGGCTATTCCGAGGAAGCCCGTATTCGCCAATTCTGGGCTGAGGGTGACGACAAAGTCGTTTTCTGGAAGCTGATTAGCTAACCGGATCGCCATGCGGTAAGGCCATCGTGGCCGTACCGCTATCCGCTAAAGGGGCACTCGCATAGCCAAACTTTCGCAGTCGGTCGGCTCAAATGCTGACCGCTTTCCGGATCAAGGTGTCGCCGCACGAAGAAACGCGAGCGAAGAACCATCGCTCTGGCCGTTTGCTTAATGGCCGTGCGATCCGGTGGGGAAGGCCTCCATCCCAGCCAGCATCCGTCCCGTCTGCAATTCGCATTCGCGTATAAACGGCTGCACCATAAGGTTGGACTTGCGACCCTCCTTGACCAGGCCGCGCAGGTGCAATGGGCTCATCCGGCTGTCACTGAGCGGAACGAAGGCGAGTTGGCCGCGCTCGCGCTCTTCGGCGACATTGAGCGCGGTCAGGAAGGCGATGCCCTGCCCGAGACGGACGGCTTCCTTCATCAGTTCGGCGGAGTTGGATATGATCGTCGCGTTAACTGTGTCGCCAAACCCCTTAAACGCCCGGTCGATGGCCGGCCGCGTCGACATCGCCGCACTGGGCATGATCAGTGGATATGCGGCACAGGCTGCAAGCGTGAGCATCGACCGGCTGGCCAGCGGATGGTCGGGCGGCATGACCGCGCCGATCGTGACCGGCAGATCGAACATCACCTGAACGCCGGGCGGCGTGGGCAGGTCGAAGCCGATGCCGACATCGGCCTCGTCGCTCTGTATCTGCGCGACCACGTCGCCGAAGACATGAACCTCGATCGTGCATTTCGGATAAACCTCCCGAAACGAGGCGACCACCGCGGGCAGGATCTCGGCCGCGACCGTGCCGATCGTGGCGACACTGACCCGCCCCCACCGCAGGCCGATCAGGTCGGCGACGCGCAACTGCAGTCGCGCCTCTCCGCGCAAGGTCTCGCGCACGTGGTCGATGAGCAGTTCGCCGACGGCCGTCAGGCGCAGGCGCCGCGGCAGGCGCTCGAAGATCGGCGTGCTGAGGTCCGCCTCCAGGGCGAGGATCTGCCGGTTGATGGCCGAGGACGCGACGTTGAGCTTGCGCGCGGCGGCCCGGATCGATCCGCTTCGCGCAACCTCGTCCAGGTAGAGGAGAAGACGATGGTGCAGCATGCCGCGCAACAGACCCCAGTCAGACCTCGCAATCAAGCCGCAGCTCGGACAGGCCGAGCGCGGCCTCAAGGTCGTGATGCGCGGGCAAGGGGCTGGTTACGCGCCGGCCGGCCGACAGAACGATCCTGTCCGCCTGGTCGCGGCACATGAGTGCATTGACCGAGCGGGCGGAGAAGATCACGAGATGTGCTGGACATCCGGGCGCGATGCGGCCGAGGTCGGGGCGGCCGATCAAGGTCGCCGGGGTTCGCGTCGCCATCTCGAACGCGCCGGCAAACGGCTCGTCCGTCTGGAAGACGCGGATTGCCTGCTTAAGGGTATCGAGCATGTCGTGATCGCCATAGGGGAACCACGCGTCGCGGCAATTGTCGCCACCCACGGCGAGCGGGAGGCCTGCGGCCCGGATCTCCTGTGCCGCGGTCACGCCGCGCCAGCGCGGTGTGCGGCCCTGACTGCGGTCCATAAGATACATCATTGGCGCGGGCATGGAGACGAAACCGAGATCCGCATCGCGCGCCAAGGCAAGCGTCGCCTCGATCACGTCGGGCGGCTGCAGGGAGAGGTTGACGCAATGGCCGAGCACGATGCGTCCGCAGAACCGCGAGCGTAGACGGGCCCGCGCGATGTTGGGGATCGTGAACGTCGCCAGATCCTGGGTCTGGTCGACATGGAGATCGATATCCAGGTCGCGGTCCGCGGCAAGTGCAAACATCCGGTCGAGCGCCTGATCGAGCGCCTCATACGTGCCGTCGCGACCGCGTTCCAGCGTATCTGTCACGCCGCCAAGGAGCCCGCCCTGTGCGGCCGCGAGGTCCGCCAACTGGGGTCCGAGATCACCCAGATAGCTCGCCATCGGCGTGATTGCGACGGCCTGCAGATCGACGCGGCCTGCCCATGCCGCCCGGAGCGATCCGAGCACCGCAAAGCCTTGGCGCGCCTGGTCAAGCGATACGCTGTCCAGATGGCTCCGAATGGCCGAGACGCCGTGCGCAAACGCGCACTGGAGGGCGAATTCCATCCGGATCGTCATCTCTTCGGCGGTCCAGTTCTTCCAGTCGCTCGCCGTGAGCGAAAAGCCTCCGTGGAGCGTCCCGTCGGGATGAATTCGCGGGATCACGTGGCCTTTGTCGAGATGGGTATGCATGTCCACGAAGGCAGGCCAGACCTGCCGGCCTTCGAGGTCGACCCGCGCCATCGTGTCCAGCACCGTTCCTGCCGCCTGCAGCGCTGCGATCCGTCCGTCCTCGACGACGATATCGAGCCTGGCGCTTCCTTCGGCATCGGACGGAACGTGCGCCGGTGGCAGGTTGTGCAGGCCCGCCGGCACGCGCACGTTGCCCAGGACGAAGCTTCGGCCTGGCGGAATTGTCGGCTGCGCAACTGGGCTCATTGAAACCTGCAAAATGTAATGTCCGAAGCGTCACAATGCCGAGCGAGCCGCGCGCGACAAGCATTAAAATGCGCGCGTAGCGTCCGCAAAAAGGCATCGATTGATCGGCCGGAAGTGATGCCTTTTCGGCATCTCTTCGCTCGACAATCGGCGCTTGTGCGGTCGCAGCGGCGCATTATCCTTCCTCACATTCGTGTCCACGCCGCCCCCGTCAAGGAGACAGACCATGCCGCAGTTTCGCCTGACCAGACGCACCGCACTGCAGGGCATGATCGCCGGAACGGCCGTGCTCGCCGCGCCGGCGGTCCTTGGCCAGACCCGGACCAAGGTGCGCTTTGGCACCAACTGGGTGGCCGAGGCGGAACATGGTGGCTACTACCAGGCCATTGCGGACGGCACCTACGAGCGCGCGGGGCTCGACGTCGAAATCGCCATGGGTGGGCCGCAAAGCAACAATCGCCTCGCCTTCTACACCCGCAGCATCGACTTCTACATGGGTGGCAACATGATCCAGGCGTTTGCGGCCGTGCGGGAAGACATCCCATCGAAGGTCGTCGCGGCGATGTTCCAGAAGGATCCGCAATGCCTGATCGCGCATCCGGGGGTCTACAAGGAGTTCAAGGATCTGCTGGGCGCGGAATCCGTGATCATCTCGAACGAGGCCGTCGCCTCCTTCTACCAGTGGATGATCAGCAAATACGGGTTCCGACCCGAGCAGGTGAAGCCATACACCTACAATTACGCACCGTTTCTCGTCGACAAGACCGCGATCCAGCAGGGATACGCCACCTCCGACCCTTACAAGGTCGCCCTGGAGGGCGGGTTCACGCCGGATGTCTTCCTCCTCGCGGACCAGGGCTTCAGCACCTACGCCACGACGATCGAGGCGCGCAACGAGACCATCGAAAAGGACCCGGACCTTGTGCGGCGCTTCGTCGAGGCCTCCATCCTCGGCTACACCAACTTCCTGTATGGGGACAATGCAGCCGCGCGGGCGCTAATTCTGCGCGACAACCCGGACACGACGGCAGAACGGATGGATGCGACCATCGAGAACATGAAGCGCTTCGGCATCGTCGACAGCGGCGACACTAAGACGCTCGGCATAGGCGCCATGAGCGACGCGCGGATGAAGGATTTTTTCGACGCGATGGTATCGGCAGGTGTCGTTGACGGAACGCTCGATCTTGCTGCCAGCTACACGCTGGACTTCGTCAACAAGGGGGTCGGGCTCGACATCGCGCGCTGACCACATGCGGGTCCTCGTGCTGTATGCCCATCCAGACCCCGATAGCTTCAGCGGCGAGCTCTATCGCGGCGCCATCGGCACGCTCGCGGCTGCGGGCCACGACGTCGTTGCGTTTGACCTCTACGCGCGCGGATTCAACCCGGTGCTGAGCCGCGAGGAATGGCGGCACTATGAGACCGCGGCCGACAATCGTGTCGGGGTGGAAGAGGAGGTCGCCGAACTTCTGGCTGCCGAGGCGCTGGTTTTCATCGCGCCGGTCTGGAATTTCGGGCCACCGGCCATTCTGAAGGGATTTCTCGACCGCGTGTTTCTGCCGGGTGTTTCGTTTCACTTGACCGGGGGACGCATCGCGCCAGCGCTGCGGCATATTGGTCATATCGTCGTAGTGACGACATATGGATCCGCGCGGTGGTGGGCGATGTTGATGGGCGATCCGCCCCGCAACCTGTTCCGTCGCATGTTGCGGGCGCTGATCAGCCCTGGCGGGCGTTGCACCTATCTTGCGCATTACGCGATCGCACGGTCCACTGGCGCGTCGCGTGCGGCCTTTGCGTCAAGGATGCACGCCGTTCTCGGACGCTTGTGAAGGTGACGTCATGAACTCCGCTCCGCGCGCTAAGGCGGCTGGCTCGAACTGGATGCGATCGATGATCGCACCTTTCACCCTCGGCATCGCATTGCTCCTGTTCTGGCAATGGTCGGTGATCTTCTTCGAGGTGCCGCACTACGTGCTTCCAAGCCCGACGCGGATCATCGGCTCACTGGTGGAAGACTGGCGAACGCTCGGCCTGTCGCTCTGGGCCACGCTTCGGCTCACGTTCACCGCGCTCCTGTTCGCGGTGGTGCTTGGCGTTTCCCTGGCTGTCGTCTTCACGCAGTGGCGCTGGCTTGAGCGCGCTCTGCTTCCCTATGCGGTCGTCCTGCAGGTCACCCCGGTCGTTGCGATCGCGCCCCTCATCATTATCTGGGTCGGGGACATCCAGATCTCGCTGCTGATCTGCGCCTGGCTCGTCGCGTTCTTTCCCATCCTGTCGAACACGATTCTCGGGCTGAACTCGGCCGATCACAACCTGATCGACCTGTTCAATGTCTATCGGGCGACCAGATGGCAGAAGCTGGTGCTGCTGCGCCTTCCGTCCGCCTTGCCCTACTTTCTGGGCGGACTGAAGATCTCGGGCGGATTGGCGCTGATCGGCGCGGTGGTGGCCGAGTTCGTGGCGGGCACCGGCGGAGTCGGGTCTGGTCTCGCCTTTCGCATCCTCGAATCGGGCTACCAGCTCCGCATTCCGCGCATGTTCGCCGCCCTCGTCCTGATCTCGCTCACCGGCATCCTGATCTACTCCGCCACGAGTTGGCTATCGTGGCTGCTTCTGCACAAATGGCACGAGAGCGCGCTCAAGCCGGAAGGCGGCAGGACATGAAGCCGCTGATATCGCTGGAGAGCGTCACCAAGCGGTTCAGCAGCGGTGTTGTTGCCGTGGAGGACATGAATCTCACGATCAATCGAGGCGACTTCATCTCGCTGCTCGGGCCTTCGGGATGTGGCAAGTCCACCGCGCTCAGGATGATTGCAGGCCTGCTGGCACCTACGTCCGGTCGACTTGTCGTCGCTCCGCCGGAGGGCCCGAGCGAGCAGGATCTCGGCTTCGTGTTCCAGGAGCCAACTCTGATGCCCTGGGCGACCGTGGAGGACAACGTCTGGCTTCCCCTAAAGCTTGCCGGCCTTGGTCGGTCAGCCGCACGCGAGCGCATCGAGGCGGCGCTCCACGAGGTCGGGCTGTCGAAGTTTGCGACCTCGTATCCGCGCCAGCTTTCCGGCGGCATGAAGATGCGCGTGTCGATCGCCCGGGCGCTCGTCACGAGGCCGCGGATCCTTCTCATGGACGAACCGTTTGCCGCTCTCGACGAGATCACCCGCTCCAAGTTGAACAATGACGTGATCCGGCTCGCGGCCGAGCATGCGCTGACGGTCGTGTTCGTCACCCACAGCGTGTTCGAATCCGTCTATCTGTCGAACCGCGTCGTGGTGATGGCGGCGCGTCCGGGACGGGTCGCAGCGGACCTGCTGATCGACACGCCCTGGCCGCGTGACGAGAGCTTTCGCACATCCGATGCATTCGCACGCGAGTGCCGTGACGTCTCTGCGACGTTGCGCACGACACTGGCTGAGGATGACATCGACCATTGACGCGCGTGACGATGTGCCGTGACCTATAGGAGACACCGCAAAGACAAGTCAACCGAACGGTCGGCTTAGGGACAGGCTGGCAGGAGCCGCAAATGTCCCAACCTTTGCGCGTGCCCATCTTGCACCCGACAGCCGCGCAATCTGCAACGATTGTCGCTGATGTTCGGCTGTTCGATGCGACATGTGCTGCGTGAAATGTGAAGGTTGCCGTAACTTTCACGGAACTTTCACGCTAGCCTCACCGACACTCCATAGCTTCCGCATCGTCAAGCGACGGGCATCGAGGCTGAAGCAGTGCGTGGCGCCCGGGAGGGTGCCTGGACCGGGATCGGCTGCTAAATCTCCGCGTCGCAAGTGCGGCAGGTGAGGACGCGATCGTGTTGAAAGAAACGCAACAGCTTTGGCAGCGCGGTGACGCAGCGGCATCGAACGCGTTAACGGCTCAGAAACTTCTTGCCAAGAACGCGCTTCCTTCGCACCCTAATTTAAGTCAGGCGTGTTACAGTGACCAGCGCTCGAACCAGGCTATCGAAATGCCTTCCGCAGCCGTGGGACAACTCTGCAACATCTATCTGTTCGGCTCGCTGGCCGTAACCGATGCGAACGATCTCGGCCGCACCCCAAGGTCCCAGAAATCCCGCGCGCTGATCGCCATGTTGGCGCTGTCGCCGCGCGGCTCGCGCTCGCGGGTCTGGCTGCGCGACAAGCTGTGGAGCGATCGGGCGGAAGAGCAGGCATCGGCCAGCCTGAGACAGGCGCTTGTGGAGATCCGCAAGGCGCTGGGGCCGGCGGCGGATCAGCTTATCCACGCAGACAAGCATACGATATCGCTCGACCTCGGCCGCGTCCGCGTCGATGCGCTCGAATTGCTGCAGGCGTTCGAGAATCCGGACGGGCGCGGCAATACGTTCCTGCCGATCGTGACGCAATCCGAGTTCCTGGAAGGCCTGGACGTCTGCGATCCCGAGTTCGAGGAATGGCTGACGCTGGAGCGTCAGGTCTGGCGTGACCGCCTGGAAAAGGCGAGCGCGCTTCGCGACTTTACGCCGAAGGAAGAGCGCGGCAACGCCGCGGCGCACGCGCCATCCGACGATAGCGGTAGCGGGTCGGGCTCCCACAACGGCAATGGCAGCCGCAAGTCGGCTGTGTTAGCCGGAGGGCTTCCGGGCTGGTCGGTGGCGGTGCTGCCGCCGAAGATTCTCGGCGAGCCGTCGAGCGCCGCCTATCTCTGCGATTTCTTCAGCGACGTTCTGGCCAAGTCGCTGCTCGAAACCGGCGACGTCTCCGTGTCGGACTATTCGCGCTATGAATCGGATTTCCTGTCCGGCCTGCTTGAGCGCAGCGTGCTCGAGGCTCCGGCCCTGGCGCTGCAGGTGCGGTACAGCTTCTCCGGCCGGCAGATTAACTGCACCGTCAGCCTGCACCGCACCGCCGACCACGCACTGCTCTGGATCGGATCTGCGACGCTCGACCGCGCGGCGGTCGAGGCACAGGACACATCGGGGGCGCACCTGTTGATCAACGAGGCAACGGCGGAGATCAGGCAGCATTTCGCCCGTCATGAGAGCGTGCCCGCCCCAGGCCAGTTGCCCGATGAGAGTATGTTCAGCGCTATCAACGCGATGTTCCGGCTGTCACGCACTGACCTCGCCATGTCGGAAGAGACGCTTCGTCGGCACATTGAGCTCAGGCCGTCGTCACAGGCCTATGCCTGGCTCGCCTTCCTGATGACGTTCCGGATTGGCCAGCGTTTCGCAGACTCTGCATCCACCTACGAGCAGGCGCAGCAATATGCGCGCAAGGCGATGGAGCTCGACAACAACCATGCGGTGACCCTCGCGCTCGTCGGCCACGTCCATTCGTTCCTGTTCGGCGAATATGATTTCGCGTCGGGTCTGTTCGAGCGCTCGATCCGCGCCAACCCGACCCAGCCGCTGAGTTGGGATCTCTACTCGATGCTCCACGCTTATGCCGGCCAGCCGGACAAGGGGCTGAGCCTCGCCAAATGGGGCCGCCATCTCGGCACATTCAGCCCGATCCGCTACTATTTCGACACGTCGAAATGCATCAACGCGGCGCTGTCGGGCCAGCATCAGATCGCCATCGAGGCGGGCGAACAAGCGCTGCGCGAGCGGCCGGATTTCAACTCGCTGCTGCGCTACCTGACAGCCTCGAAAGCGCATCTCGGCGAGATGGAAGCGGCGCGCCGCCTCCTCGACCGGCTCGAGGCCGTCGAGCCGGATTTCTCGATCGGCTCTCTGGTCGCCGCCCGCTACCCGATCCTCCAGACCGAAGGCGGCGCGGGCCTCATCTCGGGCCTCATCAAGGCTGGTGCGAAAAAGTAGCCGCCTCCGACTTTCCCGTTCGAATCGATGGAGCTCCGCATGCCCGACGCCACCGCGCCACACTATCAACCGGGAAGTCTCGCAGCTTTCATGAGCACCTACCGGTTCAGGATAGACGGCGGCGATGTCGTTGCCTGTCCGCCGCCATCACCGGCGCCGGTGATCGAACCGGATCCGCTCATCCCGCACTCAGTCATGGCGCGCAGCCTTTCGGCTTCCGTGCTGAGCCAGGGGCTTCAGAACAAGACGTCGCTCAACAAGAACAAAAACAAGAATAAGAACAAGAATAAAAACAAGAACAAGAACAAGGGCGCGTTTGGCGGCCTTGGTTCCTCGGCCAATGCCAGCAGTGGCCTGATCCCGGCCTTCGAGTTCCGTCGGCTGCACCAGCAGCCTTCGCCGGATGCGTTCACGGCAGCGGCCAAGTTCACCTGGGAAAAGCTCGACATAATGCCGCCGCCGGGCCCTGACGTGACGCGGCTGGAGGTGGCGGTGATGCTGTCGCTGCAATCGCGCGAACGCGAGCGGGAGCGCCGCCGCGAGGATATCGAGATTGAAGACTCACTGGATGTGTCCGACTTCACTCGGCCGCTCGGCGTCGACGGCATTGCCGGGTTCGAGCAAACCGAGGCGTTGTTCCTGTCGATACTGACCGCCTGTGAATATCTCGGCCTGATCTACAAGGCGAAGTTCGACAGAATACGCCCGAGCCAGATCGAACCGCGCCTGCGGCCGATGCTCGCCAATCCGCCGCATCAGGCTTATCCGAGCAACCACTCGTTCCAGTGTCATTCGATCGCCTTCGCGTTCAACTCGATCCTGCCGGAGCACCCTGCGACCGACGAACTGAACCGGATCGCGCGAAAGGTCGCCGAGAACCGCGAATGGGCGGGTCTGCATTATCCGAGCGACACCAATGCCGGCCGCGAACTGGCGCAGCGATTTGCGCCCTACCTGCGCGACGCTTTCGGCGCGACCTACGCTGCTGCACAAAGCGAATGGGTCTGAAAGACTTAGAGGGGGAAGACATGCCGGACACCATCGTGAACGACGATACGCCTGCGGTCGTCTATGCCGCCGCGAAGCCGTATTACTATCTGTGGCATCTTGCTTCGCTTGGCGTCGTCGATGCCGACTATGGCCCTGACGCCGCGGCGCCGGATCCTTGCCCGACCATCAGGGGCACGGTCTGGGATCTGATCGGCGAGGCGTATCCATCCGCGACAGCGCCAGCAGTTGTCGCGATGATCGATGTCGGAGCCAGCCGAACGCATCCGAATCTCGCCAGCCGGGTCGATCCGCAATTGTCGATCGACCTCGTCAGCCACCGTCATGGCGCCAAGACCCATGCGGTTGCCGGCGTCGGACCCTACACGCCGGAGGGCCGCGCCGCGTTCTTCGCCGGCCTCAGCCTTGCAGGCCTAGGACCCTTCGGACTTGATCCGCAGCAATCTGCCTATCTCGACGACCTGGTGGGCGAACTCGCGGCGTCGCAGGGCGTCTTGCGCACGCTGATCGACGGCGACGAGACGTTCGCCTCGCATGGCACCGCCTGCGCCGGCCTGGTGGTCGGTGAACCCGCAGCCGGCACCCCGGCAGACGGAACGGTGGACGCCACCAGCCTCGCGGGCGCAGCGCCCGGTGATGCGACGGTCAATCCGAACCGCAACCTTCTGCCCTATTTCGGCGTCGATCCTTTCTCCCGGCTGATCTCCATCAAGACTGGCTTCGAGCCCTTTCCCGACCATTACATCACCGCTTTCCTCTATGCCTGGAACTGCAAGCCCGATGTGATCCTGATGCCGCGTGGCATCCCGGACCCGGTGCGATCGATCCTGCGTCCCAAACCCGAACTGGCGCAAAATCTTGGCCAGCGTGACAGCCGGGAACTTGCCGACCTGCATGCCCGGATGGGTGAAGCGTCCGCCGCGGGAATCGAGATCAAGCCGTTTGCGGTCGGCGCCACGGCGCACCCCGACCGCGGCTGGGCCATCCTGGAAAAGCTGATCGTTGCGATCAGCCGCAAGATTCCGGTCGTCTGCGCCGCCGGAAACGATGGCGAGAGCCAGGTGATCTATCCCGCCAAGCGGGCCGCGCCCGACAACGGCATTGTCGCCGTCGGCGCGGTCACGCCGCTCGGCTTTCGCTCCGGATACAGCAATTACGGTGAGGGCCTGACGCTGGTTGCGCCTTCGGACGACAGCGAAGTCTACACGCGTCACCAGATGCGCATCGACCATACCAATCCACTGGTCGCAATGCACCACTACGATGCCGGCCCCGGCCAGATCGTGCCGTTCAGCCCCTATCAGTTGCTCACCACCGACCTCCCAGGCACGTTCGGCTACGAGGGCGGCTCCGAGCCCTATTCCTCCGTCCTTCCGCCATCCGCCAACCAAGGCACGGGCGGCGGCTACTACACGTCCTTCGGCGGGACGTCTGGCGCAGCCGCGCTGGTCGCAGGCGTGGCCGCACTTGCCGCCCGCGCCAACAAGGCGCGCCATGGCGTGGGCGCTGTGCTCGACGGCGTTGCCATGAAGGCGCTCCTCGTCGCTGCCTGCGACCAGAATGCGGTGGTCGCTCCGGGTGCGCCGCCGCTCCAGCCTGATCCGATGAATGCCGACGACGAACCGGCCAAGGGCAAGGCCTACTATTTCGGCGCAGGCCTGCTGCATGCCGGCCGCGTCGTGGATGCTGTGTTGAACTAGGGCGGTTTGCCGGCGCGCAGGAGAGCAGCCATGTCAACGACCAGGGGATTGCTTGTGAAAGTGCGGGGCGATGGCGCAGCCTTCGCCGCCAACGCCAAATCGCTGCGCGCTGGACGGCTGGAGGTTGAGCCCATCCTTCGCATACCGGCGCAGGAAGGCGGCGGCAATGCGCTGGCGCCTGACCGCGGCGCAACCTGGCTGAAGGTGAAGCCGCGCAGCGCCAACAGCGACAATCCCTGGGACGAGGCGCACGGGCTGATGCCGAACGCCAGTGCCTTCGCGGCCGCCGGCGGTCCCGAAATCCTCGCCGTCGAACCGGATATCGAACAGCAATGGCTGCACGACTTGCCCGCGGACGCGACCCGCTTTGCCGCATCCGGGCCGGTCTGCGCGTTCGATGACCAGAGCCCCAAGGGCGGGCAGGCGGTCGGCCCTGGCAACGCGTGGAATTTCGGCGTCGATTTCAGCCAGTTGGCGGCGGCGCGCCAGCAGGTGGGCGCGAAGCAGAGCAAGGTGATCATCGCGCATCTCGACACCGGCTACGACCCGGCGCACTCGACGCTGCCCGCCAACATGCAGCTTGCCCTGCAGAAGAACTTCGTTGCCGGCTTTCCGCCAAACGACGCGACCGATAAGGCGCCGGCCGGATCGCCGATCGCCAATCGCGGCCATGGAGCAGGCACGCTCTCGATTCTCGCCGGCAACAAGCTGAACGGAGCGCCCGGCTGGCCGGGCTTCTCGGACTTCGTCGGCGGCGCGCCGGGCGCCAAGGTGATCCCGGTCCGCATCGCCGACTGGGTCGTGCGGCTGACCACCGGCACGATGGTGCAGGGTTTCAACTATGCAACGGAGAAGGGCGCGCATGTTCTGTCGATGAGCATGGGCGGGCTGTCGTCCAGCGCGCTCGTCGATGCGGTCAACCTCGCCTACGACAAGGGCGTGGTCATGGTGACGGCCGGCGGCAACAATGTCGCCTTCGTCCCGTCGCCGAAGTCGATCGTCTTTCCGGCGCGCTACCGGCGCGTGCTCGCCGCATGCGGCCTGATGGCCGATGGGCGGGCCTATGCCGGCCTTTCCGCGGGCACGATGCAGGGCAATTTCGGCCCCGACAGCAAGATGGCGACGGCCATCGGGGCGTTCACTCCGAACGTGCCCTGGGCGCAGATCGACTGCGCCAATATCGTCGACATGCATGGCGCGGGCACCTCCGCTGCAACGCCACAGGTGGCTGCCGCCGCGGCGCTGTGGCTGGCGGAACACTGGGATGTCGTCAGCCAGTATCCGCACCCCTGGATGCGGGTGGAGGCGGTGCGCCATGCGCTGTTCACGGCTGCCGCCAAGACGACTGCCAGGATGAATGCCGCCGAGACGCGCCAGAAGATAGGGCAGGGCGTTTTGAAGGCGGAAGACGCGCTGGCGATTGCGCCGCTTGCGGCCAACAAGCTGACGAAGCTGCCTCCGGCCGAAGAATCCTGGTCCTGGGTCAATCTCGTCTTCGGCGGCGGCGTCAGTTTTGCCGTAGCGGGGCCGGCGGCGCGCCAGCGCCAGGCGATGCTCGCGCTCGAACTGACGCAAATGGCGCAGCGCAGCCCGGAAGTGGAGGCGGCGATCTCCGACCCGGATTTGGCCGACGCCGACATTTCTCCGGCCGCGCGCAACCGCTATCTGGAAGCGGCGCTCGATCACGGCAATCCGTCGAAACCGCTGCGGGCGCTGCTGGAGAGCGTGCTGGCGAGGCCGGCCACAGCCAAGTCGGTGGTGAAGCCGGCAGCAGCCGCGCCAGTGGTGAAGCGCAAGGGTCGCCAGCCGCCGCCGCC
>Ga0209906_100395_pt1 | contig 20658 bp, 19 predicted proteins | sample FECB24metaG_FD_188303 | JGI IMG/M metagenome (GOLD analysis project Ga0209906, IMG submission 188303) | Cyanobacterial communities from the Joint Genome Institute, California, USA from Joint Genome Institute, California, USA - FECB-24 metaG... ... | reverse complement strand
CACCGAGCCGCTTGATCGCGACATGATCCACCGCGCCATCGCGGGTGAACGGGGTGACAGGCGCGGGGACAAGGCCTCTCAGGTCGAGTGCTTTCATGGCGGTTCCTCCTGTTGCGAATTGGTTGGCGCCTTGACCGGGCTGGTTGCCGTCCCGGCCGTGCGGCGGCTTGCGAAGAAACCCTACGGCCCAATTCGATATTCCAGAAGACGCAAATCCATTCTTTCAGATATACTGATTTTGTATTTCTGGAGCGGCGCAATGGACCCGGCGACCTGGAAGATTTTCATCGATGCGGCCGAGTTCGGTAGCCTCAGCAAGGTCGCGGCGACGTATGGCACTAGCCAGCCACAAATCAGCCGACTCATCGGTGAGCTCGAACAGGAATGCGGCGGCCGCCTGTTCCGGCGGACCGGCCGCGGCGTGCAGCTGACTGAATTGGGCGAGCGCATCGCGCCGCGCATCCGCGCATGGATTGCCACGACGGACGAGCTGGCCAGCGACATTCGCACGGCCGCGGGAACGCCGATCGGCCGCGTCCGGATCGGCAGCCTGCCCTCCACCGCGCATCCCTTGCTCACCACGGTGTTCGCCCGGCTGTAGCGGCAATATCCGCAAGTCCAGGTCGCGGTGCGCGAAGGTCAGGGCGCGCAACTCGAAACCTGGCTCGACGAAGGCAGTGTCGATCTCGCTATCCTCTTCCGCACCAGCCCGGTGCCGAAAAACGGCGACACATATCTGTTTGCTGCGCCGACCTATCTGGTCAGCGCCGCTGGCGACAAGCTGACGGCGCAGGCCAGCGTCGAGTTTTCGTCGCTGCACGAATTGCCGCTGGTCTCGTTCTGCCGCCCGAGCGCTTGGCGCAATCAGCTGGAGGAGCTTGCGCTGGAGCGGCAGGTCTCGCTGAACGTGGTGCTGGAAGCGGATTCGCTCAGCATGCAGACGAACATCGTCGCGCAGGGCGGCGTCTATGCATTGCTCGGGCCGCTTGCGGTGGCCGGCGCTTCGCGCACCCTGCCCTTGCAGGCGTCGCGCATTGTCGCGCCGACCGTCACGCGTCATGTCGCGCTTGCGATGTCTCCCCGCGGCAAGACCACGCTCGCCTGTCAGACGGTGATGCAGCTGATCCGCGAGGTTGCGAACGCGGGCGTGACGGTCCCGGATTTGAGAGAGCGCGGATCCGCGAAAACTGCTTCGGCCGTCCGCGCACGCCGGCCTGCGAGGACGCGCAATCGTTAGGGTCCGATGCGGGACGCTCGCGTCCGCGCTGACGCTTGCTCGTGCACGACTTCGCTCACTGCGTCCGGCTACCGGTACGGACTTTGCGCCGGCTCTCCGCGCCCGTCTGTCCAGATGTCGTCCGGCAATGACCGGTCGCGGTAACAGACCCGGTCGTGATCCGGATAGGTGATGGTATCGACCGCCGCGCGCGTTCCGACCACGAGACAGCGCGTCGGCGCATCACTCCGGTTTTCGAGGCAATGTCCGATCGGTTCACCGGCGCGGAACGTCGCGGCATCGCCCGGCTTCAGTAGCGTTTCGGTCTCGCCTTCGATCAGCGTGACCTGCCCTTCCAGCACGTAGATCATTTCGTCTTCGGCACGATGCCAATGCTTGATCGAGGACCGCGACCCCGGCGGAAGCGTCTGGATCAGAGCGCCGAACTGCGTCAGGCCGCCGGCTTCGCTGATCCATTGCGTCAGATGCGGGCCGCACGGACCGTTGGACGCATCCTCTTCGACGATCATGCGGTCCGGCGGGATGACGGTCATCCTGAGGTTTGTCCTTTACGCGTAATCGGTGCGTTTGACCCTCGTGGCGCCACCCTCATCTCTGCCGCGTCTTCCGTCCCGCATACGGGTTGACCTTCTCGCGCAGCGTGATCCGGATCGGCGTGCCGGGCAGATCGAAGGCTTCGCGCAGGCCGTTGGTGAGATAGCGCAGATATTGCTCAGGCACCGCGTCGGCGCGGGTGCAAAAGATCACGAAGCTCGGCGGGCGAGCTTTGGTCTCGGTGATGTAGTTGAGCTTCAGGCGGCGGCCCGACACCGCGGGCGGCGGATGCGAGGCGATCGTGTCCTCGAACCAGCGATTGAGCGCGGCGGTCGGCACGCGCTTGTTCCAGACCGCATACGCATCGAGCACCGCACGCATCAGCCGGTCGATGCCCTCGCCGCTCTGTCCCGACAGCGCAACGATCGGCACGCCCTTCACCTGCGGCAGCCAATGATCGACTTCCGACCGCAGCTTGCCGGCGGAGCCGCGCGCGGCGCCCTTCAGGTCCCATTTGTTCATGCCGATGACCAGCGCGCGGCCTTCGCGCTCGACCAGGTCGGCGATGCGCATGTCCTGCTCTTCGAACGGACGCTCCGCATCCATCAGCACGATCACCACCTCGGCGAAGCGGATCGCCTCCAGCGCGTCGGAGACCGCGAGCTTCTCGATCTTCTCGTCGATGCGCGACTTCCGCCGCATGCCGGCGGTGTCGTGGAAAAGAAAGTGATGCCCCTCCCAGGTGAGAGGCACAGAGATGGTGTCGCGGGTGATACCGGCTTCCGGTCCGGTGAGCAGGCGCTCCTCTCCGAGCAGCCGGTTCACCAGCGTCGACTTGCCGGCATTCGGCCGGCCGACCACCGCGACCCGGACCGGGCGGGCGAGAGACTGGTCGTCGTCAGCGTCGGCGACCGACGTCCCGGCCGAAGAATGCCAATCATCCAAGACCGTCTGCAGCGCATCGTACAGATCAGACAGACCTTCGCCGTGTTCGGCCGACACCGCGACCGGTTCGCCGAAGCCGAGTTCATAGGCTTCCAGCGCGCCGGCGGCGCCGGCCTTGCCCTCGGCCTTGTTGGCGACCAGGATCGCGGGCTTGCCGGATCGCCGGACCACCTCGGCAAAGGCCTGATCCGCCGGCAATAATCCGGCGCGAGAATCGATGATGAACAGGATCGCGTCGGCTTCCGCGATCGCGGTGCGGGTCTGCGCCTGCATGCGCCCGGACAGGCTTTGCGGCGCGGCGTCTTCCAGGCCCGCGGTATCGACCAGGGTGAAGTCCAAATCTCCAAGCCGGCCAAGGCCTTCACGGCGGTCGCGGGTGACGCCGGGCTGATCATCGACGAGCGCGAGCCGCCGTCCGACCAGCCGGTTGAACAGCGTCGATTTGCCGACATTGGGTCGGCCGACAATCACGACTTTTGGAATCATGGGACGATCTTAGCGGCGCACGCACGTGCATGCGCGCTTTCTTTACCGCGTGAAGGTCCCCGAGGCCGGCGGTGCCGGCCATGCGCCGGCAGCGGGAGCCTGTTGTTGCTGGGGTTGCTGCTGCTGAGCCTGCGGCGCCGGCCAGACCCCGGACGGCTGCTGTTGTTGCTGCTGCGCTGGGCGCGGCGCGGCCGCTCGGGGGGCCGGCTGTGCTTCCGCTTCCGGCTCGGGCGGCGGAGCAGGCCTCGGCCGCGCGACTTTCTTCGGCTGCGGACGCGGCTTTTCCTGCGCCGCGGGCTGCTGCTGCTGAGCCGGCGCCAGCGCCTGTTCGGGCAGATTGGTCGGATTGTCGGGATTCCCCCGGATCAATTCCGGCGGAACGCCTTGCGTTACGCCCGGCACGCCGCCCGGGAACACCTCACGGCGCTCGCCGGGAAGCTTCTTCTTGCCGTCCGGAAACCAGTAGGCGGGGTCCAGTTCCAGGCCGCCGCTTGCGCAACCGGACAGCCCGAACGCGAAACCGATCGCGGCCACTACGAGCATGCATCGGCGCGGAGCGGCCATCGCGCTACCCCTTCGCGAGGCCTGACAGGAGCGTCAGCGACTCGACCCGCGCGCGCATCTGCGCCGGGCTTTCCGCGTCGCCGGCGATCAGGTCGGCCCAGCGCTGCAGAGCCTTCGGGTCGCCGGCCCGGAAGGCCGAAAGAGCCAGCAATTCACGCGCGGTATGGCGGAACGGGCGGCCTGTTGCAGCGACGGCTTCGAGACGCTTTTCCATGTCTGGAAGCGACGCGGTGTCGACCAGCAGCAGCCCGGACCGGATTGCCGCGAGGTCGCGGAACCGCTGATCGAAGCTGGTATCGGCGGCAATCGCGTCGAATTGGGAGACGGCGGCGGTGCGGTCGCGGGCGCTGATGGCTTCGGCCTCGCGCAGGCGGGCGAGCACGCGATAGCCGCGGTTGCCGTCCGCGGAAATCCGGGCGAAATCCTTCTCGGCTTCGGCGAGTTTCCCCGCCTCGGCCAGCGCGGACGCTGCCTCGAATTGTGCGCCGAACTCCGCAGCCCTTTGATTTTGATAGTATTCCCAGCCGCGCCAGCCGGCGATGCCGGCCACGAACAAAACCACCAGGATGAGGATGTAGAGACCATATTGGTCCCACATCCGTTTCATCCGTTCGCGGCGGACTTCCTCATCGACTTCGTTAAAGATATCGGCCAAGCGCTTGCCCCCGGGGCGTCATTGAGCCCGCTTCTATACCGGCTCGACCGCAGTCGCGTAAATCAGCGATATGGCGCGGGCAAGGCAAAATCCGCACGCCCCGGCCGTTAACCCTCGTAAAAACATGGTTCCTCGGCCGCGAGCATGGCCCGGAGCGCCGCCGAGCGGCCTGTTCCCCGCATGCTCGCCGGTCTAACGCGCGGCTCCTTAAGTCCGCCGCCGCCCGGCCGCTATCGTGCGGCCTTCAGGTCGCGGTCGATGGCGTTCGCCACCCAGGCTTCCGGGGAGATCCGCTCGGCCGCCGCCTTCGCATTGATCGCATCGATCGCCGCCGGCCGGAACGGCACGTCGAGGATCACCGCGTCGGCGCTGTCGAGAGCATAGACGACCCGCACGATCCGGGACGCAAAGCGCGCCACCCGCGCGCGCTTCTGGTCATCGCTCAGCGCGGTGTTGCGCGCAACCGTGGGACAATAGGACGCGATCAGGCTGTCGACGACAATCGCACTGGAGATGCCCTTCGCACGCAGGTCGCCGACTGCGGCATTCAGCTTGGTCACCTCGTCGAGCGCATCGCCTGCCGGTATCGCCTTGGCGATCATCTGATCCTGAGCGGCGTTGGCGCCGGGTGTTTTGACCGGGCAGACAAACGCAGCGGACGCAGCTGTCGATCCGCAAGCGACAATCGATGACACCACCGCGGCGAGCACAGCTTTTCGCATTGTCGTCATTCTCACTTCCTTGTGTCGCACATCATCTCGAAACGACAGCCCGGCTTGCATCAACGCGTCGCCGATCACGGAAACCATCCAAAAATCCGGCTCGCGCACCAGATCCCCAGAACGATCGCCGTGCCCAAAAGCCAGACCACGCCGGTCCGCGCGAACGACGCTGCTCCGATGGCCACCACGGCGACAAGCGCAAGAATATCGATCGCTTTCATGTAATCGGCGATGAAGGTCATGGGCGTCCGGCTACGGGATGAATCGTGATGCTGTGATTCCCGCCAGCATATCTCAACACGATGCGCGCTCAAAACGCTGTCGGGCGATATCGCGCGCCATAGTTGGCGAGCATCCCCGCCGCGACAGCAAAATGCACGATTCAAGTTTACTCAATCTTGATATCGAGCTTTTTCATCAGGGTTTCGTATTTTGCGATGTCAGCCGCGTAAAACGCGCCCCAGTCTTCGGGCGAACCGGCCCCATTCTCGGCGCCAAGCGAATCCATCAGCTTTCCCAGTTCAGGGGTCGCGAGGATCGCCTTCATCTCCGAATTGAACCGTCCGGTAATGGCACGCGGCGTGCCCGCCTTGATAGCGACGCCATGCCATTGCGCGAGGTCGAAGTCCGCGAAGCCCAACTCCTGCATCGTCGGAACGTCCGGAAGGGAAGATATGCGTTTGGACGTGGTCAATGCGTAACCCCGCATTTTCCCAGCGGCTATATGCGGGATAACCGGGCCCGCCCCGATGACGATTAATGGCACGTGGCCCGCCATCGCATCCTGAATCGCGGCGCCACCGCCGCGGTATGCGACGTGCAGGATCTTTGTCCCGGCGACCGCATTGAGCAGTTCCCCCGCCACATGATGCGATGAACCGTAGCCCGCGGTTGCGTAGCTCCAATCCTCAGGCTTCGCCTTGGCTGCCGCTATCACAGCTTTCAGGTCAGGTGTCGGACGGCTCGCAATTCCCGCAATGATCATCGGCTGCGTCACCATCCTGATGACTGGATCGAGGCCACGGCCGATAACGGGCACCGTCTTGTCGGCATAAACCTGAGGCCCGCCAAGACTGAGAAGTGTGTAACCATCCGCGGACGAATTGGTAACCTCACGTGTCGCAATCGTTTGCAGACCACCGGTCTTGTTCTCGATCACGATCTTCTGGCCGAGCCGCTCGGACAGTTGCGCCGCGATCGCTCGCGTCAACGGGTCGGTCGTGCCTGCGGGCGGGAGCCCAATCAGCCATCTGATCGTTCGTTCTTTCGGCCAATTGCTCTCCTGCGCGAACGCGTGCGACCGAAGCGCCGGCGACGCAATGATCGATGAACCGGCGATGGCGCCTTTGAGAAAATGCCGGCGTTTCATACGCAACAACTCCTCACGCGCGCGGTTGATCAGCCGCTGCGCCATTCGGGGCCGGCGTTCCGCTCGCAGCCCCCTTACCAAGTTCGAACACAGCGTCCGGACCACCAAGACGGTCAATCAAGGCAGCTTGATCCCGCTTGGCCCGACGGTCAACATCATCAGGATCGCAAATCGCAGCTAGCTGCCGTTTCATGTCCGCAACGATTTCGGAATATCGAGCCAGCGGCGCGAGATTGGTCGTCTCCTCCGGATCAGTGTCGAGATCGAACAACTCCGGCGCGTGGCGAACGTAATGATGATACTTCCATCGCCCCTTTCGCACCATGAAAGCGGCTGTGTTCGATCCAACGGCATGATATTCACTGAAGATCACGCGTTCGGGATCAGCAGGCTTTGAGGCAATCTCGAATAGCGAGCGGCCCTGAGCGTCTGGAAGCGCCTGCGCCGGATCGAGGCCTACGGAATCGATGATTGTCACCGACAGATCGATGAGACTGACTGGCGTCTCGCAGACGCCAGAACCAATCCCCGGTCCTGCCATGATCAAAGGCACGTCAACGGATTCGCGATAGAGATTGGACTTTCCCCATTGTCCGCGAGCGCCGAGGTTGTCGCCGTGGTCTGAGGCATAGATCACACGCGTTTCATCCAGCAGCCCGGCTCGCTCGATCGCGCCAATCACTCGCCCGACATTCGAATCGAGCCATGAGACGAGGCCGTAATAGGCCGACATGGCGGTGCGCCGCTCCGCGTCATCCTTCAACGTCTCGTCCTGACTCCAGAACGTCTCGTGATCCTGTATCCACGGATGAAGCGAATGGCCGTTGCGCGGGAGCAGCTTCGCCCCGGGCATGGTGTCCGGCGGATAGAGATCGAAGAATTCCTGCGGCGCAACGAGCGGAAAATGCGGTGCAACGAGACCGACATAGAGGCACCACGGCTGAGTCAGGGTCGCGCCCCTGTTCGTGAGCCAGTCGATCGCGAGATCGGTCACTGCGCCGTCGTAGCGCGTATAATCGGATTCTCCCGGCCCTATATAATCCCCGAGCATTCGCTTGTTGGTAGGGCGCCTGGTCGGCAGCGGGTCGCGGATCGATGCCCAGACCATTCCGACACCCTTGTAAAGATGCATCGGAATGTGTTCGCGATCGAATCCTGTCGGCAGGTCAGCTTTCTGATAATGGAGCTTGCCGATCGACTCGACCGGAATTGACGCATCCTGGAGCGCGTGCCCCCAGCCACGCACTCGGCCATCGTAGGCGATGGAATTGTCCCAGTAACCGGTGCGGTTCACGTACTGACCTGTCGCAAACGCCGCGCGGGCGGGAACGCAGATCGGGCTCGGCGTGACGGCATTGGTAAAGCGCGTACCGCGGACAGCTAATCGATCCAGATTTGGAGTTCGCACGAAGGGATGTCCGGCACAACCCATCGCCCGCGCCTGATGTTCATCGGACATGATGATAAGGGTGTTGGCGGGCTTCACGCTTCTCAACTCCGGCACGGGACCGCGGTCCCCTACACACCAGCGCGTATCAAACTGGACGACGAATGGAAAGTGCGGCGCCGTTCGATCCGCGCCGCAACGCGCTTCGCTATTGCGCCCTACGGTCCTGAGCCAGCGCGTCCAGCACCGATAGCGCTGCGGTGACGCGCGCCGGCGCGGGGATGCTCTTGTTCACCAGAATGACGATGCCGATCCGCTGCGCCGGCACGAAAGCCGCATAGGCGCTGAAGCCGGCCGTACCGCCGGTCTTGTTGAACAGCGCCGGCCCGGACGGCGCGCGCGGCGGATCGAGTGGCGTCGCGGCATTCGGCTTGAAGACCATATCGTTGGAATTGCCCGCAAGCAGCTGCTTCAGCGGCACCGGGTAAGGATATTGCTCCCAGCCGAATCCCTGCACCATGCCGCCGATGCGGAAATAGCCGACATGGGTGGCCTCGACCGCGCGCCGCAGCGCGGGCTCGAGCGTATCGGGACGGATATTGTCCTCTACGAATTTAAGCAGCCCGGACGCATTGCATTTCAGCCCGTAGGCCTCGGCATCGAGCACCGCCTGCCCCATCCGCCGCGGCGTGTTGCCCTTGTAGCCCTGCGCATAATCCTGCGCCCGCGACGACGGAATGCGGATGAAGCAACCGCTGACACCGAGCTTGGGCAGCAATTGCGTTTCCATCAGGTCGGCGAAGTTGCCCTGCATGGCGAGCGCGGCGATGTGACCGACCAGCCCGATGCTTGGGTTGGAATAGAGCCGCACCCCGCCCGGCCCGGCCTTGATCTTCAGGTTTTGCATGAAAGCTTCCGCCTCCGCCAAAGTCTTGATGGCGTTCGGCAGATGCAGCGGCAGGCCGGCGGAATAGGTGCCGAGATTGATCAGGCTCGCTTTGTCGAGCGCGCTGCCGCGCAGCGCCGGCATGTATTGGCCAGGATGGTCAGCGAGCGAGAGCTTGCCCTGCGCCTGCGCAAAGCCGGCCAGCGTTGCGGTGAACATCTTCGAGATCGAGCCGATCTCGAACAGCGTGTCGGCATTGACCGGGGCGCCGGTCTCCCTCGAGGCAGTGCCGAAATAGAAGAGATGCTGCTTGCCGCCTGCGGTGACGCCGACGGCGAGGCCCGGCACATCATGCTCTTTCATCAGGGGCAGGATAGCGCGATCGACGGCGCTGCGGACGGTGGTGGCGTCCTGGGCTTTGAGCGCTGTCGGCGACACGCATGCTGCGACAAAGAGGGCGCAGGGCGCAAGACACGAAGCGAGGCGCAGCATGAGTGTTTCCAGCGCGCTTCGGTCGGCAGTCTGCGGCAAGTCGAGCATGCGCGACAACTCTCCTTACATCTTGTCCACGGCGCAATGCGCTCCGCGCTTTGCGGCCTACAATCCTCACCCCTTCTTCTTCATCCCGTAGACATGATCCGGACCGGGAAAGGCGCGGCTTCGCACCTCATCCGCATAGCCCTTGATCGCAGCTTCGATGCCGGGGCCGAGATCGCCGTAGCGCTTGACGAATTTCGGCACGCGCGGCGACAGGCCGAGCATGTCCTCCAGCACCAGAACCTGACCGTCACAGGCCGGGCTCGCGCCGATGCCGATGGTCGGGATCGCAATTTCGCTCGTGATCTTGCGCGCGAGCGGCTCCGCCACCGCCTCGATCACCACCGAGAACGCCCCCGCCTCCGCCACCGCCCTGGCATCCGCTTCGATCGGAGCCCAGTCGGCTTCCTCGCGACCCTGCGCGCGGAACGAGCCCAGCGTGTTGATCGATTGGGGCGTCATGCCGACATGCGCCATCACCGGCACACCGCGCTCGGCCAGAAAGCGGATGGTCTCGGCCATGCGCACGCCGCCTTCGAGCTTGATCGCGCCGCAGGTGGTTTCCTTCAGCACGCGCGCGCAGGAGGCGAAGGCCTGTTCCTTCGATTGTTCGTAACTGCCGAACGGCATGTCGACCACGACCAGAGCCCGCTTGGACCCGCGCATCACCGCGTGACCCTGCAGGATCATCATGTCGAGTGTCACCGGAATGGTGGTCTCGAGCCCGTGCATCACCATGCCGAGCGAGTCTCCGACCAGGATCACGTCGCAATACCGGTCGACGAGGCTGGCGGTATGGGCGTGATACGAGGTCAGCATCACGATCGGCTCGCCGTTCTTGCGGGCGCGAATATCCGGCGCGGTCAGGCGCCTGATCTCTTGCTGGACGGACACTGGTTGCACTCCCGGCAGGGTTGGCCCTATCGGCAGCGAGGTAGCGGATTGGACCGGAGTTGGGAAGTGTTAGCCATGCATGCAGGAGGGTGCGTCGGAGGACAGGGCTCAGCCAGAACCCATTAACGGCGGGCGGTTATAGGTTCCGCACCGGGCGCATAGGACGGCCGCAGGCGATTTCGCCGCAGCGGCCGCCTCGCATCGCTGCCGGGTGGTGTTGCCGCGTGACCGATTTTTTCGCCACGAAGTCCTTTGCCGAGCTGAAACGCGAGGCCGAGAGCACCGACCGCCGCGACGGACTGAAGCGCACGCTGTCCGCGTCGAGCCTGGTCGCGCTCGGTGTCGGCTGCATCATCGGCGCCGGCATCTTCGTCCTGACCGGCAATGCCGCCGCCACCAATGCCGGCCCAGCGGTTTCGCTGTCGTTTCTGATGAGCGCTGTCGTCTGCGCGCTGGCCGGATTGTGCTACGCCGAGATGGCGTCGAGCGTGCCGGTCGCCGGCAGCGCCTACACGTATGCCTATGCCACCCTCGGTGAACTCATCGCCTGGATCATCGGCTGGGACCTCATCCTAGAATATGCGTTCGGCGCCACCGCGGTCGCGATCGGGTGGTCCGGCTATGTCGTGAGCTTCATGCAGGACATCGGCCTGCCGATCTCGCCGCGACTGGCCGCTTCGCCGCTCGCCTATGATGCGGCGACCGGACTCTGGTCCTTCACCGGCGCGCTGGTCAATCTCCCGGCCATGCTGATCATCGCCGCGATGACGGCGTTGCTCATCGTCGGCACCAGCGAATCCTCCCGCGTCAACAATATCATCGTCGCGATCAAGGTCACGATCGTGGTGCTGTTCATTGTCGCGGGCGCCTTCTATTTCGATACCGGCAATTGGGTGACCGCAGGCAACCCCCGGGGCCAATTCATTCCGCCGAACGAAGCGCCCGGCGTGTTCGGCTGGAGCGGCGTCCTGCGCGGCGCGGCGATCGTGTTCTTCGCCTATATCGGTTTCGACGCGATCTCGACCGCGGCGCAGGAGGCAACCAATCCGCGCCGCGACATGCCGATCGGCATTCTCGGATCGCTGCTGATCTGCGCAATCCTCTATGTGATGGTCAGCGCGGTGCTGACCGGGATCGTGCCCTACGACAAGCTCAACGTCGCCGACCCCATCGCCGTCGGCATCGACGCGACCGGCCTGACCTGGCTCGAGCCGCTTGTGAAGCTCGGCGCCGTGCTGGGCCTGACCTCTGCGATCCTGGTCCTGCTGCTCGGTCAGGCGCGCATCTTTTTCACCATGGCGCGCGACGGGCTGCTGCCGGCCTGGGGCGCGCGGATCCATCCGCGCTTCCGTACGCCCTACGTCAGTTCGCTGTTGATCGCGGCCGTCGTCATGGCGCTGGCCGGCACGTTGCCGATCAACATGGTGGCGCAACTGGTCTCCATCGGCACGCTGATGGCATTCGCCATCGTCTGCATCGGCGTGCTGGTGCTGCGGGTGCGCCAGCCCGACATGCCGCGGGCGTTCAAAGTGCCGGCGATCTGGTTCGTGGCACCCGCAGGCGCGATCACGTCGGTGGCGCTGATGCTGGGACTGCCGGGCGCGACCTGGCTGCGCCTTGTGATCTGGGGCGCGATCGGTCTTGGCGTCTACTTCCTGTACAGCTTGCGCCACAGCCGCGTGCGCGTGACAGAAGCGGCCGTCCAGCGCTAGCCTCGCTCACCCAGGCGAGCGTCACCGCCGCGCCCCCGGGCCAGCGTTTCCGATGGCTTCTCGCCGAACGCATGGCGAAAATATTTCGAGAAGTGGCCGAGATTGCCGAAGCCGCATACAAAAGCGACATCGGTCACGGACGTGGTGTCGTCGGGACGCGACAGCATCAAGCGGGCACGATGCAGCCGCACATGGCGCAGGAATTCCATCGGCGAATAGCCGCGGCTGCGTCTGAATTGATGGAACAGGCTGCGCATGCTGCATTCGCACAGCGCGCTCAACGTCTCGATCGCAATCGGCCGGTGCCAGTTGGCCTCGATATGATCCTCCGCGCGACGGACCTGCCAGGGCGCGGCCGCCGGCGGTTCGGTGTCGAGCAGGTGCGAATGATCATGGACGTTGGCGAACAGGAACATCACGATCGTCCGCTGCTCCAGTTCGGAGATGACCAGCGGAATGGCGGCGGCATCGTGCGACCGGCGCGCAAATTGCGCACCGAGTTCGCGCAGACGCCGCGCCGCCGGAGTCCGGAAATCAGTCACGCCCGAGAACCGGGGTGGCGCATCGACGCGCTGCCCGGTCAAGGCAGTCAGCGTTGCGACCACGGCATCCGGATCGATCAGGAAGGCGTAATGCTCAAAGCCGGCATCGAAGACGAGTCCGATCATCGTATCGGGCGACAAGACCCCGCCAATCTTGCTGCCAACGCTATGGGCACGGCCGGCCGTCGCCTGTTCTCCCACACCGGCCACCGGAAGTCCCTGGGTGTAGAATTTCACATCGGAAAATTGTGCGCGGATGCGCGCGCCGTAGGATGCGTGCATCAGTCCGACGCGTCCGAAGCGGCGAAAATTGACGCTGGCGTGAAAAGGCTGATGCGACTTGCGGTCGACCGACACGTCGAAGCTGGAATCGGCGAATAGCCGGCCGATGCCGTCGCAGAACGTATCGACCGCGTCCGTCCGGATCAGCGGGAAGGCATCCAGCGGCGCGGTGGCCGGAGCGTGGGCGGCAGTTCGGCGCATGGTTCGCCGGGGCGGCGGATCGGAAGAGTGCGGCCGGACGCTAGCCGATTTGGAGCCGCAGCGCGCCGATTTCACAAGCAATTGATATGACGCAGTTTTTCCTGGCTCTGCGATCGCTCCGTTGCGCAATTTGAGTAGCCGGACGCGGCCTGGTTGGATAGCCGTCGGTCAAAGGACCGGGAGAACCCCATGCAACGACCCGCTTTATGGCTTCTGACCGCAGCATCGATCGCGGCCGCACCCGTCGCGGCGTTCGCGCAGCCGGGCAGCAAGCCGAACATCGTCTATATTCTGGCCGACGATCTCGGATGGAAGGATGTCGGCTTCCACGGCTCCGACATCAAAACGCCGAATATCGACCGGCTCGCCGAGACCGGCGTCCGGCTCGAGCAATTCTACGCACAGCCGATGTGTACGCCGACCCGCGCGGCGCTGCTGACCGGCCGATATCCGATGCGATACGGACTGCAGACGCTCGTCATTCTTCCGGACCAGACCTACGGGCTGCCGACCACCGAGCGCCTGTTGCCGCAGGCACTGAAGGAAAGCGGCTACAGCACGGCGATCGTCGGCAAATGGCATATCGGTCACGCCAAGCGCGAATATTGGCCGCGACAGCGCGGCTTCGATTATCACTACGGCCCGCTGATCGGCGAGATCGACTATTTCACGCATGAAATGCACGGGCAGCGCGACTGGTACCGCAACAACCAGCCGCTGAAGGAGAAGGGCTACGTCACCACCCTGCTCGGGCAGGATGCGGTGCGGCTGATCGACAAGCACGACACGCAGAAGCCGCTCTTCATGTATCTGGCCTTCACGGCGCCGCATACGCCGTATCAGGCGCCGCAGGCTTATCTCGACAAATACAAATCGGTCGCCGATCCGCAGCGCCGCGCCTATTCGGCCATGATCACGGCGATGGACGACCAGATCGGCAATGTTGTGCAGGCGCTGGAGAAGCGCGGCATGCGCGACAACACCATCATCGTCTTCCACAGCGACAATGGCGGCACCCGCTCCGCATTGTTCGCCGGCCAGATCGAAACCAAGGGCGCGCTCCCCGCCGACAACGGCCCGTTCCGCGACGGCAAGGGATCTCTTTACGAAGGCGGCACGCGTGTCGCCGCGCTGGTCAACTGGCCTGCCCGCATCAAGCCCGGCGTCAGCAATCAGCCGATGCATGTGGTGGACTGGTTTCCGACGCTGACGGCGCTCGCCGGCGCCAAACCGGATGGCGGCTTGCCGCTGGACGGACTCGACATGTGGCCAACGCTGTCCGAAGGCAAACCGTCTCCGCGCCGGGAAGTCGTCTACAATATCGAGATGTTCCGCGGCGCGGTACGCCAGGGCGACTGGAAGCTGTTCTGGCGCACGACGCTTCCATCCAGGATCGAGCTTTACGATCTCGCCAAGGACCCGTCGGAGAAGAACAATCTGGCCGAACAGAATCCGGCTTTGGTTGCCGACCTGCAAAAGCGAATCCTCGGCTTGTCCGGCGAGATGGCGAAGTCGCTGTTCCTCACGGCGACATTCAAGGCATACCAGTCCAGGCCGGAAGCGCCGATGGCTCTGCCGAACGAGGATGCGTTCTACGAGTCCGATACGCCCTAGCGTGTGGGTCTGAGGTCGCGCCGCGAACGCGCGACCTCGGGTCAGATTGGCATCGCTCCGGCCTCGCTGCGGCGGGTTCGCCGCTATTCCTTGCGCATGCCGGCATCGCGGGTATGGTGCGTCTCCCGCGCCATTTCGTCCTTGCACACGCGATGGCGAACGCATTCCGAGAGCTGCCGCAATGACCCAGCACCGTCTCGACCCGTCGCCTGCCACTGTTCATTGGGGCCATTTCGACGCCGCGCTCAAGCCGGCGCTCACGATCGAGAGCGGCGACACCATTACGATGACATCGGTGTCCGGCTTGCTGGAGCAATTGCCGGACGCGACGAGCGGTTACACGGTGGCGCCGGCGCTGCGCGCGATCCATGCCGGCGCCGCGCGCAAGATGGGCCCGCATATCTGCACCGGACCTGTCGCAATCCGCGGCGCCAGGCCTGGCGATACGCTGGAGGTGCGGATTAAGTCGATCGGGCTCGCCGACGACTGGGGCTACAACATGATCCGCCCCGGCGCGGGCGCGCTGCCCGACGATTTCACGCGGGAACGCGTCATCCATATCGGGCTCGATGCCCAAAGGATGATGGGCCACCTGCCCTGGGGTCTCGAACTCCCGCTGCGGCCGTTTTTCGGCGTGATGGGTGTCGCCCCTGCGCCGTCCGCGGGCACCGTCTCGTCGGTGCCGCCGGGACGCCATGGCGGCAATATCGACAACAAGGAACTGGTGCCGGGCGCGACGCTGTATCTGCCGGTGCATGTGGATGGCGCATTGTTTTCGGTCGGCGACGGACATGGCGTCCAGGGCGATGGCGAGGTCTGCCTGACCGCAATCGAGACCGGCCTGACCGGGACCTTCGAACTGCACCTTCACAAGGGGCCTGCGCTCGACTGGCCCTATGCGGAGACGCCGACGCATCTGATCACGATGGCCTTCGACCCCGATCTCGATGTCTGCGTGACCATCGCGCTGCGCGACATGATCGCCGCGATCTGCTCGCGCACCGGATTGTCGCGCGAGGACGCCTATACGCTCTGCAGCCTCGCCGCCGATCTGCGCATCACCCAGGTGGTCAATGGCAGCAAGGGCGTGCATGTGATGCTGGAGAAGCGCTATCTGACGCGAGCCGCCTAGCATCCTGGCGCTTCGCCGCGAGGCGCAATATACCGGGCATCAACCACATCCGGACATGGTTCCTCAACGACTTCCGTCCATATTGCGGCGGTTCGCGCTGGATATCTGCCGCCGGGATTTCAGGTCATGCAGGCCGACACTGACCTCGCGGAAGACGCCCGTCTTTCCGCGCTCGCCAAATACGACATTCTCGACACGCCACCGGAAGAGGCGTTCGACCGGATCACGCGGCTGACCGCACGCATCTTCAACGTCCCTATGTCGACGGTGACATTCCTTGACGGCCATCGTCAGTGGTTCAAGGCGCGGCAGGGGTTGGACACCTGCGAAACCGAAAAGGGACCGGCCTTCTGCAATCTGGCGGTCCAGAGCGCCGACCCGCTGATCGTCCCCGATACGCATATCGATGACCGCTTCAGGGACAATCCGTTCGTCGTCGGTCCGCCCTATCTGCGCTTCTATGCCGGCATGCAGTTGCGCACCACCGACGGGACTGCCGTCGGCACGCTGTGTGCGATGGATACGCAGCCACGTGCTTTCGGCGACGAAGACGCAAGGACCCTGTCCGATCTCGCCGCGATGGTGATGAGCGAACTCGAATTGCGCACGCTGGTGCTGCGCGACGGCATGACCGGAGCGCTGGCGCGGCAGGCCTTCCGGCAGGAAGCCGAACGCGCTTTCGCTCTAGCCCGGCGCCACGGGCACCCGCTGAGCGGCATCATCTTCGACCTCGACCATTTCAAGGCGATCAACGACGAGAATGGTCATGCCATCGGCGACCTCGTGCTGAAGGCGTGCGTCGAGGTCTGCCATCAGCAATTGCGCACCGGCGATCTGGTCGGACGAATCGGCGGCGAGGAATTTGCGATCGTGTTGCCGCATATCGCGGGCGACGCGGCGATGAACGTGGCACAGAAGATTCGTGCTGCCATCGGACAGATCGTCGTGCCGGGTAAGTTCAGTCCGGTGCGGTTCACCGCGAGTTTCGGCGTTGCATCGATCGACGGCACGGTCCGCGACATTGCCGAACTGCTCGAACATGCCGACCAAGCGCTTTACGCGGCGAAAGCAGGCGGTCGCAACACCTGTTCGCTCTGGAAGACGCCGGACGCCGCCCCGCCCAACCTGCTGCGGCGGGTCTTCAAGGCCGGGCGGATCAGCTTCAATGCCGGCCATTCGACCATTGACTGCACTGTGCGCGGCCTGTCCGATACCGGGGCAAGCCTCGACGTTGCCAGCACCGCCGGCATTCCGCAGCGTTTCAAGCTGCAGATCGGCGCCGACAATTTCTCCCGGGCATGCACCGTCACCAATGCACGCGAAAAGAACGTGCAGGTTCAGTTCGCTTAGCGGTCGATAACTGAGACGACGCGACCGACACGCGATCTCCACGCGAAACCGCTGCGCCTATTCCGCTTTCTTCATCCCAAGGCTGGTGGCAATGCCATCGGCCTTCTGGAACTGCCCCTTCAGGATCTGGGTCAGTTCATCGGGATTGGAGGGGGCAATGTCCTGACCCGTCAGTGCGACACGGTCGCGAACCTTCGGCTCCTTGAGCGCAGCCATCATGTCGTCGGCAATCTTCTTGCGCAGTGCCTCCGGCATCGTCGGACCACCAAACAATGCCGTACTGGTGTCGGCGGCAAGCACCGGGAAGCCGGATTCCGAAATCGACGGCACGTCCTTGACCAGCGGCGAGCGGTTCTGCGTCCCCGCGGCAATGATCTTCACCTTGCCGGACTCGACGAACGGCCGCACCACCGCGTAAGAGGTCAGAATGAAGTGAATGCGACCTTCCGAAAGATCGCGAGCCGCGTCACCCAAATTCTTGTACGGCACGCGCACGGTCTTCAGGTCTTCGCCCTTCAGGAAGGCATCGACCGCGAACTCCGTGACGCCGGGCGACGCTGCGAGATTGAGGTCTGGTTTGCTGCGCGCGAGCGCCACGAATTCCTTCAGGTTCGATGCGGGCAGATCAGCCGGAACAGCGACAATCAGCAACGTATTCGCGATGCGGCCGATCGGAGTCAGGTCGCGGTCAATGTCGTAGTCCATCTTCTTGTGCATGTAGGGATGCGCAAGAAACGAACCGGTCGAGGACACCAGGATCGTGTGATCGTCCCTGGCGCCAACGACCGCATTGATAGCAAGAAGGCCGTCGGCGCCGGGCCGGTTTTCGACCACGACTGGCTTCCCCCAACGTACAGCGAGATCGTCACCGAGAACGCGCGCCACGGTATCGGCAGCGCTACCGGGACCGAACGGCAGAATGAATCGCACCGCACGCTGCGGCCAGTCCTGTGTTTGCGCGTATCCGGCGTGCGGAGCGGCCAAAATCATCAGGCTGCAAACAAGCATGACGAAGCACGATGGCACGCTGAAAAAGACGAAGGTCCTGCGGCTGATGGTTCTCGGCATGCTGCTTCCTCACGGTCCAGGGACGAAAAACTGAGACTACAAACGCAAGCCAGTTTCGTGCCATTTCGCTCAGTAGTTGGTCGCGCGTCGTTGCGTGATCGGTCCGTAAAGCTCCGGCCGGCGGTGAATCAGGAGATCGGTGTTGCTGGTTTCGCGCTTCGAGCGTGACGCAGAGAGTTGCGCGAACCGCGTGACGAAGCCGCGCCGGCCATGCGGCAACTCGGAGGCGAGCGTGTTCTGCGGATAGCCCGCGGGTTGAATGAGAAGGCTTGGGCCCTCGATCGCCGAGTCCTGCCGGTTGGCTGCCACGATAATGACCCGGTTTTCCATCGCGCGCTCATGCGCAACGTATCGGAATTCTGCCGGACTGCGCCAGGTGGTCGGCCATGCAATCAAGTCGGCGCCGCGTAGCGCCAGAACACGTGCGACTTCCGGGATCATGCCTTCATATCCGATCATGACTCCGACATTGCCGAACGGCGTGCGCACCACCGAAATGTCTTCGCCGGGCGTGGCCCACTCACGCTCACTGCCCCACAGATGCGTTGCCCGATACTTTCCGGCGATGCCTCCGGGCCCGATCGCGTAGACCGTGCTGTAGAGATCTCCGGAATCCGCCTCCACCAAATGTGCGAACAGCCACAACTCCAGGCGGTTGCACAGCGCCACCAGTTGATCCAAGGCTTTCGCCGATACGTCCGCGGCGGCTTGCGGATCTCGTGCAATCGCCGCGGGCTCGAACAGGAAATGCTCGGGAAAAACACCGAGATCGACGCCATGATTGCGATGCGCCTCAACACATTGAGCGATCGCGGCTCGCAGTACCTCTCCCGGCTCGCCCGGCGCTGAAACCTGGATCGCCGCGATCTGCCGCACCATTCGGTCAGGCACGATTGCTTCGTCCATGACTTTCGACAGCGGCGTGTTCTCGTAGTGCTCGGTCAGGACCGAATAGAGTTCGGGACGTCGATCTGCGAACAGATCGTTGCTCTCGCCGATCGACTTGTCGCGCGCCGTTGCGGGCGAGATTTCAGCATAGATAATGGTCTCTTCGTCCGGGCCAGCCTGCGCAAGCACCTCCCCCAGCGGGTTCATGATGAATGAGCAACCGGTAAAGCGGTTATAGGCCAGCATCTCCTGCGGCTGCGACAACGGACGGCGCGGCTTGGTTGCGCCGATCACCCAGCAACGGTTTTCAACCGCCCGCGTCGGCACATGATAGAGGTATTGGTCAGGCGCACCCCAGTTGGTCGGGTTGACCAGAATCTCCGCACCGCCAAGCGCAAGGCAACGCGCCGATTCCGGGATGCGGCCGTCGGCGCAGACGAAGAAGCCGAGATGTCCAAGCGAAGTCTCGAACGTGGTGAAACCGGTCTGACCCGGGACGAACCAACGCTTGTCGGCCTTGATGAAAAAATTCTTCTGATACTTGCCGACGACGGTGCCGTCAGGACCGATGAGCACCGCGCAGTTGAAGACATCGTCGCCTTCACCCCGCTCGAAAAGGCCACTGACCACGAAAACGCCGTGCTTGCGCGCCGTCTGTCCGAGCGCGTCGGTAAACGGCCCCGGGATCGGGGTTGCCTTATGATGAGCGTCGGCGCGGTCCTCGAAAAAATAACCGTTGTTGCTTGCTTCCGGAAAAACGATGAGCCTCGCGCCGCCCGCGGCGGCCTCATTGATCCGTCCGACCATGCGGGCGAGATTGCGATCCGGCTCACCTTCAAACGACAGCATCTGTACCGCCGCCACCTTGAAGCGTCCGTCAATCATCATTCAATGTCCAGATACCTGTCTGCGCAAACATTACCGGGTCGCATCATGCGACGCCATATCGCTGCGCCGGTGCCAGCCATGCACAGCAAGAGGTGCGCAGCGGATCGCCTCTAACGGGGAATCACCGGCACACCGATCACGTCCGGGTGGAACCAGAAGATCACCGCCGCATAGGCGACCGTGCCGACCACGAGCACCGCCACGTCGCCCGTCCAGCCGCCCGTCCTGACATTGGGCGCAGCAGGATCGGTGCGGCGCTTCACCGCGATGCGGTCGAACACCGCCCAGGCGAGAAACGAACCGAAAAGGATGATCGAGCCGAGATCGCCGTTCGACATCAGATGCGCGACGGCCCAGAGCTTCACGCCGACGAGCATGGGGTGCTTCAGCACGCGCTTGATATTGCCGGGGATGTAGGCGGCGACGACGCAGACAAGCGCCACCCAGTTCAGCAACAGCGCGAGATGCCTCGTCCAGACCGGCGGATACCAGAGATCGATCCATCCGCCGGCGCGATAGCGCGCAAAACCATAGGCAATCAGCACGATCCCGATCGCGGAAATCACCGAGAACGCGATCTTGTAGGGTGCCTCGCCGATCCGCGCGATCAGCCCCGCCCGCGCTTCGCGCCGGGTGACGAACACATGCGGTGCGAAAAACACGATCAGTCCGAGGATGAGAAGAGTGAGACCCATGGGACGCCCGGTGGAGGTGCCGATCTGGAACGTTTCCACTTAAGGCCAGCCGGACGCGGCTTGCAAGTCC
>Ga0209906_100394_pt1 | contig 20700 bp, 16 predicted proteins | sample FECB24metaG_FD_188303 | JGI IMG/M metagenome (GOLD analysis project Ga0209906, IMG submission 188303) | Cyanobacterial communities from the Joint Genome Institute, California, USA from Joint Genome Institute, California, USA - FECB-24 metaG... ... | reverse complement strand
CGAAGCGGGCAGCCACATCTTCGATCGAGGCACCGGCGTCGATGATGTCGCGAAACGCCTCGAACTGGTCGGCCGGATGCATCGGCGCGCGGATGGTGTTTTCGACGAGGCTCAGCTCGGTCGCGTGCATCTGCGCGTTTGCGAGCGTGCACGGAACCGGGAAGTCCCTGGCGATGACCTTATCATCCGCGAGCGAGCGCAGCGCGAGATAGCGTCGACGCCCGGCGATGACCTCGTACCTGCCTCCCTTCGTCTTACGGACCACGAGCGATTGCAGCAGGCCGTGTGTTGCGATGGATGCGGCCAGTTCTGCGATGCCCTCGGCCGCGCCTGTCTTGCGGACGTTGCCGTCCCACGGGCGAAGCTTGCTGAGAGCGATGGTGATTGCGTCTGTCATGAGATCTCTCCTTTCGTTAGCGGTTTCTCTGAAAGACGCGCAGACCAGAGCCGGGGGTAATAGCCTCGGCGGTCATATGCCCTACACGGGAGCGCAAGCGAATGGAGCGGGCCGGGCATTGAACGGCAGGCGCGCCCGGCCAGAACAGCGTCAATCTGAAGAGAAGCCGCGACAAGGTGAGATGACGGCGCAACGCGACGCTGCGTGTAAGCCTCGTATCCAAAGGCAGCTTCCGGACAAAGCGCGGCAGACGGGCGCGAGACCCCTGCTCACCGACAAGGGCCTCACGATGGGCCGGTCGAAAGGACAGCGGTCATGGCGTCGATGCCCGCGCAAAGGCTCTCGGATATATCATCGACTCGGTTACGCACGACGCAATGCGGTCGCTGCGAACCGCGATGAGGCTGTCAGCAACAGCCGCGTCCGCAAGGCTTTCGCGCAAAAGTGCAGGGCGTTGCGTGATCGAACGAACGGCCGAACGCGGCTGGAGCGTGCGGGTTTCAGGCCTCGCGGCCCCGAAGGCGTCGGCCATCCTCGATCATGTCGGCGTCGGCGATGGTGATACCGTCGGCGACAAGCGCGCTCAGGATGACATGACGCACGCTCGTCTGGCGATGCACGGCACGGATTTTGAGCTCGGTCCACACGTAATCAGGCAGCTCGACATTGAGCGGCTTCATGCGCCCGCGCGGCGTCGCGCCGTTGGTCGGCGGCTCGGGAATCGCGCTGAGGGTCGGTTTGTGCGGTATGGGCGCGGGCGGCCCCTGCTCACGCTTCGGGACCGGGTGCTGCATGGTGCCGACCCCCTTCTCGCGGGCCAGGAGTTCGAGGCGTTCGTCGGCGATATCCGTATCCAGAGGCCGGAATGGCGGTCGTTCCATCTTCATATCAGCCAGCCTTTCTGACCGGGTCGCTGACGCTGCCGGCAATAGTGCGGATTTCTGCAAGCAAGGCCCTGACCTCGAGGCCGGCCCCCTTCTCGGGTTCGGTGACGGTTGGCGGCGTGCCGTTCAGGAACATTTCGCGGTAGGCCGAACGCTCGACCAGAGCCGTGCGGAACAAAGGAAGGCCGTGACGCTCCAGCTCGCGGTAGGCGAAGTCGGTGACCCGCGTGCGCAGCGGATAGATCTTGGTAAGCAGCAGGCGATACGGAATCTGCCGGCCCGTGGTCTCGCCGATGTCGCGTATGTCGCCGACCACGACGAGAGCCTCGCGCAGATCGGGCTCGGAGGCCTGCGCCGGAATGATGACAAGATCGGAGCGCGCCAGAGCCTTGAACAGCGTGACCTCCCTCGTCCCGGGCAGGTCGATGCAGATGTGATCGTATTTGCCGGACACCTCGCATTCCCGGAAGAACGCGCCGAATGTTTTCGGGTCGGTCGGGACCACGGACAGATTATTGATCGGAGAGCGGCGGGCCCACCGGTCGAGCGTCCGGTTCTGGTCAAGGTCGATGAGCATGACCCGCGCGCCTTCAAGCGCGAGTGCCGCCGCGATGGCGGCGCAGGTCGTCGACTTGCCGACGCCTCCCTTGGATGATGCGAATGTTAAAATCATGCAAAGCCTCAAATGTAGGATTGGGTAAAAACATCATTGGATGAATGCGTGCGCAGACAAATCAAGGGTAGCGTATTCGTTCAAACCGCCAAGCACTGAATTGCAGGATTGTGAATGTAAGCAACTGCGCAAAGATGGATCATGCGCAATCCAATGAAACAACAGACAAGCAAATGAAGGTTTGCAGATTTGTGGTATCGGACCGAACTACGGGACAAACGACATGCAACAGCGAAGCCGCGGAACACCTGGGCAAAGGGTCACACCTCGCACAATGCGATAAGGCGTTCGTCCGATCCGCTCGAAGCGGGCAGCGCGGCGATATAAGATACAAATCTATATTTGGGTAAGCATGCGATTGCGCATGCCCATCCTGACGTCGACGGATTTCTCGCGCCTCGGACGATGGTCTTCACTTGTGAATTTGCGCAAAAAGGGTGGTTATGACGAGCGTGCCAGTGTGCTCAGCCGGCGTTGAAGTCTGTCGTCGTCGTCTTCGTCCAGTTCAAGCAGCACGACGCGGCCATCGGCCGGCACGGCGTCGAGGACGACCGTCAGCCCGTTGCCCGTGTCATGCGGGTAGGCGTGTCCGACGCGGGTCCAGACCGGCTTCCGGTCGGCGCGTCGGCGTTTGACCGCGTAGGCGATCAGGACGGGATCGTTCGTACTCACTCATCCAAGCGTGCCTGATCCGGCCATACGTGCCAATCGCGGTCCGACAAACGCTCCCCACGAATATCTAAAAGTGAGGAATTGGGCGTCTCCTCACCTTTGGCCCGGATTCCCGCTGAGTCGCAGCCCGTATGGCGATGTGGATAAGTGAGGTTTTGGGCGGCAAGTCATAAGGAACGAGAAACAGCCCTGAAACGAGTGGCGTTTCAGCAAAAGCAGGGGGAGGGGTGCGGGCGCATCTTTTCATGGCCACCACGATGCGTCCTTGTGGCAAAGCGGCCTATCCACGAGGCAGGTGAGAGGCGGCCTGTGTCATCGCCTTCCAGGGAGCTCCACCCCGCCAAGCCCTGCGGCGGCTCAACATGCACCGACGGGCGGAAAGGGGCCGCGATGTTTCATGTGTGTCCTGATGACTTGAAACCCTAAGCCCGCATGAGCCCGTGTCTCACTTTGCCTGCGGCAAGCCCGTGAGCAAACCCATTCTCTTTATTCTTGATTCAAGGATTCAGATTCAGCCCCGTTTTTTGCGCGCCGGATCAAAAGCTTGCCGTCCCAAAAGTGAGGAAACGGGTGAGTTAGGTGAGAAAACGGGCGGAGTCGCGTGAGCTCCTGGGCGGGATGGCGTGAGACATTGGGCGGCTGCCGGTGAGGAAAGGGGCGGGCCACTGTCCTTGGTTTCGCAAAAGTGAGTTTTCGGGCGAGTAGGAAAAGGCGTCGGTTTTGCGCCGCATTCTGTCCATCGAACGGTGAGGAATTGGGCGGAGGCGTGAAACTCACGCAGGGTCTTCGCTGAAGGCGATGATTTCGATGCGGCCGTCGCGGCGGGCCGAGCGGCCGACGCGGCTGCGTTCGCGCTCTTCATGCGCTTCCCGCAATTCGGTCGGGGATTTGCGGAACCAGGTGACGTGAAGCTTCTCGACGGCGCGTCCGCGCTTGATGGCGCCGATCTGCACGATGAAATCGGTCAGATGATTGACCTCCTCGAGCGCGGGCTTGAGGCAATATTTGTTGAAATCCGCGAACCGCTCCAGCTTATCGGGCGGGACGCCGAGCTTCGCCCGCAATTCGTCGATGGTGAACTCTTCGTATTGCTTGTTAAGGCCGATGCGCCGCTCGATCATCTCATAGAGGCGGATCGAGTATTTGGAGCGCAGCGTATACATAATGTGGGACTTGATGGTCGCCCACGCCTTGCTTTGCGCGATCACGGCCAGAAGATCGGGCGGGAAGGTGTAATAGAAATACCCGTCCTCCTGATCTTCTTCCTTGTTCGTACCGAGAAGGTGGACGCGGAACGTCGCCATCGTGCCGGTCTGTGGGTCGAGCGCGCGAATCTTGGCCCATGCGCCCATCAGGCGGTCGAAGGCTTCATGCAGCCGGTCGTTGCTCTCGTGAGAGCCGCGCAGGCTCGCTTTGAGCACTTTGTGCACGGTCGCGGTCCGGATGTTATTCCAGGCGTGCGCCAGCAGCTGGTTGTAGAGAATGGTCTCGGAACGGTTGAGCGGCGTGAGCTCGATGATGTCGACGAGCTCGCGCGGTTTGATGATGCGCCCGACATGGCCGGGGTCGAGCGGTTGTCCCGTCACCTTGATATCGGTCGCGAAGAGGGGGCCTCCCTGTCTTACCGGCGGCGAAGTCTCTGTCTCATCAACGGGCACAACACTCGAAGTCACGCATTGAGCGTTGCAAATCCGAAGTGAGTCAGTCAACGACAAATTCACTCGCTTTAAATTTTGGCGGTCCTCCGCCTCTTGCCGGGACTGGCGACGTTCAGAACCGGATCGAATCCCAGAGCCACAAGCATCTCTTCCTTCGTATGCTCTTTCCGGAATCTGCCGATTGAGCGTTCAAGCGCGGTGATCTCCCGCAAGGTGAGAACGCCGCGCTGAAGAAGGGCACCGGCCAGCAGGGCGACGAACAGATCGTCATCCGCAATCCGCTTCATGGCGATCGCATAGGCTGACGCGAGCCATGCTTCGGCCTCTTCGCCGCAGCGCGCGTCGCTTACGCCCGTGCAGGCCGGATGGCCGTACCAGGCAAGCTGTCCGCGGGAAGAAAGGCCGCGCCGGGCGATCGCATCGCGTGCGAGCGCGGATGCTTTGGCAAGGTCCGAGTGTTCGGACCCGCCCGCGCCGCCTGAGACCGCGCCCAGCAGAACTTCTTCTGCGGCGCGTCCCGCAAGCAGGCCGACGAGCTGCTCTTCGACGTCGCTGCGCGTATAGAACGCCGATTGCGCAGGCACCGGGCTCACCGTGGTTGCCGATGCCAGCGAGACGACGAGCTCTGCTTCCGGCTGCATCCGGTAAAGAATGGCCGCGTGACCGGCTTCGTGCACGGCGATGATCCGAAGCTGCTCCGGCGGCAATGACGCGATCTCGGTCAGGATGGCTTGTTCGAGATGCGCGTCTCCGAGAGACGCTTTGCCGCTGCGTGCGATGCGCCGCGCGCTCCTGACGATTCTGGCGATATCCGCGCCGCTGCGTCCGACGCAGAGCAGGGCAAGTCGCTCCAGCTCGCTGATCTGCGATGCCGCGTCCTCCAGATGATAGCGGAAGATGCCGGGCAGGGCGGCCGGACCAGGAAGGGGCACTTCGATCTTCTGATCGAGGCGACCCGAGCGAAGCAGGGCAGGGTCGAGCACTGAGGGATCGTTGCAGGCAGCGATCACGACGACGCCGGCGGAGCTGCCGATTTCCGTCAGAAGCGTGTTGCTGAGCGATGTAAAATACCCCGCGTTGTGCGCGCCGTAGCCGCGCCTTGGAAACGAGTCGATCTCGTCGATGAACAGGATGCAGGGCGCGTGGAAGCGCGCGGCTTCGAACGCTGCCCTGATACGGCTGATGACCTCGTTGCCGCCTTCCGTGCCAAGGGCCCATTCGGCGTAGGACGTGGGAATGAACGCGACCCCGCACCGCGCCGCGATGGCGCGGGCGAGGGTGGTTTTGCCGGTGCCGGGCGGTCCATAAAGAAGGCAGCCCGGATCGACATCGGCCCATGGCAATGCGCCGCTCCGGAAGTCCAGGAGGTCGGCAGCGAGGGTCTCCCCGAACCGGCGGGCCGCGTCCGCGCCCTCGATCAAAGAGAGGCGGGGACCGGTCGGCCATTCCACCTGAACGGCATCGAGCAGCTCCAGTCTGGTGATCGCGGCCGTCATGCGCGCCTCCCCTCGGGGCGCGAGGCCGCGCGCTGCTGCAGCCATGAATGGATCTCGGATTCAAGCCAGCCGCAGCGTCCGTTTCTGGTGAGTTTGACGCGCCGGGGGAATTCATTGCGGCTCTCGAGACGCCACTAATGCCCGCGGCTGAACGTGATGCCGAGTTTAGCCAGACCTCTGCGGTCCAGCAGTTTCAGCGAAGCAGTCTCCGACATAGCGATGCTCCCTCTCCGACACCCGCGAAGGATGAAAGAGTTAAGAGCTTATGTCAATAACACATCAGCGAGTCTGGCGGGCCCTCGCGGCCTGATAAAGCCGCTGCGCGGTGGCCCTGTCGTCGGGGAAGCGCGCGAACGCATCCTCGGGCTTTTTGATCCGGTGCTTCTTGAGCTCCGCATCGATTTCGGCGCGGGATCGCCGTTGACGTGAAAAAAACGACTTCAGATGCGCAGGCGGCGTGTTGCGCCGCCGCCAGGTCTGCAGGGCCTGATAAAGCGGCTGATCGATTGAAGCGAGATCGGCCAGCCGCATATGGTTTAAGCGCGTGCCGTAGACCCTTTGCAAAAAACCGAGCGCGGTCTCACCGGCGAATGCGTCACGCTCCGCCCAGAGCGCGTGCGCAAAAGCCTGCGCCTCACGGACCGTCGCAGACGAGCCCGCCGGCTCCGCAAAGGCCTGCATAAGCGTTTCGCTGACGAGGAGGCGCAATTCAGTCCGCTCGCGCGGCTCCAGGGCTCTGATATCGTCGGCCAGATCGGTTGCCCTGCGCGCGATGTCATCGATCCGCTGCTCCGACGCGCCGGAAGGGGCGGCGACACTCTTTTTCCAGAGCGCGCGCAGTCGTTCAGCCACAAGCAGGAAATCGCTGTGGACCTTAATAAGGCGCGCATCCCATCCGGCGGGCTGATCCTGTCGCGGCACCTCGTGCAGCGTGCGCTGTGTCACCGTGCAAAGCCGGTAGAGCTGGATCACGGCTGCGCGGTCGAGATCATCGAACCCGCGGCGCAACACCTCCAGAATTCCCGCATGAATGTTTTTGAGGCGGGCGAGGGCACTCGCATCGACACCTTTCTGCGCGACACTTGCTGCGAGCGTACCGATTGCCCGGCATGTAGCGATGGTGATCTGAGCGACCGGGCTGGTCGCCCATGCCGGTACATCCCAGCCGGCGAAGGGGCTGCGCTGAGCGGGCGCGTCCGGCATGCCGGCCTTCGGCCGGGGCATGTCGGGCGTTGCAACATCTGCCGCTTGCGGGGTTCGGAGGTCACGGGCCATGTTTTAGGAGTCGCGTCCGGTTGTCCCTCGAAGTCCAGTCTAAAGCATGGGAGGGGATTCGGCACCGGTGACGATGCGGGAAGAATCCCCCTCTAAGCGATCCGGCACGCCGGAGCCATCTCCATGCGTGACGAGGAGACGCGAGGTGACACGAAAAGACAAAGGAGGACGTGAGCGAACACTGGTTTTCCGTCCCCGTCAGCCGCATTACGGCGCGGTCGTGGCTTGGTTGACCCAGTCCGAACACATGCGGTATAATGAATATGAAGATGATCGGCCGCGCGTGTCTCGCGGAGCTCGTTCTCACCCTGCAAACCAAAGCCGGGCTGATAGCGGTTCCTGACGTACGGTCCCGGGGGATGATTGAAGCCGCTTATTATAGCCATACTATCCGGACTCTTATTGACGGCGGCTGCCAGCTGGGCGTCACCTGCCATCGCAGAAGCGGACTGTCCGGTTGAGACCGCTGCCGCGCTCGATGAAGCCCAGAAAATCCTGAAGAACGGCGACGACACGCAACTGCGTGTCGCCCTCGCGTGCCTCGCAGAGGCACTACGTCAAACCCATGCGGACCTTTCGGCATTGCGCGAGGGCAGGGTGGCGTTCAGCGGACAGGTCTACGCTCCTAAAGGAATTGTCATGACCAAGCCCTCCGACCAGGGGGGCCGTTGAGCTGTAAGTCTTTGCACAGTGTCTGGACGCTCGTCTGGCATCCCCGTAAGCCCAGTCTGGGCGTCCAGACCCTGTGCATGGCATTGCTCCTGATCGCAGCGACGATCAATCCTGCGCGCGCCGATTGCCCTGCCGCGCCTATCGCTAATCCCGACGACATGGCGATCAGCTTCCTTGCCGCGAACGGCGTGCAGGCCGCGTCCGCGAGTTTGCTTGCATCCAGTGTCAAAGAGGGGACCCTTGTCTACGACGACACCGCCGACAAGCTGAAAGTCTGCGACGGCACGAACTGGATCGAAGTTGGATCGGGGAGCGGTTCAGACACGCTTTCGGGTCTAACCTGCGCCACGAATGAAATTCCTAAGTGGAACGGCACGGCCTGGGCCTGCGCGGCGGACGGTGGTGGTTCGTCGCAGTGGACTGATGTGACCGGCGGTATCGAATATACAGGCGACCATTTCGCGCGGATCAAAACCGATCATTTTGCTGCTCTTGCCTTGCAGGCGACCGGCACGAACGGACGAGAATACCGCTTGTCATCGACTGATGATGCGAATGGTCTGGGCGGTGGAAAGCTTGTTATTTTCGACGAGACTGCTTCAGCAGCCCGATTGACGATCGATGCGACCGGCAAGGTAGGCATTGGCACTATCACACCTGCGACAACCGCCCTGCTGGATTTAACCTCGACGACGCAAGGCTTCCTGCCGCCGCGCATGACGACGACGCAGCGCAACGCGATTGCATCGCCTGCGACGGGCCTGATTGTTTACAACACGAACACCAACGCGCTGAACTTCTGGGACGGCGATTCCTGGGAAGCGGTGGGCGTCGGCGCAGGGGGCGGGGTGCTGGTTACTGGGACGAGTACCACTGGCGCGAACACCACGGCGGTTACCAATGCCGGCTTCCAAAACTATACCAGCACGCCAACACTTTCACTGCCGTCGGCGGGGACCTATTACATCAGCTCTCATATTTATATTAGCTATGGTGCCGGCTGTGGCGACGTTTTCACTACGTGGAGCGGCAGCAACATCGTGTACCGGTCGATGGACGGGAAGTGGCAGGCCTGCGGAGCGTCTGGCACCGCTAATTGGCGGACACATGCACAGATTGTCACTGTCAGTGCCGCCACGACGCTCACGCCGCAGTACAGCTGGAGCAATCCAGGCACATCCGGCTCGTTACAGTTCGGCGGTTCGAACTATGTGAAGCTTGATTCCGGCGGCGGCGGTGGCGGCGGGACGGCATCAGCCGATGGCAGTGCCGGTCAGGTGCAATTCAATGAAGGTGGCAGCCTGAAAGCAGATGCGGCCCTGCACTGGGACAATACCAACAAGAGTCTGGGCATTGGCACGGCGACGCCAACGAATTCATTTAATATCGTAAGCACTGGGTTCCCTGCGCAATTCTCTAGGTTCTCGGCAACAGCAAGTCAGGGGTCTGGTCTGGAATTGTCACGTAGCCGTGGTGCTACGCCCGGTACGTTCACCGCAGTTCAGGCGGGTGATGTGCTCGGCAGGATCAGTGGGCGAGGCGCGGATGGGGCTGCATTCTTTGAAGCAGGCCGACTTGCTATTACTTCCGATATCACGGCAACCACTGGTGTGGTCCCCGGTCGTTTGACACTAGAGACGACAAACTCCACGGGCACGCTTGTGGAGCGTATGCGCATCGACTCGGCTGGGAAAGTCGGTATCGGCACGACGCTTACGAACGACCAGTTGCTGGCTGTGAATGGCGGTATGTATGTCGATTTCGGCGGCCAGAATGATGGCACGATTGATAAGTCTATCCGTTTCGGCGGCAACGGCAGCGCGGTCGGGATCGGTTCGAAACAAACCGCGGGTGGCAACCAGTACGGACTGGATTTCTACACAGGGTACAGCGCGCGCTTGTCGGTGAACGCCGCAGGCAACGTCGGCATCGGCACAGCCGCTCCCGCAACGAATCTGCATATTGCCGACACTTCCAGCACAGGTACACCGGGCTTACGCATCAGCGGAACGGGTGGGCAGGTGGCTGCACAGTTGCTCGACGGCAATAACGGTGCCGGGGTGGAAACCGGTATTCTTGAATTGCTTCATGAAGGCACGATTGGCGTTCACATGAACGCTGTCGGGCCAAGCTATATCGCATCCGGCAATGTCGGCATCGGGACGACGTCGCCGGGAGCGAAGCTTGATGTACAAACAAGTGTGGCGAACGACGGCCTCTACATCAAAGGAACCAGCTCGTCGGCCAATGCAGTCTTACGCCTGGTAAATGATACAGGCTCATACAACGAGATCACCACTGGCCGCTCAGGGAATGCGGGTATTGCTGGCAAGCTAGTCTTCACGGTCGGTAGTGGTGCGGTTGGCAACGCTATGCTCATCGATACTAACGGCAACGTCGGCATCGGGACGACGAGTCCAGCCAATCCGCTCACCGTGGCCAGTGGTGCAGCCCAGTTTCCTTTGGCATTAGGGATTCTGCCCTCCACGCACGCAACATCACGGCGTGCAGCCTTGGCGATCGATAATTGGCTGTTGCTTCAGGATGCCAACGGGGACGGAACGAAAAATCTTTCCGTCTATCAGGCCTCGCCGGGAGCGCACAGAATGGTTTTCTCGCCGGATGGTTCGATTGCGATGGCTTATAATGGCGGCAACGTCGGCATCGGGACGACGACTCCTTCAAGGAAGCTTGTCGTGAGAGATAACGCTGGTAACAATTTGATTACTTTCGGTGGCGGCACGAATCTTCTCAGACTAGAGGGTAGTCAGGCAAACTACTCCGAGCCCGGACTCGAATTCGCCGAGCAGGCCTACGCACCCATTGCTTCGATCGCTGCTAAAAACCGTGATGGTGGTGCCGGCGACCTTATATTCTCCACCCGTCTCATAGGTTCAGGCGCGCTTTCCGAGCGCATGCGAATCCGCGATGGTGGCAACGTCGGCATCGGTACAACAACTCCCACCAAGAATTTGCACGTGGTAGGTGCGGGGGGCACCTTTATCGCGGGGATTCGGCTCGAAGATCCGCATACCGGTGCTGGTGGGTTTGCTCAACTCACGCTGCGGGATCGCGGGCCGGCGAACCCGGATGATCAGATCTGGGATATGCGCGTGGGCGACACAGGAAAGCTTATATTCGGTACCTTGAATAATGATGAAACGATTTTCCCAAGTCTGGTTACCTTCCAGCGTGACGGCAACGTCGGCATCGGGACATCGAATCCTGGATATAAACTAGACGTAGTCGGTAACATAAACTCGACTGGCAGCGTCCGTATTGCTGCTCCAAGCACATCAGGTACGGTCACGGTATGCCGGGATGGCACTCTCTACCTTACCCTGTGCTCGTCCGATGCACGGCTGAAGGAGAATGTGGAACCGCTGACCCATCGGGCATTGGCGGTGATTTCGAAACTGAATCCTGTGAATTTCACTTGGAAATCGGACGAGATCGGTAAGCGTGATGCGGGCTTCATCGCGCAGGAGGTGCAGCCGTTCATCCCGGAGGCGATCGGTACAAACCCCGCAGACGGGCTTCTGACATTCAATATCAATCCGATCGTTGCCTATTCGGTGCGGGCTATTCAGGAACTCACTGCTGAAAACGAGAAATTGCGCGCCGAACTGAAGGCGGCGAATGATAATCATGCGGAAGCAATCGAAGGGCTGCGCAAAGAAATACGAGCCTTGACCGCCCGCTAAGCGAGCTGCAATTCCTTAAGACAGACAATCCCATTGGATGCTTTCGCGGCTGGCGTGCAGGTGCGTGTGGCAGGACCGTCTCTCAGATTTCGGTGAGTTGAAACCCAGACCTAAAGCTCATACTTCGCGATACGTCACATGGGTGATGGCAAAGGGAGGCCGAGCCGACCAATCGTACCCCGCACCATGCAGCCGGTCCCGTCGATCATGTAAAACCAGTCGTCGAAGTTCAGTTTCGTCGTGCCGCCGTCCTTCTGCGGCGTATCGCGCGTATAGCTCCAGTGAAACGCGCATCCCGCGCACTCGCCTTGCGCTTTGCCCTCGACGGTGCGCTCTTTTCCTTCGTATTTGTTTTCACCGACGGGCCGGATGATCCAGCTGATCGTATCGACATGGCCATCGTCGAACGTATAGGTCTCCGTGAACCGGATTTCCCGGGCTGCCTGGTCATACTGTCCTGACGCCCTGATGGTCGCGCGCCGTTGCAGGCCTCCGACCGGACTCTCCAGTGTTGCCCAGCCTTCGAGCTCGCCGTTGAAAAACGCCTCGGGACGAAAGACCGGCACTGTATCTTTGAAAGAATCGATGGACATCGGTCCTCCTGTTGAGCGCGGGGCCGCCGCACCAAGGGCCGGGGGTCGCAGCCGATCCGGACCAGCAACGGCGTCGCAAACCGCGAGCGGCGGGCCTGAAACAAGTCGGCGTCACCTGGCATGTTCCAGGCCGCTCGGGCCCGGGCCTTGTAGGAAACGACGTTTCCCGTCGCGCCACGTCGCCGGCTAATGCGCAGTATGCCGGAGCCAGAATGGAGCCAAAATCCGCTAAGCCACTGAAAACAAAGGCTGGAAATCAGCCTTCCAAGCTGATGACGAGGGTTCGATTCCCTTCACCCGCTCCAGCACTTAGCCGGGATTCCAAATCCAGAGTTTGCGGTCAGTTCGCAGACGCCGCCAGTCTGTTGAACTGAGCCGGCATTGAACTTTCGGTCGTGAAAACGCCTTTGAAACAAACACGCATGGCTGAAAAATCTGCCCTGCGGCGATCCCAAGAATGTTTTTACCGCGGTTAAAAGTGTGCCGCAGTCAATGCTTGGGTTTGGCATCCTGGTTGTCAGGACTGTTCGTGATGCCATCGCTCCGGAAAGGCTGGGACAGCAGTCTATCAAGCCTGAGCTCTGTCGGGTTTCGGAACTGGTCAATCCCGATGGTCATGCGCTCGTGGCCGGATGCAGGCTGCGCTCGATATGTCCGGAACAGACGATCCCACCATGGCAGATTGAAACCGAAATTGCTGTTGGTCTCGAGTGGCAGGATCGAATGGTGGACCCGATGCATGTCTGGTGTGACGACAAGCCAACGCAAAATGCGATCGACGGAAAGCGGGATCCGCAGATTCGCGTGATTGAACATTGAGGTGGCGTTCAGCAGGACTTCGAAGATCAATACAGCCAAGGCGGGCACGCCGAACGCGGCGATAACGGCAAATTTGATGAGCATCGATAAAAGAATCTCGATCGGATGAAAGCGTAACCCGGTGCTCACGTCGAATTCGAGATCGGTGTGATGCATGCGATGCAAGCGCCATAGCACTGGGACAGCATGAAAAATCACGTGCTGCAGATAGATCGCGAGGTCAAGGATGACGACCGAGGCCAAGACGGCAACCCAGCTCGGGAGCGCAATCATATTGAACAGTCCAATGCCATTGGACTCAGCCAGAAGCGCAATGCCGACAGCCGTGGTTGGAAAAATGATGCGGACCAGTAAAGTGTCGAGCGCTATGATGCCGAAGTTGTTTGGCCAGCGCCAACCGCGCCGGATGGCCATTTGTCGACGCGGCTTGAAGAATTCCCACACCGCGATGAGACAGAATACGCCGCCAAAGGCGGCCAGACGGATATAGGGTTCGACAGAAAAAATGATTTCACGCGTCAAGTGATCGTCCGCTTTTGCCTGGGTGAGGGCCCCCACAAGCCCGCGGGGCGTTCGTTCGACGCCAGCGACAGGTCCAACTCGCCGCGAACAGGTGAGCCTGCGTCCGACGACGCCCCGACGATAAGTATCCGACTGAATTGTGGAACGACATGGGTCCCCGTCGCATTCAGGCCGGTATCACGAACATGTCAGATCACGGTTGCTCGTGGACCAGAACGATCGGTCCAATATCTCCTTCAGTTCGGGCCAGCAGAGGATCTCCAGATTCTGTCTGTTCTGGTAGGTATCATCCGGCATATCGATTTTCTCCGCCCGCAATATGATGCCGATTTTTTCGTCGCCATCTCTTAGAGGTCGACTTCGACCTCGCTGCCGGCTTGTGCGCCGCGCGAGCAGCACAGGATCATTCTTTGTTCGCGGTCCTTCTTGCTCAGGACGTGATCGCGATGTTCGACCTCACCGGACAGCACCTTGACCGCGCAAACACCGCAGATCCCGTCGGAGCATTTCGTGTCCACGACGATGCCCATCTCTGCGAGGACGTCCGTTGCCCGTCGGTGGGCCGGGATCTCGATCTGCTTGCCGCTGCGCGCGAGCTTCAGCGTGAACGGCTCGTTCACATAATCCGGCGGTTCGGGAACGGTGAAATACTCGCGGTGCAGGGCTTCTTCCGGCCACCCCTTGGCATCGGCGATCGCGAACAATCCGTCCATGTAGCGGGGCGATCCGCAGGTGTAGAGATGGAAGCCGTCCTGATAGCGCGGAATCAGGCTATCGAAATCGGCACGCGCGCCTTCGTCCTTCATGTGCAGCCGCACGCGATTGTGCCACGGCACCTGCGACAGGTCCGACATGAACGCCGCCGAGGGGCGGCTACGGGCGCTGTAATGCAGTTCGAAATCGCGGCCGAGATCATGCAGCCGGTGCGCCATGGTGAGCATCGGCGTGATGCCGATGCCGCCCGCAAACAGGAACGACTTGGTCGCATCCTCGTGCAGCGGGAAGTGGTTACGCGGCGGCGAGATGAAAACGCGTCGCCCCTCGCGGAACGCGCGCAGCATCAACAGTGAGCCGCCGCGGCCCTGCGGCTCGCGCTGCACGCCGAGGACATATTTGGAATTGTCGGCGGGGTTACCGGCCAGGCTGTATTGCCGCAAATATTCCGGAGCGATCACCACGTCCACATGCGCGCCGGCGTCGAATTTCGGCAATTCGTCGCCATTGGCCGCGACGAACTCGAAACGGGCGACATCCTCGGCCATGTCCTCGCGACGCTTCAGGATCACCGGGAACACCGGCGGCGGTCCGTCGGGAATCTTGAATTGCGGCACCAGGTCAGCGGTCTCGCCGCGTGCGATCCGGGCCTTATGTTCGTCCGGCGACAGCATCGAACGATAGCGCTCGATGCCGGCTTCGCGGTCGACCGGGAAAGGCACCGGGTAGGGCGGCGGCATGACGTCGGCGGGGTAGACCGCCAGTGTCTGATCCTCGTATTTGAGGTCGAGCTCGCGATTGAGCCCACGCGAATGGGTCGCCTTGGCCCGCTTGTGCTGCCCGGTGGCGCGATCGAGATCGATGTCCCACCACCATTTCTTGACCGGATTAATGCCGCCGCGGCCGAGGCGGTCGTCCAGCCAGGCAATCCAGCGCGCCGCGCCCGGAAAGCGCATCGCCACCCAGCGAAACGCCGCTTCGGAAAACAGCCCTTCCAGATTCCACGGGCAGGTCTTCATGCAGCGGCCGCACATCGCGCCGCCCTGGTTGGTGATCCGGTAGCGCGCGCATTTTTCTGCGTCCGACTTCCAGATCTCGTAGCCGTTATACATCAGCTTCGGTCCGGCAGTGATCGCACCGGACGGACATTCGCGCGCGCATTTGTTGCAGTTATTGCAGAAGGTCTGCAGCCCGAAATCGAGCGGCTTGTCGTAAGTGAAGGGAAGGTCGGTGGTGACGATGCCCGACTTGAGCCGCGGTCCGAGATAGGGATTGAGGATCACCTCGCCGATGCGCGAGACTTCGCCCAAGCCGGACAGCAGCAGCAGCGGCGGCTGAAGCACGTCGCCGTCCAGCACGGTATGCACGCGCGCCGAATAGCCGAGCCTGCGGATCTGCTCTGCGATCACGCCGCCCAGAAGCGAGAAGCGCAGATAGGCGCGCATGCTTTGCGCAACCGAAATCCAGTCGTCGCCGCTGGCGCCCTCGAAGGTTTCGTGGCCCTGGTCGTAGAGCATCGACACCGCATTCTTGTGGTAGGGCTTCATCACGTTGCCGGCGGCGTCGTGGCTGTAATACGCCCACTCCGGACAGCGTGAGAGCCCGACGGCATCGGTCGCCATGTAATAGGAAGCGGCCTTCACATTCGCAGCGTTTCGCTTCGGGTCGGTGACCGAGTCCGAGACCGGCCCGCGTGCTTCGCCGAATTGCAGCAGCAACAGCGCGCCCAGCGCACGGCGTGCGCACGCGCCGATGGCGGATTTCTGCACATAGAAGCCGCCCTTGGCGTTGTTCTGCATCTCCTTGCCCATGTCGCCGAAAACGGCGCGGGCGAAAAAATCGGCGCGTTTGGGGAAGCGCGGCACGCGCGGCTCGTCGATGAAAGTGGTCGTCTCGTCTCGCCGGTTCAGCTTCTCGAACGGATAGGCGCCGAGATGGAACGGGCGCCGGCGGTAGGGCACCTTGTTGAAGGCATTCTTGGTCGTGCCCTTGCCAAGCCACCATGCGGGTCCGTGGCTGTGCAGCCAGTCGGCGAGACGCGGCGCGGCGAGTGGCTGGTCGGGTGCCAGTGCCAGCGTCGTCGTTACGGCCGCGAGACCAAAGCGCCGCCCGACATAGGGGTTTTCGATCGCCTCGCCGTCTGCGCTGAGATGCGCAAGCCCCGCCGCGACGGCGAGTTTGTTCAGATCGACGTCGCTGCTCGTCACCGTATGCGCACGCGCCTCGTATCCGAGCAGGCGGATATAACTCGATAGCAGGATCGCGGTATTGGCCGCGAGAAGTCCGGCGCGCTGCGCCTGGCTGTCCATGAACCAGTCGGTGCCGGGTTCGGACGACGTCGGATCGCGGGTATATTCGACCAGGAAAACCAGCGCATGGGTGTGATGCGGGATCGGCCCCAGCGTCTTGCGGGCGGAGTCCAGCACGTCGGCATAAATCACGTCGATGCCGGCGGCGAAACTTTTGGGCTGACCCTTCTCCAGTTCGGCCACCAGCACCGGCAGGCTCGGGTTGCGGATCGGCGTCTCGAGCAACGCTGCTTCCGACACAGCGGCGACGCCTACCATTGTGGCGTCGTAGTAGTATCCGGCCGCCTTCAGGTGAGCGGAGCGTTCCTGCGGGTCGTCCGGAATCTCCGCGGGTATGGGCGTGACCGTGCCGTCACGCACCACATCGAACATGCCGATATAGCGCGTCATCGCATTGACGAGCGATTCCGGGTTGTGCGGATCGTTGAACGAGACCGGCGCCAATTTCGGAACTGCCGAAAGGTCGGGCTGCGCCAACGACCGGCGCAGCCTCTCCAGCGGGTAGGGGCCGAGATGAACCGGGCGGTTCTTGTACGAGAACAGTTTCATTGTTGCGGTTTGAATCCTGAGGCTTTGACCGCCGGTGCCCACCGGGCGCTGTCCGCGTCGCGGAAAGCGGCGAGGCCCTCGGGAGTGGAGGTGACCGGGACCATATTCAGCTTCAACACCTTTTCTTTGGTCGCCGGGTCAGACAGCCCGTCGACGATGATCTTGTTGAGCCGCTTGACGGTCTCGGGTGGCGTCTTGGCTGGCGCATAGACTGCATACCATCCCTGGCCTTCGGCGTTGATGCCGGCCTCTTTCATGGTTGGGACGTCAGGCAGGAGCGGCGAGCGTGCATTACCCGACGTCGCAAGCACCCGGGCCTTCCCGCCGCGATGCAGCTCCAGCGCGTCACCGAGCGGGACCACAGCGATCGGAATCTGTCCGCCGAGCAGGTCCGCCATGACAGCCCCGGACCCGCGATAGCTGACATGCTTCAGGTCAAGCCCGGTACCGGCGGCGACCATCACGGCAAAGAAATGACCAAGGCCGCCGGCACCGGGCGAGCCGTAATTCGCCTGCGTCGGGTTCGCCTTGGCCCAGGTGATCAGCTCCCGAATGGTCTTGATGTCGTTGGTCGACGAAACAGCGAGTGCGACATCGAAGGTTGATGCGAGCGAGACCGGTGTCAGATCGCGGACCGGATCGTCTTCGAGGCTGGGATAGGAATGTGGATAGATCGCCACCGGCGGGTTCGGCACAAACAGCAGCGTCGTCCCGTCCGGCTCTGCATTCACCACGGCCTTGACACCAATCCGGCCGGCAGCGCCGGTACGGTTATCGACGATCACGGGTACCGATAGCCCAGCGTTGAGCTTCTCGGCCACGATCCGGGCCATGGTGTCGCCACCGCTTCCAGCGGCAAAAGGATAAATCAGGCGGACCGCATTTTGCGTTTGGGCGCGGGCATCGAAGCCGAGTGCTGAAACCACCGTGGCTGCGCCGGTGGCGAGAAATAATCGGCGGCTAAGAGATTCGGACGGCATGGCAGTCCTCCGGAGCTTTTGATTCCGACGGTCGCACCGACGGTTAGGACCATTCTGGCCTTCCCAGGTCGTCGCCGAAAGCTTAATAGACCAAAGGTCCGCCAGACGGACCAAACCCTGGAACGCCTGCAAACTCGATGTGTGATGGCCATGCCCGCGGCCCGTACTTCTCAGACCGTCCATGCCCTGGAGCGAGGGCTGTCGTTGCTTGCAGCGATCAATGAAGCGGGACCGGCCAGCCTGGCCGTTCTGGTGGACGCGACTGGTCTGCCAAAAGCCACCGTCGTGCGGCTGCTGCATACCCTGCGCGAAGCCGGCTATATCGAACGAGCCGAAAATGCGGGTTACCGCTTGTCGCCGCGCGTTCGCGATCTTTTCAGCTCGATCGATCGGGAGAGTGCGCCAACCCAGGCCATCCGCCGCCTTCTCAACGATTTTGCGACCGTCGTGAAATGGCCGGCGGAATTCATGGTTCGCGAAGGCGCGACGATGGTGATCGAAGTGTCCAATCGTGACAGCGCCCCGATCAACTTGCGGAGATTTGAGCATATACGCTTTCCGCTTCTGTATTCCGCGTCCGGGATCGCGCTGCTGGCGTGGTCGAAACCGCGGCAGCGAGAAGAGATTGTCCGCTCCGCGCTCCTGCAGGAAAAGCTCTCCGAGCGCGACGGTGTGGTGCGGACGACCAGGCGCGAAATCGCTGAGACGCTTGCACGCGGCTACGCTGTCCACGATTACAACACGCCGATCGAGGGAACGCGCGCAATTTCCGTGCCGGTGTTTTCGGGCGACACCGCGGTTGCCGCGATGGTTCTGATCTATCTGCGCGATGCGCTGCCTCAAAACCAGGTCGACAACGTTCTGTTACCGCGACTGCGGGAGGTCTCGGGCAAGATCAGCCTGCAATATTCTGGCGGTCAGCGATAGAAAATGCAGCCCAGCGCGCGATACTCCCTGGCGGACGCATTGGTAGGGTCATGAATGGTTCGCCGATGTCGGCCGCTACCCTGAGTGTGATCGTGCCGACGCTCAATGCGGCGCGTACGCTGGGGAAGACGCTGGATGCGTTGGCGCCGCAGAGGCCAGGTTTGATCAAGGAAGTCGTGATCGTCGACGGCGGCTCCGGCGACGAGACAATCGATATTGCGCAGAAGCTTGGTTGCCGGGTGGTGCGTGCCAGCAAGGGGCGGGGAACACAATTGCGGTGCGGTGCGGCGGCTGCGACCGGAGACTGGTTGCTGTTCCTGCATGCCGATACGCGACTGAACGCCGATTGGGCGACGGCTATTGCCGACTTTGTTGCGCGGCCCGGGTCCGGACAATTCGCGGCGGTGTTTCAGTTCAGGCTGGATGATATCCGGACAAGGGCGCGGGCTCTCGAAGTGGTGGTGTCATTTCGGACCCGCTGGCTGGGACTGCCGTATGGAGACCAGGCGCTTGTCCTGTCGCGGAAGTTCTACGATGACATCGGAGGCTTTTCGGACATCCCGCTGATGGAGGACGTTGACATCATTCGCCGCATCGGACGACGGCGCCTGACCATTTTGCCGGCTTACGCCGTCACCAGCGCGCAGAGATATCGTCGCGATGGATATATGAGGCGTAGCCTGCGAAATCTCACCTGCCTGGCTTTGTATTTTCTGGGCGTTCCGCCGGCGCGAATAGCGAAGTTCTATGGTTAGGTCCCGGTCGAAGCCACTGGTTATTCTGATGGTCAAAGCGCCGCGTCCTGGGCGGGTGAAGTCGCGTCTTTCGAAACTGATCGGCTCCTCCGAAGCGTTGCGATTCTATCGGGTGACGACGGCACGTTTGATTCGAAGCCTCTCGCGCGATCCAAGGTGGCGTCTGGCAATCGCAGTGACGCCGGACACCGATTGTTATGCGAGCTTTTGGCCGGCGGAGGTTCCAAGAATTCGACAGGGGCGTGGCGCATTGGGGGCACGCATGGTTCGTCTTCTGTCGCTGTCGTCTCGGCAACCGGTCGTCGTGATCGGCTCGGACATTCCCGGTGTCCGGCCGGCGCATATGGCAGACGCGCTGCGACAGGTCACCGGCAGCAATCTGGTGCTCGGTCCGGCGCCGGACGGCGGATACTGGCTGATTGCGCGCGGCGCCGGCGCACGGCCCTTCAAGTCAGGCGTCTTCGACAACGTCCGCTGGTCGACCGCATTTGCGATGGATGACACCATCGCGGCCTGGGGTGGTCCGGTCGGCTTCGCACCTCAGCTGGCGGATGTCGACACGATAGCGGACTATTGCCAGTGGCGCGCAAATGCCCCGTGAGCGATCCGCTAGCGTGTCTGCCATGGCCGTCCGGCTAGGTGTCGACGTTTACAAAGCGGCAGTCGTCGGCGCCGGTTCGTGTAGCGGGGCTCCGCTCCGCGCTCGCCGGGGCAGGGCTGCAGGATGACTTGCCGAGGACGCAGAATTTCGCGCAACTGGGATGGTTGAGCCAGACGCGCTTCATCGAATCTTGCAAGGTCGCGCCCATTTCGAATTGCGGATCGTAGGCGATCAGCGTGCAGGCCAGAACGACCGGTCGATCCGCGCCCTTCCGCTTCACCACCATCCGCGACTGCGAGCACATGATGTCCTGCGGCGACGATCCGAGAATGTCCCAGCATTGTTCGGTGATTTCAGGAACGTCGGCGCGAGGTTCCATTTCCGGAAACAGTACAAGCCGTTCGGGATCGTTTACGTCGATAATAATGCCGTGCTCTGCAAACAGACGGGCATAGCCGGCGCGCTGAGCGTCCAACGGCTCGCCCCACATGGTCCGGCCG
>Ga0209906_100390_pt1 | contig 21152 bp, 21 predicted proteins | sample FECB24metaG_FD_188303 | JGI IMG/M metagenome (GOLD analysis project Ga0209906, IMG submission 188303) | Cyanobacterial communities from the Joint Genome Institute, California, USA from Joint Genome Institute, California, USA - FECB-24 metaG... ... | reverse complement strand
GGCGAACCGCCCGCCTCCGCATCGCCGCCGTCCAACCCCGCCGCGCCGTCATCCGCAGCCCCTGCTGCGGCCCCGCCGTCCGTCTCATCGGCCTCCGCGCCAAATTCGCCATCCTTGTCGGTGGCAATCGCCGCCGCCACCGCCCGCGCCTCGCGGTACAGCCCTGCAAGCGCCTGGTTGCGAAAGTCCGGCGTCCGCCAGCCTTCCACCGACGCGCGATGGTAGACACATGACACGTCAAGCCCCAGCATTGCCGCAACCCGCGCCCGCGTCGGCGGCTCGATCTCCGACAATTGCCGCGCAGCCAGCCACTGCGCCTCCGACACCTTGCGGCCCATCCAAATCTCCAGATTGTTCTGCTGATCCGCCGCAGGTCCAGAGGGACACACTTTCGACGATGACGAAAACCTACCAGACCACCGTTACGGTGTCAAGGATTATTTTCCTACCTCGGTTTCGCAGCAAGTTCGATATACCGTCTGGGTCGCGACCGGCGGCAAACGACGCCCTTGCGGTCTTTAGTCGGCTCGCTTCGTCGCCAAAAAAACAGACATTAAGTAGCGCCGGCGACAGACTATACTCTCCCGGAGGGGCATAGCATGAGCCAAGACACATCACGGCCGGAGCCAAGGGCATTCGCTGAAGTATTCGCGGATCTGAGGGATCTCGCTCAAAGTGACGGCGCTCTCCATGAGATATCCGGCCTCGTATACCGCGACTGGGTCATCACATACGACCAGAGAGATGGTCGTGTCCTAAATGATCCTGAGTTTCGCTGGTCCACCTCCCGTCTGAACAAGAATGAATTGATGCTGCTGGTAGGGCTATTGGTGCAGTCGCCGAGTGATCGTACTTATTCCACGGCATTGCCTGAAAGTGACTTTAAAGTTCAAGTGGATTCACTGTTACGAGAGTTACACGACCGTATTCTTGTCGATGCCACCCCCGCCTTCGATTCACTCACACAGACATTCGTGAATGGACCTGAGCACATAGGTCCGCTGGCGCGGGAAGCCATCTATTATGGCGCCGAGAATTTTTACTTGCACCAACTGATGAAGTTCACGCGCATTCGGTACCGCGACGATGCGACATGGCTGCTGCAAAACGCTGGACTTTCTATCCGGCCAATCATCGACATCACAACCTTCATTCAGAAACGTATCAATTCCCAGATGTCAGCAATGGGGCACCTTCGCGGGGAAGGCCAGGTCTTCACGAACGGCGATCTGACCAATAGCCTTCTGATCGCGAAGGCGGATTTGCGAAAGAAGTTCGGCTCGAAGGTTGACGCATATATCGGCAAGTTTGCGACATCGATAACTGGAGCCAATGAGGCGTTCACCGATCCTTTCGCAATAAACGCGGTTGCGATTGCCCCGCTCATCGACATGGGCGATTACCTTTACGTCGCCAATCAGTTTCGATTGAGCGAAAGCCTCTATGAGAGCCCGTTCTATTGGATGGGGCTCGACAAGGCGTATCTACCGATTCTTGCAGCTCATCGCGGCGCATTCCTGGAGCAAACGACAGCCCAAATCCTCAAATCGGTCTTCGGTCCGGAACATGTTCATGAGAACGTGATCCTCCATCTTGGTTCGAAAGATCGCGCCGGCGAGATCGACGTGCTTGTGGTCTATGGCGAGTTTGTTCTGATCGGTCAGGCAAAGTCCAAACGCGTGACGATGAGAGCGCGTGCAGGTGATCTCGACGCACTGAACGCCGATTTCAGGGGTGCGATTCAAGACCCGTATGAACAGGCGCAAAATTGCGCAAGTCTTATCCAGAATGGCGCACGCTGCATCGGACCTGGCGGCAATGACGTAGAACTGCCACGTCTGCCCCGCATATTTCCGATGGTATTACTCAGTGACCCATTTCCTTCAGCAACTCTGTTGTCACACAGCTTGCTGAAGCGCGGAGCAGCCGGAGCGCCAGTTATCTGGGACATCGGTGTGCTCGATTGTGTGGCCCGCATATTACCGGATCCGATCGAGTTTTTGTTCTACTTGCAATGCAGAGCAAAGGTCTTTGAAACGGTGATGTCTGACAGTGAGTATAACTATCTCGGCTATCACATTCGGGCCAAGCTGGCGCTCCCCCCGGATGCGGATGGCATGATGTTGGACCGGGATTATGCGACGGTTGTCGATGACTTCATGCTGGCGGCCGATTTTGGCATTCCTGTGCCGCGTCCTAAAGGTGTCCTGGAGCGGCTTTCAATCCCCGTGATTTCGGACTTGCTGCGATTCTTGAAGAAAGCCGATCCCCGGCTCTCCTCGATTGTGGTGGACCTATATGATTTTTCCCAGGTGGCCTTGGAGGACTTGTCCGGAACGATCCTTGCGGTCCGCGAGGAGGTTCGTCGCACGAGCAAAGCTATCAAGGCGTTCTCGATACTCACCGGTACCGGTGGCCTGACTTACGCTGTGACCTCAGACTTGAACGAGCGAACGCGTACATCAGCCGAGGTGATCGGGCGCAAACACAAGTATGATCAGCGCCGGGACCGCTGGTACGTCATTGTTGACTGCGTGCGAACCGACGGGGCTCCCGACGGGCTGTTGCCCCTCATTTTTCCATGGGTAGAAGATGAGACTGAGGCCGCAAATTCCGAAACTGTGGCTTCGATCTTCAATTCGAGCTACCAAGAAAGGAGGGTTGGCGGAGGCAGCTTTGCGACTGGCCAGCAGCATGAGAGATTAAAGTCGCCTGCGCAAAGAGACTCCAAAGATCGTTCGGCCGATCGCACAGGGGAGACGCACGATGAATAGTCTGTGGCAATTACTGCGCAATGCCGAGATGGGGGGGTTTGGAGGACAAGCATGCACGCTTCTCCGTCCGCCGTCCTCCTCCTACCGTAAGCGAGTGAACCGGCAAACATCCGCTTTCTAAGGGGGGTCACCTATATGCTGCCGGTCCGCTTTCCACCCCAATTCATACGTGCACGGACTGGTTCACGCCGTAGCCCGCGCACCGGCAACATTCGACCCCCTCACCCTCGCGCAAACCGCCCCGGCGGCTGGCCGACGTGCCGGCTGAAGGCCGTGCTGAACGTGCTGGCCGAGCCGTAGCCGACCCGCCGCGCCACTTCGTCGAGCGCGAGATCGCGCCGCCGCAGCAGGTCTTTCGCCACCGCCATGCGCCAGCCGAGCAGATATTCCATCGGCCTTAGGCCGACCGTGCGGGTGAAGCGGTCGAAGAAGGCCGAGCGCGACATGCCGGCCTCGCGCGCCAGTTCCTCCACTGTCCACGCCCGCTCCGGTTCGCCGTGCATCTGCCGCAGCGCCTGCGAAGCGCGCATGTAGTGATCGAGCGCCTCAGTGGCCACGAAACGTCCGGCAACGGTTCTGGGCCAGCGGACATTCAAAGTCTCAAATCGACGCAGCGGCCGCCCAATCGCACCCAAAGTCCTGCACCCTGGAAGCTATCGGGAATGCGAAGTTGCAGAAGCGGCGCAAAAACCTTGAGTTTTGCGACGTGATTTCCTCTACAGGGGTTGGCGCGCTCGGGTTAACCGCTCGCCCGCTCGACCCCGACATCGCATGAAAGGCAAGTTTTTGGAGAAGTTTGACGCTTGGGAGATGACCGAACGTCTTGAGCATGAGCAAGGCAGGGGCGATCCCTTTGCGGCCGCTCTTCGCGCAACGCGGATGCCCATGATCATTACGGACCCCCGACAGGACGACAATCCCATCGTCTTCGCCAATGAAGCTTTCCTGTCTATGACAGGCTACGAGCGCGACGAAATCATGGGGCGCAACTGCCGCTTTCTTCAGGGCGTGGACACGGATCGGGACACTGTCGTCTCCATCAAGAAGGCGATTGAAGCGCGCACCGATATCACGGTCGATATCCTCAACTACCGCAAGGACCGCTCACCCTTCTGGAACACGCTCTACGTGAGCCCGGTGTTCTCCAAGGCGGGCGAGCTACAGTTCTTTTTTGCGTCGCAAGTTGATGTGACCGCCTCGCGCGAAGAGCAGGTTCGGGCCGACCGCGCCGCAAAGATCGCGCAAAGCATCGCCGATACGGTGCGCGATCCCCTGGTCATCCTCGATGAGAACTTGTGCATCACCACGGCCAGCCGCAATTTCGTGCGCCTGTTTGGCGACACAGAGGCAAATGTGCTGGGCCGGCGCATCGATGAGCTGAAGCAAGGACAATGGGATGTCGCTGCGCTGACCGCGCTCCTCAAAAGCGTCGTCCCGGATGAGATGGCATTCGAGAGTTTCCTGATCGAAGACGAGTTCCCCGATCTCGGACATCGCGTGTTCAAGCTCAACGCACGCAAGATCCATGTTCCGGACAATCACGTCACCAATCTGTTGCTTGCCTTCGAGGATGTCACCGAGGCCACAAGTGCGGATCGCAACAAGGATATGATGGCGGCGGAATCAGCTCACCGCATCAAGAATTCGCTCGCGGTCATCTCCGCCTTTGTCTCCTTTGAACTCAGGCAAGCGGCGGAGCCGTGCGTCGTGGGTTATCAGGCCATGCAGTCGCGCATCAACGCGGTTGGAAATCTGTACGACGTGATCGCCCACTCTAGTGCCTTTGGCCCGGTGGATATGCCAGCCTACCTCGCAGGAATTGCCACGAGCCTTCGTTCAAGCCTCCTTGGCGAAGGGTCGAACATCGAGATCGCCATGGATGTTGAACCTTTCACGATCAGTGCTGACAACGCCGTGCCGATTGGCCTGTTGGTCAACGAGCTCGCTACGAACGCTGTCAAACATGCTTTCCCCGACAAAAAGGGACGCATTCTTCTCGGCTTTCGACAGCGTGGCGGCGAGTTCACCCTATCGGTTCAAGATGACGGCGTCGGCCTCGATGGAAGTGAGCGAACGTCAGCATCGTCTGGCATGGGAACGAAGTTCGTGGATGCGTTCGTCCGCCAGATCGGCGGAACACTCGCGCGGTCGAGCGGGGCCGGAGGTACAACCATCACGGTTCGAATGCCGACGAGCATTCTGTCAGCATAGGCTTTCGGCGCGGCCGCCAGGACCGGTCGTCCCCGCTGCACCCCAACTGAGACGTTCACGGATACCGGCATTATCCGGATGTGACACCGGCGATTGGCGCGGTCGCAGGGGGCATCAGTCATCCGGCGTCCCCCTGCGCAAGAAACCTTGTTCGATCAACTTTCCCGTGCGCGACCACATCTTCCTTGTCGCGGCCGCCAAAATCGCAGACAAGGGGCGCGGCGCGGGGCGGGGTCCTGATCGCCTACAATTCGCCTTGCTTTGGCGCGCATCATCGCGCCGGCGCAGGGCGCCCGGAAGCGATCGATGGACAATCCGTTCGAACCGAGGAAATCGAGAAGTCCCAAGGCGACGAAGCTCCTCGAGCTCGACGCCTGGATCGATTCGACCCTCTATGACGCCGGTTTCAAGCTTGGCCAGGGCTGGGAAAACCTGACCATCTTCTTCCGCCGCTTCCGCGTTTCGGGATGGCGGCGCGGCATCGTCGAGCTGTTTTCCGAGGCCTTCACCTTCGGCGCCGCCGGCTGCGTGTTGATGCTGGCGCTGGCCATGCCGGCCTTCGAGGAAACCGCCAAGGACTGGCGCGCCCAGCAGGAATTCGCGGTCACCTTTCTCGACCGCTACGGCAACGAGATCGGCCAGCGCGGCATCATCCAGCGCGATTCCGTTCCGGTCGACGAGATCCCCGACCACGTCATCAAGGCTGTTCTCGCCACCGAAGACCGGCGCTTCTTCGAGCACTACGGCATCGATGTTCTCGGCCTGTTCCGCGCCATGTCGGAGAACGTCCGCGCCAATTCGGTCGTCCAGGGCGGTTCGACGCTGACGCAGCAGCTGGCGAAGAACCTGTTCCTGTCGAACGAGCGAACCATCGAGCGCAAGGTCAAGGAAGCCTTCCTCGCCGTCTGGCTGGAGGTGAACCTCACCAAGAAGGAGATCCTCCAGCTCTATCTCGACCGCGCCTATATGGGCGGCGGCACGTTCGGCATCACGGCGGCGTCGGATTTCTACTTCGGCAAGGGCATCAAGGAAGTGACGCTGGCCGAAGCCGCCATGCTCGCCGGCCTGTTCAAGGCGCCGGCCAAATATGCGCCGCACATCAACCTGCCGGCCGCCCGCGCCCGCGCCAATGTCGTCCTGACCACGCTGGTCGATGGCGGCTTCATGACCGAGGGCCAGGTCATCGCCGCCCGGCGCAACCCTGCGACGCCGGTCGATCGCGACGACGCGCAGCGGCCCGACTATTTCCTCGACTGGGCCTTTGACGAGGTCAAGCGCATCGCGGCGAAGTCGCCGGTCCATTCGCTGGTGGCGCGCACCACCATCGACCTCAACCTGCAGAAGGCCGCGGAAGAGTCGCTCGAGTTTCACCTGCGGCAGCACGGCAAGGATTACGGCGTCAAGCAGGGCGCCGTCGTCATGCTGGAGAACAATGGCGCGGTGCGCGCCATTGTCGGCGGCCGCGACTACGGCGAGAGCCAGTTCAACCGCGCGACGAAGGCCGAGCGGCAGACTGGCTCGTCGTTCAAACCCTATGTCTATGCTGCCGCGATGGAGAAGGGCTTTACGCCCGAGTCGGTTGTTTCCGACGGTCCGATCACCTGGGGCAACTGGTCGCCGAAGAACTACGGCCGCTCCTATTCCGGCCGCATGACGCTCGCCACGGCGCTGATCAAGTCCGTCAACACCGTTCCCGTCCGCCTCGCCAAGGACCACCTGACGATCGCGCCGATCAAGGCGCTGACCGAGGCGATGGGGGTCGAATCGCCGGTGTTTTCCGACAAAACCATGGTTCTCGGCACCTCCAGCCTGACCGTCATGGACCAGGCGACCGGCTACGAAGTCTTCGCCAATGGCGGCCTCGCCGGCACCCGCCACGGCATCACTCAGATCGCCACCCATTCCGGCACGATCGTCTACGACCATGCCAGCGACGCCCCCGAACCCCGCCGCGTCCTCTCCGAAGAGGCGGTCAAGTCGATGAACAGTATTATGGTTCAGATCCCCGAGACCGGCACCGCCAGAAGAGCTGCGCTGCCGGGGATTCGGAGTGCTGGCAAGACGGGAACCACGCAGTCCTACAAGGATGCCTGGTACGTCGGCTACACAGGCAATTACCTGGCTGCGGTCTGGCTCGGCAATGACGAGTCGACGCCGACGCGCAACATGACCGGCGGTTCGCTGCCGGCGATGACCTGGCAGCGGCTGATGGCCTACGCGCATCAGAACATCGATCTGAAGCCCATTCCCTTCATCGAGAAGCCGTTCCTCGACAAGCCAGACCAGCCGGCGGTCGCGGCGGCCCCGAAGCCGGGCGACGGCGCTGTTCCAGCGCCAGAGAAGCCACGGGTGCTGAGTGCCGCCACGGCCAGCTTCCTGCTTGGTCTGGCCGACCGCTTCCGCGACGCGCCCGAGCTCGCTCCCCCCGCCAACACCGAAACCTTGTCCGCCCTCTGACCCTTCCGGTGGGCGGACGCGCTTGCGCCGCGCCGCCGAGCCGGGATAGACGATAGCGCCCTTCCCTACCTCGCTGATCCGGCATTCATGCTCCGCCATGCCCTCCTCATCCTCCTGACCTTGACCATCGCCATCGGCGGCGGCGCGGGTAGCGTTTGGTATGCTTTGGGCGCAATCGAAGGGCTTGGCGCATTGACCGTCGGCGGCTGGACGTCCTTCCCCGACGCCGGCACCCCGCAGGCGGATCCCTATTCGAAGGCGCGGGTCGCCCGCGAGGCGGATCTCCCGCTCGGCGCCGCCGAAGGTCTCACCTTCACAGCCGAAGTCGATTCAGGCGGTGAGCGGCTCCGCCGTGAATGCACCTACCGCATCGAGGGCCAGATGCCGCCGGCGCGGTTCTGGACGCTGCATGTCCCCGGCGCCGCGTCGCCTCGCGCCGGGATGCCGTCCACTCGCGCCGCGGCGCTCGGATCAAATTCCGTGGTGCGGGAGTCCGACAGTTCTGTGCTGGTCACAGCCAGCCGCCATCCATCCCCCGGCAACTGGCTGGGTCTGACCGGCAGCGGCCCGATGACGCTGGTGGTGACGCTCTACGACACCCCAGTCGCATCGAACGAGAACATCGCCGCGACCGAACTGCCTCAGGTCTTGAGGGTCGGCTGCGATGGTTAGATTGATCTACGCGCTCATTCTCGGGCTCGTGGGCGCCGGCATCGTTCACATCGCGATCCTGCTGCTCATCCCATACTACTCCGAACGCGACGCCTGGGCGCTCGTCTCGCAAGCCGGGCCGCCCTACGCGGTTCACAAGCTGGAGCGCGACGGACCGGCGGAACCGGCGCTCGCCAATGCCGACCCGATGTTCAAGATCGCGACATGCCGTTTCGACCTGTCGGACGGTTCGGTTCATATCTTCTCCGGAGCGCATGTTCCGTTCTGGTCACTGTCCGTGTTCGACCGCCGAGGCCAGAACGTGTTCAGCCTCAATGATCGCACGGCGACGGAGAGCATTCTCGACGTGGTCGTCGCGACGCCGCTGCAATTGATCGAGCTTCGCAAGGCGATGCCGCCGAACTACGAGAAGGCGGTCTTCATCGAAGCGGATATCGCCGAGGGAATGATCGTGCTTCGCAGTTTCGTGCCGGACTCAAGCTGGCAGCGGCTGGTCGAGCGTCATCTCGACGGCGCACGGTGCGAATCCGGCGCGGGTTAGAGCGTTTCCAGGTGAAACGCTCGGCGGATCAGGCCAGCTTGGTCGTGGGCTTGCGGCTGCCGCGGCCCGAGGCGCCGGTCCGGTTCAGGCTCTGTGCGTCGACCGCGGCGCGCTCGTAGCGAACGCCCGTGTAGAACACGATTTCGCAGACCGCGCCTTCCGGCCGAGGCTTTCGCGCCTGTTGCCCGTTCCGTCTGAAGGTCAGTATCGTCGCCATGCCTTCCGCCTTTCCCGTTTCAAAATCAAAGCGACTTCAACGCAACTGGGGCGATGAAACGACCATACGGTTAACGGAACGCTAACGGATCGTGACTAGGCTGCAAAACGGGTCGGAAACCTGTGAAATCCGCGTTCGGACAGCACTTTCCGGTCGGTTCATGTGTCAGGTGTGGCGTATCCTCGTGTCTTCCGATTTCCGACAGATCGCGCTCAAGGGCGAACATGGCAAGGGCGAGAGGCTCTTCCGCGCCTCCGTCTCGGCATTCTGCTCGCTCACCAGGCCCACCCGCCGCAACGCCGCGCAGCTCGACGACCTCACCTTGCCGCTCTACGATCAGGTGTCGCCCGAAGCCCGGCGTTTCGTCGCCGCAGCCCTGTCCGAATGCCGCCGCGCGCCGCTCGGCCTGGTTCGCCGGCTGGCGTCCGAGCCGGTTGAAATTGCCGCCCCTATCCTGATCCGTTCCGCGGTCCTGACCGACATTGACCTCGTCGGTCTGATCGCCAGGATGGGCCTGCCCCACGCGCGCGCCATCGTCCGGCGTCCGGACCTCAACCCGTCCATCGCGCGGTTGATCCAGGCGCTCGAGGCTGCGTCGCCCGACGCTCAGCGCATACAAGAAGACACACCGCCCGCTCCGGAGGAGATTGACATGCTTGCGGTAGCCAATACGTCCCACCCGCGTCCCGGCAGCGCAGCCGAAGCCGCGCGCGCGAAGCTTCGGACGATGATGGCGGTCGGGGGCGAGCACCAGCAACCGGCAGTCACCGAACCGAAACGCGAAAGCGAACAAGCATCCTATCCGCGGCTGCGCGACACCGTCCTCACCGGCGTGCCGGCGCTGTTCCAGACGGCGCTCGCCGACGCCGCCGACATCGGATTTGCGCAAGCTGGCGATCTGCTAAGGGCCGGCGGCCAGAAATCGCTGTCGCTGGTGCTTCGCGGCCTCGGTCTGTCGGCGGAACAGGCTTTCGTGGTCGTGTCGGCGTCGAAGCCGACGGCGTTCGCGCACGCCGAATCCATCCGGCTCTTCCTCGAGCACTTCACGCTCACACATGTCGAGGCCGGCCGCGACGAGATTCGCCGCCTGCGCGGTGAAAGCGTCGCCATGGCGGTGCTTCATCCGCAGCCGGCGGCGGCTGCGCCTGTCGCGGTCCGTCAGCCGCGCATTCTCAAGGCTTCATGATCTTGAACAGTTCGGTCGCGCCGCCCGGCTCGATCTCGATCAGCCACAGGTCCGGATCGAAGCGCTTCTCGCGCGCCAGCTTCTCATCGATCTTCGACTCATCGGTGGTTGCGAGCACTTCGACGAACATCCGGTCGTCGGGCTTCGCATCGGAGTAGCCCGTCTGCGGAGCGGGACCAAACAGCGTCGCCTCGCCCGTCCGGTTGCGCGTCACGATGAAGATGGCGCCCGCGCTCTCGCCGCCGCGCTGCAGCACCGCGCCGAAGCCGCCGGACGAGAAAACCTGTCTCAGGAGGGCCGAGACCCACAAATCCGACGTGACACGCATGGCCGTCCATGCGCGGCCCGGTCTAGTTCGTCAAGCCGATTTCACGCATCTTGGCCAGCAGCTTGTCGTTCGGCTCGCCAGTCACCGGCAGGCCGAACAGCGACTGGAATTCGCGGATCGCGCTCTTTGTCTTCAGGCCGAGCTTGCCGTCGATTTCGATCGAGTCGTGTCCGAAGGCCTTCAATCCGGCCTGAATCTTCAACACGTCATCCTGCGGCATGACAGGCCCGGCGACATCCGTCGTCACGGGTCGCGGCGCGGGCACCGGCGGCGTCGGCGCTGCCTCGGGCGCGCGCCTTGCCATCAATTCGTCCAGCAATCGCCCGTCGATCTCGCCGGAAACATCCAGTCCGACCAGCCGCTGGTATTGTTCAATGGCCTTCTTCGTCTGCGGTCCGACGATGCCATCGACGGAACCGGTGTAGAGATTGAGATCGCCCAGAATATCCTGGACCTGCTGCACGACGGGGTCGTGCTGCACGACCGGGTCGGCCGGCGCCTGAGGCTTCAAGGCTGCGCCCGGTGCAATCTCCTCGTCCTCGCCCTCAATGTCGTCCGTGGGGATCGGCATCGCATAGTGCGTCATGTCACGTGTGATGAAGAACGCGCTGGCATGGGGCTGCGGCTGGTTCCACAGGGCATTTGCCGACACGTAGAACAGGGTCACCAGAAAGGCGGTCGTGCCGCCCACCACGACCGGGTTGCGCGAAATCATGGCTCCGGCGGCGACCGCGCCATCGCGGAGGAACGCCGCCACGGGACTGGGCTCGTCAAGCCGACTTTCGGATTGGCGCATCGCCATACTCCCTGTCCTCCGTCGGAACCTCTGTCTCCTTGCTCATCGGCGCGACCGCACCGGCGTCGAGCGGCAGGCTGACGCTCACCACAGTGCCCGCGCCAGGCGCGCTCTGGATCGACATCGCGCCGTCGTGCAGTTCGACCAGCCCCTTTGCGATCGACAGGCCGAGGCCCGCGCCGTCGAACTGGCGCGTGTAGTCGTTCTGGACCTGCACGAACGGCCGGCACAGGCGGGCCAGGTCTTCCTCCGCGATGCCGATTCCCGTGTCGGTGACCTCGAAGACGAGCATGCGCCCCTGGCGGCGCGCATCGAGGCGTACGGAGCCGCCTTCGGGCGTGAACTTGACGGCGTTCGACAGAAGATTGATCAGTACCTGCTGCACGGCGCGGCGGTCGGCGCAGATCTCGCCCACCGCCGGGGTCACGCGATTCTGGAACTCGATCGACTTCGACGCCGCCTGCATCGCCAGCATCGCGTGGCAAGCGGACGCGGCTTCGGCGAACAGGAACGGCTCCGGCCAGATCGGGTATGCGCCCGATTCGATCTTGGAGACGTCGAGGATGGAATTGACGACGCCAAGCAGATGCGTGCCGGAGTCGCGGATCAGGCAGGCATATTCCTTCTGCCGCGGATCGGAGAACGTGCCGACCATCTCAAAGGCCAGCATGTCGGAAAATCCGATGATCGCGTTGAGCGGCGTGCGCAGTTCGTGGCTGACGGCCGCGAGGAAACGCGCCTTGGCAATCTCGCTGCCCTCCGCCTGGTCGCGAACGACGGCCATCCTGGCGCGCATGGCCGCGATTTCAGCGTTGTCGCGCAGGATCAGGATGGCGGGGCGGCCAGCATGAAACTCTACCGCGAACAGGCGATACTGCGGCGCAGAGCCGCCGTCGCTTGCCGCACGGACGCGGATTTCGATGCTTTCGGCCCGCGCACCGGCCCGCGTCGCGGCCAGCGCCTGCATATAGGCGACCCGGTCGGCGACATGCAGCCGGTCGAAGAAGCCCTCGCCGAGCAACATTTCCGCCGCGACGCCGATCAGATCGCCAGTCCTGCCGCCAGCGTCCACCACTTCGCCGGTCGGGCCGATTCGCAGGATCACTGCGTCCAGCACGTCCTCGACCGCCATCTCGCGCGGCTGGCGCATTGCCGCCAGTTCTTCCTTGAGCGCCGCAGCCAGACGCGGCACGACGATTGCGCCGTAAAGCACCGGAACGAGCCAGTGCCACGGCGCAAACGCTGCGGGCTGCGCCACGAAGGCGGCAAACACGGGCTGCGCGATGACGGCGATTGCCGCGGCGGCGGCGCCCCAGATCAGCGCCTTGGCGCTGCGGCCGATCCACCAGCTCTCGATGGCGAGCGCGGCTGCCAGCAGCAAAACCGGCGATGCCAGTCCGCCTGCACCTGCAATCGCAAGAGCGAGGATAGCCGCCGAGCCGGCAAGAGCGATGCCGTAGGCGATGCGAATGTTTGCTTTGGAGGCGATCGCAACCACAAGCGACCACGCGAGGCAGAACATCGCTCCGATGGCGATGAAACTTGTAGAGCCGCCGAGGCTGCCTGCCATGGCCAACGGCCATATCGCGCCGAGCAGAAACGGCCCCGCAAGCAGCACCGAGATCAGGCGACGCTGGCGTACACGTTCGCCGCCTTGGACCGACGGTTCCAAGAGGCGGTCGCAGCTATCGGCAATACCTGCCGAAAACCCGACCACGCTGGACGCAACTGAACTCAAACTCGCCTACCCGAACTCGTCCGCAAGCGGAACGTTTCCTTGGTTCGAACCTCGCACCCAGCCTTTAAAGAATGAATAAGGCGGGGTCTTTTCCTGCCCCCACCAGTCCGAATTCGGGGGCCTGCAACCGATATCGGCAGCGCTTTGTAGGTCATGGTAAACGCCGGGTTATCCCTGCCGCATTCGCCAATGTCAGAACCCACCTTCGCCACCGATGGACACTGGACCAAATCTTCTCAACAATTTCAAACAGTTGAATGGTTTCCAAAAGCTTGCGGCAATAGCTAAAATTTGCATCGATTTCGCATCAAATTCGATCTTGTAAATTTCGCGCAAAATTCGCCGCAAATCGTCGGAATTGCCGCAAGCCGCCATTTGCGCGGAGCGTGCATTCTCCTCTCATCGACGGCGCGACACTTCTCGATCGCGCCGCATACGGGGATAGGAACGATGGGTTTTCTCCTGCGCTGCACATTCTGGCTTTCGCTCGTCCTGCTCGCCATTCCCTTCGGCGGCCAGGCCAATGGCTCAGCCGATCCGGTTGGCCCGATCCAGGCGCTTTCGGCGGCCCGCGAGGCGATCGGCGACGTCAGCGGCATCTGCGAACGCAAGCCAGACGTCTGCGTCACCGGCAAGGCTGCCATCCAGACCATCGGCGTCCGAGCCCGCGAGGCTTCGCGCATCGCCTTTGAACTCTTGGACGACCAGTTCGGCGAGACCGACGCAACGATCACCGGCGCCGTGGGACCAGCCAAGCCACAGGTTGCAGCGGAAACCGAAACCGCCGCCACTGAATAGGCTTCGCCCGCAGCCAAGGCAATGCGACCTCGATCAGGTTTCAGATCGCTTTTGCCGTCCGGCCGGAATTCCCTGCGGCAGAGCGGTTCAAACTGTCTGAGACTTGCCCTATATGCGTCACATGAACGACGCCGCAGCCACCGCAGCCATGGACCGCATCTTCGAGGACTTCGAGTTCATCGATGATTGGGAAGAGCGCTATCGCTATGTCATCGATCTCGGCCGCGACCTGCCAGCATTTCCCGAATCGGCCCGCACTCCTGCAAACAAGGTCCAGGGCTGCGTCAGCCAGGTCTGGCTCGAAACCAGCCGCGGCGAGGGCCACAATCCCGTGATGCAGTTCATCGGCGATTCGGACGCTCACATCGTGCGCGGTCTGGTTGCCATCATGCTGGCGCTGTTTTCCGGCCGCCGCGCCAGTGAGATCGCCAGTCTCGACGCAGACGCTGTCCTGAAACGCCTCGGTCTCGACGAACACCTGACGCCGCAGCGCGCCAACGGCTTGCGCGCAATGGTGGCACGCATCCGGCGCGACGCGCTTGCGGCCCAGGCCGCTTGACACTCTACCCGGCAAGCGTCGGACGATAGTCCTGCGCACCCCATGACAGGATGGCCCGCTTTCGCCCGGTCGGCGGCCGCTCCGGCTCGTAGTGCCGGGCCAAGCTGCCGAGCGCGGTCTTGAGCACGATCTTGGCTGACCGCACTGGCCAGCCTCTTTCGCTTTCAACAGTCTCCAGGCCTTTCAGGAAACAGCAGATGTCGATGAGCACGCCGGACAGTTCGGGGCCGACTGCGTCGATCGCCCGCTCAACCCGGATCCGCGCCGTCAGGCCGCCATCGGACAGATCCGTCGAGGCAGGGCCGCGGCGGCCGGTCGAGATCGACGATTCCCAGTTCGCGCCAAGACGCGGCATGATCTGGCCGCGCGTGTAGTCCGCGCGCAACCGCTCGCCGGCATCGAATTCCCGCTGGCTGAGGAACGGCGCGCCCTCGCGATTACGGCGACGCATCAACTGCGTCAGCGGAGACTCCGCATGGTTGACGGCAACGGCCGTCCGGCCGAGCCCCGTCTCGATCTGCGCCACGTCCATGTCGCGATGCTGAGCCAGGAACGGATCGTCCGCCGCAGCTTCGCGCCGCAACAGGGCTTCTCCGCTCGGCGACAAGGCGATGCCAGCACCCTTGCGCAGGATCAGAGCCTTCGCCGCAAGCCCATCCAGCGCGGCGACCGGTATCCGCAATGCTCGGCCTTCGGCATCGCGGAGCGAGATCGACCCTTGCCCATCGGCGCTCGCTGGAACGCAGCGCCCCGCGGCAATCGCCCTCATGGCGCGGCGTTCGTCTTCCGTCAGACGGGATGTGTTGCCCGTGCCGGCCATATCAGCGTCCGCTCCGGTGGCGCAGCGCCGCACCGGCAACCCGCTCGATCGTTGCGACAATCCGGTCGAAATCCTCGTCCTCGCGCATGTCCTCGATCAGGTGGCAGGCATAGAGCACAGTCGTGCGGTCGCGCCCGAACCCGCGCCCGACCTCGGTCATCGACAGGCCGAGGACGACGTGAGCGACATACATGGCGACCTGCCTGACGCGGGCTATTGCATGGCTGGACCTGCCCGAGTGGCGCAGATCGCGACCGCTGACGTTGAACAGCGCCGCGGCGATGTCGATCATGCATTCGCAGAGCTCAAGATTGCGCTCGCTCTGCCGTGAGTCCTGCCGTTCGCGCCGGGGGAGGCAGATGACCCGAAGGTCCGTATCCAATTCCATTCTTTGCAAGGCCTGCATCAACGCCACAACTCGGTCCCTCCTTCGGTCGTAGGAATATCTTCTTATACCGAGAGGATCTGGGGGTGTGAACAGAAATAGGAATTATTTCTTGTGTCGATGCAGATGCAACATTGTTTTTGTTGATTATTTTGGTTCGATGCCGCGCATTTCGTCATGAATCTATCCGCCGCCATCCACCACTGGGCGACAATTCGCGCCTCAGCAATGGAGGCGGCAAATGTATGGACTCGCGGACGAGATACGGATCTTCAAGGCCGAAAAGGCCAGTTTCGAAACCGGCGCGCGGCAGATGGCGGCGTTCTTTCTCGTCTCGGGCGTCGACCTGGCGGCGGCGCTCGCCACCACGGGCGAAGCACGGACGCGCACCGTCATGCGGATCGAGCGGCTGCTCGAACGCGAGCGCCTGCGCGGCGCGCGCCGGCACTGGAGCTACGATCTCAACCGGCACATCGCACTGAAGCAGGCGCTCGACCGCCTCAGGAGCCGATCCGATGTCCCCAAAATGAAAATGGCGCCCGAAGGCGCCATGTCCAAAACTCTCGGATGATCCCGACGCTTACTTGCGCTTGCGGCCGAGACCCATCTTCTTGGCAAGCTGCGAACGCGCGGCCGCATAATTCGGCGCGACCATCGGATAGCTCGCATCCAGGCCCCACTTCTCGCGATATGCGTCGGGCGACAGACCGTAGTGGGTCATCAGGTGACGCTTCAGCGACTTGAACTTCTTGCCGTCCTCGAGACAGATCAGAAATTCGTCGTGGATCGACTTCTTCGGATTGACTGCCGGCTTCTGCTTTTCCGCAGGCGGCGCATCAACGGTTCCGCCGACGCGGCCGAGCGCGGCATGGATATCCGCGATCAGGTTCGGAAGTTCGGACACGGGAACCGGATTGTTGCTCACATAGGCAGCAACGACGTCGGCAGTCAGCTCGATCAACATCTCGCTGCTTGTTGCACTGGTCTCTTGGTTATCCATTAGATTCGGCCCCTTGGCTTGAAAGGTCAGATTGACTTTGGGCTTGTCCTGCATCCGCTTGGACTGCGAAAGACACGGAAACAGATTGCCCTTCGATTCGCAGTCTCAACCTGACAAATGGGGTGCGCTACAGTATAAGTCAATTCGGAAATTCGACAATTGCGCCCATCTTCACGATATTGGGAATATCAGCCGTTTACAGACCGATCTATTTGCAACCAATACGGGTTTATTTGTATCGATTGAAGCATTCCGTAAGGTAAGTTGTGGATGCGGTCAAAAAAGGGACGAACTGCGGGATATCAGGGCTGAGCGGGGCCGCGAGCGGCTGTCAGTAGTAGAAGTATCCGGCAGCGGTTCAACTTATGCGACATAAGAAGTTAAGCGAGCACCCCTGTCCTTGGCCCATGTGCAACCTAGATATGGCTCAAGCGAAACAGGGGATGAACGCATGATCAGCACCTCCAGAGTCAAGATCGTCAAGTCGGATGCCGAGTGGCGCGAACAGTTGACGCCCCAGCAATACTATGTCGCGCGCAAGCATGGCACGGAACGCGCATTCACCGGTGCGAACTGGAACTGCGAGGAGCCCGGGCTCTACCGGTGCATCGGATGCGGGCGGCCGCTGTTCTCGTCGGAGACGAAGTTCGAGTCCGGCACGGGCTGGCCGAGCTTCTGGCAGCCGATCGAAAAGGACGCGGTCGCCGAATACAAGGACCGGTCCTTTTTCATGACCCGTACCGAGATCCGCTGCGCCGACTGCGATTCGCATCTCGGTCACGTCTTCAACGACGGACCGCAGCCGACAGGATTGCGCTACTGCATGAACGGCGCCGCGATGGATTTCGACAAGGCTTGAGCCGGGCCGTGAGGGAGGCTCAGTGCGGGCGGATGTATTTGCCGTAGACCCAGCCGGTGACGAAGTCGCCATTCTGCTTCGGGTCATGCCAGACTTCACACCAGCTGTAACGAACCGCCTGCCGCTGCGCCCAGTCGGACTTGCCGGAAATGTCGAACAGGTTGACGCCATCGGTGCATTTGCCGGTCATCTGCAATACGGCGCCGTTCGGATAGGCAGACTGCTTCTGCGAGTTGCTGGCCGGATACTTGCGGACGTTCAACGTATCGCCCCAGGCGACGTTGGCGACTTCCCAGGCCGAGAACGTCGCGGCGCGGGCTTCGCCGGCGAGCGCGGCGACGGTTGCGAAAAGGCTTGCGGCGATGATCATGCGTTTCATGTTCTGTCCTCCTGATGGGGGCGAAATACCGATTGGACGTTTCAGGCCCATGCCGCGACACCTATATTCTGTTACTTGAACCCATCCTGATCCCGCCGTTCATCCTCGATTTATCCCTCCCGGAAACACACATGACCAGATCCGCATTTCCTGTCGCCACGCCGCCTACGCCCGAGCGCCGCCCTGTCGCCGACACCCATCACGGGATGACCCGCACCGACGAATATGCCTGGATGCGGGCCGACAACTGGCAGGAGGTGTTCAAGGATCCGGCCGTTCTCGACCCGGCGATCCGCACCCACCTGGATGCCGAGAACGCCTATCAGGCCGAACTGATGGCCGGCACGGCCGATCTGCGCAAGTCGCTGTTCGAGGAGATGAAGGGCCGCATCAAGGAGGACGATTCGTCCGTGCCGGTGAAGGACGGGTCATATGCGTACGGCTCTTCCTACAAGAAGGGCGGCGAGCATCCGCGTTTCTTCCGCACGCCGCGCGACGGCGGCCCGCAGGATATCTATTTCGACGGCGACCTCGAGGCCGGCGACAAGGCCTATTTCAACATCGGCTCCGTCGACCATTCGTTCGACCATCGCAAGCTGCTCTGGGGCGTCGACGACAAGGGCTCCGAGTTCTACACGCTCCGGGTCCGCGACCTCGACAGCCGCACCGATCTCGACGATAGCGTCGCCGACACCGGTGGCGGCGGCGCGTGGGACGCCAATGGCGACGGGTTCTTCTATGCCCGCCTCGACCCGAACCACCGGCCGTCGAAAGTCTTCTACCACCGCCTCGGCACCCCCTCCGCCGATGACCGGCTGATCTACGAGGAGACCGATTCCGGCATGTTCATGAATGTCGGCGGCATGCGCAGCAATGACTGGATCCTGATCGTCATCAACGATCACGAAACGACCGAATACCGCCTGCTGCCCGCCAACGACCCGGCCGCCCAGCCGAAGATCGTCGCGCCGCGCGAAATCGGGCTGCAATACGAGGTCGAGGAAGGGGGCACGGAGTTTTTCGTGCTGACCAATGCCGACGGCGCCAAGGACTTCAAGATCATGTCCGCCCCGGTCAGCGATCCGTCCCGCGCCAACTGGCGCGAGATCGTGCCGCACGAACCCGGCCGGCTGATCCTCTCGGTCATGGGCTTTGCCCGCCACATGGTGCGGCTGGAGCGAAAGGACGGGTTGCCGCGGATTGTCGTGCGCGACCGCGCCTCGGGCGAGGAGCACATGATATCCTTCGACGAGGAGGCCTATTCGCTGGGCCTCGGCGGCGCGGCGGAATACGACACCGATGTCATCCGCTTCTCCTACTCGTCGATGACGACGCCCTCCCAGGTGTTCGACTACGACATGCGCACCCGCGAGCGGACGCTGTTGAAGACGCAGGAGGTGCCGTCCGGCCACGATGCGGACCATTACGTCACCCGCCGCGTCATGGCCCCTGCCGCCGACGGCGAACTCGTGCCGGTGTCGCTGCTGCACCACCGGGACACGAAGCTCGACGGCACCGCGCCGATGCTGCTCTACGGCTACGGCTCGTACGGCATCTCGATCCCCGCATCCTTCAACACCAACTGCCTGTCGCTGGTCGACCGCGGTTTCGTCTACGCCATCGCGCATATCCGCGGCGGCAAGGACAAGGGCTATGGCTGGTACGATGACGGCAAGCGTGAGCACAAGACCAACACGTTCACCGACTTCATCGCCGCCGCGAGGCACCTGGTCGCCGAGGGCTTCACCAGCCACGACCGCATCGTCGCGCAGGGCGGGTCGGCCGGCGGCATGCTGATGGGCGCGGTGGCCAACATGGCGCCGGAGGCTTTTGGCGCGATCATTGCAGAGGTGCCCTTCGTCGACGTGCTGACGACGATGCTCGACGACACCTTGCCGCTGACCCCGCCGGAATGGCCCGAGTGGGGCAACCCGATCGTCTCGGAGGCCGATTATGCGAACATCGCCGCCTACAGCCCCTACGACAATGTCGCGGCCCTGCCCTACCCGCCGGTGCTCGCCGTCGCCGGCCTGACGGACCCGCGCGTCACCTATTGGGAGCCGGCGAAATGGGTCGCGCGCCTGCGCGACCGGTCGACCGGCGACAATCCGGTGCTGTTCAAGATCAACATGGACGCCGGCCACGCCGGCGCGTCGGGCCGTTTCTCCAGGCTGGACGAAATCGCCTATACGTATGCGTTCGCGCTGAAGGTCAGCGGCAAGGACTAGCGCGGCGCCCTATCTCTCGGGGACCCGGCTCAGGACGTGTCGCCCATGGCCCAGAAGGCCAGCCCATGGAGATCCTTCAGGATGTCGTGGACCTCATGGCGCGGCCGCCGGGGGCTGCCGGGCGGACGGCCGCCCCGGAGCGGCGACATGCGGCGCGCACGGCCGGTCTGTCGGACGGAAGCCTGCATGCCGGCCGCGATCTGTTCCTTTCTCTGTGCGACGGCAGCGTCGCGCCGTATGCGCCAGCGCGCGAAGCGGCGGGCGTGGCCCGGCAGGTCGTCGAGTGCGCGGGCAAGTGCGGCGAGGCGCAGGTGAATGCGGGCCGCATCGAGCGGATCGCGCGGCGACGGCGGCGGGCGAATGGCGATCGGCCGCGGCGCACCGTGGCCGAAGGTCGAAATGCGCGGCACGTCGCGGGCGGGCGGACGGCGCAACCGGGCGATGCGGCGCGGCGGATCGAACAGCGGCAGGGCGATGCGGAGCGGCAGCGCGCGAGGCCGGATGGTCCCTGGCAAGCCGCGCCGCAGACGATGCGGCAGGTAGACGCCGGTGCCGCAGCGGGTCTTCATGAACACCGATTTGCGCGGCCGCGCGGGCGCGGGTTTCGGCTTGCGGGCACGCGGCAGTTCGACCACGAGATTCCGCGCGGCAACGATGACCAGCCGCCGCGCGGCGGATTCCGCCGGACGCAGCAGGCGCAGCACGGCGCGGTGGAGACGGCGCGGCAAGGTCGCGGGCAGTTTTTCGGCTTCCGACAGCGCCGCGCCGCGCGGCGGCTGATCCGAAAAGAGGTGAATGCCAGAGCCGCTGCCCTCGGCCATGGCCTCGGGCGTCCGTTCGCTTGAAAAGCCGGTCTGGAGGCTGTTCGAATCGCCGCGCTGACCGCCCCTCACCATCGCCACCAGCGCAACCAGCACCCGCCTCAACGCTTCCCGGTGTTTCTCGACTGCCCAATCCCAATCCATCGCCGCATCCCTCGCACCGTCCGCGCGATTGTCGCCTGGATGGGGCGGGGGTGGATGGAAAAATGTGCGGGGCGGGGAAAAGGTGATGCGAAACAAGGAGGGCGTAAATGCGAGGCGCCACCTAGCACACTACACGACTCTGATGGTTCGGTTGTCTGGGTTTGTTCGTCGTCTCCAGATTCGGCTCCATGTTCGGGCAGCGATATCGGGTTTGTGAACGATCCATTGTCTGAGGGCGT
>Ga0209906_100389_pt1 | contig 21214 bp, 18 predicted proteins | sample FECB24metaG_FD_188303 | JGI IMG/M metagenome (GOLD analysis project Ga0209906, IMG submission 188303) | Cyanobacterial communities from the Joint Genome Institute, California, USA from Joint Genome Institute, California, USA - FECB-24 metaG... ... | reverse complement strand
CTCAGGCTCCTCCTGGCATGGTTCAGGAAGCTCTTGTTGCTGATCCTCGCCGCCGTTCTGTTCCGGAGCAGCGTCGGACACATGCGCCTCGCCTGACAAGACGAGATTCTTCACAGGCGACTATCGAAACGATGGTAGTTCGAGGTGTCCATTTGGCAGGAGAGGCAGGGCGAATGGTCTGACCGATGTGGGCCGCCGCCACCATAGGGCTGTCGATGCAACTTGATTGGTAGAGTCGCAATCCCCGAAAACGGTGAAAACGCACGTCAAATGACAAGATCACGTAAAGAACGCGTCGCGCCAGATGGCATTTCGCCTCCCGTCATGTCCTTAAATGCAAGATTTCTCTGCGGCCTGCATATTCGTTGTGCTTCGGATCACCAGTGAATTGTCTTGGATCTGTGATTCCAAAACAGTGGATCCACTGGAAAGGCCTGTAGGAGATCCCTGGAGGGCGTCCGCTACTTCCTGGCACATCGTAGCCGGAAACTGCTGGACGGCCGCTGGTGACTCGCTGTGTCGATCTGAGGGGCACACCGGTGCGCTTCCCGACCGCAGGCCGAACAAAAGCGCTCCTGGCAGGGGCGACTTCCCATCGGGACCGTCGCTACACGGACCGCAAGCATGCACCAGGATCTGGTGGCGCCCCGCAATGACAGCACTTCGGCGCCATTTCCTGTTAGTCATGGACGAATAGCGATTCGTCATCTGGCGCCTGACCGGGCGCACCGTCTCCGTCGGCGAGAAACCATCGCCGACGAGATTGAAGACGATAATCCTTCCCACGTCTGTCCTACTCCATACCGTAAATAGTGTCTCGGCCACCCGGCTCGGCTACATCGAGAGGCCGCTGAAGATGCAACAGGCGCGCCTTGCCGGCCGGACTGTGATGGAGCCTGACCTAGACCTGAACGAGTTCTCATGCTCGGCCGTGATTGATTGGATCGAGATTCTCGTCGCTCTTGACCGGCCGACGCAGTTCCAGTGGGTGCAGTCGGCGATAGGGCTGGTCGATGGCAGGAAGGTCTTCGTGAAGGATATCGACGATCCTGTGGCGCCGGTGAAGACCCTTTTCAGGTTCAAGATACAGGAGCCGCGCATAGGTCGAGTGCGGACCGCCCTCAACGCGATTGAGAGGAGGTTCGGGCTGGCTCAGGCACCAATCCTGATGGCCGTAGAGATAAGCATCGACTTCACGCCGAAAGCACCATCCGACGAGATTCGGCGGAAGCTGATGGGGGTTCTGGTTCGTCATCATTTTCCTGGCCGGGATGTGCTGGCCAACATGGCAGACCGGCCACGTTGCACTTGGGACACCGGAGCCAAGAAGACCAGGTTTGTGCTGCCGCTGCGAGCAACCCGGAACCTGAAGATCAACCAGTATCAGCTGGTATCCTGCGAGAACGACCGGCCAGTGTTCGTGGATGCGACCTACTATGTGGGCGAGCTCGGCGGTCCGGTGATGTGGAGGATCATGGACAAGGTCATAGACCAGCAGAACCGCACGGCCGGCACGTTAGTTGCACTGGATGAGCACCAGAGGCGCGTCCGCGTCGAAGTCACGCTCGAAACGCCCGAGCTGCATCGGCTTGGGATTGAATGGTTCGACGATCTGGCCGAGGCAAACTTCCTGAAGCTGCAGCGAGGCTTCTTCAAATTCATGCTGCCGACGTTTGACGACGCTAACGCCAACCTCGCCCGGAAGGCAATGAACGCTGACCGGCACACGAAGTTTCTGAACACGGGCGTGCTGGGGCTCTTGTTGATGGATGATGCGATCCGGAGAGAAGCCAAGCTGCGCCGACCGAAGCTGCGAGATGAACTGCTGAAGAAGAGAAAGTCCATCAAGCCGGAAGCCAGGCCGGGCGTCGGATCGGCCGGCACCCTGGTCGCGTATGCGGCGATGAACAAGAAGATCGAGACGGCGCTGCGGCATTTGGGCGAACGGGTGCGGAGCGGCTGACGATTTTGGAGGCAGGTAGGGCTGTTTGTGTGGAAAGGGTAAGAGGCTTGAAGGTGGAGCTAGTTAGTGGAAGGCGCTACGCTCAAGTTAATAGGCTTCCAGCGGGCGAACTGCCACGAAAACGCGGGGCACTGGCAGGTTGCCCACTGTCTTCAGCCGGTGCGGGCGCCAGACTGGGTAGGAAAAACCGTTGGACCGGTTTTTAGCCGCATGGTCGTTAGTCACGAAATGTGGGGTTTACCAATGGCCTGAGAGCCCCGTGACGTCACGTCCGCGAAACACAAAGATCCTCATCCGAGGCAAGGAGCACGCCATGGCAATGACCGACGCTGAAAGGCAAGAGAAGTCGCAAACGCGCCGAAAGATCGAGATGGATCGGCTGAAGGCTTTCGAAGCAGCAGCACTTTCGGGTGGCCTGACTGCTTTCTCAGCATACGTGCCGGCTGCAAGCGACGCAGAACTGAAGACCGCTTTGGATTTGATAAAGGCTGAGATCGATGCCCGGGCTGACAAAGCCTGGTCGTCGATGCCGGCTGACACGCGCTATGCGAACAACAAGCTCTTCGGTCGATTTTGAGATTTGGCGCTCTGGCAAACTGGGCGCGGGGTCGAGAGGTGGTTTGGACCTCGATGAGTGGCGGCCTAAGGAGGCATCCCCGTCTTGCGAACGCGAAATTTCTAGGACATCGCACCCATGCACGGTGCGGCTGCGGATCGTTGTCGACCGGTTCCCCGGTTACCAGGTATGACGGCTCCGGCTCGATCATCTGCCATCAGCTGGAAACGCTGGATCCTCCCTGTGCGCAATTGCGGTCGCATCGGTGGCGAACGATCTCAATCACAGGTCCGGATCGGCGATGCGCAAGCTGATCATGTCGCGGCCGATGCCGTGGCGGATGCCAACCGGTTCCTGGATGTCGAATGCTTGTCGACAGTTGTGCCAGGCCGGACATGTTCGACGGCTTTCCGCGTCGAAGATGGCTTATGCTCCCGGCTAGCGTGCTCGTGTCCACTGCTTGCCAGCCGCGCCCCCTCCGAACGTCCACGGTGGTGCCTCGCGGAACGCCGGGGCTTGCGAAAACATCAAATCCGGGTCACTTTTCCATCGGACCGGGGCTCATCCGGCGAATGTCGGTCTTGACAGCACGGACTTAACCCTTAGTTCTCCCAACGGCGGGAAACATCGTCACGATGTTTACTATTTCCAGTCCGGCGAGGTTCACAATGAAGACTGCTCTGCTGACCGTGGCCGCCGCCGGCACCGCTGTTTTCGGCTTCGTCGGCGCCAGCAGCGCGGAGGGCGGCCTTTTCGGCTGGATTCATGGCGACTGGGCTCTGAAGGTCGGCGCGACGGGCATGGTGGCGCCGGAGTTCGAAGGCGCGAAGGACTACATTTTCTTCGCCTCGCCGATCATCTCGCTGGGCAAGGCAGGCCCCGAAGCCCGCTTCACCTCGCGCAACGACGGCATCTCCATCTCGCTGTTCGACAATTCCGCCTTTCGCGCCGGCATCAACGGCGAGATCGTCATGCGCCGCGACGACGGCGATTCCGATGATCTGATCGGCATCGATCCGGTGCGCTTCGGTGGCGAACTCGGCGGTTTCGCGGAAGTCTACCCGACCGACTGGCTGCGCGTGCGCGGCGAGGTGCGTCAGGGCATCCAGTCGCATGACGGCATCGTCGGCGAGTTTTCGGCGGATGCCTTCATTGACGTCATGCCGGCGGTGCGCGTTTCCGCCGGCCCAAGGCTCACCGTGGCCTCGGCGGACTATTTCGATGCCTACTACGGCATCAACACCACGGAATCCGCTGCCTCCGGCCTGGCGCAATACAATCCCGGCGGCGGCCTCGATTCGGCCGGCGTCGGCGGTGCGATCGACTGGAAGGCGACGGACAAGATCACAACCTCCCTGTTCGGCGAGTATTCCAGACTGCTCGGTCCGGCAGCTGATTCCAGCCTGGTGCGGCAGCGCGGCTCGGAAAACCAGTTCAAGGTCGGCATATCGGCCAGCTACCGCTTCGACTTCACGCTGTAGCGTCGGCCTTTTCCGGCCGAGAACAGCGATGTCCGAACGGCGTGCGAAGTCCGCTGTTTAAGTCGATCGTCAAGCCGCCCATGTCAATCATTCCGGCGGCCCATGCGTGCCGCTGGCAGACCCGCTGGCGGCCGTGGCAGCCGTTGACGGGCGATACCCGTTGAAACACCTGACGCCGACGCAGCGGCGGGCCAGCCGGGAGCTGGCTGAGCGTTTTGCTGCCTGCGTCGTTTTGGAAAGGTGTCACGCCTGCCAACTTCTTTCTTTCTTTCTTTCTTTAAACATAAGTAAAAAGACCCTTGGTAGGCGTGACATGGCTGAACAGCTTCCGGCTGGGAAATGGCCCGCGGCCAGTCCGTTGCTTCAGGTCGAAGCAGTCGGTGTATTCCCTGTTGCCGGAGGATGCGGGTTCGTGATGCCGGCTGGGTTCTTCGGCAGCGCCTTTCGTTTCCGCTCCAATCGCTTCCGGTCACGCGCCTTGCGGCGAAAGTCGTCGTCAACCGGTGTCGTGGTGCCGATCGCGACCTGCAGCTCGCTACTCACGAACGCGGCGATGCGCAGGCACTGGGCGGTGACAGTGCACGACTGGCAGGCGCTCTCACCCGCGTCGTAGACCCCCGGCAAGCCAAAGCAGTTGATCCACAACTGATCCCTTTCGAATGGCACCAGCTGCTGAGCTACGACCGGGCTGTGCTGCTGCTCCGTCTCCAGGTTCTCGATAGCCCATTGGCGCGCGTCCGCTGGCAGAAGTGCGTCGAAAGCTTCAATCGGCAGCTGGCGAAGCGCAATCACGTATTCCTGCATGGAGTGGGCAATCGGTCGGGTCGAGCCTCGGATCTGATCGACAAGGAATTCTCGGTAGGCGATCTGGGCCGGAAGTCCTCGGAAATTCTCGACGCGATATGCCGGATCAGACGGCATCTCGACGGCGCCGCCGTCCAAACGATCGCGCCAGTAGTTCTCCCGAAACTGGCACCAATGATCCCAGGCCTTATCCGGATGATGCAATTGGCCTGGCCGTGGCAGATAATTTCGCTGGCGGTTCTGCCCGAACTCCATCGAGGCGTCGATGTATTCCTTGTAGCGCATGCCTGTCAGGTCAGCGCGCTGCCGCGCCATCCAGAGCTGGGTCCTATCGGTGTTGACGACGGCCGAATCGTCGAGTGCGGCGCCATTGACACCGGAGACCGCGTCCACTCGACTAACGTCGATCCGCCGAAACTGATGCTTGAAGACAGTCGTGAAGGCGTTGGCGAACTCGACAGTTGCCTGAAACGGACTCATGAAGCGATAGCCGAACCATTTCGTTGTCGACAGTCGCGCCTCGCTGGCGAGTTCGCGCCGGTTGACGATCCTCGCCGCTCGAACGGTCTGGTTGAGCCGCTTCGTTGTGGAGCTGATTGCTTTTGACATAACTTCTCCTTCGCCGCGGAGGGTGTCCGGTGCGGGGTTCGGGGTTGCTGGCTGGGGTGGTGTTGCCTGCTGCGTTATAGCAATCTGGTCGAGCGATGACCTCGGTATTTCGCGTCACCGGCAAGAAAGGTGGTTTGGCGCCGATCTGCGCGGCAACAGGCGCCATCACCCTCGCGCCCGTCGCGTTTTTTCTAGGACTTCGCACCCATGAACGGTGCGGCTGCGGATCATTGTCGACCGGTTCCCCGGTTGCCAGGTCGACGGCTCCGGATCGGTCATCTTCCATCAGCTGGAAACACTGGATCCGCCCTGTGCATGATGTGTAAACCGTATCCGGGGCGAAAGATCAGGATCACAGGTCCGGATCGGCGATGCGCAAGCTGATCATGTCGCGGCCGATGCCGTGGCGGATGCCAACCGGTTCCTGGATGTCGAATGCTTGTCGACAGTTGTGCCAGGCCGGACATGTTCGACGGCTGACCGAATCAAGGATGGCGCTACTGCTCCCGGCTAGCGTGCTCGTGTCCACTGCTTGCCAGCCACCGGCACTCAAGAATGCTCTGACCCCGCTTCATGGGGGCCGGAACGGCCATCCGTTCCATACAGCGGCATCATCATCGGCACCTTCGTCATCGTTCCGGTGTCGATTTCGATCTCGGTTTCGATCTCGATGAGTTTCTCATGATGTTCTGCGACCAACTGAGAAAGCGGGCGGTCGCGGCTGGTAAAGCAACACATGGGCGACATTGCTGTCGAGGCATCGCGCATCGGCGGTCGTCTGAGAGGGAGCGGCTTGAGCTCGTGGACGGCAAGGATGTTGTCGCCGCGCGCCCCCACGCAAGCAGCTCATCGGGATCAACCGCAGACGGCTGGTCAGGGAGTCCCGCACGGGTTCGAACACGATCGGGGCTCCCCTTGACCCCAGACCGCGCCAGGTCGCTTCCTGGGGCTCCTATGGCCCCGTGCGGGTCATCCAGATCGAGATCCAGCCACGGCTGTGCGGAAGATCGCACGCACGCGCCTGACTCTGTCGAGATTGGGTTCAGGATCATCATCCCAGGAAGCCTGGCGGATGACCTCGATCCAGAACATCTCGTTTCGGGTTGTTCGCTGTATGCGATGTAGTTGCCGGCATCGCGCGTGCTGATCAGGGTGACAGTCACTCCTCTCCGAAGGCATTTCCCGCGCTCACTTGCCGAAGATCGCGCGGAAGGCCTTCTGGCTTTTCCCGGTCATCGTGGGATCTGTGTCGTTCGAAGCCTCGCGAAGCGTCCTCAGCCAATCGGTTTCATTCTCGGTAATGATCGCGCCGAAGATTGTGTCGATGGCCATCGCCGATGTGTCGCCAGTCAACTGTTCGACGGCCATTCGAAACAGCATAGCGGGATCGCACTCCAGGGCTTTGGAAAGGCCAATGACGCGATCAAGCGGCAGCTTCGTGGAACCGTTTTTGATCATTGCCAGCATGTTCGGCTGGCGGAAGCCTGCTTCATTGGCAATTTCGATCTGGGTCTTGCGGGGCCGGAGGTCGGAGATCCTGCGCTCGAGGTATTTGGCAAGTCTCGTATCATCATATGGTCGTTTCGTGGACTGCTTCATATCGATTATCCTTCTGAATCTGCAGCGTTGTTGCTGTCAGATTCAGTTATATCAGTCTCACGATGGGGTGCGCGTGGGGTATCGCGGGTAGCGGTTGCCGGTGTGTCCTTGCGGCTTGGATTAGCTCTGGCGGTATTCCTGGTTCAGGTCATGCACAGAACGGTCTGTTCGCCTCAGCGTGGCCACTCTACTGCGTCCTGACGGCGACGCTGGATGCGCCGCGGGTGACGCCGTCGGCGGTCTTGAAGCGCAGGAACGGGCGGTTGTTGGCGGGGTCGAAGTGAACTGCGCTGGAGCCGGTCACGAAGGCCGCCGTGGTGGCGCTAGCATTGGTGGCGAGGCTGACGGTAGCCGAGCGGCTAGTATCGCCGGGTTGACTCAGGCGACCGTCGCGGGTTTGGTGATGCGGTGCCGCAGCGTCAGCATTAGCCCGCTGTCGTTGTTGTCGATGGTGGCGACAAGCGTGCCGGCGACGCTGACAGGTTGACTTTGTAAACAGTTCTGAAAATGTAGCAAAGTATAGGCATCTTGCTTCACCTACCATCTTGCTGATGCCGAAAGCTCCGGGCTTATCCCAGAAAGTGTCAAGCAATGCGTATGAACCGAAGGACACTCCTGCTGACGACGACGGCCGCCCTTTTTGCCGGCAGGGCCGTATCGCAGGAAGTCACCCGCGCAGACACGATATACTCCGGTGGTTTGATCCTGACGATGAACGATGCCATGCCCCGGGCGGAGGCGCTTGCGGTCGATGACGGTCGGATCATCGCAGTCGGCTCGTTAGCCGATGTCATGAAATTCAAGACTGACGATACCAAAATGTTCGACCTCGGTGGGCGCACCATGCTGCCGGGTTTCGTTGATCCGCATGGTCACTGCATGGCTGGCGGTATTCAGGCCTTGAGTGCGAACATGTTGCCGCCACCCGACGGCGAAATATCGAATATTGCAGCAATTCTGTCCACATTAATAGAATGGGCCGACGCAAACAAAGAGATGGTTCAGGCAGCAAACATCATCTTAGGATTTGGTTATGACCAATCACAATTGGCGGAACTTCGTCCCCCGACACGGGAAGAACTCGACCTTGTATCCTTGGATATCCCAGTGATGATCGTGCATCAGTCAGGGCATGCAGGCGCCTGCAACTCCAAGACCCTTGAAATCGCCGGATACACTGCGGACACACCCGATCCGGCAGGGGGCGTCATTCGCCGGAAGCCGGGCAGTCAGGAACCAGGCGGCGTTATTGAAGAGGCTGCTTTTTTCGGCGCCCTGCCGAGGATTCTTGGCAATGTCGGCCCGATGGGGATGAAGACACTGGCGCAGGCTGGAGCCGAAATGTGGGCGTCGTTCGGCTATACGACCGCGCAGGAAGGCCGTTCAAGCCCGGCAATCGATGCGATGCTGAAGTCGGTTGCGGCAGAGGGCAAGATGAAGATCGATGTTGTAGCCTTCCCCGACTTCACCTCGGACCGCAGCTACATACGGGACAACTCCAGCCGCACCTACGACAAGAATTTCCGCGTCGGCGGGATGAAGTTGACCATCGATGGGTCACCCCAAGGCTTCACCGCTTGGCGCGACAGACCGTATTATGCGCCGGTGGGCGACTTTCCGGCGGGCTATGTGGGTTATCCGGCCGTCACGAGAGAACAGACTTTCGAGGCTATAGAGTGGGCGTTCGCTAACAACGTGCAGGTCCTTGTCCATTCGAATGGCGAGGCGGCAACCGATCAGCTAATCGCCGCGATCCGCGAGGCGGAGCGCAAGCATGGCAAGGCCGATCGCCGTCCCGTGCTGATTCACGGCCAGTTCCTTCGTGAGGATCAGGTCAGCGATCTTGTCACGCTAGGCGTGTTTCCGTCGCTCTTCCCGATGCACACGTTCTATTGGGGGGATTGGCACCGGGATCATACGGTGGGGCCGGAACTGGCAGAGAACATTTCCCCGACCGGGTGGTTCATCGAGCGAGGGTCTCGGTTCACGACCCATACCGATGCGCCTGTCGCCTTTCCCGACACGATGAGAACGTTGGATGCAACAGTAACGCGCCGGTCGAGGTCTGGCGACATCATTGGCCCGACGCAGCGGGTGGACGTGATGACCGGGCTGAAGGCCATGACGATCTGGGCGGCCTATGAAATGTTTGAAGAAACCGAAAAAGGCTCGCTCGAAGTTGGCAAGCTTGCGGATTTCGTGATTCTATCCGCTGATCCGACGTCGGTCGATACCGAGACGCTGGACCGGCTGACGGTGAGCGAGACGATCAAGGAAGACCAGAGCATCTTCCTTCGGGGCACGAAGAAGGCAGATCTGATGCGCCCGCGCGACATGACCAATACGGCATTGCATGAAATGTTCATGCAGGTGCATGTGACGCGACAGATGACGCGACTGCCGGAAAACTTCCAGACGGCCGAAGCTCGCGACATTTTCGAAAGGGGATATGACGATTGCGCTTTGTCGCTTCTCTTGCCTTGGCTGTTCGGGGCAGAGGAAGCGCACGAAGCAGTAGCCCAGAACTGACAACAATCACCCGCCCGGCAGGGGAAAATCGCCGCCGAAAGCGTCTCAGAACTGGATAAAACTTGAGCGCAACGCCAGTGTCGATACGCACGCATGCGTGTGGTCCGGTTGTCCCCGGCCACGTTGTTAAGCGAAAGCACCGTGCCGCACAATTTCGAGATGATTCCTGCGCTGCAGGCAGCATCGGCATAGGGCTTGCACCACCATGCGCTCGTTCCTTGGTTAAGCAACGCCGTCATCTGGTTTCTTTCCTCCTTGAAGGCAAAGCTTGCCAGTTGGTTCTTTGGGTAACCTCTCGCTTTGCCACCGAGCAAAGCATGGGCTCCGCCCCATTTTCTGGACCGCCAGTCGAGCTCATTCAGTCTATTGCGCTGTCACCACGCGTTGACGCGCTTCTCCGGCGCGAGCCACATCGGGTCGCCTTCAACGATCCCGAAGGCGTCATAGAAGGCGTCTACATGCTGTAGGGCGGCAACGGCGCGATAATTGCCTGGAGGGTGAAAATCGCCGTTCACCTGGTTACGGACGAACTGTTCCGTGGCCTTGAATGTCCACATCTGAGTCCAAGATACGAAGCAACGCTGGGCCGGGGTCATGCCGTCGATGACGACATCCTCCGCCGGATACTCGGCGAGATAGGTCACCAGCGCGCCGTAAGCGAGGTTGATCCCACCGACATCTGCCATGTTCTCTTTCACGTTCAACGCCCCGTTTGCCCTCAGTCCGGGCAGGACCTCGAAGCTGTTGGCCTGGTCGATGAGTTTCTGCGCTTCCTTCTCGAAAGCAGCGGCATCCTGAGGCGTCCACCAGTCGCGCAGGTTCCCGGAAGCGTCGAAAAGCCGTCCGCCGCTGTCGAAACCATGCGTCATCTCGTGGCCGAGCACCGCACCCATCCGGCAGAAGTATACCGGCGCATCCTTGTCTGCTTCGAAGGCTGCCGGCTGCAGGATAGCGGCCGGGACCTCGAACCCATTCATTTGCGACCCGTATGCGGCGTTTATGATGATCGGCAGGGTCGCACGCGAATTGTTGAACTGGTCGCGGACCACCGGCTTACCCAGCTTCGCCAGGTCTCGCCCCATGTCGAACGCGATGAGGTTACTCACGTTGGCAACCAGTTTTTCGGAACCGATGTCGATACTACTGAAATCGATCCAGGTGTCGGGATAGCCGGTCAGAAAGGTGAGTCTTTCCAACTTGTCGATCGCGGCGCGGCGAGTGGGCTCGCTGAGCCACTTCCGCGTCTGCATCCGCGCCAGGAACTCCTTGCGAATGCGATCAGTCATATCGATCGCCTTGGTCCTGGTCACCTCAGAGAAAAAGCCGTCGACATAGACTTTCGACACTGGATGTCCGAGTTCAGTGCGGAGCAGATCCTGCGCCCGTTCCTCCCGGGGAGGCAGGACAGCTACGCCCAGCAAGGCCTCCGTCAGAGCGCGCGTGGGTGCGTCGAACCGGGTCGAAAGGTAGGGCATGAATTTTGTGATCAGCTTGACGCGCGCATAGTCCTTGAAGTCGTCGAGCGGTCGGCTGCGTAGAAGTTGCGACAATACGGGTAGATAACGCGGCTCCGTAAGGATCAAGATCTCGGGAGCGGAGATCCCTAGACCTGCCGCCACGCGGCTGAGGTTCATTTCCGGAATTTGTGTCTGAACCTCTGCGAATGTGGCTGGATTGTAAGAATTGCGCGGATCGACCAGTTCGATTGGGGTGATCTGGCCAGCATAGAACGCACGCTCCAGATCGAGGGTGAGCCGCGCCATGCGATCTGCGCGGTCTGCGTCATATCCGGCGATGGTCAGAGCATCGCGCAAGAACGCGAGATAGGCCACCACGCGGGGCGCATCATCCGGCTCTGCATAGATGTCGCGCTGTTGCACTAGCAGTTGCCCGCTGACGAAGTAGAGTGCGATCCTTGTCGAATCTGCTCGGTCGACGGACGGAACGATCGCTGCCAGCATGGTATCGCCCGCAATCCGTGCGTAGTGACCGGCGTAAGTTGCAAGATCGTCAAAGGAAGCGATTGCGTCGATACGGTCGAGTTCAGGCTGAAGGGGGGACATTCCGAGCGCATCGATCGCAACAACGTCCATGTAGGAACTATAGAGATCGCCGACCTGCTGGACGGGGCTACCCTTCCTGGCGCTGGATGCGTCAGCCGCCGCTTTGGTGATTGCGTTCACCATCTGCGCCTTCAGGCGCTCGCTCATGAAGTCGAAGACGCCGATGCTTGGTAGGCGCTCCGGACGCTGGACTCTGTCGAGCCACTTGCCTGACGCATACCTGTAGAAGTCAACGCCCGGATCGACGCTCTTGTCCATGTTCTCGACCGAGAAGGCGAGTTCGTCGGGACCGATCTGCGGAATGGGACGCGGTTCTGCAGCGACGCTCGTCGCCAGAGCTATCAATCCGGCTATTGCCGCTGCAATACGCTTCATGTTGATTTTCCACGTCTCAGCCGTTGCGTGTCGAGCGCTCTTCTCCATGTCGAAATCGATCGCTGACCCGCAGGCCTAGTTCATCTCGACCCAGTCCTCGATTTCGCTGCCATCGTCGCGGACCGTGCAGGCGATGCGGCGGTGGCTTGCCTTTTCCTTGATGATGATCTCGTGGAAGCCAGGCTTGAGTGCGCTGACCTTCTCCACCACCGACGGCACACCCACCATTTGGAGACACTTGTTGAGGGCAGCTTTGGGCGCACCGTTGGCGGCATGGTTCTGGTGGTCGTGCCCACCCTTCACGCTGATGCCCAAGAACTTCCGCTTACCGTCGAACTTGCATTCGAACAGGGTGGGGTTCGCGCCGTCGGTCTGTCCATAGACATGATAGATCCCGCCTGTCCTTTCCACCGGCAGGAGCATGAGCGAGGCACGATCTACGTCGAGCTTGATGACGGCCTCCTGCGCGCAGTATTGCGCCAACTGGCCTTCGGCGACGATCTTTGCATGAGCCGTGTTCGCCGAGGGCGCCAGGGCCAAGAGGCTCGATACGCCCATCGCAAGCAGACGTGCGGTCCTGTGGTTGTGCATGAAGTATTCCTTTCTAGAACAGGTGTGTTGAACGGCGCTCGTCAGTCTCAGAGCGCGCCCTCATTGGCGAGGGACATCACCTGCGCAACGATGCCCGAATTGGAAACGATGCACTGCCACGGCGCTCGTTCGGCGCCTACGCCGACCTTCACCTGGGAGTTGGCTTCGGAATAGATCATCTCGACGATTGCGAGATCGGGATTGTTCGTGGTCCTTCGGACTTCCCGCAGGCAAGCGTCACGGGCAACCTGAGGCACACTGACGTCCATGATGGCTGGACTGGAGGAAGTGGGTGGCGGATTTTGAGAGCCAGTCGTGCAGCCGCTGGCAAGAACGGCTCCCACGACGACCACTGCGAATTGCATTTTCATTGGCTTCCCCCTCACATTGCCGGTTGCGTTTTCGACCCTGGATTATCCTGGTCCAGCTGGCTGCTAGTTGCGCGATTCGACAAGGAAACGCCCCGCCGCCCATCCATTGGCACTGCCGTCGCGCCTTTCCACGCGGCACCACCGGGTCTGTCCGTTTACTCGGCAGCCAAGATTGCGCAGCACCGCGCCATTTCGCAGGCGCGCGATCGTTTTCGACTGGGAGGACGGGCGGGCGCGGATGTTCAGCCTGTCTCCAGGCGGAACATTTGCAACCTCCCAGAAATCGGGTCCGCCCGAGAGCCCATCGGCGAAATCAGGCTGACGAGAGCCAGGGTCGCCGCCTGTCACCTCGATGGTCATCGAAAAGTTCGCGCTATCTCCCCGCCGCGCGGCATTGCGCATGAGGTAGACCTCGACGACATAGTCGCCGCTCGATGGCACGATCACGTCCCCGATGCGTCCTTCGATCGATCCATTGAACAGCACTTCGGAAGAGCCGCGGGTCTTGATGTTGAGATAGCTGCTTTGATTGTCGGTGCGCAGTGTCGATGCCAGTCTCTGTCCGGCGCGGACGCGGACCAGATAGTCGACACCCGCGTGGCCTGAGATCGAGGCGCGAACAGTCCGCGCGCTGCGGCCCGCCGCAAAGCTGATCCGTTCTGTCCGGTCCTGCGCGCTCGCCGCACTCGGCAACAATCCTGGCTCACAAACACCGAGCATGAAGATTGCCACGAAAGTCGTCAGAAAAAACCCACGCATCCACTAGGCTCCCCGGTGACAATCAAGATGGACGGTTGAAACTGTCACCAGATCGAGGGTATTCCGCCAATGAATTTTTTCGCGAAGCTCTCAATGTAACTCATGTGTCGGTGCCCGGGTCGCTTGGCCGAACCCGCCACGTTCCATTGACCTTTCACAGTTTCGGGGTCTGTGACTTGAACCACCGGACCAGCGCGTCGAGTGACGGTTCGCTTCGACGGCTTTCCTTTACGCAAAGATAGTAGTCTTCATGGGTCGGAACCGAGACGTCGTCGAGCAGGCGCACATAGCCGGCCTCAATGTCCCGTGCGGCTAGAAAATCCGGCACCAGTGCCGCGCCCAAGCCAGCCTTCACCATTTCAAGAGCGATGAGATAATGGGAAGCGAAAAGCCATCGGCCCTCGGAAGGCAGTGCCGGCTCGCGTCCGGAAAGGGCTGCGTGTGCCATCCAGTCGGCACCGTGGCTGCCAGGCTGCAACTCTGTCGTAATGAGCCCCCGGCCGGTTTCACCGCGTTTTTCGGACGAAACAACCGGGACCAGCCTCTCGGGCCAAAGCAAGTAGGCATAATATCCCTTTTCGACTGGCAACGTAGTTACGAAGGCGTCGGCCACGGCGTCCATCAACTCGGGATCGCGTGCATACATGCAAAGCTGTAAATCGAAGTTTGGCCTCGACCCATAGAACGTTGCCAGTCGGGGCACGAGCCATGCTGGTCCGAAGCTGCTGCAGATCGCCAGTCTGACGGTATCCCGCGGGCCGCCGATTGCTTCAACAACCGAACGGTTGATCTCGGCAAAGGCCGGCCGAAGTCTTCTTGCAAGCCGGTCTCCGGCGTCGGTAAGCGCTATTTTGCGACCGTGCTTCTGGAGCAGGCGCTCGCCGATGAGATCGGAAAGGATCCGCAATTGGTGGCTTATTGCGCTTTGGGTTACCCCGAGTTCCACGGCAGCTGCGGAGACAGACAGATGGCGCGAGACAGCCTCAAAGGATTCCAGTGAACGAAAGTTCTTTCGATATCCCATGTCGCGAAGCTTACCGTGATCGGTGATGAAATAACAGTTGTTGGCGGGGTCGAAGGCAATGGGGCCGGGGCCGGTGACAAGGTCGACCGCAAGCGCTACCTCGCCCAAGCACAGGGCCTTGCGCTCGGCCACGTCACGGATCAACTCCGAATGTTTAAGTCGACGCCGGCGCACCGCGCCGTGTTGGCGATGTGGTCTTCCATGCAGCGCTTCGCAGCCTGTCCGTCACGGGCGCGCAGCGCCTGCACGATGCGCCGGTGTTCTGCAATCGATTCGCTCATGCGCGCCGGTGCCGTGATCGGGATGGGCTGGCGCTGCGTCTCCGTGATGATGGCCTGGACAGACCTATAGAGGTCCACCAGCATGCGGTTGCGGCAGCCCGAGGCGATGAGCGCGTGGAATTCCAGATCGGACTCCACGTTGGACAGGAGATCGCCCGCCCACCACGACCGCTGCATGTCGTCGGCGATCTTGCCGAGACGGTCGCAATCGTCCGCAGACAGGTTCGCGGCCGCGTCTTCACAGAGCGCGCCTTCGAGAAGCAGCCGCGTCTCGAACACGTCGGCGACGGCGTAGCTGTCGGCGTAGCGCCACCGCGCCATGTTGCGCGTCTCCGATGGCGGCCCTTCTGACACGAACGTGCCACGCCCCGGCTGGGTCACCAGCATGCCGAGCGTTTCCAGTGTCAGCAGTGCCTCGCGCAGCGACGCGCGGCTGATCTTCAACATCTGCGACAGGTCACGCTGCGAGGGGATCTGCTGGCCTGCGGCAAGCTCGCCGCTGAGGATCATGCCCTGGATCTTTCGCGCCGCCGATTGCGGCACGAGCATGCGTCCAAACATCATTCCCCACCCCTTTTCCGCGCCCGTGGCTGTCAACGGCGCGTTCGGCGGCGCTGGCTGTTAGCGCTTTTCGTATCCGCCGTCGTGTAGCGCCGCAAGGACGCTTGCAATTGCCGAAGCTGCATGTTTGTCTGGTCCGACTGGTCAGACCGGCCCACATAATCCATCCACGCAACTGATGGCAACAAGGGGAACTGCATGAAAAAGCGAGACGTATTGAAGGGTTTGATGCTGGCCGGCGTGGCCGCAATGGCATCGATGGCGCTGTCGCTCGACGCCATGGCCGCCGAGCTGAACGTTGGCGCCAACATCGGCAACGTGCCGTGGGAATTCCAGGACGCCAGCGGCAAGACGGTCGGCTTCGAGGTCGACCTGATGACCGAGGTAGGCAAGCGACTCGGCATGGACGTGAAATTCACCAACATCCCCTTCCAGGGGCTCTTTGCAGCCGTGCAGTCGGGCCAGATCGACGCTGCGGTATCGTCCATCACGATCACGAAGAAACGCCTGGAATCGGTCAGCTTCGCCCAGCCCTATTACGACAGCGACCAGTCGCTGACCGTGAAGGCGGACAGCGGCATCAAGGGTCTGGCCGGGATGGAAGCCAAGACGGTCGGCGTCGATACCGGCTCGACCGGCGACATGTGGGTCACCGCCCACCAGGCCGAGTCCAAGATCGGAACGGTGAACAAGTATGAGGGGCTCGCGCCCGCCATGCTGGATCTGGAGGCCGGTCGCATCGACGGCTACATCTCCGATATTCCCGCGCTGCTCTACTACGTCAAGGACAAGCCGCAATTCGCGGTCGTCGAGCGTATCAAGACCACGGAACAGTATTCGGTGATGTTTGCCAAGGACGCGCCGCTGGCGACCAAGGTCAACGACGTAATCACCGAAATGAAGAAGGACGGCACGCTGGCCAAGATCCACGAGACCTGGTTCGGCACCAAGCCGGATGAAGGTCTGGCCACCACGACGGTGCTGGACATGCCGAAGCTCTGATCCCACGCTCGCGCCGAAGGACTGCCACGAACGGTGCTCCTTCGGCGCCGCGATGAGGGTGAGGCAGAATGTCGATCTTCGACACGTTTTTGAACTATGGGGTCTTCGTCGAAACCCTGCCGCTCATCCTGAGCGGCCTCATGACCACGCTGACGCTCGGCTTCACCTGCATCGTGCTGGGCTTCATCGGCGGAATCCTGCTCGCGATGCTGCGCCTCTATGCTCCCAGGCCGATCAGCCTGGTCACGATCGCCTACATCGACGTGTTTCGGTCCATCCCGGTGCTCGTCCTGTTGTTCATCGTCTACTACGCGCTGCCCTTCGCCGGCATCCGGCTGACATCGTTCGTCGCCGCGACATGCGCGATCTCACTGGTCTCTGCGGCTTATTCGGCGGAGATCGTGCGCGCCGGGATAGAGGCCATCCCCAAGGGACAGTTCGAGGCGGCGCGCGCGCTCGGCCTTCACTTCTGGCTGACGATGATGAAGGTGGTTTTGCCGCAGGCGATCAGGATCGTGGTGCCGCCGCTGACGTCGAACTCGATCAACGTGATGAAGGACACCGCACTTGCGTCAGTCGTCGCCATGCCGGATCTGCTAAAGCAGGCCAACCAGGCGCAAGCGCTCGCCGCAAACCCGACGCCGCTGATCGTCGCGGCGGTGATCTATCTCTTAATCCTTCTGCCCCTGGTCCGCCTTGTCGGGCTTCTCGAAAAGCGCCTGTCCAAGGCCAGGCAATAACACCACCCGTTTGAGGCCGAACATGTCGCTCAATATCGATTACGTGCGTTCGCGGTTTCCCGCGCTGGCAGGTCCGTGGGCCTACTTCGACAATGCGGGCGGATCGCAGGTGCTGCGCACGGTGGCCGAGCGCGTCGCCGACTATTTGCTCAGCACCAATGTCCAGACCGGCGCGTCCTACGAGCCTTCTCTGGCGGCGTCGCAGAAGCTTTCGCAGGCGCGGGCAAGGATTGCCACCTTTGTAGGCGCTTCTCGCCCCGAGGAGGTGTTCTTCGGCCCGTCGACCACGGTGCTCGTCCGCTTCCTGGCAACTGCGATGGCGAGCCATCTGGTGGCCGGTGACGAGATCGTCCTGACCAATTTCGACCATGAGTCCAACATCGGTCCGTGGCTGATTCTGAAGGAGCGCGGCGTCGTCTTCAAGACCTGGGAGATCGACCCGGAGACGCTTGTGCCGAAGCTCGACGATCTCGATCGCCTGATGACGCCGCGCACCCGGCTCGTCTGCGTGACGCACGCCTCCAACCTTCTGGGCTCCATCAATCCGATCCGGGAATACGCCGATTTCGTGCACGCGCGCGGCGCGCTGATCTGCGTGGACGGGGTCGCCTATGCGCCGCACCGGGCGATCGACGTGCAGGCGCTCGATGTCGATTACTACGTCTTCTCGTTCTACAAGACTTACGGGCCGCACTATGCCGTTATGTATGGGCGACACGCGCTGCTGCTCGAACTCGACGGGCTGTATCATTATTTCTACGGCAAAGACAAAGTGCCGGGAAAGCTGGAGCCGGGAAACCCCTGCTACGAGCTCGCCTGGGGCGCGGCCGGCATCGTCGACTATGTCGAGGCGCTGGCCGGTGGCGAAGGGCGCTCGGCCATCACCCAGGCCTTCGACGACATCGCCATGCATGAGGCCGAGATCGGCGAACGCCTGTTGTCGTGGCTGCGTGCACGCAACGGCGTGCGCATCATCGGCCATCGTGGTTCGGAGGCCGAAATCAGGGTGCCGACGATCAGCTTCACGGTCGATGGCCACGACCCCCAGGAGATTGTTGCCGCGACGGACCATTCCAAGCTTGGGGTGCGCCATGGTGATTTCCATTCACGGCGCCTTGCCGAAGCGCTCGGCCTTGCGCCGGCCGGCGTCATCCGCGTGTCGATGGTGCACTACAACACGGTGGCCGAGGTCGATCGCCTCATCGAGGCGCTGGAGCATTCCTTGCGCTAGGTCGCCTTAGCGTGCTGCGACCTCGCCGTTTCGCGCGCCGCTCTCCGGTTCGACCGTCTTGCCGCGAAGGATCGTGCGCACCGGCCAGCCGGTCACCGGCAGCCCTTCATAGGGCGTGTAGTCGCAACCGTCCTTCACGAGGTCATGCGTGATCGTCACCTGACGCTCGGGGTCCCACAGCACGATGTCGGCATCCGACCCGATGGCGATTGTGCCTTTGCGCGGATAAAAGCCGTAGCGCTTGGCATGATTGGTGGAGGTCAGCGCGACGAAGCGGTTCACGTCGATGCGCCCCTTCACCACGCCTTCCGCAAACAGGATCGGCATGCGGGTGGCGATGCCGGGAATGCCGTTCGGCACGTAGCGAAAACTTGACTTGCCCATGGGCGCGAGCTTGCCCTCCGGGTCATCGTAGCGGAACGGGCAGTGGTCCGAGGAGAAGACCTCGAACACGCCCTGCTGCAGGCCATCCCAGCAGGCGCTCTGGCTGTCCGTATGGCGCGGCGGCGGGCTGCACACATATTTCGCACCCTCCATGCCGGCGCGGTCCATGTCCTTTTCCGTCAGCACGAGATATTGCGGGCAGGTCTCGCCATAGACTGGCAGGCCGCGCATCTGCGCGCGCCGGATCTCCTCCATCGCCTGGCGGTTGGAGACGTGCACGATCATGATCGGCGTTTCCACGATTTCGGCAAAGCTGATCGCCGTGTGCGTGGCCTCGCGTTCGACGGCGATGGGCCGGGAGGCGCCGTGGTAGAGTGGCGCCGTGATGCCTTGACGCTCCAGTCGATCCGACAGGAAGCCAGTGGCATCGTGACCCTCCGCATGCACCATGACGAGGGGCTTGTGCTGCTGGGCGACCGACAGCACCTCAAGGATTTCGCGATCCGCCAGTTTGAGGTCGTAATAGGTCATGAAGATCTTTATTGATGTGAAGCCCTCGGCAATCAGGGCTGGTAGTTCCTTGCCCAGAACCTACGGCGTTGGGTCGGTGATGATCAGGTGGAATGTAACGTCGACGTGGCAGTTTCCCTCGGCCTTTTTGCGATAGGCTTCGATGCCTGCGCGAAGGGTCTGACGTCATGGAAGGATCGGAATCGTTCGATGCCTCGCGAAGCGTCCTCAGCCAATCGGCTTCATTCTCGGTGATGATCGCGCCGAAGATTGTGTCGATGGCCATCGCCGAAGTGTCGCCGGTCAACTGCTCGATCGCCATTCGAAACAGCATCGCGGCATCGCATTTCAGAGCCTGGGAAAGACCGATGACGCGATCAAGCGGAAGCTTCGTAGAACCGTTCTTGATCATCGCCAGCATATTGGGCTGGCGGAACCCGGCTTCGTTTGCAATTTCGATCTGGGTCTTGCGGGGCCGAAGATCGGAAATCCTGCGTTCAATGTATTTTGCAAGTCGCGTATCGTCATATGGACGTTTCGTGGACTGCTTCATGTGGATTATCCTTCTGAATCTGCAGCGTTTGTTGCTGTTGATTCAGTTATATCAGTCTCACGATGGGGTGCGCGTGGGGTATCGCGGGTAGCGGTTGCCGGTGTGTCCTAGCGGCTTGGATTAGCTCTGGCGGTATTCCTGGTTCAGGTCCTGCATAGGACGGTCTGTTCGCCTCAGCGTGGCCACTCTACTGCGTCCTGACGGCGACGCTGGATGCGCCGCGGGTGACGCCGTCGGCGGTCTTGAAGCGCAGGAACAGGCGGTTGTTGGCGGGGTCGAAGGGCACATTGCCCGCGCCGAACACGAAGACGGCGACGGTGGCGGTTTGGTTGACGGCCAGCGTGAAGGTGGCGGTGGCGGCGGGCGTGGCGGGGTTGATGCAGGCGCCGGTGGTGGGGTTGGAGACGCAGAGCCGCGCGATCAGCGCTAGCCCCCTGCCATTGTCGTCGATGGTCGCGGTGACGGTGCCGGCCGCGCCGATGTTGATGGCGGCGGCGCCGAAGGCGGTCGCGCCGGTGTTGCCGGGAATGGTGAGGATGCCGTCGCCGGTCGGCGTCGATCCCAGCGAGATGAGGTCCGGAACCGGTCCGGACGAGGAGGATAGGAGCAGCGTGTTGAGGCCCGGCACGGTCGCCGTCGTCGGCGTGTTGGCGCAGTCGAACACGACGGCGAGTTCCGAACTGTTGAGGTCGATCAGCGGCGTCACCGAAAAGACGAAGCCCTGTGCCGCGCCGGGCGCGATGGTCTGCGGCGTGTTCACCGCTCCGACCGGCACGTTGGATGCGTTGGTGGCCTGGTAGCTGAAGCCTGCCGGGAAGCCGGGCGGCGCGGCGAGCGAACAGCCGGTCGCCGGCGTCGTGCCGGCATTGATCATCGTGGCGAAGGCGGTGGCGACGGTGTTGGTGGTGATCGAGCGCGCGGTGGGCAGCACGGAGGCAAACGTCGTCGGCGCCGCGGCCGCCTGCGCGAAGTTCAGCACGTAAGTTCCGGTGGCGCTGACGCCGTCGATGGCGACCCGGTAGACCGTGCCGGCGGTCGCCGGGAACGTGACGCGGCTCCTCGTATTGCCGGCCGCGATGTTGTTGTTGGCCGCCACCTGCATGAGCGCGTTGACGGCGCCACCCGTATAGACGGCAAGCGTCGTGTCGAAGCTCGATCCCGTCGTGTCGAAGGTGACGGGGCCGGATGCCGGCGCAGTCCAGCGGCACCACACCGAGTTCAGCGCGCC
>Ga0209906_100388_pt1 | contig 21237 bp, 23 predicted proteins | sample FECB24metaG_FD_188303 | JGI IMG/M metagenome (GOLD analysis project Ga0209906, IMG submission 188303) | Cyanobacterial communities from the Joint Genome Institute, California, USA from Joint Genome Institute, California, USA - FECB-24 metaG... ... | reverse complement strand
AAGCGCTGCTGCATGCCACCGAGATGTTCTCGGAGGCGGAGCACTCCTTCGACGCACTGGGCGTCGAGGTCGGCAAGCCGAAGCTGAACCTGACAAAGATGATGGCGCACAAGGACGCGACGGTCGCTTCGAATGTCGGCGGCGTCGCCTTCCTGTTCAAGAAGAACAAGATCGATGCCTTCCGCGGCACCGGCAGGATTGTTTCCGCCGGAAAGGTCGCGGTGACGGCTGAGGACGGCAAGGTGACCGAAGTCGAGGCGAAGAGCATCGTCATCGCCACCGGCTCCGATGTCGCAGGCATTCCGGGCGTCAAGGTCGACATCGACGAGAAGGTGATCGTGTCCTCGACGGGCGCGCTTTCGCTGGACAAGGTCCCAGCCAACCTCGTGGTCGTCGGCGGCGGCGTGATCGGGCTCGAAATGGGCTCGGTCTGGGCGCGGCTGGGCGCCAAGGTGACGGTGGTCGAGTATCTCGACAACATCCTGGGCGGCATGGACGGCGAGATCGCCAAGCAGTTCCAGCGCATCCTGGCCAAGCAGGGCATGGAATTCAAGCTGGGAGCCAAGGTGACCGGCGTGGCGAAGGCCAAGAAGGGCGCGACCGTAACCTTCGAGCCGGTCAAGGGTGGCGACGCCGAAACGATTGCAGCGGATGTCGTGCTGATCGCGACCGGCCGACGGCCCTACACCGACAATCTTGGCCTGGAAGAGGCCGGCGTCGAGCTGGAGCGCGGCAAGGTCAAGACGGACGGCCACTACCAGACCAACGTCAAGGGCATCTACGCCATCGGCGATGTGATCGCGGGACCGATGCTGGCGCACAAGGCCGAGGACGAGGGCATCGCGGTTGCCGAAATCCTCGCCGGCCAGGCCGGGCACGTGAACTATGGCGCGATCCCGGGCGTCGTCTACACCAGCCCGGAGGTCGCTTCTGTCGGCAAGACCGAGGAAGAGCTGAAGAAGGACGGCGTCGACTACAAGGTCGGCAAGTTCCCGTTCACTGCCAACGGCCGTGCCCGCGCCATGCTGCACACCGAAGGCCTGGTGAAAATCCTGGCCGACAAGGCGACCGACAAGGTGCTGGGCGCTCATATCGTTGGCTTCGGAGCAGGCGAGATGATCCACGAGCTGACCGTGCTGATGGAGTTCGGCGGCTCGTCGGAGGATCTGGCGCGCACGACGCATGCGCATCCCACCATGTCTGAAGCCGTGCGCGAGGCGGCGCTGGCGACATTCTTCAAGCCGATCCATATTTGATCGGCGAAACTCCAGTACAACGCAAAACGGCCCGCCATTTGGCGGGCCGTTCTGTCTTCGGCGGTGTTACTGCGCCGGAGCTACCGGCGGGGTTGTCGGCGCCGGAGCCGGCTCAGCCGGTGCGGGCGTCGTGGGCGCCGGTGCAGGCTCGGCTGCCGGCGGGGTCGTCGGGGCCGGAGACGGCTCTGCCGGAGCCGGTGCTGCCGGAGCGGGGGCCGCCGGTTCCGTCGCTGCGGGCGATGGGGGTGCATCAGGGCCGGTGTCGCGTGCGCCACCGAACATGAAGTAGGCGATCACTGCCAGGATGATGACCACGGCGGCGATCATGATGCCGGTGCCGCCGCCGCGCGTCTGGACGACGGTGCGGTTGTCGACGGAACTTGCGGGCTCATACCCCGCCCGGGTCGGGTCTGCTGACGGGTGGATCGGGGGATTTGCCCGCGGATCTGGATTGAGAGGATCGGCCATTTTTGGGTTCTCCGTTGCTGCTATCGAGCGACAACGTCGAAAACGCGATTTGGTTCAATTCCGCGTGAACCGCCCAATCCACACACAAAAAATGGCCGGTCCACTCGACCGGCCATTTGAACTGCTTGCAGCGACCTATTCGGTTTCGGCCGGCTTGACGGTGTCTTCAACTGTCTCGGCTGTGGTGCTGGCGGTCGTCGACATGTCGAGCGTCGCCACCGACTGAGTGGTTTCGGTCTTGACCATGTCGTGGCCGCATTCGGCAAATGCGCCCGATGCGGTCAGTCCGAGAATGGCGGCAGTAGCGATTACGATTTTCATAGTCGTCTCCTGTCTTGGGACTCAATGCCCCAACGTTAACACTGGAGCCGAGAACCGCAAATCACGCTTTTTGTGATCGAGACAGCCAGTCAGTCGGCGCGGGTGAGCGTGTAGCCGTCCTTGCGCAGCATCTCGATCACGCCCGCGTCGCCGGGCAGGTGCAGCGCGCCAACGGCGACAAACGCGCCGCCCTTGTCGAGGAAAGGCTTGGCTTCGCGCGCCATGATGGCGTTGCGCGACGTGATCATGGTCTCCTCGAACGCCGCGTAACCGGACTCGCCATCTTGCCCCGAAGGCAAGGCTTCACGGAAGAATGGCCAGAACATGCCGGTTTCACCGGAGACGTAGATCTCGATCATCGTTTCGATGACATCATCCATCCGGTCGCCGAGTTTGAGTGTCTCGATCAGCCCTTCCATGTGGAATTCGAGCGGCAGCGAGGCCATTGCCACCAACTGCGATTTGGCTGTCTCGAGGCCGCCAAGGCTCTTGCCGCCGGCTTCCGCCTGCTTCGCGAGATTGATGTCGAGGATCGGCTCGCCGGCCGCCTTGCGGGCGAGTTCGCAGGCGGGCAGAGATACCATCGAGGCCAGAACCCATGGCTTCATCTTGATGACGCTGGCCAGGGGAATGCCACGCTTCGCAAGCGCCTTCTCGGCAATCGCCGTCTCCTCCGGAGAGAGCAGCGATGTCAGCGTCGTCTTGTCGGTGAACATCATCAGTTCGGGGCTCTCCATGAAGGAGGCCATCATCTTCTTCTGGTCGAGCACGTCGGTGGTTTCGATCACGACCGTGGCCGCCGCGTCGAACGCGGCCTGCGCCTTTGCCGGCAGCGTCACTACACGCGGATCGGTCATGTGCATGGTGCCGAAAAGGAAAGAGGGCTCTGCGCCCTCTTTTTCGATCTTCCAGAGCAGGCCCGCCCCGTTTGGAGTCTTCGCCGCGTCGCTTCGTATCCGCTCCAGCGCTGTCGGATCAGCCGTCGCCATGTCGGTCAGCATGTTCGAGCCGATGCAGGCGGGCGCGGCCGCTTCGGCCCTGCTCGAGACCAGCACCAGTGTCGCGACAAAAGCCAGCAGGAACAGGACATTGGCAAGCGCGACAAGCCAGAGTGTCAGGCCGGAGGCGCGTTCGGCGATGGCGAGAGCTTTCTTCATGCAGGCGAGGCTAGGCGCAAAATCCCGCTTTTCCGTTAATGCGGCCCGCCAAATGCCATTCGTCCAGATGCAGTCTGCTCAGGCGCGGGGATGCGCGGCGTCGTAGATGTCGAGCAGCCGCTTGGTGTCGACGCCGGTGTAGACCTGGGTGGTCGACAGGCTGGCGTGGCCGAGCAGTTCCTGGATGGTGCGCAGATCCCCGCCACGTCCGAGCAGATGTGTGGCGAAGGAATGGCGCAGCGCGTGCGGCGTCGCCGTGTCGGGCAGGTTCAGCGCCGAACGCATCTTCTGCATCTCGCGCTGGACGATCGCCGGCTGCAGCGGCCCGCCGCGCGCGCCACGAAACAGCAGGCCCTGCGGGTCGATATGGAACGGGCAGAGCCGGCGATAGTCGTCGACCGCCCGCAATGCGATCGGCAGCAAGGGCACGAGCCTCGTCTTGCCGCCCTTGCCGGTGATGCGCAATGACGCTTCTTCCGGGCCGAGCTGGCTGCCCGACAGGCCCAGCGCCTCCGAGATGCGCAGGCCGGAGCCGTAGAGCAGCGTCAGCACCGCGGCGTTGCGAGCCGCGATCCACGGCTCCTCGTTCAGTTGCTCGCCGACCGAGACGACGCGCCTGGCATCCGACGCCGTCAGCGGCTTCGGCAACGATTTCGGCTGTTTTGGCGCGCGCATCGCGGCTGCTCCGGCAGCATTGGCAAGACCGCGCCGTTCGAGAAAGCGCAGGAAAGAGCGCACGCCGGCGAGGCCACGCCCCAGCGTCCGCGCGCCCGCGCCGTCGGTGCGGCGCTTCGACAGGAAAGCGCGCAGGTCGGCGGTACGCAGGTTGGAAATGTCCTTCAGGCCGGGCGGCCCGCCGAGATGGCCGGTGAGAAAGAGCAGGAACTGCCGCGTGTCGCGCTCATAAGCCTCGACGGTCAGGGCAGCGAGGCGGCGTTCTCGCGCGAGCATCTTCAGCCAGTCGCCGCGCGCGGCGTGGAGGTCCTGTTTTGCCGAAACGAGATAGTCGTCCAAGCCGTCACTCCGGTTTCCGAATCGTCGGCCATGCTGATCTTGCGAAGTTAGCAGAGCGTGAAGCCGCTGGTGCATTGTCTTGAACGGGTGGCGGCGATAGGAAAAGGCAGAGGACAAACCATGCCCAGACCCCAGAACCCGATCCAGATGGCCGTCATCGGCGCCGCGCACGGCATCAAGGGCGAACTGCGCGTCAAGAGCTTTACCGGCGACCCGATAGCGATCGCCGACTACAGCCCGCTCTACGCGGAAGACGGGCGCGCCTTCGCCATTGTCGACATCCGCATGCAGAAGGACATGGCGGTGGTGCGCTTCAAGGGCGTCGCCGATCGCAACGCCGCCGAGGCGCTGACGGGAACGGCACTCTTCGTCGACCGCGACATGCTGCCGGAGGAACTTGAAGAGGAAGAGTTCTATCATGCCGATCTGGTCGGGCTCGAAGCGTTCGATCTGGAAGACGCGCCGATCGGCAAGGTGATCGCGGTGCAGAATTTCGGCGGCGGCGACATTCTGGAGATTGCCCGGGCGGGCCGGACCACGGTGCTCGTGCCGTTCACGAAGGCCGCCGTGCCGGTGGTCGACATGGCCGCGCGGACGTTGCGGGTCGATCCCGCGGCCGCCGGCCTGATCGACACCGACGACGACCCGGACGCGCCGCGCGACGACCACGCCGAGGTCGCCAAGCGCCCGCGCGGCCCGAAATCGGCAGGCGGCAACAGGTGACGTTCCGCGCGTCCGTGCTCACGCTCTATCCGGAAATGTTTCCCGGCGCGCTCGGCGTGTCGCTGGCGGGACGGGCGCTGGAGCGTGGCGACTGGTCGCTCGATGCCGTGCAGATCCGCGATTTCGCCACTGACCGCCACCGCACCGTGGACGACACGCCGGCCGGCGGCGGCGCGGGCATGGTGCTGCGGGCGGACATCGTGGCGAAGGCGGTCGACCATGCCTCGCCCCCCAGTGATGACCGTCCCCGCCTGCTGATGAGTCCGCGCGGAAAGCCGCTGACGCAGGCGCGGGTGCGCGAACTTGCGGCGGGTCCGGGTGTCGTCATCCTGTGTGGCCGGTTCGAGGGCGTCGACCAACGTGTGATCGACGCGCGGGGGCTCGAGGAGGTCTCGATCGGCGACTACATCCTGTCGGGCGGCGAGCCGGCGGCGCTGGTGCTGCTCGACGCGGTGGTGCGGCTGTTGCCGGGCGTGATGGGCAACGAACTGTCGGGCGGCGAGGAGAGCTTCGAGAACGGCCTGCTCGAACACCCGCACTACACCCGCCCGCCCGAATGGGAAGGCCGCACGATCCCCGAGGTGCTGACCTCCGGCGACCACGGCAGAGTCGCGAAATGGCGGCGCGGGGAAGCCGAAAAGCTAACCGCCGAGCGCCGGCCGGATCTGCTCGATCACCCCGTCACGAAGTAATACACCGCCAGCAGCACCCCAACGATAATCACGAAGCCGCGCAGGATGGATTGCGGCAGGCGCTTGGCGATCCAGACGCCGTACCAGCCGCCGAGGCCCACCGCCGGGATCATCACCAGCGCCTGTGGCCAGGCGACGACGCCGCCCCAGACGAAGACGACGATCGCCACGGCTGCGATGACAATCGCAAGCATGTTCTTCAGCGCGTTGAGGCGGTGATAGTCGCCCGGCTGCGACAGGCCCAGCGTCGCCAGCATCATCACGCCCATGCCGGCGCCGAAGAATCCGCCATAGATGGACGTGACGAACTGCAGCACGCCGCCGAAGACGCCGCCGACGGCCGTGTCCTGGCCGGGCTTCGGCGCGGGCTTCAGGTGCGGTCCGGCCGCGAAGAGCGCGGTTGCGGCCAGAAGGAGCCAGGGAACCAGCGCCCGGAACGACGGATTGTCGAGCGCCAGCAGGATCAGCGCGCCCAGCGTCGAGCCGACGGCGGAGATGAGACAGAGCACCAGCGCGCCGCGCCAGAACGTCTTGATGTCGCTCCAGTAGGCGAGCGTCGAGGTGATGTAGCCCGGGAACTGGGTGATCGAGGAGGTGGCGTTGGCGACGATTGGCGGGATGCCGGCGACGCTGAGCGCGCCGAAGGTCAGGAACGTGCCGCCCCCGGCGACCGCGTTGACGGCGCCTGCGACCACGCCAGCGGCAAAGAGGATGAGCGCATCGATGAGGGTCAAAGGCCGGGTTCCTGCGAATGATTGCCACTGCTGTAATCAGCCCCGCGATGCTCGGCAAGGCGTGGGCATGCCACTTGCGGCGCATTCGGGAGCGGCTAGAGTGCCAGTCGCCTGATTTCCGGGTGTTCATTGGGGGATGACCAGATGCCAAGACTGCCGATTGCCGCGCTCGCCTTGCTTGCCACGACCACGCTTGCCCTCGCACAGGACGGTATCAAGCGGACGCCGCTGCAGAAGATCGACTTCCCGGACAATTACACGACCATCACGGGCCTCGCGGAAATCCAGCCGGGCGCGTCGTCGGGAAGGCATACGCATCCGGGCATTGAGACGGGTTACGTGCTCGAGGGCGTGACGACGCTGTCGATTGACGGGCAGCCGGACGTCACGATGAAGGCCGGCGATTCCTACGTCATTCCAGCAGGCGTGCCGCATGACGCCAAGGCGACCGGCGAGACACCGGTGAAGGTGCTCGGCATCTATGTCATCGAGCGCGGCAAGCCGCTGGCCGCGCCGGTCAAGTAGAACAGCCTTGCCAACGGAGAAAATCGGACGCGTGGTGGTGACAATCCGCCCGTGATGGTGTATCGGCACGCGCGGAACCGGACAAATCCGGGCTCCATAAACAAGTTCCACGTGAATTCGCCCCTGCTTCCCTCGGGAGGCATAGCCGGACGGTCAATGAACTGACCGGCAAGTGTTGGGCGCTCTGGCTGGCGCAAGAACGAAGAAAGGTTCAACCGATGGATATCATCCGTCAGCTCGAGGCCGAACAGGCCGCCAAGATCGAAGCGAAGCGCAAGCTGCCCGAATTCCAGCCCGGCGACACCGTCCGCGTCCAGGTGCGCGTCACGGAAGGCACCCGCACCCGCGTGCAGGCCTATGAAGGCGTCTGCATCTCGCGCAAGGGCGCCGGCTTCCAGGAAAGCTTCACCGTCCGCAAGATTTCCTACGGCGAAGGCGTGGAACGTGTGTTCCCGGTCTATTCGCCGCTGGTCGAGGGCGTCGAGATCGTCCGCCGCGGCAAGGTCCGCCGCGCCAAGCTCTATTACCTGCGCGACCGTCGCGGCAAGTCGGCCCGCATTTCCGAGAACACCGGCGTGCGCGCCCGCAAGCTGAACGACAGCGAGCGCGATGCGCTCAACGCCGAGAAGGCCCGCATCGAGGCCGAGAAGGTCGCCGCGGCTCAGGCCCTGGCCGTCGAGAAGGCCGCGCAGGACGCCGCCGAGGCGAAGGCCAAGGCAGACGCGGAAGCCGCGAAGGCAGCCGAAACCGCCAGCGAGTAAGATCGCACAACGCAATCGTCGGGGGACGACCCAAGGGGCGCGGGAGCAACACCGCGCCCCTTTTGCGTTTGATTGGCGTCCGTTTGCCCGCGGCACGCCGTTGTCGGCACAGGATGCCTTGCAAGCCCGCGTCAGCCGGATACATTCTGCCAAACCGAGCCTTTGCGGAGATCCAGATGTTGAACCTGAAATCGATCCTTGTCGGCCTTGGCGTCGCCATGGCCCTGCCTTTGTCCGCTTCCGCCCAGGCGCTGCCCGATCTCGGCGGCAAGACTGTCGTGGTGGTGACCGAGAACGCCTATTTCCCGCTGCAGTTCGTCGATTCCAAAACCAGCCAGCCTGTCGGCTGGGAGTATGACGCCATGGCGGCGCTGTCGGCCAAGCTGAACTTCAAGGTCGAGTACCAGAACACGTCCTGGGACGCGATGATCCAGGCGGTGTCGGACAAGCAGTACGACATGGGCATGACCGGCATCACCATCAAGGACGAGCGCAAGGAGAAGGTCGACTTCTCCGACCCTTACATGCTGTCCGAGATCTTCATGCTGGTGCGCGCCGACGAAACGCGCTTTGCCGACCCCAAGGCGTTCGCCGGCGACGAGAAGCTGCTGGTTGGCGCGCAGGCCGGAACCTCGCCCTTCTATGTCGCGGTCTACAACATATTGGACGGCAACGAAGCCAATCCGCGCATCAAGCTGTTCGAGACTTTCGCGGCTTCGGTGGCGGCGCTGCAGACTGGCGACGTCGATGTGGTGCTGACCGACAGCGCCGGCGGCAAGGCGCTGGTCACGGCGTCGGGCGGCAAGCTGAAGATGGTGGGCGACGCACTGCAAGCGGAGGAATTTGGCTTCATCTTTCCGAAGGGCTCCGACCTCGTCGCGCCGATCAATGCCGGCATCGCCGCGCTGAAGGCCGATGGCACGCTCGACGCCATCACCCAGAAATGGTTCGTCGACTACAAGCCGTGACCGGCGCCTTCAGCCGGTGATGCGGACATTTGACGGATACCGGCCCGGCAGCCTTGCGGCGACCGTGGCGCTGCACGCCGCGTACTACGCGCGGGAGTGGCGGTTCGGACTGCCGTTCGAGGCCAAGGTGGCCTCGGAACTGGCGGAATTCCTGACCCGTATGGACTTTAGCCGTGACCTGTTCCTGACCGCATGGGACGGCGATGTCATGGCGGGGACCGTCACCGTCGACATGACCGGTGGCGGCGAGGGCGGCGCGCATCTGCGCTGGTTCATTGTCTCTGACGCCGCGCGCGGCACGGGACTGGGCGGCGTGTTGATCAGCCGCGCGGTCGCGTTCTGCGACGCGCAGCAGGTGCCGCGCATCTGGCTGACGACGTTCGCTGGCCTGGACGCCGCAGCGGCGCTCTATGAAAAACACGGCTTCGCGCTCGTCTCGGAAAGCGATGTCGACCAGTGGAGCGGCGGCGTGCGAGAGCGGCTCTACGCGCGTACGCTGCCCGCTCGCAACGAGCGCTGAGATGGCGGCGCGGCGTAACGAGGGCGATCGAGACTTTCCCTATTGGCTTGTCGCCTTTGCCTGCATCATGGCGGCGGCGGCGCTCGCCATCTTTTCCAGCGATCTCTACGCGCAAGTCTTCGCGACCGTATCCAAGGGCATCGCCACCACGATCTTCGTCACGATCGTCGCATTTGCGCTGGCCTCGGCGCTGGGGCTCGGCCTTGCGCTGATGGCGCTGTCCGGATCGCGTGTCCTGCGCCAGACCGCGCGGTTCTATGTCGAGATCATTCGCGGCGTGCCGATCCTCGTGCTGCTGTTCTGGATTGCCTTTGCTGGAGCGCCGGCGTTCGTAGCGCTCTGGAACGCGGTGGCAGGCAGCTTGCTGGGCGAGATGCAGGTTCGGGACGTGTCGCTGCTCTGGCGGGCCATCATCGCGCTGATGATCGGCTACTCGGCCTTCATCGCGGAAGTCTTTCGTGCTGGCATCCAGGCGGTCGATCCAGGCCAGGTCGAGGCAGCCAAGGCGCTGGGCCTGTCGCGCTACCGCCGGTTTCGCCACATCGTCATGCCACAGGCGATCCGCACCATCCTGCCGCCGCTCGGCAACGATTTCATCGCGATGATCAAGGATTCCTCGCTGGTCTCCGTGCTCGGCGTCGCCGACATCACCCAGATGGGCAAGATCTACGCGGCCGGCTCGTTCCGGTTCTTCGAGACCTATTCGATCGTCGCCTATATCTACCTGCTGCTGACAATCTCGCTGTCGCTGGCGCTGCGGGCGCTCGAGCGGCGGATGCGCATGAGGGGAGAGGGATGAGCGACGACATTCTGGCCCGGGTCTACGCGGCCAAGACGGCGGATGAACTGGCGGCAGCCTATTCGGACTGGGCGGTCAGCTACGACGCCGAGACCGGCCGCGACGGCTACCATCTGCCGTTCAGCATCACGGCCTGGGTTGCGCGACACGTTGCGCCTGGCGCCGGACCGATCCTCGACGCGGGGTGCGGTTCCGGACTTTCGGGACCGATCCTCGCTGCGCTCGGATATCCCCACGTTGAGGGGCTCGACTTCTCCAGCGACATGCTGGCGCTGGCGCGGCTGCGCGGCGGCTATACGAAGCTTACACAAGGCGAACTGGGCAAAGTATTGCCCTGGCCGGACGGGCATTTCGCGGCGTTTTTTTCCACCGGCGTCTTCACCGAGGGCCATGCACCGGCATCGAGCCTCGACGAGCTGGTGCGCATCACCCGGGCTAGCGGACATGCCATTTTCACCGTGCGAGCCAGCGTACTCGACAAGGGCGGGTTTCGGGCCAAGTTCGCGGAGCTGGAGGCGGCGGGGCGCTGGTCGCCGGTCGAGCAAAGCGCATCCTTGCGCGCGTTTATCCTCGCCGAGCCGGACGTCACGGTGACGGCCTTCGTGTTCCGTGTGACCTGACCGGCCTCAGCCGTATTTCTTGCGGAACCGTTCGACGGCGCTGCGGTACAAATCAAGCTTGTCGTCGCCGTAGGCGACATAGTCGATATGCGGAATGTCGATGCGGCTTTCGGCCATCATGCCCCAGAGCGCCTCGCGCAGCGGCATGAGGCAGGCCATCGCGTCATAAGAGCGGCGGATCTCCTCAGACGGCGGTGCGTCGAAATAGGTCTCCAGCATCCGGGCGGTCTGCGCCTCGTCGAGATTGGCATGGGATGCAAGGCCGGCAAGGTCGGCCAGCGACGTCGTGAAGCCCGCATGCTCGAAGTCGATGAACCAGAAACGCTCGCCGTCATCGACGATGTTGCGGGAGACGAGATCGTTGTGACCGAAGACGATCGGCATGGCGATCTGCGCCGCTTCCATCTCGTCGGCTATCGCCATCCACTCGTCGAACCGGCCCGCATGGCGGTGACGTTCTGCCTTCAGTGTGCGCGCATAGTCGCGCACGACATGCGGCGGCCAGAACATGTGCGCTGCGCCCGAAATGTGCGGGGGCATTTCAGTGTGGAATCGGCGCAGCAGAAGCACGAGTACGTCAAGATTGGCGCGGATGTCGTCTGGCGCGCAGTTCTTGCCCTCGATGAACTCGCCGACGAAGACACCCGGGCCGGTGTGGACGATTTCGGAGCAGAAGCCGGCGCGATGCGCCGCCTGCGTCACCATCAGTTCCCATGCGCGGAAGACGTGCGCCGCCGGATGATCCCGACCAAAGCGCACGACGTAGCGCTTGCCGGCATCCTCGACAATATAACTGTGATTGCCCAGCCCTCCGGGCAGCAGCTTGGGCTGGACCGTGCCGGTCCAGATCGGCAGAACCATGATGCGGGTGATCGGGTCGATCATTGACTACAGGTCCGGGCGCGGGATCGATCGATGACGCATCTGGCGCATCGGACGCCGCGCTGTCAACGTTAGAGCGCCGTGCGTCAAATTGGACGCGCAAGGGACGCTCTAACGGATTGAGTCTGATGCATCGTGCTTTCCGAAAACCGATTCCGGTTTTCGGGCCGATGCAGTAGCCCGGATCAGCCGAAGATCAGCGACTGATGCGCCGCTGCGCCAGCCATGGCGCCGTCCGCAACCGCAAACGGCACGCTCGGCGCGAAGCGCGCCATGTCGCCGGCGGCGAAGACGCCAGGAACACTGGTCTTCTTCATGTCATCGACCTGGACGATGGAGCCGAAGGGACCCTCCGTGAGGGCACAGCCGAGCTGTCCCGGAATCGGGCTGGACATGGCGATGCGCGGGGCGGTGAACATCGCGGCGACGCGTCTCTCGCCGCCGCCCGAAAGGATGACATCGAGGCCGCTTTCGCCGGAACGCACTTCCACGACGGATCGGCGTTCGATCTCGACGCCGCGTTGGGCAAGTTTGCCCAATTGCTCGCCATCGGGTTCGAATGCGCCGTTGAGGAACAGTGTCGTCGGACCCCAGTCGGGCACAAGCATACCGTGATGGATCGCCATCGGACCCGTCGCCAGCACGCCGAATGGGCCGTCACCGAACTCGTAGCCATGGCAGTAGGGGCAGTGGACGACGCGCCTGCCCCATTCGGCGCTCAGTCCGGGGATGTCGGCAAGCGTGTCGGAGACGCCACCCGCCAGCACGATGCGGCGCGACTGCAATTGCGTGCCGTCAGCGAGGCCGATCCGAAAGTCGTCCGATGTTCCCGAAGCGCTGTCGGCAAAACCATCGACGATATGCGCATTCGGATAGGCAGCAAGCTGCTTCCGCGCTTCGGCAAGTATGTCGTAGGGCGCTTCTCCATCGCGCGATAGAAAGCCGTGCGAGTGGGCAGCAAATCGGTTGCGCGGCAGGCCGGCGTCGACCACGATCACCTTGCGCTTGCCGCGCGCGATCTGGGTTGCGGCGGACAGGCCGGCAAAGCTGCCGCCAATGATTGCGACGTCATACTGCATGTTTGTTCTCCATGAAGGCGATGATGCCCGGTCCGCATTCGGTCGCGATTTGCGCCAGAGTGACGGTGGCCAGCCGTTCGGCCAGCATGCGTTCGACCTCGACGCGGAACCCGTCGAGAGCCTTGTTCACCGAGCGCTCGACGAGACAGCCGGGGCTTTCCGCTTCGGTGTTGAAGGCGATGAAGCGCTCGTCGAGCGCGGCCGCGACATCGGCCAGCGTGATCGCCTCGGCCGGCCGGGCCAAAGTCCACCCGCCGCCATGACCCCGCGCTGAAGCGAGGATGCCGGCGTCGCGGAGCCCGGCGACCATCCGGCGCACCACGACCGGGTTGGTGTGCAGCCAGCCGGCGATCTCTTCCGAGGTCATGGCGCGTTCGGGAACCTGCGCCATGTGGACGAGGGCGTGCAGGGAGGCGGAGAGGCGTGAGTTGCGTTTCATGTAACTTACATAGTTACGATAGATGCGGCGTGTCAAGGGAAGGGTCCGGCTTTCCTTCGGCCTCGGGTCGCTGTTAAGTCGCGCGATGGCCTTCACGCTTCGCCAGCTGCAGTATTTCGTCGCCGTCGCCGAGCAGGGGACGGTGTCGCGCGCGGCGCAGAACCTGTCGATCTCGCAATCGGCGGTCACCGAGGCGATCAAGGAGCTGGAGGGCGATCTCGGCGTCGAACTGTTCGAGCGGCATTCGCGTGGGCTGAACATCACGCACAAGGGGCACCAGTTTCTCCGCCACGCGACCAAGATCTTGGCCGATGTGTCGGACGCACGCCGCACTTTCTCAGGTGATGCCGAGGCGATGACCGGCCGGCTGCAACTGGGCGTCACGTCGCTCGTCGCGGGCTATGTGCTGTCCGACCTGCTGGCGCGCTATCGGCGGGCCTTTCCGGGGGTCGATGTGACGGCGATCGAAGACAATGGCGACTATCTCGAACATCTGCTGGTCGGCGGCGAGCTGGACATTGCGGTCATGGTGATCTCCAATCTGCGCGACCGCATGGCGCTGCAGGCCGAAATCCTGGAGATCTCGCCCTATCGGCTGTGGATGCCGCTCGGCCATCCGCTTGCAACCGCCGAAATCATTTCGCTGGCCGACATCGCGGCCGAGCCATTGATCATGCTGACCATCGACGAGATCGAGGAGAACACCGGCAAGCTCTTGATGGCGCTGGGTGCGCGGCCGCACGTCGCCTTCCGCACGCGATCCGTCGAAGCGGTGCGCAGCCTGGTAGCGACAGGCGCCGGCGTCGCGCTGCTGCCGGACCTGGTCTACCGGCCCTGGTCGCTGGAAGGCGACCGCATCGAAAGCCGCGACATTTCCGGCAGCCTGCCCGTCGTCCAGGTCGGCATGGTGTGGCGCCGCGGCTCCGGTCTGCCGCAATCGGCCCGCGACTTCATCGGCATCGCGCAAGGCCAGCGGACGCAGCGGCAGAGGTGACCGCCGCCGCTGGGGCGGGATTGGCTGATGCCCGGTTGGATGCTAGCCTTCTCGCATGAACCTGCCGCTCCTGAACCCAGCATACAGGCCCCCAGGCACCAAGTGGACGACGCAAGCCGCCGAAGGTCTGCCGCGCCGGCGCTGGACTGTGGCCGAGATCGACGCCGTGGTGGCGCACGGCATCATCGACGAGGACGAACATTTCGAACTGATTTGTGGTGACTTGGTACCGATGCATCCCAAGAGCCTTGCACACGAGAGGCTCAAGGCTGGTCTGAACCTTCACTTTGCAAAGAGTTCGCCGAACGACTTTCGCTGTGCCTTAGCTACGACCTTTCGTCTGAACGAAGACAGCTTTCTGGAGCCTGACTTCATCTTCTTCCGCAAGGCCGATGGTGTCGCCGGGCTCAATCCGCGCACAGCCCTTTTGGCAGTCGAAGTTGCCGATTCCAGCCTTCGCTGGGACCTCGGACGCAAGGCGCGCATCTACGCCAATTTCGGTATTCCGGAACTCTGGGTGATCGACGCGGTGTCCCGGGTCATCCATGTCCATAGCCAGCCCCGTCTCGAAGGTTATGGCGAAGTTCGCAAGCACGCGGAAACGGTCAGGATCGTGTCCACATCGGTCCCCGGCATCGCATTGACGCTGTCCGAACTCGAAACATTCTGATCCGGCGAAAGCGCGCGCCGCTTTCCGAAGCTGCGTCGGAATCCATATCGGTTTTGCCGATATCGCCCTTCTGTTTAATGAATTTGCGAAGGGCCAGATTCATGTCACTCTTCATGCAGGGTCCAAGCCGCCGATAAAGTGCGGCCCCTCATCAATGGGAGAATTCGGCATGAAGTCGTTTCTGAAGACATGCACCGCCATGACGCTCGCACTCGCGTTCACGGCGCCTGCCTTTGCGCAGATCAAGGAAATCGGGGCTGGCGAAGGCCAGGTCAACATCGTCGCCTGGGCCGGCTATATCGAGCGCGGCGAGACGGACAAGACGTTCGACTGGGTCACCAAGTTCGAAGCGGCGAGTGGCTGCAAGGTCAACGTCAAGACGGCGGCCACTTCCGACGAAATGGTCGCGCTGATGAACGAAGGCGGCTTCGACCTTGTCACCGCATCTGGCGACGCATCGCTGCGCCTGATCGCGGGCAAGCGCGTGCAGCCGATCAACATCGATCTGATCAAGAGCTGGTCGACGGTCGACGACCGCCTGAAGGATGCGCCGTGGCACACGGTCGACGGGGTCCACTACGGCGTGCCCTACATGTGGGGGCCGAACGTGCTGATGTACAACACCAACGTCTTCAAGACCGCGCCGACCTCGTGGAAGGTCGTGTTCGAAGAGATGAACCTGGAAGACGGCAAGTCCAACAAGGGCCGCGTGCAGGCCTATGACGGTCCGATCCACGTCGCCGACGCCGCGCTCTATCTGATGACGCACAAGCCGGAGCTTGGCATCAAGGATCCGTACCAGCTCAACGAGGATCAGTACAAGGCGGCGCTCGACCTGCTGCGGGTGCAGCGCACGCTGGTCGGCCGCTACTGGCACGACGCCTTCATCCAGATCGACGATTTCAAGAACGAAGGCGTGGTGGCCTCCGGTTCGTGGCCGTTCCAGGTCAACCTCCTGAAGGGCGACAAGCAGCCGGTGGCTTCGGTGTTCCCGGAAGAGGGCGTCACCGGATGGGCCGACACGACGATGATGCATGTCGATTCCGCCAACCCGAACTGCTCCTACATGTGGATGGAGCACCAGCTCTCGTCCAACCTGCAGTCAGACCTGTCGGTCTGGTTCGGCGCCAACCCGTCGGTTCCCGCCGCATGCACCGACAAGCGCGGCATGCAGACCGCCGAAGGCTGCACCACCAACGGTCTCGACAATTTCGAGAAGGTGAAGTTCTGGACCACGCCGACGACCAAATGCGCCACTCAGGGCGACGCCTGCGTGCCGTACTATCGCTGGGTGTCCGACTATATCGGCGTGATCGGCGGGCGGTGATGTAACTGGAGCGCGGCTGGCAGGGCCCATGCCGCGCTCCGTCCAACACCCCTCATCCGTCTCGACGCTCCGCGTCGATCCACCTTCTCCCACAAGGGGAGAAGGGAAAGGCGCGCTCCTCCTTCTCCCCTTGTGGGAGAAGGTGTCGCCGCAGGCGACGGATGAGGGGTGCTGGACGTGATTCAACCTAGCAACAAGCAACCAATGACCCCAGCCGTTTCCTTCTCGAAAGTCTCGCGCCATTTCGGCAGCGTCCGAGCTGTCGATGCGGTCGATCTCGAGGTCGCGGCTGGCGAGTTCTTCGCCATGCTCGGGCCCTCGGGCTCGGGCAAGACGACGTGCCTGCGCCTCATTGCCGGCTTCGAGCAGCCGACCTCGGGCGACATTTCAATTTTCGGCGAGAGCGCCGTCGGCGTGCCGCCCTATCGGCGCAACGTCAACACGGTGTTCCAGGACTACGCGCTCTTTCCGCACCTCAACGTCGCCGACAACGTCGCCTACGGGCTGATGGTGAAGGGCGTCGCGAAGGACGAGCGCCGCCGCGCCGCCGAGGAGGCGCTCGAACTGGTCAAGCTGCCCGGATACGGTGCGCGTAAGCCCGGCCAGCTCTCCGGCGGCCAGCGTCAGCGCGTGGCGCTTGCCCGGGCGCTCGTCAACAAGCCGCGCGTGCTGCTGCTCGACGAGCCGCTCGGGGCGCTGGACCTCAAGCTGCGCGAGCAGATGCAGGAAGAGCTGAAATCGCTGCAGAAGCAGCTCGGCATCACCTTCGTCTTCGTCACCCACGACCAGGGCGAGGCGCTGTCGATGGCCGACCGCGTCGCGGTGTTCAACGACGGCAAGATCATGCAGGTCGGCAGCCCGCAGGAGATCTACCGCCAGCCCGCGACGCGCTTCGTCGCCGATTTCGTCGGCTCGTCCAACATCCTGCCGCCCGATTTCGTGCAGCGCTACGCCGGCCAGAACCGCTGGGGCAGTCTGCGCCCGGAGCAGATCCGTGTTGCGACCGACGTCACGGGCGACGGGGTCTCCGCGCGGGTCGTGTCGCTGAACTATCTCGGCGCCGCGACGCGCATCGCGCTCGAGGCGGAAGGGCTGCGCCTCAACGCCGTCGTCGCCTCCGGCGGCGCGTTGCCCGCGCCCGGCGACGAGGTGAAGCTGACGTTCAACCGCGAGCACGTGCACCTGATGGACGAGCCGGCATGACGATGACCGTCACAGCGCGGACCCGTCCTCCGGCCATTCTCCCTGGCCGGGGCGGCTTGTTCGGCGCCCTGTCGGACTGGCTGTGGCGCAACCCAACGCTGTTCCTGTTCCTGATGCTGACGCCGCCGGTGCTGTGGCTCGGCATCATCTATCTCGGTTCGCTGTTCGCGCTGCTGCTCCAGAGCTTCTTCTCGATCGACGAGTTTTCCGGCCTGATCAACCGCGAGTTCACCCTGAAGACCTATGGCGAACTGCTGCTGCCGGCCAATCTCGACATCATCCTGCGCACCGTCGCGATGGCGGCGGCCGTCACCGTGGGCGCGGCCATCGTCGCCTTTCCGATCGCCTACTACGCGGCCCGCTACGCGAAGGGGAAATGGAAGGCGGTGTTCTATCTCGGCATCATGCTGCCGCTGTGGTCGAGCTATCTGGTCAAGATCTATGCGTGGAAGCTGATCCTCGCCAAGGAAGGCATCCTGGCCTGGTTCTTCGACAAGATCCACGCGACCTGGATCATCGAGGCGTGGCTGTCGCTGCCGGTCGTCGGCGGCAATTCGCTGTCGATCAGCTGGACCGGGACGTTCCTCGTCTTTCTCTATGTCTGGCTCCCCTTCATGATCCTGCCGGTGCAGGCAGCACTTGAGCGCGTGCCGGGCAATCTGGTCGAGGCATCGGCCGATCTCGGCGCATCGCCCGGCCAGACGTTCCGCAACGTGCTGTTCCCGCTGGCGCTGCCGGGCATCGTCGCCGGCTCGATCTTCACCTTCTCGCTGACCTTGGGCGACTACATCATCCCGCAGATCATCGGCACGTCGCGGCTGTTCATCGGCCAGGCGGTCTATGCGCACCAGGGAACGGCGGGAAACATCCCGCTGGCGGCTGCTTTTACGGTGGTGCCGATTGTCGTGATGGGGTTCTACCTGTGGTTCGCCCGGCGGATGGGGGCGTTCGATGCGCTGTGAACGGCACATGCCCCCTCCACCGCCTTCGGCGGTCCCCCTCCCCCGTGAAAGGGGGAGGATCCGCAGCGCCGGCGTTGGATCCTCCCCTGCGAAGCGGGGGAGGGGGACCATGCGAAGCATGGTGGAGGGGGCGCAAGCCGTAGCCCTGTACCCGGGAGCCCCCCATGCGCTCTGACCGCCAGCCATCCGCCCCCCTCGGCCTCAAGATCGCCGCCGCCGCCGGGCTGCTGTTCCTGCATCTGCCGATCCTGCTGATCTTCGTCTACGCCTTCACCACCGAGGAGAAGAGCTACCAGTGGCCGCCGCCCGGCTTCACCACGCAATGGTTCGCCGTGACGTGGAACCGGCCGGATGTGTGGCAGGCGCTGACCCTGTCGGTGCAGGTGGCGGCGATCTCCACGGCCATCGCGCTGGTGCTCGGCACGCTTTGCGCCGCGGCCGTCTCCGGCACGAAATTCTTCGGCCGCGAAACGATCTCGCTGCTGGTGATCCTGCCGATCGCGCTGCCCGGCATCATCACCGGCATTGCGCTGCGCTCTGCGTTCAGCCTGGCCGAGATCCCGTTCTCGTTCTGGACGATCGTGCTCGGCCACGCGACCTTCTGCGTCGTCGTCGTCTACAACAACGCGGTCGCCCGCTTCCGGAGGACGCAAGGGTCGCTGATCGAGGCCTCGATGGATCTCGGCGCCGACGGGTTCCAGACCTTTCGCTATGTGATCCTGCCCAATATCGGCACGGCGCTGCTTGCCGGCGGCATGCTCGCCTTCGCGCTGTCCTTCGACGAGGTCATCGTCACCACTTTCACCTCCGGCCAGCAGCAGACGCTGCCGATCTGGATGCTGGAAGAACTCGTCCGTCCGCGCCAGCGGCCGGTCACCAATGTCGTCGCCATGGTGGTGGTCATCGTGACCTTCCTGCCGATCCTGGCGGCCTACTACCTCACCCGCGACGGCGACCAGATCGCCGGGGCGGGGAAATGAACCGGCGAATGGGGCGTGGCGAATGGCGAATGGGGAATGACTGTCTGATCTCCCCCATTCGCCACTCGCCACGCGCCATTCGCCCCTGAACAAAGGGAGAGACCCATGCAGACCGAGATGCTGATCGGATCGAAATTCGAGAAGGGCACGGAGACCGACGAGGCGATCCTGAACCCGAAGACGGGCGAGACGATCCTCGACCTGCCCGAGGCCTCGCATGGCCAGATCGAGGCGGCGGTCGCTGCCGCCGAGAAGGCGTTCACAACGTGGTCGCGCACGACGCCTGGACAGCGCGCCGGCTACCTGCTCAGGATCGCCGACCGGATCGAGGCCGAGGCTGCCGAGTTCGCCGCGCTGGAATCGCTCAACTGCGGCAAGCCGATCAACGCCGTGCTGAACGACGAGATTCCGGCAATCGTCGACTGCTATCGCTTCTTCGCCGGCGCGGTGCGGTCGATGCCGGCGGTCGTGTCTGGCGAATACATCCCCGGTCACACGTCGATGGTCCGCCGCGATCCGGTCGGCATCGTCGCTTCGATCGCGCCGTGGAACTATCCGCTGATGATGATGGCCTGGAAGCTGGCGCCGGCGATTGCGGGCGGCAACACCGTTGTGTTCAAGCCGTCCGAGCAGACGCCCTTGACCGCGCTGAAGCTGGCGAAAGTGCTGGCCGACATCCTGCCGGAAGGCGTGGTCAATGTCGTGCTCGGCCGTGGCGACACGGTCGGCAACGCGCTGATCAACCATCCGAAAATCAACATGATCTCGATCACCGGCGACGTCGCCACCGGCAAGAAGATCCTGCAGGCCGCCGCCAAGACGGTGAAGCGCACGCATCTGGAACTGGGCGGCAAGGCGCCGGTCATCGTCTTCGACGACGCCGACATCGATGCCGTGGTCAACGGACTGCGCGCCTTCGGCTACTACAATGCCGGGCAGGACTGCACCGCCGCCTGCCGGGTCTACGCCGGGAAGAAGGTCTACGACAAGCTGGTTGCAGACCTGTCATCCGCCGTGTCGACGATCAAGTTCAACCTTCCGGACGACACCGAAAACGAAATCGGCCCGCTGATCTCGCGCCGCCAGCGCGACCGCGTCGCGTCCTTCGTCGAGCGCGCGTCGGAACTGAAGCATATCGAGATCACCACTGGCGGCAAGCCGGGCGACGGCAACGGCTTTTTCTACCAGCCGACGGTTGTCGCTGGCGCGCTGCAGGAGGACGAGATCGTCCGCCGCGAGGTGTTCGGCCCGGTCGTCTCGGTGACGCGCTTCTCCGACGTCGACGAGGCGGTCAACTGGGCCAACGACAGCGACTACGGCCTCGCCTCGTCGGTCTGGACCAAGGATGTCGGCCGCGCCATGGCGACGGCTGCCCGCCTGCAATACGGCTGCACCTGGATCAACACGCATTTCATGCTGACCAATGAAATGCCGCATGGCGGCCTGAAACAGTCCGGCTACGGCAAGGACATGTCGCTCTATGCGCTTGAGGACTACACGGCAGTCAGGCACGTGATGGTGGCGCATGGGTGAGGAGTGGTCCGAAGCGCCGCCAGTAAGACTTGGTCCGCCCTCAGTCCCTCCGCCGTCATTCCGGGGCCGCGGAGCGGAACCCGGAATCCAGAGCGCCCGCCCTTGCCAAGTTTCCGCCAGCGCCTTTCTTTTCTCTGTCAATCCTCTGGATTCCGGGTTCCGCTCCGCGGCCCCGGAAAGACGGAGCTTCTTTTGAGATCGTCCGATCTCGCTTGGTTGCTCCGAACGCACATCCCGGTTCCCTTGTCATAAGGCGCTTCCAGATATTGCGGATCGCGACTCAGTCGAACGTCCGCCAAGCACCCCCTCACCGTCCCGGGCTTCGCCCGATCCACCTCTCCCCCACTACGTGAGGGAGAGGAATCGCTAATCGCGGACCCAGCAACCTTCCAAGCCTGGGTTCCTCTCCCCCGGGCAGGGGGAGAGGTGGCACGCGAAGCGAGACGGTGAGGGGGTGCTTGGCGCGCACGTGGACAGATTTCGCACACTACACGACTCTGATGGTTCGGTTGTCTGGGTTTGTTCGTCGTCTCCAGATTCGGCTCCATGTTCGGGCAGCGATATCGGGTTTGTGAACGATCCATTGTCTGAGGGCGTCGAAGCCTGTGCG
>Ga0209906_100387_pt1 | contig 21599 bp, 21 predicted proteins | sample FECB24metaG_FD_188303 | JGI IMG/M metagenome (GOLD analysis project Ga0209906, IMG submission 188303) | Cyanobacterial communities from the Joint Genome Institute, California, USA from Joint Genome Institute, California, USA - FECB-24 metaG... ... | reverse complement strand
CAAGCGGCAGGGCCGCTTCGCCTTCAACCCAGCGCCTGCCCTCAATGAACAATTCGAGGCAATCGCCACCTGAAATCCGTCCAGCGGAAAGCTGCCTCTTGCCTTCCAAAAAATTTGCAACACAACCCCAGCGCATGGCCCGTCTGCAGGCAAACGATGCTGCTTATGATTCACCGCTCGCGGTGAGCACTGACAAGCTGCAGGGGCAGACAGATGCAGGAAGCGATCCGGGCGCCAACGGTAGTTCGCCCGGAATGGGCCAGGCCGGCTCGGCCGCCGACCTTTACTCAGCGGCGCTCCAGGCCGGGCTGGGTGGGCAGAATCTCGACCCAAACGCCCAGCGTACCAAGGAGGATTTCTACAACGCCGACATCAAGGAGCTTGGCTATCTCCCGAACCGGGTCGTCCCGCAGCAGTCGCTCTACGAGCTGAAGCGCGGATCGGTGATCCCAGCGACGCTCATCACCGGCATCAACTCCGATCTTCCCGGTCGCATCACCGCGCAGGTCAGCCAGAATGTCTACGACAGCGCCACCGGCCACCGGCTTTTAATCCCGCAGGGCACGAAGCTGTTCGGCCGCTACGACAGCAAAGTCTCGTTCGGCCAGTCCAGGGTGTTGGTGGTCTGGACCGACATCATTTTCCCGAACGGCTCCACCCTTCAGATCGGCGGCATGGCCGGCACCGACGCCAAGGGTTACGGAGGCTTCAAGGACAAGGTCGACAACCACTATTTGAAGACTTTCGGCTCGGCGATTCTGCTCGCCATTATCGGTACGGGCATAGACATGGCGGTGCCCGAAAGCTCGACGCTCGCCACCCAGGACACGGCGTCCGACGCCGCGAGGAGAAATTTCGCGGAGACGTTCGGCCGCGTCGCCGAACGCACCATCAACAAGAATCTCGACGTTCAACCGACACTGGAGATTCGCCCAGGATACAAGTTCAACGTCCTCGTCGACCAGGACGTCATCTTCCCCGGCGCTTATCGGGGCTGATGGTGGGACCAGGGACCAGGGACCCTATTAATAGTGATGTTCGATTGGGGGTGCACAAGCGGAACCGCGTTCGCCATCGCCGGCCCTACGGTGCTGGGCGACAGTCCTTCCTGCCTGCTTTGAGTGGTGGTGAAACCGCGTAAGTTGACGGCCAACGCCAAACTCATGCTCGCCGCGCCGACTTGTCAGCAAACGACAGAAACCGCTTCAAGCTCAAACCGGCTAACAAAATGTAAGGCGGCATGGCGAGCGAATAGTGACCACAGTTTAATTCCAAAATATTTGGCCTGGCCCCGGCGTCCTTCAGCCTCTGCATGAACCTCTCCGATAGCTCTGGCAACACCACCTTGTCTCTCTTAGCCAAGACAACGTGAACATCGAGATCAGGCCGTGCCAAACTATGTGCGTAATTCTCCAAGTTAAGTGGACCCCAGGCCCTTCTGAGTTCGGTCAGATCAATCTCAGGCTCAAGGCTATCGCGTATCGATCGTGTCGCGCGGCCCGTCCACACCATATCCGCTAGACTCCCGGCTGTCAGAAACAACGAGGCTTTTGACACAGCCAAGTCGTTTGCCGCGACTATGGCCGCAACCCAAGACCCTAAGCTCATTCCGAGAACCGAAGTCTCTCGATAGCCTTCGCTTTTCAACCAACGTATGAGTTTTCGCCCATCCAACACTGCCTGTTTTACAGATTGGATCGTTCGACCGAGATTTGGGCTAAGCATATAGTCCGCGTGCACGGAGCCGGGACGGCTGCGTTCGAAGTGGTAAGGCATAGCAATCTCGACAACTGTGACGCCACGCTGCGAGAAAAAGTTGGCAATTTGACGGTTCCGCGCGCTTGCATTCCAATGGTGAAAAATCACCATCGCCTTATCGAATGACCCGCTTTCTGTGATTTTCGCCCAGACGACATTGTTTTCTTCGATGTCAGTAAAAAGGTCCGATGGAAATCTGAGCCACCCATCATTTCTTTCAAAACCCTGCTTGCTCTCAGTCGGCTCGTCGAAAAAGGTGGGATCAGCCACAACCTGGTCCGCAAGTGCGCAGAATTCTTCGATAGTCGATACCTTGCTCCCACCTGGAAAGGCGCGTTCCGCATCAAGGGCGAAATCCGTTGTTTTCTTCCCTTCCTCACCGCGTTGCGCGCGCCGCTCATCCCAACGATCAAGCCAATTATGATACACTCTTATTGTTTCCTAACTCACTTGCTCGCCATCGCCCAAACCTTGGATCAAACAGGCCGTACACCGCGAGCAGAACTCCAACGCCCAGAAGGACTGAAAAGCCAGCAAATGCATCGATAAACAAGTAGCCAGCTACGAGTACCGATACGACCGCAGACATTCTCCATAAAGGCGTGCCAAACCCACGTTCGACACCTAAAAAGATGGAGCCATATAGAAACACAAAAATAGTCGAAATGACGACCAACAGACTACTGTAATAGTTCACCTTACGTAAGTTCATTTCGTTGCCTAAATCATTAACATTATAAAAAGGCGACAACATATCGCTCGCCAGCCACGCCACGATATCTTCGCCACGTGACGTTAGGTAAGCAGTTTGTAACTTCATTACTATTGCAATCATCACTCCTAACAACGTACATCTAAAAATCCCGCACAACACTCTTAGGCTCACTTGGTTCTGCGTTTGTTGATCATCCCTCCTTGGCAATGTGCGGACGGATCTACCGATTGTCCAACAATCCTGGACCACCGTATAAAGCAAGATTAAGCCAACGAAGAAAAGATAAAAACAGATGCTCATGTATAGGTAAGCGAGGCCCGTGAACACGAGCGCTACAGGCACCGATATTACCTCTGGCCGCACAATCGCTAGCGATCCCCAATCTGTCGCATAGCTGCCGCCACCTTGTATCAACGGAATCAGTAACACGCCCACCCATTGAAAAAGACCGGCGAACAGCACACAAATCAAAAAAACCGCCCAATATGAGTATGAAGTAGACGCGACGTTGCGTGCCCAGTCATCATCGCTTCTAATCCGGTCGCCCTCCGCCACAAGCTTCAAGCGCCCCTCATTTTTCCAGAAGCTCAGTAGTTCGGTGACTAAGGCGAAAAACAGTGGCAACAACACCATAAACACAAATGTCCAATTTGCCGTCCAAAGAAAACCAACCTGTTTAACGACGCCATCCGCTCGGACATATGTCACGCTATGAATTCCGGTAATATACGACAGGAACCCAAGACCTGCGATACCTGCAAAAACCACCACCGGTAGATTTAGGGAGGACTCGTGACTAAAGAACGCCTCCGATTTCCTTGCCAGACTGACCCGTCGCCTTCGCCCCTTGGAGCCAGTATCCCGTGCCAACTCTGCCGGGGAATCTGTCTCGTCATCGAAGGTCGCGGTCAATGCTGTGACTGGACTCTCCTTCGCAATGCCGCTACCGGCTTTCCTCCATTCTTGCCTTTTGGCTGACAACCGCGACTGCGCCGCAATAAGCTCGATCTGCCATTCGCTCGTTGCGGCCGGATCATCGCATCCAAAGACCCTCGCCAGCCAACGAATGTTAGCAGTGCTAATTCCCTTGTCGTTCTCCTGAAACCAAAGCTGCACCGTTCGCAGATCAACCCCAATCCGGTTGGAATCAATCTGTGAAATCGCCTCTGCAAGAAGCTCGGGCGTCCACGGGCCAGCAGGAAATCCATCCTTGCCCAATGGCCGACCCGCACCCGCTGCGGCTAATCGTTTGAATAATTCTTTGAAATTGCTACCGTCTCCAGTTGGCGGCAGAAATAACTTTCCATTTTTAAACAATGACTTACCGACTCTGGTTTCGTTTCGTTTCGCTCGTCTTCGTATCCTATCGTGCAGTCGTCCTTGATCAATGTTTTTATCAACTCGATTTTGGCCGGCACCGGAGAGCATCGAGTGATGGGACCGTCGGGTTTGTGGGATGTAGATGAACGCTATGCGCGGCTGAGCGCCGCCGGCGACCGCTGGAGAGGCTGAACACGGTTGTTGCGTGGGAGATGTTTTGCAAAACCTCTGGCCAAGGCACTGAACCGCCCGGATCGGTAGCAGGGCGGGTGCCTACCTTACGATGCGGGCATGATCAAGATCTTGGTGTTACAGGCACTTACGGGCTGTCGGATGTATGCCGAGTTTCAGATCTTGGACCGGCGCGTCACCCACCTCGCGGATTAGTCGTACGCGCAAACAATCGGTCGGGACCAGGGCGGAGACGGCAACATAGGAGAGGTTATCCATTGAAGAGGTTCTTCCAGAAGTTGATCGACATGTCGTCAGTGGCCCGAACCGAACAAATGCTGACGGAAGGGCTGACCGAGCTGGTGCAGGAGTTTGGTTTCGACTGCTACGAATATGTCAACTTGCAGCCCGTCAGAACACATGCCGTATCGAATTATCCCCCCGAATGGCAGGCGCGATACCTCGCCCAGAATTACATCAAGGTTGACCCCATCGTCTCGATGGCCCAAGCAAAGATGCAGGCGTTCGCCTGGGCGGCCGAGCGCAATCGTCAGTCAACAGACAAGCTGGTTCGGCGTTTCTATCGGGAAGCCGGGGATTTCGGCATACGGTCCGGTGTCACCATCCCCATCCGCACTGCATTTGGGCATATGTCGATGCTCACGCTCGCATCGCACGAGCCGACCCTCGCGCCTGGGAAGGATATAGACCAGATCGCGGCTATCACCGCGGTTGCGCAGCTTCATGCGAAGCTCGAACATCAGAATGTGGAACCGACGGCAACAGCTCAGGTAGATCTGAAAGCCAAGCAGGCGCTCTGTCTGAAATGGTCGGCGGAAGGAAAGACCATGAAGGATATCGCCGCGATCGAAAACATCTCTTTTGCGACAGTGACGTTTCATCTAAACAATGCGCGCAAGGCGCTCGACGTCGGAACGCTCCCCCACGCAACCGCATTGGCGACAAAACTCAAGCTGATCTGACCGGATTGGTGGTGAACCTCAGTCCCCCCGGACGTACGGAATATAACCAAGAACGTCGAGCAATGTCGACAACACAGTCTGCTGGCCGTGCATATCGATCATGGACGTAACATAGGCGATACGGGCAGCTCCTACTGTTTTGCCGGATGGATCGCCAGCCTCTATCGCGTGCCATTCGTTCTGACGTGCTTCTGCCAGGTCACGAAGGCACCGGTGAGCCTTGATCGCTTGGATTGTGATCTGTTCGAGATCGGCTTTTGGGAGATTCTCTGTCAGGCCTACGACCGCCCTCAAGACAAGTTTGTGCTCTGGCTGCACAAGGCCATTATTATTATCTGACATCGCTATCTCTACAAGAAGGCGTCTGCGGTACGCCCCCGCCGACAGACATCCTTTGAACCCAAGCCGGGGGTTAGAAAACCGTGTCTACACGGTCCCCGTGACCTTTAATACCGAGGTACCTGGACATACGTCACAGGCCCCCGGCCGAAAGGTCAGAGGATCTGGTGCCGTCACGGCCGGCACCAACCGGTAGACAAAGGGTTTCTAAGCCCCGGGACAGCGCGTACTGCCCTGGTGATTCTTGTAGAGAAAAGCTGGGCGAGTTTCCACCCGCTTTGAGTGAAAGGCGTCCGGAGACTAGGGAGACGACTGGGGGGAACGGCCGCCAATGCCGGAGAGATCGATACGGATCGCCGCCTTGTTTGGGTCGCCGGGCTGGGTGTCGTGCTGCACGGCAACGCCGCCTGCTGCAGCCCCCTCGGAGTCATTCTCTTCCGATGACCCGGGCCCTTCCAATAGTTTGGGCGGCGCCTGCTTCGGCTTGGCAAGGCCCATCTCGCCGGGATCCGGTTCGGTGAACACGGCCCGACCTTCGAAATATCCCGTCTTCCAGGCGTAGATCGCGTCGTCGAACGCCTCGTCGACCACGTTGCCGTACCATTTAGTGACGATGCGATAGACCTTGCCGAACAGCGTCGTACCCATGTGGATGTTGGAGCAGGCGTCGAGAACGTCAGGCTTTAGTTCCGAGACGTCGGCGACGCCGAACCCGGCCGGATACTGCGTGACGCCTACCCGCACGACTGCCTTGCCGACATGCTGGCGAATGAGCGCCAACGCCTCTTCCGGAGTGCGCGGCTTCGGCACGAGCACGACACGATCGCCAGCGCTAACGGTGACGGCAAGCGGATCGCTGGAGCCAGCCTCGGCGATGAACTTCTCGACGATGGCCGGTTTCAGTCCGGGATCGGCGCATTGCTGGATAAGGGCGGCGTCGATCATGGGCAGCTCCCTGGTCAAAGGTTGAAGGCGGTCACGAGGGGTATGCCGAACAGGCGGGCCCAAGCCTCGGCGCTGGCTTTCTGGATGGTTGCGATCGAGGTGCCGGCCGTCCACCAGCCATTGCCGGTGGCGACGATGACCTCGGGCGCGTGCAGCATCGACTGAAGGACCGGCCAAAGGATCAACTGCTCATAGCAGATCAGCGGCGCGATCCGCCGGCCGCCGAGCTCGACGACCGGATTGGCGAAGAAATGCGCCCGCGCGCCCCCGTCCTGCCCCGTCCATGCCAGCCATGGCTGCCACATGGAGACCGGGACCGGCATGCGCTCCCGATAGAGAATATCTCCGCGTGTGGCGGAGATCGCGATCATGACATTGTCGTAGCCTTGAGGGTCGACGATCGCGGAGCCGGCGATCACGGTTACATCGACGCCGCGCAACTCGGCGCGCCAGAGGCGCTCGACGGTCGGCGTCCAGAAGCCAAGAGCGCTTTCGGGCAGCACGACGATACTGGCGCCCTCGCCGGCCGCTCGCCGCACCGTGGCGATCAGGTCATGGTGTTGTTCCAGCTTGACATCGCGGCCGAGGCTTTGGCCGAGTTCCAGGTCGACGCCTTTCCACCCTTTCGGTGGGGATGGGTCTGTCCACGATGCGACGGACCAGAGCCATGCCCCACCCAGGACAACCGCGGCAGCCGGCCACACTCTCGTCGTCATCGTGACAAGGCCGGTTGCAGCAGTTGCCAGGCCAAACCACCCCCATCCGGGGAGCAGCGCGCCGGCGGCCGTCAGCGGATGTGCCCAGCCGACGATCCCGAACGGCGGCACCGCCATCAGGAGCGCAGCCAGCCCATACCGCGCCGCCCTCTTCCCACTCGGCCGGCTCGTCCACAGAACCGTATGCACGGCGACGAAGGCCAGCGACGCGCCGAACCAGAGCAGCAGGCCTGGCCAGAGATCGGAGGAGTAGAAATTGGCGACGCCCTGCGGCAGTCCACGCGAGGCTGCGAGGAAATATCCCCCCGATACCAGGGCCGCGACGATCCGAGACGGCGATAGCGCCCATAGTGCCGGGAATGCGAAGGCGAGCGGCAGGCTCAGCGGATCGCCGCTCCAGGCTACAGTGCCAACGAGCGAGGCAGCCGCCGTCAGCATGACAGCACGCACAGTGTCAGGGATCGAAGGTGAGGACCGGGCGGGCGCGACCGAGGAGGCCGGTTCCGGAGATCGGCCCGAAATATCGTGAGTCATAGGAACCCGCAAAATCGGAGTGAAGAAAGAGGTGCGCCGACGGAACGATCCCGCCAGCGAAGGGAGCCAGCGCCCTGCCCTTTGCGTCGGCGGCATGCAGCCGCGAATGCGCGAGCCGCCGGCCGTCAATCGCGACGCTGGCGCCGATGTCGACACGCTGCCCTTCGATCGCCGCGACTGTCTTGATGAGCGGACTTAGCCAGCCCGGGCAGAGGCCACGCCGGAGATAGCCGCGCTCGCGGGCCAACCTGAATGGCGGTGTGTCCGGAGGGCAGATGAAGACGAGCTCGCCGACAGCGGCTGCGCGATCGAGCGCCTCGATGCGCCAAAGACCGAGCGGGTAGCTCGGCGTCAGATTGAGCCGGATACCACCAAGCCAACCCATGCCGGCCAGTGCTGCGATGCCCGCACCCGCAATGGCAATCACCGCGATGGTCCGGCGGCGTCTCATTGCTTCAGCACCGGGGTCTGTCGCTGTGACAGGCGAAGATTCTCCGTCTGCTTCAGCGTCTTCACCGTGCGCTCATGCGCGGCGAGTTGCTGTGCCGCTCGCATGATCGGCCAGGCCTCCGCGAGCTTCTGACGCTCTCCTGGCGCCAGACCTTCCGCCGCCCTATCGAACAGCTTGCCGGACGGTTCGCGCGCCGCATTGGTGAGCAGCGTCCGCTCGCCGAGCCGCTCCGTGATCGCCTTGTTGAAGCCGTCGATCTCGGCCTTCGCCATCCTGTCGGCAAGCGCATAGCCGAGAGCTACCGGCAGGTCGTTGCGGTCGATCGCGTCGCGCACGCGCTCCAGCACCTGGATAGCCGCAGGCGACAATGCGGGTATGTCGATCAAGACGCGGCGGCGGAGCGTCTGTTCGTCGGCCTCGATCTTCTGCACAGCCGCCTCGCGCAGCCGCAGATAGCGCTCGATGTCGCGCTTTAGCGCCGGCGCATTGACCTCCGCGATACGCCGATCCTCGCGATCGACCTTGCTTGCTAGAAGCCCGACCCTTCCCTTGAGCGGACCGATGGTCGCCGGTTCATTGACCAGGCGCTCGAGGGTAACTCTCGCCGTCGACGGATCGGCGAGGGTCGCATCGAAGTTCATCGCCCGGAAGGCCGTCTCGGGATCGGCGAAGACGAAGCGGAAGCGGGTCGAGACCTCCTCCCACTGCTTCTTCACTGCCGGATCGGCAAGCAGCTTTTCCTCGACCGTATCCTGGACCGAATACGGGAATTGGGTAACGCCCTTCACCATCGGCGCGGACTCCTTCAGCGTTTGGGTTTGACGTGTGTCGAGAAGGCCGAGGCGCTCGCCCAATCCCCTCAGGCGCAATCCCAGGTCTCCGAGGCGCTGCTTCTGCCGGAGCGTCCAGTCCACTCGATCTCGGACCAGCGTGCGGGCGACGCGGGCGATGTGCAGGCCGCGGTTCTCGGCGAAGCGGAGGGCCTGGCGGTAGAGCGTGCCTCGTTCATAGTCGAGCGTCGTTTCCTTGGCGTTGCGCCGTGACAGGATCTTGATGAGTCCACCGTTCATGACAAACGAACGGCGCCCGTAGTAGAGCGCCATATCCTCGCGGTGACGCGTCAGCGCGACATAGGTCAGGTGACGATCCAGAGACAGGGACGCCAGCACCTTCACCCGATCGACGGTCGACCCTTGAGACTTGTGGATGGTGGTGGCGTAGCCGTGATCCACGTTCCGGTAGAAGCGCTGATCGACCGAAACGCGATGGCGCTGATCACCCTCTCCGACCTCGGCGACGACCCGGTTCGCAGCGGCTTCAACCACTCGGCCGATCATTCCGTTCTTCACGCCGAGCGCGCTGTCGTTCTTCAGGAAGACGATCTGGTCACCGGCGTCGAAGCGCCGTACGCCGTCCTCGGTTCGGAAGACATGGCCCTCCCCGACGATGCCCCGCTCGACCAGTTTCTCGCGCGCCATGACGTTCAGCATGCGCACGTCGCGGCGCAGATGGGCAAGGATCAGCGTGGTCTTCGCTGCATCGTAGTCGCGGTTCCAGTCGTCGATCAGATTGGCGACGGCCTCGGCCTTCAATTCTGATCCGAGCACTTTGCCCTGTTTGCGATAGGCGGAGACGGCCTGGTCGACGCGACCGCGCGCCAGATCGAGCGAGGCAACCCGCATCCACTCCTCACGCTGCCGGTAGACCGTTTCGAGCTCGGCATAGCAGGTGCGCTCGACGATCGCCCGGAACGCGGCACCTGCCTCGATCGGCTGGAGCTGTTCGGGATCGCCGATCAGGACAAGTTTGGCGCCGGTGCGCAATGCTGCCTCGACGAACAGCGCCATCTGTTTCGACGCCACCATGCCGGCCTCGTCGAGGACGAACACGGTCTTCGCATCGAGTGCGTCCCTGCCCTGTTTCCAGCGCAGCTCCCATGATGCCAGCGTGCGGCTGGCAATGCCCGCTTCCTTTTCCAGTCCCTCGGCCGCCTTGCCGGCGAGCGCGCCGCCCACCACGCGATAGCCGGCCGATTCCCACGCCTCGCGCGCGGCTTTCATCATGGTGGTCTTACCGGCGCCAGCGCGGCCGACGACAGCCGCGATCAGCGCTGCGTCTGCCACATGTTCGATGGCGACGCGCTGCTCCCGCGACAGCTGCGCATGGCGCTCGAAGGTTGCCCGAAGCACCGTCTCCCGGACGCCATGGCTCGTGCGCTGTGAAAGCCAGATCGCCTGCTTGGCCATCTCCGCCTCGACGCGGATCAGCTCGCGCGTCGTATAGCGGGCGCGCACCCGTTCCCCGGTTGCGAAATCAACGCTTTCGCGTTCGATGCGCAGCAGGTCCGCGCTCTGCAGGATGCGCGCCATCAGCGGCTGGAAGGTTCCGGCATCATCGACATAGCGGTGCAGGACCTTGGCGATGTCGCGTTCGTCGAAGACGCTCTTCTCCGAGGAGATCTTGTCCAGAACGATCTCGGGCCGCCGCAGGATCCTGCGGGCGTTCTCCTCGCGCTTCGCCTCGAACAGCTCGATCCGGTCGAGCGCCGGCGTCCATCCCTGTTGCTCGCCCTTGCGTTGGATCGCCTTGGCGCCGACGCCGATATGGGCCGTTGCGACCAGGTCGATGCCGCGCTCGGCGTAGGAGCGGCCGTCGACGCGCAGATCGAGACCGCCGAACGCTAGATGCTGATTCTGAAGGTCGAGCCAGCCGTTGCGTTGTTCGAGAAACTCCTTCTTCTCGCCGGCCCAGAGGCGATACCGGATCTTGCCGGTTTTCGTGCGGAGCGGCTGACCATCCTCGCCAAGCACGGCGACCTTCTTGGTGCCGAACCCGGTCTCCGTGAGCGGGCGCAGCGTCGTCATCAAATGAACATGCGGATTGCCCAGTTCGTCGTGATAGACCCAGTCGGCAACCTGACCGCGCGCCAGGACCTGCTCGAACACGAACTGACGCATCAATGCGACGTTCTGTTCCTTCGTGAGCTCCACCGGCAGCGCGATGATGAACTCCTTCGCGAACTGCGCATCCTCGCGCTTCTCGAAGGCTTCGACCTTGTTCCAGAAGACTTCGGCCGCACCGGACACCGAGCGGTCGGCGATCAGCACCCTCGCCCATTTCGGGGAATCCGCTGGCAGCAGGAATTCCTCATGGACGAGATTGCGTTTGTTGGAATAGTCGACGGTGCGGGCCTCCATCTCGTAGGTCATCTTTGCGCAGTGACGATACGCGGCCGACAGCACGGCGCTGCGTCCATTGCCGCGTCCAACGAGCTGGGGCGTGAAGTGCGTGATCGCCACGGTGACGACGGCTCCCGACATGAACGAACATGGTGTTCGTCGGGATCGGACCGGCCCAGCAGGGCCGGGAGCAGAACGTCGCGTCAGCGACGTATTACTGCGCCCTTGAAACCATTCCTTCGGAACGGCGGGATCATCTCAGGCGGCGTCGGCTCCGCCGACTAGCTTTTTTACTAGTCGCCCATGGCGCGCATCCGGGAAATTCTGGCCAAAGCCCAGCAACACCGGACGCGAAAGGCCCAAGCAGAATGAAAAAGCCATCGTCAAAGATCAAGGCGGAAATCGCCAAGCTCACGGAGCAGCTACAACAGGCCGAGACGCGAGAGGCCGAGCGGATCGGCCGCATCGCGCTGAAGGCCGGCCTCGGGGAAATCGAGATCGAGGAGACGGCGCTGAGAGCAGCGTTCGAGGACCTGGCCGGGCGGTTTCGCGAAGGCGACGACAAGACATCCGGAAGGAAAGGAAATGTCGGCCGGAAAGGCGAGGCCGCCGGGACCACGACGGTCGGGGTTGGCGCGGCTGCGAGCGGCAATAGCGAGGCTTGAACGGATGCGCCGGTCTTCATCCTCCGAGGCCCGAAAGAAGGACACGCGCGAGAAGATTGAACTCGGCGGCCTGATCGTGAAGGCGGGCCTTCGCTACGAAAAACGCGCGCTGCTGCTCGGCCTGCTGATCGATACAGGTTCGCGCATCCGGAATGACGAAACCGAGCGCGAGCGTCTGACCGCGATCGGTGCGGAGGCTTTCGGCAATGACGGCGAATAGTATCCTGCTCGCCGGTGCCGCCGTCACGCTGATGCTCGCCGCTTGCATCGGGATCTCAGGTATCGAGACGTGGCTTGTTACGTTGGGAACTTCGGATACGGCGCGCCTCATGCTCAGGCGGATCGGTATCGTCCTGCCCTATGCGATCGCCGCAGGTACGGGGATCGTGTTCCTGATCGCGGCAAAGGGTGCATTGGCAATTCGTAGCGCAGGCGCAGGCGTGCTGATCGGCGCCATGGCGGTGACCCTGATCGCGGGCACCCGGGAGGCCAGGCGGCTTGCCGCATTCTATGACGCCCTACCTGTCGGCGATACTATTCTTGAATATGCCGATCCGGCGATCGGAATGGGGGCGATCCTGGCCTGCATCGTTGGGGCTTTCGCCGGGCGCGTCGCGATACGTGGCAATGCCGCATTTGCCGCATCGACGCCGCGCCGCGTTCGTGGCAAGCGGGCCATCCATGGCGAAGCCAACTGGATGGGCGTCAACGAGGCGAAGCGCCTCTTCCCTGAAACTGGCGGCATCGTCGTGGGGGAAGCCTATCGTGTCGACAAGGATGTCGTCGCCGATCGTGGGTTCCGCGCCGACAACCGGGAGACATGGGGTAGGGGCGGCAAGTCACCCCCGCTCTGTTTCGACGCATCGTTCGGCTCGACCCATGGTCTCGTCTTCGCCGGCTCCGGTGGCTTCAAGACGACATCGGTAACCGTGCCGACGGCGCTCATATGGGGCGGTGGTCTCGTTGCACTCGACCCCTCCAACGAGGTTGCGCCCATGGTGATCGAGCACCGACGCAAGGCGGGCCGCGACGTCTTCGTGCTCGATCCGAAAGTTCCAGCCACCGGCTTCAACGTGCTGGACTGGATCGGCCACTTCGGTGGAACCCGGGAGGAAGATGTGGTCGCGGTCGCCAGTTGGGTGGTGACCGACACCGGGCGCTCGACCTCGATCCGCGACGACTTCTTTCGCGCAACCGCCCTGCAGCTCATCACCGCATTGATCGCCGATGTCTGTCTTTCCGGGCATACGGAAAAAGAGAACCAGCATTTGCGGCAGATGCGGGCGAACCTCTCCGAGCCCGAGCCCAAACTGCGCGAGCGGTTGCAGAAGATCTACGACAATTCCGAATCCGAATTCGTGAAGGAAAATGTCGCGCCGTTTATCGCCATGACCCCGGAAACCTTTTCCGGCGTCTATGCCAATGCCGTCAAAGAAACCCATTGGCTGAGTTATCCGAACTACGCCGCGCTCGTATCCGGCTCGAGCTTCGCCACCGACGATATCGCGGATGGAAAGACCGACATCTTCGTCAATCTCGACCTCAAGACGCTGGAGACGCATCCGGGTCTGGCTCGCACGATCATCGGCGCGCTGCTCAACGCCATCTATAACCGGAACGGAGAGGTGACGGGGCGCACGCTGTTCCTGCTCGATGAGGTTGCGCGACTCGGCTATCTGCGCATTCTCGAAACCGCCCGGGACGCCGGCCGCAAGTATGGCATCAGCCTCGTGCTGCTGTTCCAGTCGATCGGCCAGATGCGCGAAACCTATGGCGGGCGCGACGCCAGCTCGAAATGGTTCGAGAGCGCATCGTGGATTTCCTTCGCCGCGATCAACGATCCGGAGACCGCGGAATACATCTCGCGGCGCTGCGGCAACACCACGGTCGAGGTCGATCAGCTCAGCCGGTCCTCACAGATGTCGGGATCGTCGCGAACACGATCCAGGCAATTGGAATCTCGCCCGCTGATCCTGCCCGATGAAGTCCTGCGCATGCGCGGCGACGAGCAGATCGTCTTCACCGCCGGCAATGCGCCGTTGCGCTGCGGCCGCGCGATCTGGTTCCGACGCGACGACATGAAATCGGTCACCGGCGAGAACAGATTCCACCGGAAGGAGGAGGAGGCATGACGCCGAGAATGCTTGCGCTGTCCCTCGGCATGCTCTGTCCGGTCGGAGTGGCCCGCTTCGGCGAGATGCTGGTGCGCAAAAGCGCCTGGCGCGGCGGCCGTGCCATGCCTCGCGTATCATACGATCGTCACTTCGGCCTTTGGCGGACCGGGAAACATGACGGCACCCACCCCGGCAAGTCATCGATCACCACGGAAATGAATCAGAGCGCTTGGATCGATTCATGAAATGCGTTGGACGGCGCTTCCGCAGGAAGCGAGACTCCAGCCATGAACCAGAAGGCAGATGACGTTCCATCCGTACACCTCCGCCGTATCGACCCTGACCGGAACATGGCGCGGTTCTACGTTCTTTCGATCCAGCCAACCCTGTTCGGTGGGGCATCTCTGATCCGCAACTGGGGCCGGATCGGATCCAATGGCCAGGCGATGATGGAAACGTTTGATGAAAGCGACAATGCTGGCCGGGCCCTTGCCCGGCTCGAGCGCGTCAAGCGAAAGCGCGGCTATCAAGCGCTGTAGCGGCGATCCAGGATAGGCTAGCGGTTGCGGCTGATACCACGCAGCGATTGCCGACGTGCGATGAACTCCCGCACAAGCGGCAGGAAGAATGCCTTGCTGAAACGCCCCATGGGCGGCTCAGGCTCCAGGTAGAACGACTGGCCAATAATGTCGGTATTGTACTCGTCGAGTATCAGCCAAAGGCGCAGATCCGCATCGAGCCCGGTCCGGCGCTTTTCCGTTGCGGGTATCTCCGCCGCAAAGCGCCCGGATTCTGGTTGTTTCGTGGTAAGGGGAAACAGAAGCAGGAAATCGCCATCTGCCCGCTTCAGCCTGACCCCAACCGCAACAGGTCTGTTCTTGCGGCCTTCGGTTTCGCCTTGTCCAGCTTCTCGCACCCACAGATAGGGATAGCGGACAACGCTCGCGGTCTGGATATCGTCGAAACTCACGAACGACCGCTTTCGGTATCATCGGCATAGGCTTCGATGGCCTCCGACATTTCATCCAGCAACGTTTCAGGCATGGTTTCGAGCGTGCCCACCATCCTGGTATCGGCTTGTCGGCGCATGCGCTCGTAATCCTCGATGTTGAGGATCACCAGTCGCGGCTTGCTGCGCTGGGTGATCGTGACTGGGCGGCGCAGCGCCTCGGCGATGATATCGCCAGACTTACGAGAAAAGTCGCTAGTCGAGAATGTGCTGTTCGATCCGGTCATCGGCCATTCCTACCTTGTTGTGATGGTCGCTATATACAGCATTGACGTATTTGCTGCAATCCCGAGACTTTTCGAGGAGAAGGCCCCGCCTTACGGCGGAGCCCTCTGGCGAGGACCTCAATCCCGGTTCGGCCGGGACCAGATTAGCTGCAGGCCTTCCTCGCCTTCCACCTCGATCAGGGTGGCGTAGATCGGAGCCGGGAAGCTCGGGTCATCCAGCTTGACCGAGAGGTAGTCGCGGCCTTCCGCGGAGACTTTTTGCCACGCCGCACCGAGTTCCACATTTGCAGCTGCGAAGATGCGGAAGTGCGGTCCTTTGTCGGAGGGGTTCTCGACGCGGACCAGCTTGGCCTTGACGTTGAGGTTGAAGGTTTTAATAACGCCGGAAAAGCCGTTTTAGGTCAGCCGTCAACTGTCCTTTTGCGTCGAAGCTGTTGATCCGGCTTTCGGCACCTCTGAGGGACACTTTCCGGTGTCCTTTTGGCGGATCGCGGTGCTCCGGGAAGGAGCACCGCGTCCGGTGGCTGGGTCGCCTCAGCGCGACCAGATGAGGGCGTAGGCGTCATCGTTCTCGACGAGGCTGGCGTAGATCGGAGCGGGGAAGCTCGGATCGTCGAGCTTGACCGAGTGGTACTCCCGGCCGGTCTCCTTGGCGGTCTTCTTCCAGCCGGCGCCGATCTCGGCATTATGCGGTGCACCGCATAACGCCGATTATGCGTAGCGCGGGATTATGCGGAGTGCTGGCCTGTGAAGGCTTGTTTTCCGCCAATTTCGGCGCGTTCTGCTCCGCATAATCCCAGATTGAACAGCTGCCGGTTAAGCACTACGCGTCTTAAGCCCGAGGCGGTTTTGGGCTATGTTTAGGCAACAAGATGAACGTAGAGACACAGGCGGAAACTTGGCTGACGAAGTTTCTGATGAAATCGCGCGCATTCGGCGACGGTTGGCTGCTCTGGATGCAGAGCGGCTGGCGCTTGCGCGAGAACTGGAAACGCTTGAGCAGAAGCTGATATCCGATTGCCATGCTTCCGAGCGGACAGCCTTTGCCGATGCACTTGTCACCAATAACTCGTCATCGGCAGAGAAAATTGAGCTGTTCCGCCGTCTGTTTGCTGGGCGTCCCGATCTCTTTCCGGTTCGATGGGAAAACAGAAAGACGGGAGGTTCAGGATATTCGCCGGCATGCTCGAACGAGTGGGCGAAGGGGATTTGCGGCAAGCCGAAGGTGAAATGCGGGGAATGCCCGCATCAGGCATTCGTCCCTCCATCCGAGGACATCATCGAAAAGCATCTGCGCGGCGGCGATGCCCGCTCGGGTGACTTTGTCGCCGGGGTGTATCCACTGCTGCAAGACGAGACGTGTTGGTTCCTAGCCGCCGACTTCGACAAGGACAGCTGGGCGGACGACGCCAGGGCCTTGATCGGCACCTGTCATGCGAAAGGAATCGCCGCCGCCCTGGAGCGGTCGAGGTCAGGGAATGGTGGCCATGTCTGGATATTCTTCTCTGAGCCTGTTCCGGCAAGGATCGCCAGGCAGATGGGCTCTGCCCTGATCACGGAGACGATGGAAAAACGCCCCGAGATCGGCTTCACATCCTATGATCGCTTCTTTCCCCATCAGGACACGATGCCGCTTGGGGGCTTTGGCAATCTGATTGCACTGCCGTTGCAGAGAAAGGCACGCGAGAGCGGTCACAGCATTTTTGTCGATAATGATCTGCGACCCTACGACGACCAATGGGCGTATTTGTCGTCCCTGCCCAGATTGTCGGCTGACATTGCCTTCAGGATCGCGGACGAGGCGGAGCTGTCAGGTCGGGTTTTGGGCGTCCGCATGCCGGTGGACGACGAACATGCCGACGAGCCGTGGAAGATGTCGCCGTCGCGCCGCAGTGCGCCACGGCGTATTGAGGCCGCGATACCGCACAGCATCAGGATCGTGGTCGCCGATCAGGTTTACATTGACAGGACAGCACTTCCGCCGGCCCTGATTGCGCAGCTTATTCGTCTGGCGGCTTTCCAGAACCCGGAGTTCTATCGCGCCCAGGCAATGCGGCTGCCGACATTCGGCAAGCCTCGGGTCGTCTCGTGCGCCGAGCTATATGCGCAGCATGTCGCTCTACCTCGGGGTTGCCTCGAGGAAGCAATCGATCTCATCAAAAGCCATGGCGCAGTTGCCGATCTTGAAGATCTGCGCGAAATCGGCACGGCACTTCCCGCGGACGTATCCTTCAAGGGCGAATTGCGACGGCCGCAGTTGGCGGCGTTCGATGCTCTTGTCGCCCATGAGAACGGCGTGCTTGCCGCGACGACCGCCTTTGGCAAGACGGTCGTCGCGGCGGCGCTGATTGCGCACCGTGCCCGAAACACGCTCATTCTGGTCCACCGACGAGAGCTGCTCAATCAATGGGTGGAACGTCTACGAACCTTTTTGCAGATAGATCCAAAGCAGATCGGCGTTATTGGCGGCGGGAAAAGAAAGCCGACGGGTGTCATTGATGTTGCGCTCATCCAGAGCCTGGTGCGCAAAGGAGAAGTCGGGGATATCGTTGCTGACTACGGCCATTTGATCATTGATGAGTGCCATCACCTGTCCGCAGCGAGCTTTGAGCTTGTCGCCCGGCGGTCAAAGGCGCGATACGTCGTCGGCCTGTCGGCGACGGTTGCCCGGAAAGATGGACACCATCCGATCATCTTCATGCAATGCGGCCCTGTTCGCCATAGGGTCGATGCACGGGTTCAAGCCGCCGAACGTGGTATCCGCCACCGCGCGCGCGATCGCTCGACGCAGTTTGAACTCCCGGCATCGCTGGCCTCCGCCGAACGGCCGTCGATGCCTGCGATCTATGCGGCGCTGGCGCAGGACAGTGCCCGGAATGATCTGATCTTCGATGATGTGCTGAAATCGCTTGAGGCCAAGCGTTCGCCCATCGTTCTGACGGAGCGGAAAGACCACCTCGATTATCTTCAGAAGAGGTTCTCGCCATTCGTGAGAAATCTCGTGGTCCTGCGCGGCGGCATGTCGGTGAGGGACCGCAAAACAGCTAACATCGCATTGAATGTCTCCGATGATCATGAGCGCCTGATACTCGCGACAGGCCGCTATATCGGCGAAGGCTTCGATGACGCCCGGCTCGACACGTTGTTCCTGACAATGCCGATCGCCTGGAAGGGAACCCTGGCACAGTATGTCGGCCGACTGCATCGGGAGCATGACGGAAAGAGGGATGTCCTGGTCGTGGACTATGTCGATCAGACGGTTCCGGTCCTCGCCCGGATGGCTGGGAAGCGACGAGCGGGTTATCGCGCGCTGGGCTACGTGATGGAGTAGCGGCGCCCCGCCGTGTTGGGAGGCGCCGCGGTGTCGATCAGCGCGACCAGATCAGGGCATACTTGCCATCGTCGCCTTCGAAGAGGTTGGCGTAGATGGGTGCGCTGAAGGACGGATCATCGAGCTTGACCGAGTGGTAGGTCCGATCCTCCTTGGAGGTCCGGCGCCAGGCGGCACCGATCTCGACACCGGAGACGATGACCCGCAGGTCGGGCGCCTTATCGCTGGTTGCGGCGGGATCGCTGGGGACGAGGCGCGCCTTGGCGTCGATGGCGAGGGTCCTGATGGTGCCGGTGTAGGTGCCATCGTTGCTGAGGGTGAACGAACCGATCTGGGACATGGTGGAACTCCTGTGCTGTGTTCAAGCCCGCGACCATCGCGGCCTTGTGGCGATCGAGAGCCCCGGGACGGCCGACCCGCACCGTCAGGCCGCAGCGCATGCGAAGGACGGCGCGTGGCGATCTTGTTGTTGGGCGAGGAGCGGCGCAGCCGCGGGGAAGAAGATCGCCGTCGCGCTGTTGCGGGGAACAGGCCGGGTCGCAGACCGCATCGCGGGGCAGATCCGCCCAGAACAAGGTCCGTCGGTCGCAGGGCATCACGGCACCCGGCAGAACCAGCCAGATCCGGCGTTCTCACATCGCACGACAGCACCAGGTACCATCGCCGACGCTCCTAATAACAGCCACCTCGGATCATAGTCCCGTCTCCACATGCAAAAAGGAGACGACATGCCGACAGGTGTTTATGTCCGTAAGAATGCGGTCGGGGACCGCTTGAAGGCGGGAATGGCTGCGGACCACGCGGCGGACTTTGCTCAATGGCTGCGTGAGCGACGCTATACATCACTCACCATCGTCGAGAGGCTGCGCCTGCTTGCGTGCTGGACGCACTGGGCAGGTGCAGAAAGCTACACGCTCGCCGCGATCCGCGAGGCGTATGCGGTATCGTTCGCCTTGATCGCAGCAGGGCATTACCCGCGCTTCCGCGGCGACATCAACCAGGACGCGGTCGAGACCGCCAAGCTGTTCATCGCCTATCTCGAGGATCGCGGCGTGTTGGCGTGCCTGCCGGCCAAGCCGGTTGCGCCCCTCGTGGCTGAGTTTGCGGCTTGGGCCCGTGAGCAGCGCGGTCTGGCCGAAACGACGCTGGCCACGTATCTCGGGACGATCACTCCCTTCGTCGATACGCTGGGGGAGACGCCGAGCGCCTACGACGCTGCGACGATCCGGGCATACATGAGCGAACGTGCAAAGGCGGTATCGGTCGCGCGGATGAAGGGCATATCGGTCGGCATCCGCGCCTTCCTGCGCTTCCTGATCGCGACAGGACGATGCCGGCCCGGGCTCGACCACGCCATGCCCAATGTTGCTGGATGGCGGCTGGCCTCGATCCCGCGCTTCCTGCCTGATGCTGATATCGCGCGGATCATCGGGGCGTGCGAGGGAGAGCGTCGCCTGCGCGACCGGGCTATCATCCTGATGTTGGTCCGGCTCGGACTTCGGGCGAGCGAGGTGGCGCGGCTCAGCTTCGGCGATATCAACTGGCGGCAGGGCAGCATCCGCCTGTTCGGCAAAGGCCGGCGCGAAGAACTGCTGCCGCTCACCCAGGAGATCGGCGACGCGGTGCTTGCCTATATCAAACGCGGCCGGCCGACGCTGGCCGTGCCATCCCTGTTCATTACCGAGTATGCGCCGCTGCGACCGATCGACCGCATCACGGTCAAATGCGTTGTCAAGCGTGCGCTCAAACGCGGGGGTGTCGAGAGCCACTACAAGGGCGCGCATATCCTGCGGCACTCGGCGGCCACGGCGATGCTCCGCCACGGCGTCAGCCTGACCGATGTAGGCACGGTACTGCGCCATCGGTCGCCAGAAATGACGGCGCACTACGCCAAGGTCGATATCGCGCTTCTGTCGGCTATCGCGCAACCCTGGCCAGGGAGGTCGCCATGCTGACCGACGATGCCGACCGCTACATTGAGTTGCGCCGCTCGCTCGGCTTCAAGCTCGCAAAGACGGCCCGACACCTCAACGCGTTCGCGCGCTATGCGGTCGACCGCGGCGACACCCATGTTCGCCGCGAGACCGCGATCGCCTGGACGGCGGCCGTGTCGTCAACCCCGCGCAGTCATCAGCGGCGTCTTGGTGAGATAGCGCTCCTTGCACGCTTCCTGCATGCTGAGGATCGCGCACATGAGGTGCCGCATTATCACTCCGACCACGGTGCTGCTACACGTCCCGCGCCTTATATCTACATACCCGAGGAACTGGCGCGCATGCTCGATGCCGCGGGCAATCTGCGGCGCCAGAAGCCCAGCCCGCTCAGGCGCCACATCTATGTGATGCTGATCGGGCTGCTGGCGTCGACGGGCCTGCGGATATCGGAGGCTCTGAACCTGAGGTTGGACGATCTGCTGCCCGACGGCGTGCTGCACATCCGCCAGACCAAGTTCAACAAGAGCCGGCTCGTGCCGGTGCACGCCAGCGTGGTCGAGGCGCTGCGGGCCTATCTTGAGGTCCGCAGGCGGTTCGCCGGGACGGACGACCATGTGTTCCTCTCGGTGGATGCCAAACCGATGCCTCTTCGACCGTCGAGAGCACCTTCCATGTGATCCTGCGCCAGGCTGGCGTCGGTCAGGATCGGTCGCGGCGCCCGCGTATCCACGATCTGCGTCATACCTTCGCGACGCGCGTGATGGAGCAATGCGCGATGCGCCGGGATGATGTTGCGCAGGACTTCGTCGCACTCTCCACCTATCTTGGCCACGCAAGCATTCGGCATACCTACTGGTATCTGGAAGCCACGCCCAATCTCATGGGCGATATCGCCGCCGCCGCCGAGGCGCTAATCGAGGGAGAGGTCGCATGACGTCGATCGCTCCGCTCATCACCCGCTTCTTGCGCGAGCACATGCCGCAGCAGCGTGGCTACAGTCCGCACTCCTGCGAGGCCTACGCATATAGCTTCCGACTGCTGTTCGTCTTCGCCTCCGGGCGCTTGCACACGCGCCCGTCTTGGTTGTGTTGCAAATTTTTTGGAAGGCAAGAGGCAGCTTTCCGCTGGACGGATTTCAGGTGGCGATTGCCTCGAATTGTTCATTGAGGGCAGGCGCTGGGTTGAAGGCGAAGCGGCCCTGCCGCTTG
>Ga0209906_100386_pt1 | contig 21665 bp, 18 predicted proteins | sample FECB24metaG_FD_188303 | JGI IMG/M metagenome (GOLD analysis project Ga0209906, IMG submission 188303) | Cyanobacterial communities from the Joint Genome Institute, California, USA from Joint Genome Institute, California, USA - FECB-24 metaG... ... | reverse complement strand
GTAACCGTCGACTCGCCAAGGACTTCGAAGCCTCAATCGCCTCGGCAAAAGCCTTCCTCTACGCCGCTTCCATCATGCTCCTCGTGCGACGCATCGCTCGCCCAGCATGAGTTTCGAAACCGACTCTTAGAGGTGACGCGCTTCTGCCCCCTGCGGCAGCAACCTCGGTACGGCTCGAAGGCGGCAACCGCCTGGTGCAGGACGGACCAGTGGCGGTTACCAAGGAACAGCTGGCCGGTTACGTCGTGATCGAGGTACCGGACCTGGATGCGGCGCTGTCCTGGGCGGCGCGCTGCCCTGCGGCCACCTACGGGGCTGTCGAGGTGCGCCCCGTGCTGGATCTGTCCAATCAAGGCTAAGCAGTGAACGGCAGCCTTCACGAACAGGGGCGGCGGGCGGCGGAGAACGCTGCCCGCACCTCCTATGGGCGCTTTCTCGCGTATCTCGCGCGAGCGTGGCGCGACGTGGCGGCGGCCGAAGATGCGCTCGCGGAGGCATTTGCCCAAGCGCTCGACACCTGGCCCACGAAAGGCGTGCCGGCCAACCCCGATGGCTGGCTGATGGTGGCGGCGCGAAACCGGCTGCGCGATGGCGCGCGGGCGCGGAAGACACGCGAACAAATGGCCAGCAGCCTAGTGGTGCTGACGCCGACCGAAACCGAGGACATGCCCACAATTGCCGACAAGCGGCTGGAACTGATGTTTGTGTGCGGACACCCGGCAATCGATGCTGCCGCGCGAACGCCGCTGATGCTGCAAACCGTGCTCGGGCTGACGGCCGAGCGCATCGCCTCGTCGTTCCTGATTTCGCCTGATACGATGGGGCGTCGGCTAAGCAGGGCCAAGGCGCGCATCAAGGATACCGGCATCACTTTCGAAGTGCCGGGTGAAGACGAGCTGAACGAGCGCATGGGCAATGTGCTCGAAGCCATCTATGCAGCCTATGGGCAGGGCTGGGACAGCACCGGCAGCGACGACCAGACGCGCAAGGGTCTGACCGAGGAGGCGATCTGGCTGGCGCGGGTTCTCGTGGAACTGCGGCCAGAGGACGCCGAGGCGCTGGGGCTTCTGGCGCTGATGCTGTTTTGCGAAAGCCGCAGCGCCGCGCGGCGGGTGGATGGCCGCTATGTGCCGCTGGCGGAGCAGGATACCGCACTCTGGAATCTCCCGATGGCACGCGAGGCCGAGGAAAAACTGCGGACGGCCGGCGGGCTCAAGCAGCCGGGGCGCTTCCAGCTGGAGGCGGCGATCCAGTCGGTGCTGGTGCAGTCGCGCTGGACGGGCGCGGATATGCGCCTGCCGACGTGGACGCTGCATGGGCTCCTTGCGCAGAAGGCACCGACGATCGGCAATCTGGTGGGGCTGGCTGCAGCCACTGCCGAGGTGCATGGCCCTGAAGCGGGTCTTCGTGAGCTAGCGCAGCTGCCTGAAGCGGTGACGATGGAATATCAGCCATATTGGGCGCTCAAGGCGCAATTGCTGCAGCAGCTGGGCACCGACCCACAAGCCACTGAAACGGCTTTCAGGCGGGCCATCGGCTTGACGGAGGATGGCGCTGTGCGCGCATATCTCGTTGGCAAATCCACGCAACAGACTGGTTGACCAACGGAAAAGGCGATGAGTTTTTTCCTTCGGGTTCGAGGGGGTGAACGGACGGCAGCTTCAGGATTTGTGCGTCGGAAGGCTGAACGGCCGAAATAAGGGCGCGTTGCCGTCGAAGCGCTACGCTCACATTAACGGCCGCTTTCCCACCCCCCCGTCCAGAAGCTGTCAGGCAGCTACCCACCCCGATTGCGCCGTCAAGGCGTACGTATCGCGCCCTGACCGGAGACTGGTGGGAGTCGACGCCATTCCCGTCGCTCTGCTGAAATTGATTATTGCTCGTAAGCTGCCGTTGCTGCCCCACCCACAGATCGGCGGGAACGAGAGCGGGTCACGAGAGCCCGGTCTTGATTGGCGGTGCGCGAATAGTTGACGTCCCGCAGCACAGTTCGAGGTCGGCGACAAGGCCAGCCGGTTTGATTTGGAGCCGTCATCCTGGGCTCTCGGATTTCCGCTGGTAGAGAGGTCCCAATTCGTCCGGCCGACAGCGTCAGGTCCTCCAAATCGACGCCGAGGTAGCGCACGGTATTTTCGATTTCAAGGTGACCACGCAAGATCTGAATAGCATGGCGATTTGGAGTCGCCCGGTAGATCATCGCGTCCTTAGTCCGCGGCAGTTAGTGCTGTACCGCTTTTGACGCAGCGCTCTCGCCGTGGCGCGTTTGGTGGCTGGAGGGGCGTACTAAATAGTGCTCATTTGATCTGCATGCGACCCCGCCTAGAAGGGTATAGTCGTCGACCGTGACGCGACTGGGTTCGATTCTAGCAAGTCGATCGGATGTCAGATCAGAAGGATCCAGGCGGAGGTCGCCGCGATTGCGGCAGCCGTCGCGCGGTTTAACATGTTCGTCGAACGCGGCGATGAGATGATCCGCTGGAATTGCCGCGCAAGCGGAATCGTACCGAAGAAGACGATGCCGAATGCCGCGAACGTGACGAGCACTACCAACGCCATATGTTCGACGCTCGTGACACCTGCTGGCGCGACGATCGGCAGAAGCAGCATCTGCATCAGGAGTGTCGCGGGATTTCCTAGGCAAAGCACCACTCCAGCGCCCGCGGATGCGAGCCAGCCTGCCTTGCCCAGTTGCGCGGAAGCGACACTCGAGCGGTCTCTCCACATCTTCGTGGCCAGCCAGAGGAGATAGGCGACGCCGGCATATTTCGCGATTGCGAGCAATTCAGGGTTGCTCTGGGCCCAGATACCGATCCCCAGCACGACGGCGATCACCGCGATCACTTCACCGACGCAAAGACCGGCCGCGAAGACCGTTGCGCCTTTCCAGTCGTTGCCCAGCGACCGCGCTACCAGCACTGCCATGAGCGGTCCCGGCGATGCGGCGTATGCCAACAGCGCCACGAAGTAGGGTCCGAAAGCCAGATGATCCATGTCGCCCTCCCAAGCGTTCGTGCAATTGGCGGGAGGCCCTTGACCGACCGTTTGTCCCGCTTCTGTCGATCCGCGACGGAGCGTTTCGACAGGGGAAGTTCAGCGGAGATTGAGGAAGCGAACTATCAGGCGATCACCCCATTCGGCGGCCGCGCGGCTGGACACCGGCCCGTCACGCGCAGTCCCGGTTCGCGTCGGCGGGCACGGAGCGGCCCGCCGTCGACGCGTTGGCATGGCGGGTCCTTGTCCGGGGACGCATGTCGCCCGTGGTCGTTGGCCGGTCTGCGACCGTGACGTTGACACGTCCGTTCTTTCCGCGGGTGTGCAAGCCGCCGCCGGTCGCCGGTGCACTGACACGGATGGCCTGTGCCGGCCGGACCTTTGTCCGGATTTGCCCAATCGTGTTGGCCGGCACAGACACGGCGGTCAGGCAATCGGGCGCGGTGGAATCGGCCAAGCCGACCGCGCCCGCCAGCAGTGCCAGAGTGACGGCGCCCGCGGCGAGGGTACTGCGGTTCACGAGAGTTCCCAGCATATTCATCTCCATCGATTGATTGCTGCGCGCCGGCCGTTGGCGGCGTTGCGCTGCCGAACCCACTGTTCGACAGGGTCAATTCAACGCAAAGGCGGGCTTCGGCCCATCAGGTGATCACCTGAATTGACGCAGCGTGATGCTGATGATGATTTGCGCAGGTGTCGCGTCAGCGGATGCCGGTCGGGTCGAGCAATCCGGCCCGTACCGCGGCCAGAACCAGGCTCGCGGTCGAACTGACGGCAAACTTGCGCATCAGGCTGGTGCGGTGACTGTCGACGGTCTTCGGACTGATGCCCAGCACATCGGCCGCGCTCGCATTCGTATGGCCGCGGGCAAGTGCCTGAAGGACGGTGAGTTCGCGTTCGGTCACGGAGACGCTTTCGCCCGGCGCCGCCATCAGGCGCTGTGCGCTGGCGCCGATGACGGTCCTGCCGGCGCAGACCTGGCGGACGATCTCGACGATCTCGACCTCGCTGTCGTCCTTGAGGCAGATGCCGTGAATGCCTGCCCCGACGAGCGTGCGGATGGTCGCTGGCGTTGCGGTGCCGGTGAGCAGGACAAAGCGCGTGTCCGGCGACCAGCGCTTGGATTCCAGGAAGACTTCCAGTCCGTTCGCGCCCGGCATATTGTAGTCGAGAATTGCACAGTCCGGCTTGGTTTTTCTGATTTCCACTATCGCGTCGATGCCGTTGGCGACGGTCCCCACAATGTCGACCTCGTCGCGGGCGCCAAGCGCCTTGGCGAGACCCCAGGAGACGAACGCATGATCGTCCGCGATCAGCACCCGCTTGTTCAAGGCCGGGCTCGCGATCTGCCGATGTGGCAAGCGATGCTGCGCTGTGCGCGGCTGATTGTCTTGCTGTTCATGACGCTCCCCACCGCGCCAGCCCATGCTGCCGAGAACAACCGGCTGGTCCTGACCGGCCCGGCTGCCATCGAACGTCTCAGCCGACACTTTGAATACACCACCGACCCGGATTGGCAACTGACCATCGCCGATTTCGCCGGGCCTTCCCCCGTCGCGATGCAGCCTCTGGCCGGGCCCGTCCCGGACTTCGGCTACACGCCTGCCCGCATCTGGCTGAAGCTTTCGCTGGTCAACGGGACCGAGCACACCGAGGACTGGCGCTACTTCGTGCATGCGAATTTCTGGCCGACATTCCAGGTTTGGCAAATCCATCAAGATGGGACAGCCGAGACGCTCGTGGAGCTGCCGCCCGACAGTCCATTCGGCGCCCGCCCCATTGCCCATCCGCAACTCGTGGCCCCCTTTCGCCTGGCGCCAGGAGACCACACCACGCTCGTGCTGGCCTATTCCTCGCAAGGCTCGTCGCGCACCTCCCTCTCGATCGAGACGCCGGACAGTTTTGCAGCGCTGTCGCAGGCGACTGCCGCCAAGAACTACGTCTTCTACGGCCTGATCCTCGGTCTGATCGTAGTGACCAGCATCGCCGTCGTGGTCGTTCGGCAGTGGCTGTTTGCCATCTTCGGCGCCTACATCCTGTCCCTCTTCCTCTATGTCGCCCATACCGACGGAACCGCCTTCCAGTATCTCTGGCCTAACCATCCGGGCTTCAATGGCATGGCGTCGGTCATCATCGGCACAGGGGTCATCGTCTTCGGGGCGATGTTCGCCATCGTCTTCCTCCAGACGCGACGATACCACCCGATCATGCATGTCGTTTTGCTGGCCATGATCGGGTCGGTGCTCACACTCGACATCGTGCTGTGGATCGTCGATCCGCAACTGCTCAAGAAACTTCTGGTCATCATGATCTCGGTCGGTGGGTTGGTGTTCGTGACGACGGCCATCGTCGCCGCGTTCCAGCGCTTTCGCGAGGTGCAGTTCTATCTCTACGCCTGGCTGGCCTACCTCATCCCGACCACCCTGTTCACCGCGCGGCACATATTCGGGTTCGAACTCGAATCCGTATCGCTCTACGATACCGTCCGCGCCGGGATGATCTTCGACGCCTATCTGATGGGCTTTGCGACCATCAACCAGCTGCTGCAATCGCGCACGCGCGCCATGGCCGAAAGCCTGGCGCTGGCGCAGCGCAACGTCTCGCTGGGAGAAAGGCTGACCGTGCTCGACGACCGCTACGAGCAGCTCGACAGGCAGGCCCGCCAGCGAGAGGAAAGCGTCAAGGACACCGTTCACGACCTACGCCAGCCGATGCACGCGCTCAGGCTGTCACTGCGCCAGATGCTTGGCCCGGAGGCGGACAAGGCATCCGATATCGGGCATGTCGAGTCGGCGCTCGCCTATATGGAGAGGCTGGTCGCGGAAAGGCTGGCGGACAATCCGGACGCCGCCCTGCCGGCGGCGCGGGATCGGGGCGGCGTCACGCCGGCTGGCGACGCCCCCGCGGCTGAGCCCGGTCTGCACGCGGTGTTGCGGGGCATCGCCGACATGTTCGCTGCCGAGGCTACCGAAAAGGGCCTCGGGTTGCGACTCGTGCTCGCCGCGCCGGACGCCGAGGTGGCGGCCTATCCGCTGATGCGTGTCGTCGCCAATCTCGTTTCCAATGCGATCAAGTACACGCGGCAGGGAAGGATCGTCATCGGGCTACGCCGCCATGGCGCGGGACATCGCGTCGAGGTCCACGATACCGGGCCGGGCCTCAGCGGCGCGGCGTTCGACCAGGCTCTCCTGCGCAGCCAGCGCCTGGACCGTGACCGCGCCGAGGCGGACGGGTCTGGGCTCGGCCTGGCAGTCGTCAAGGAAATCGCGGATGGCCATGACTGGCCGATCACCTCATGTGCCGGCCGCCGGAGCGGAGCAAGCATCCGCGTGGGCATAGCGGCAGAGGCTGGCGGAGCAAGCCGAAAGACTCTGGTTCCGACAAGTCCAGAGCCATGACCGCACCCTGTCCCTCATCCTGTCGTCTTCTCCTCGTCCGCGACAACCCAATGTTTTCGCGACGTACATTGGCCGTCCGCCGTATAACGGCGCGGCCATAAGAGGGCGCGTTCAAAAATGCCGGCTTCTGGGATGGCGCTGAACGTCAAGGTGCGTCCGAAATGGGGGGCGCATTGTCCACGAAGCACAGCGGCCACCCGAATCTCCGCTTTCCCAGTTCCGCCGCCCACAAGCGGACCGTCGGCAATCCACCCCAACCGAGACGATCGCGTCGGGATGTGTGGGGCTGCCGACTGGGAGTGACCGAAACAGGGCGCGGAGCGGACGGCCGTGAAGCGATGCCCCGCTTAACATACGGGCATACGTGTTCCTCGACCTCAATCAAATAACCCAGATTTATGAGGTGTCTCGCACGACCTTGATATGCGAGCCACCTGAAGGGTGACGAGTTCACATAAGTTCGGCTTATGCGTTCGCTCGCGCAGAGGGCGCCTGAGGTTTACCCGTGCGTCGGCCCAAGGATCTTGCCGGTCAAGAACTAATTCGTTTCAGACCCTGAATGCCCATGACTGTTACGACGCAAGGGTGATGGTAAATGCGTTCCATGAAGGGACTGATCGCAGGATACTCCTTCCATGTCTTCGGCAGGTTCTCGGTCCAGCGCACCATGGCAAAGGCGTAGGGGTCGGCGATGCTCCGCCTGCCGCCCACCACATGGGAAGTACCCGTCAGCATCTTATCAAGATGCAGCATGGCGCGGTCGATCCGGAGATACGCGGCCTGGCGGACGGCCGTCAGGCTGTCGGCATCACCCTTGGTCGTGTAGCGCTGCGGTGCGAAGAACGGCCAGAAGGCGGGATGCATGTCGCCGGTCAGGAAGGCCAGCGTCTCATCCATCTCGAATTCTGCATCCAACCCTTCGCCCGCGCCAAGCATGGCTTCGGGGTGTTTGGCGGCGATGTATTTCAGGATGGCGTCGGCCTGTGTCATCACCTTGGGGCCGCCGTCCAGCAAGGCCGGAACCATGCCGAGGGGGTTGATTTGGCGATAGGCGTCTGACGACGGATCGACGCGTTCAGCCTCATACGGGGCACCGATCCATTCCAGCACGATGTGTGGGGCAAGGGCGCATGTGCCGGGGGCGTAGTACAGCTTCATTGGTCATTCTCTGGTATCAGGGCCATCTTTCCACCGGCCTTGCCGGTCTCGCCCAGCCGGTGCGCCTCGGCAGCATCACGCAGGGGAAAGGTCCTTGCAACTTCCAGCGGCTTCAGGACGCCCGCATCGATCTGCCGAACGATCTCGGTCAGTACCTTCCCGCTCGGCGGGGTGAAGACAAAGATGCCTTTCGCCCCGATGGCAGAAGCCTTGTCCGCATCGGGCGGCATGGCGGTTGAGATCAGGCGGCCACCAGCCCCGAGGATGGCCCATGACCTACTTTGCGTCCCGCCGCCGATCAGGTCGAACACCACATCGACCTGTCCCACATCCTCGAACCTGTGGGTGCGGTAGTCGATGACCTGATCTGCGCCAAGAGCGCGGCACTCGTCGCAACCCGCACCGGACGCCGTGGCGATGACATAAGCGCCCTTTGCCTTGGCAAGCTGGATCAGCCAGTGCCCGACTGCGCCCGCAGCACCGTGGATCAGAATGCGCTCATTTGCCTGGACTGTAGCCGCATCCAACGCGGTCAACGCCGCCTGCGATGTCATCGGGATGGCGGAGGCCTGCACGAACGACAGTCCTGAAGGCATCGGGGCCGCCTGATCTGCATCGATCAGCACGTATTCGGCATGGGTGCCGCCCCGCCCGAACTCGGGGTAGGCGCAGATCGCGTCACCGATGTGGAAGGCCGTAACGTCGGGGCCGACAGCTTCGACCACCCCCGCGCAGGCCCAGCCGAACGTCACCGGCAGATCGCGACCGATGGGGCGGGCCATGGCGCCGCTGCGGATCTTCCACTCGATCGGGTTCACGCCGCTGGCCTTGACGCCAACAAGAATGTCGTTGCCCTGCGGCACGGGCATTGCGACTTCATGCTCCACCAGAACGGACGCGTCGCCAAAGCTGTGGGCCTGTATCGCCTTCATTATCTGTCCCTCACGTCAGCAGCGGAAATGCGACAGCACCTGCCGGGCTGGCCCAGTTCTTCACCAGTTCGGCGACCATGGCGTTTGTACTGGTAAGCCGCACGCCCGCCGCCTCCATCCGGCGCCAGGACATTTCCTCGGCGATCTGGTTGGTCGACCCGCACGCATCGCAGACCACCTGCACGTTGTAGCCTTCGTTCAACGCATCTATTGCCGGAGCCACCATGCAGACATCCGTGGTCACCCCCGCCATCACAAAGTTCCGCTTGCCCGTGTTGCGACAGGCGGCGGCAAACGCCTCGTCATCCCACGCGTTCACCACGCCGGTCCGTTTGACCCGGGCGGCAAAGGCCTCGGGCGCGATGTCGGCAAGTTCGGGCATCAACGGACCTTGCACATGCGTGTTGGTTTCCTGACTGGAGGTCAGGACCAGCGGCATGCCCGTGCCGATGGCGAACTTGGCCAGAATGATCACGTTACGCCGCAGCAATTCCAGCGGAGTCGTCGCCGCCCAAGTGTTGGTCCCAACCTGATGGTCGATCAGGATCATCGCAGTGTCGGTCAGGAAAAATCGCTGCATGTCAGGGGTCCTCTTATGAACTTCCCTTCTTTGATGCTCCGGAACAGGCCATATTGGAAATGAATGATCTTCTACGGGGCATGCAGTGAATGAATGACCGACCTGACCTGAACCTGCTGGTGGTATTCGACGCAATTGCGCGAACCGGGTCTGTCACCCTTGCGGCGCAGCGCTTGTCGCTCAGCCAGCCCGCGGTCAGCCATGCTCTGAACAGGTTCCGCGATGTTACGGGTGACCCACTGTTCGTGCGAAACGGCAACCGGCTGGACCCCACGCGGCGGGCGGAGGCGATGATCCCGGCAATCCGGCGTATACTGCAGGACGTCGGCCTAGTCCTGGCCCCGTCCACCTTCGATCCGCTGACATCAAAACGCACCTACCGCATCGGAGCGAGTGACTATGCGATGATGTCGTTCCTGCCGGCGATCATCAGGTCGGTCCGCGCGCAGGCACCCCACACGCGGCTGGACATTCAGTCGATGGGTGAGGGCACTCTCGCCCGACTGTCCACGGGTGAACTTGATCTGGCCTTTGTAGGCGGCGACGTGCCGAACGCGCCGCTCAAATCGCGCGAGCTGTTCCGCGAACGCTTCATCGGGCTGTTGTGCGCGCGGCACCCGATTGCGATCAAGGCTGGGCAGAATGCGGTTACGCTGGATGACTATCTAGCCTTTCCGCATGTGATGGTGTCCTTCCGCGACCCAAGACAAAGCCCGATAGACCAGCGTCTTGCCGAGATGGGCAAGGAACGTCTGATCGCAGTCACCACATCCAACTTTGCCAGCAACATCGCCTCTATCAAGGACACCGACCTGATTATGTCGCTCCCCTCCAGACTGGCAGCGACTGCCAGCCGGGGCGATCTGATCCAGTTCAGACTGCCGCTGCATGTGCCCGACTATCCCTATTCCATGCTCTGGCATCCCCGCACCGATCAAGACCAATCCACGATATGGCTTCGCGACATCGTCGGCCACATCTTCCACGAGACGTAGAAAAAACCGCAATGCAAATGAAGCTGGCCAGGGTCTGGCGATAATCCGACACCGGTCCAGCTAGTGCAACCGATACCGTTGATGGTCGCAGGTCCTATGCCCTTCTCATGCTGATTCAGCTGGAAGCGGCGGATATCCTCCGGCGTTGCGGTGTCAGGCGAGCGGCCGAGGAACGCGGCGAAGCACCGGACGCGACGAACGTAGTCCTGCTGAGTGTGGGTGCCGAGGCCCCGCATGAGCATGTCGTGCTGCATGCGCTGGCGAAGCGGCGAAACGGGTGCGTCGGTCGATGGGTAGCCATGGCGAGTTCCTCTCGTTGAACGCGACTGGTGGGCAAAGCATCCCTACAATCTCGAGCGCTTCACACAGATGATCCGGGACAAGCTGAAGAAGGACGGTGTTCTGGATCCGCACGATCCGGATCGATTCCAAGGATCGCAATGTTCATGGCTAGCTCCTTTCTGCTCCACAACCGGCATCCTAGTGGATGCCTTTCAGGAGGGGCGGGCCATCCCATAAAACTTCCCGCGCACGCTTGCTGCCCACCTCGCGGGCGTGACGCGCAAGAAGAAGATCGAGATCTGGTTCCAGATGCTATGAGGACGGACACCGGATGAACCAAGGTCCATCATGACGGGGTCCTCAAACCAGGGAGCCGCATCATGTCATTCCAGCGCAATACAATCCTTGTCGCCCTCGAGCTGAGCAATTCGTTGTGGCTCGTCGCCACACGCCTGCCCGGTGCTCCGAGAAGCCGCATGCATCGGATCAGCGCGGGCGATACGGCCGCACTGCTGACGCTCCTCGACGGACTTCGATCACACCAGTCGGCGATATCAGATCACTCCGCACCCATGGCTTGCTGCTTTGAGGCGGGACGGGACGGGTTCTGGCTTCATCGTCTGCTGACCGCGAATGGCATTCCGACCTATGTCGTCGAGCCGGCCAGCATCCTTGTGAACCGAAGAGCGAAGCGGGCGAAAACAGATCGCATCGATGCCGACGGACTTTTGCGTGTGCTCGCCGCATACCTCGCTGGCGACGGTCAGATCTGCAGCATGGTCCGGGTGCCCACGCCCGACGAGGAGGACGGCAAACGCGTTCACCGCGAGCGCGAGTATCTTGTGCAGGAACGGACGCGGATAGAGAACCGGATGCTGGCGCTTCTCGCGACTCAAGGCATTCGTTCACGTCCATCATTGCGAAATTGGGAGCGGGATCTGGCGGCGCTCGAGACTGGCGATGGTCGCAAGCTTCCGCCCCGCTTGGGCGCCGAGGTAGACCGATTGCGGCGGCGGCTTGGGCTGGTCCTCGATCTGATTCGAGAGCTGGACGCGGAACGGGACGAGGTCCTCGCAGCTGCTCCCAACGATGCGGTCGCATCAAAGGTCACGGCGTTGAGAAGCATCTACGGCATTGGCGACAATTTCGCTGCCGTCCTCGCGCGTGAGGTTTTCTACCGTCCCTTTGGAAATCGAAAGCAGCTCGCGAGCTATGTCGGCCTGGCGCCCATGCCCCATCAGAGCGGCGACATGGATCGAGACCGACGCATCGGCCGTGCCGGCAATGGGCGAGCGCGAAAGACGCTTGTCCAGTTGGCGTGGCTCTGGCTGCGTTATCAGCCTGGAAGCGAACTCTCCGCCTGGTTCCGCCAGCGCGTCGGCAAGCTGCAAGGGCGAACCCGCCGGATCGCGATCGTCGCGATGGCGCGCAAGCTGCTGATCGTGCTCTGGCGCTTCACCGAGACGGGTGAGATCCCAGCCGGCAGCGCGCTCAGAGCAGCGTAGGAATCGCCGCTGGTTTACCAGCGGCGACACGAGGAGCACGACCGTCTTCGTCAATGGTCAATCAACGCCGCGTTCCAGGTTGGTTGTGCTCGATGGGGCCTTGCGTCGTGCATGAGGCATTATGGTTACGGGTTCCACGCCGAATCCGGCCGCATGTAAGGTTACGCAGCCGAGGCTGCCGCACAGTGCCGCCCCAACTCGTTCGCGGATGAAGGAGAGATCGACAGGATGAACGCCATGCTGCCATAACCTTGACACTCGAACACTCATGTAAGGACGAGGCCCGCATAGGCCAGAAGAATGGCCTCGTGAGGCAATGGGCGCGCCGCGGCACGCGGCCGACCCAGCCCGCCGACCAGCGCTACGAGAGCGCCTACCTGTTCGGCGCCATCTGTCCGGCGCGCGGCGTGGGCGCTGCATTGGCGCTGCCGTTCGCCGACACTGACGCCATGCAGCGGCACATCGACGAGATCGCCCTGCACGTCGCCCGAGGCGCGCACGCCGTCCTGCTGCTGGATCGGGCCGGATGGCACACCACCGGCAATCTCGTCTGGCCGAAGAACGTCACGCCGATCCTGTTGCCGTCACGCTCGCCGGAGCTCAATCCGGTCGAGCAGGTCTGGCAATATCTGCGCGCCTACTACCTCTCCAACCGCGTGTTTGACGACTTCGACGCCATCATCGAAGCCGCCTGCGACGCTTGGCGAAAGCTCGCCGCCCAGCCGCAGCAGATCACATCAATCGGAATGCGGACCTGGGCGCATGAGGGTCATTTGTGAGGGCCGTTGGTATAACGCGACAGCTAGGTGCCCTCCGTCCACCCGCTGCTTATGGAGCACTTTCGTAGCGAGAGCCATCCGCGTCGGTTTTCAACTTGCCTCGCCCACGAGCCCGTCATCTCTACCCACCGATTCCAGTCAGTGTGAGATGATACGCTCGGCGACCCTCGTCTGCTCGTACATGGCCAAGTTCGGCCTCGATCGCGTCGGCCAAGCCCGCGCAGGGGCAAAAGACCTATCCCTATCTTCTGGTCGGGCTGCGAGTCGAGCCGCCCAATCAGGTCTGATGCGCCAACATCAATTGCCTGCCGATGCACAGGGGCTTCCCTTATCTGGTCGCGATCATGGACTGGTTCAGCCCCCTGTCGTTGATGGCTGGCGTAACGCTGGACATCTCTAGCCGAGGCGGCGATGCAGTCCCGGAAAAGATGCGGCAAGTTGAGTTTCGCGTAGAGAATACTGATTGACCGAAGGTTGCCTTATGCACATTATGCTGGGGTCAGCGCTTCGCATTGAGAACGTCGGCCATGGTAAGAAACATTTCTGGCGAGAGACGTTTGCTTCCCCTTTTTCGTGTGGTGGCGTGACCGCCGCGTCGCATGGCGGGGGTTTTTCACTGGTCGCTGACCAGCCGCGGTTACGCGGACAACTAAAGGGCATTAGATACACAGCCTATTGGTCCGACGGTAAGTCGCTCCAGCGATCTCGCCTTACAGGCAACGTGGTTTCCGTGGAGCCCGCCCACTCCAACGACGACGGTGGCGATGGTGCGGCTTTTCGGAACCGGATCGAAGTCGTTCCGGCTGACGAGCTTTCGCCGGATGAGGAAGAGCTTTTACGGTCGGTCGCGAAACTTGACGTGGATTGGAAGCCCTATTCCCGGCTGTTTGACATGACCAAGGCACCGGTGTGGCCAATCGACTCTTTGGAGGAGGTTGGCGTTGCCTTGACAGCACAGCCGAGCGCTAGTCAACCAACTTCCGAATGCATACCGGCGGCCTACACCTACTTCGGCCAGTTCATTGCTCACGAGATTTCCGACATCGCCCAGGTGAGTCGACCGAATGCAGCATTTCAGCTCGAGACGGCGCGCTTTGACCTTGGCAGCATTTTCAACACCAACCCGCCCGTCAATCCGCTGCATTCGTTCTGGGTTGACGGCGTAGGGGTCGGGCAGACTGCAAACCTCGAGCAGTATCCGTCATATATGGATTTGCCTCGACAGGAAACGGGCATGGATTGGCCAGGAATGGCGTTGGTCGGCGATAGTCGGAATGATAGCAACCTCGGTATCGCTCAGATGCATGTTGCCGTTTCAAAGTTTCATCAGCTCGTCGCGATGCGGGGTGATACTGACCCGAGGCGTACAACACGGCGGCATCTTCAGGCCATCGTCCTTTTCGACTACCTGAAACGGATAAGCGATCCGCACGTCTACAGCAGCGTGCTCGCCGAAGGGAGGAAGATCGTCCGGCCTGGCCCACTTGATCGCAACGAGCCATATCTCATTCCGATCGAATTCGCCGCAGCATGCTTCCGTATGGGGCACAGTATGGTCCGCGATGTCTATACCGGCTGGGGGATTTTCGGCCATGACGCTGGACTGGATGAGCTACTGAACTTCACACGACTGGGTGGCAAGCTTAGGGATCACCGGCTGCCTGACGAATGGGCGGTCGATGCCAACGCCATTCTTGGCGATGAGCGAGCGTCAATCAAGGCTCTAAACAATGCCAAAGCCATTGACAGCCACGTCACCCACGAACTTGGGTCGTTCGACAAGAAATGGTTCACTTCGGGCGCACACGGTTTCGAACTGGCTGACAAGCTCAATCTTGCGATCGTCACATTGCTCCGAGGGCGAGAATATTGCATCCCCAGCGCCCAGGCGATCGCGGAATCGCTTTCGCCCAGCGATCGTTTCCTTCTGCCGCTCCTTTCACCGAAGGATTTGCTCGCAGCATGGCAAGTCGGCCGAGAGGCAGACCGCCTAGATCATGATTTGCTTCGCCACCTCAAGATGGACGATGAAACGCCCCTGTGGCTCTATTGTCTGCTCGAGGCGCAAGTCAGTCATTGCGGCCAAAGGCTCGGCCCGTTTGCAAGCCGGATTGTTTGCGAGACGATCCATGCCGCCATCGAAGCGGATAAAGATGGAATAATCCGCAACGGCGCGTCGATCAATTTCCACGCGAACGAGAGCATGTCGGGCCTCCCAACCTACTCGCTCTACGACCTATTCCAAAAAATTGGAGCGTGGCCATTAGCTCAATCAGGGAGGGTGTAACTATGGCTTCAGTCATTGTAACGAGCGCGGCGACAAGTCTGAATGAACTGGCGACGCCAGCAGGAAAGACCAAGCTGAAGGATGGTATGAAAGCGTTCGGCGAAAGGTTTGAACAGCTATATACGCCTGGAGATGATAGCGTTCTACTCGAGTCATTTGTTCATGTATTGAATACACTAAACTACAAAGTTTACGCGATCAACCCTCGTAAGACAGGAAGTGAATTGCTGGAGCTTTCAAACCCTGTTTTCAACAGTGCAGAGACTGAGATTACATTTGAAGTTGTAGGCATTACAAAAAAGTTTCGAATATTGTTGAGGGATGATCAGCGCTTCAAGATGAACGTCTCTATGCCTGTTTTTGCAGATATATATACCTATTTGGGCATCATCACAAACATCATCCAGGACGACCCGTCTGTCGGTGGCGTCCAGCCGTTACCGCTGCCTGATGCAAACAAGTTTTTGCTTGCCACAAGCCTAATCAGCCGCTGTCGATGACCTGACACCGAGTTTCATATGGGGTTGCGTTTCTAGCGAAGGGCCGGTGGTCATGCACCTGTCACGACGAGCAGGACGTGATAATATTTGATCCGGCATCGATGGTTCTCGGGTCAGATGCGCAACAGACAGATATCGGGTCTGTCAGGGCGGCCGATCGCGCCGACGTGCTCACTGTTAACGCTTCCCGACAACCGTGCGCGACCAAATCTCGGCTTCCAATGGCACAGGTCCGGCGAAACGGCACGCATTACTGGAACGGCGAATTCGGAACGTGTGAAATCCAACATGCCAACCCTGCAGCGCTTAGCTTCAAGGCGTGCGATACAGGTATCGAGGCTCACGTCTACATTTGCATGGAAAAGAGACTCGTTCTGCGGCCGCTTCCGAAACGGAACTGTTCTATCGAACCTGACGTCCCGAAACCATTTTGCAAGCTGGGCGTCCGCCACGAGCGATGACCTTGCTGAAGCGATCCGAAGCTCCATCTGCATCAATTCGGTGACAGCAGCACGCACAGCGGAATGCAAATTTGCCCGAGTCGCAAATCCCGCACCCAGGTAGCCACCAGATGCATCCATGGCTAGGGCTGCGACTGTCGGAATGCCGATGTCAGTCGTCAGGTCAAGCAGCATGAGATGTCGCCCATGGCGATCGAGATGGTCGGCGATGGAACTACCGATTGGAAGGTCCGCCTGATCGAGGACGCGGACATCGTGCTGGCCATACCACCACTGTCCTGTTGCATCGCGCTCAATCAATTCAAAGAGGGCACGCAGACTTGCGTCTTCCCTTGTCTCACCTGCCGCGCAGCCATTTGTGTCCGCGACCGCGCAGGCCTCGAGGTCGCCAGGCGAACGGCGTCCGATTAGCACGTAATCCGCTGGGACAAAAATCGTGTTCCCTGTGAACAGGCATTGCGCCTTCATCCAGTCAATCGGATGGGTTGGGTCCGTCGTTGCAGGAATCCAGTCGACGCCCTCAATCTCGGCGTTCCAGATAATGCGGTTCGCGGTTTGATCCACAGAGAATCCGCACAATTCTGCAGGACTGTAGACCAAATTCGACAGGTCTGTCTGAGGCGCGGTCACAAGCGTTTCATCACCCCAGCCGCAGCAACTCGCGATCTCAACTAGTTCTCCCGTCGCCCGGATCCGGGCAGATGCAAAGTCCTCGCCTGCGCCATGTCCAAGGCGATGCTGGGCGAGGGTCGCAGATTGCGGGAAATTGGGCCACCGCGCGAACGCTTCCGTTTCGGCAATCGCAGCAAAGACATGGCGGGGCCAATCCTCAGGCGACAATCGAATTTGCTGAAAATACAGCGATAGTGTATCTAGTTTTGACATTAGCGATACTCTGGACTCTGATGTTGCAGCAGACCGTCAACCATGATGGACCCGACGTCCGCGTCGGGCAGACGGGGGTTTCCGCGACGAGGCTCTGTACAGTCCTGTTTGCCGATCTTGTCGGCTACAGCGCGCTGATGAGCCGGGACGAACTCGGAACCCTAGAATTCATGATCGCCTGCAGCGATCTTGTCGAAGAACTTGGCGCCCGTCTCGGGGGACGTCTCGTCCAGACCACGGGCGACGGCTATCTCGTTCTCTTCGAACGTGTCGCTGCGGCGGTCCAGTTCGGCGTTGAGTTGCATCGTCTTGTCTCGAAGCGTCAGGCAGGGCAGCCGACACAATCCCGTTTCAGGGTCGGGATTCATGTCGGTGAAGTCCATGAAGTCAATGGCTCCATCTATGGCCATGCCGTAAATGTTGCTGCCCGCATACAAGCGGAAGCATTGCCGGGTACTTGCGTGCTGTCTGAACTGGCGCATTCAGAAGCCCGGAAGACATTTGACTACTCATTCGAATCTATCGGAAGGCCTCCGCTCAAAAACATTGCCGAGCAAATTCCGCTCTACATGATCCCCGAAGAGGGAACTCCGTCCCGCGGAGCGGAACTTGAGATCCCGCTTGTCACACTGGTCGGCAAGTTGGCTCTGCAATCTCCCAGTGCCGAGGTTGTTTTTCCGGGAACCAAGAAGTTTTCAGGCCTGTTCGGCTATCTTGCGCTGAGTGGAGGGCTGCGGCAGCGCCACGAAAAGATCGCCAGCTTGCTTTGGCCCGGCGAGGTTAGAGTTTCAAGCCGTGTGATAAGTGATTGCCGAAGAAGGCTGATGCAGACACTTGCAGGCGAGTTTGAGCCAGTTCTGGTGGCCGGCGAAGGCTACTTGGGGTTGAACGAGCTCCACTACGACACCGATCTCATGGTTGCCGAAAGGGAGGTCAGGCGCGGTCGGGTGCCGGGCCTACTCAGAACGCCGGATTGGCCCGATCTCATACTGGAAGGTTTCGATGGTCTGAGCTCGGTGTTTGCAGGCTGGCTCCAGGTGATGCGCGCCACCTGGCGCGCGCGGATGCTCGCTGAATTATCGCAGTTGCTTGGAAAGACCGCACCCGGTGAGGATCATTGTCGGGATGCTGCGCTGGCCATCATCGGGATCGATCCCGGGAACGAAGCCGCGGCGGCAACCCTGATCCGGTACTACACGCTTAAGGGCAACCGGGCGGCGGCCCTTGAGCAGTATTCTCGCGTGGAAAGGTATCTTCACACCCGCCATGGCCTAGCCCCCAGCGCGGAGGTGAACGAAGCTCGGCGCGTGGCATTCGAAGGGGCCGCCATCGAACTGGCGCCCCCGAAGTCGATGACTCCAATCAAGCAGACGCCGGCCCGATTGCTCCGCATCGACATGTCCATCTTCGCTGGGAATGCCCCGGGCCACAATCATGTCATTGCAGGATTCCGAGGCGAGCTTATGGCCAACCTGGCCCGTTTCCGCGAGTGGTCGGTGGCGGACACAGAAGAATTGGGAATTGACCCGGCCTCCGCGCCGGCACCCGGCCACTACGCTATCTCAGGCACTTACACCGCGACACCGGCAGGACCGCAACTTCGCGTCAAGCTTCGTGACAATGGCAACCGCGTGGTTTGGAGCGAAGAATTCACAATTAGCGTTCAGGAGTGGGGCTCGCTGCAACGCACAATCGTCGGGCGGATCGCCTCACATCTTGAGACTTATATCTCGGCGGATCGATTGCATCAGATCATCGGTGCCGGGTCACACGATGCGGTAAGCCATGACGAGTGGCTACGGGCGGAACAGATTGCCTCGCGCTGGACGCCCAGTTCGGCCGACGAAGCTGAGACGATACTCTTGCGCATCATCGATCGAGATTGTGGCTTTGCTCCGGCCTATTCTAGTCTCGCTAGTTTCCGCAATGTGCAGCATGTCGTCCGTCCAGGCCTGTTACGCGATGCCTTCGGAGCCCAGCAGGCCCATGCCTATGCGGAGCGCGCGGTCGAGATTGACCCGCTGGATGCGCGCAATCACTTGGCGGTGGCCTGGACCGCGGCTTTGACCAACGCCTTCGACCGTGCTGCGATCCACTTCGACCTAGCCGGGCGGCTGAATCCGAATAGGGCTTCGACGCTCGTTTCCTGTGCCATGGGCTACGCCTTCGTCGGCCAACCTGACCGGGCGCAAACGTTGGTGGCGCATGTGCAGCGCATATCGCCCATGCTCAGCGACTATCAATGGTGCTACATCGCTTCGGTGCATTTCCTGTCGGGTCGCTATGAGGAAGCACTAAGCGCGGCCAACCTCTCAGGCGATCGCATCGTCGACAACCCAGGCTGGACGGCGGCGACGCTCGCCCGACTTGGCCGGATGGACGAAGCCCGCCGTGACTTTGACCGTCTGATCGAAGCGGTCCGCCTCGTCTGGGCAGGCAACGGCCCCCCAACTGCCGAGGCGGTATTCGAATGGTTTATCGCAGCCTATCCGCTACGCCGGGTGGAAGACCGGATCGGCCTACGAGAAACACTGGAGACGGTGATGCGCGGGCAGTGAGATAAGTGGTGCTGAATAGGTATGTGCCGGTGACAAACCGCACGAAGTCTATGTCGTACGATAAAGACCGATGCCACGTCCGTTGCTCAAAAGCTGTGCAAGCCACGACGTGATTTCGGTTGCTTGGAAGTAACCTGCTCGGCCAGTTCAGCAAGCGTCTTCTCGCCCATGTTCGCGGCAGGCGCCACTTTCGCCTTGAAAACTAGGCTATGGTTCCGGCGCGGTCGTCGGTTCATCGTCTCTCTTGTTCACGGCGTCATGCCGATCTCAGGTAGAGATTCCACTTATCCAACTGTGCAGATTCCCCGAGCCGGTTCTTGATACAGAATTCTGGATGAATTTCGCCCAGTAGGCTTCAGCGCAGTTCGGTTTGGTTACGAGTACCCGTTCGTAAACCCAATTCGCCCGAATGAGCAAGGTATGTTGGAGCCCTAACCGGGTCGGAGATCTTGTATCTGGTTCGCCCACCACTGGGCCATTTGGACTCGCTCCTCCCAGTAGACGGCACGGTGATACGCCCGCCGAACCTCGTCGGCGCCTACTTGGCCTAGTTCTACCTCGATCGCATCTGGCAGCCACTTGCCGCTCTCGTTCAGAAGCGTTGAAGCGGTCGCACGAAAACCGTGAGAGGTCATTTCGGTCTGTGCATAGCCCAGCCGCCGCAGCGCTGCGTTGAGAGTGTTTTCGCTCAGCGGCCGTTCCGGCGTTCCGGCGATTGCATTGACGGAAAAGCGAGCCGCCGGTTGCCAGTATGATTGCGCAGGTCGCGAAGTGTCTCGACTGCGACCACCGGAAGCGGCTTCCTGTGTTCGCGCCGCATTTTCGACCGCGAAGCTGGGATCGTCCAGACAGCCTTGTCGAAATCGAATTCGGACCATTCGGCCTGGCGCAATTCGCCTGGTCGCGGGTAAAGTAGCGCTATTAGCTTAAGTGCCGTCCGCGTTTCCGGTGTGCCCTCGTATCCCCAAAGTGCGCGAAGTAAGCCTGCGAATGCGGTCCAGTCGGTCACAGCGGCCCGGTGCGTTACCGTCGGCGTTGTGAGCGCACCTTTCAGACCAAACGTGGGGTCGTTGGTGGCCTTGGCGCTCGCTATTGCATAGCGGAAGACTTGGCCGATAACTGCGCGCAACCGTCGCGCGGTTTCGTAGTTCCCAGCCGACTCGACCTTCCTGAGCGGCACTAGAACTTCGGCGGCGCTGATCTCGGCGATCGGTCGTCCGCCGAGATCACTGCGCGCAAGGTCGATCAACCACCTTTATGGAATGGCTCGCCCCTTTCCCTCGGCGCATGATTGCGTCGTCGATGATGATGGCACGGAGGTGAGCCGATGAATGAGATCAAGGTTCTTGGTATCGATCTTGGAAAGGACGTTTGCAGCGTCGTCGGGTTGGACGAGGCAGGGAAAGTGCTGTTGCGGCGCCGGATGCGTCGGGACAGCGTGCTGAAGCTGGCGGCGGGAATGCCGGCCTGTTTGATGGCGATGGAAGCCTGTTGCGGCGCCCATCATCTTGGCCGTCAGCTTCGTGAGCATGGCCACGATGTACGGCTGATGTCTCCCGAATATGTTCGTCCTTACGTGAAGGCGCAGAAGAACGACGATCGGGATGCCGAGGCGATAGCGGAAGCCGCGACCCGCCCAACTATGCGCTTTGTCGATCTGAAGAGCGACGAGCAACTCGACATGCAGAGCCTGCACCGGGCTCGGGATCGGCTGGTTGGCGAGCGCACGACTCTGATCAACCAGCTTCGGGCGATTTTGCTCGAGCGGGGAATCATAATTGCCAAGGGGCGGCGCACGCTTGAACTTCGACTGGAACAGCTTCTCGCCGGGGAGATGGCGATCGGCCGTCGGATCCGTGTTCTGATCGAGGACATGCGAACTGAGTGGCGCGCCCTCGATGCTCGCATCGTCTCCTTCGACGCGGAGTTTGCGGACCTTGCTCGTACGGATGCATCGACTAAGCTGCTCTCGACCATCCCGGGGATCGGCCCATTGAATGCGACCGCGTTCGTAGCGTCGGTCGGAAAGGCCGAGACGTTTGGCCGGGGCCGTGACCTTGCGGCCTGGCTTGGACTCGTACCTCGACAAATGACGACCGGAGGCAAGCCTAAGAGGCCGTTTCGAAAGGGGTTGAGTGGCCTGGGTTTGAATGATTCCAGCAGGTTGTCGAGACCGAGCTGGAGAATGTCATGTGGACCCCGACCACCCGTGCGCAGCATAGCCGCGAGAACTTGCGTTACCAGACTGATTTGACCGACGCGGAGTGGGCGGTGATCGCGCCGCACCTTCCCTGTGAGCGGGATACCGGCCGACCCCGGTCATGGCCGATGCGCGAGATCATCAACGGGATCTT